>Ga0209737_10000039_pt1 | contig 108089 bp, 97 predicted proteins | sample TergutCu122P3_FD_187284 | JGI IMG/M metagenome (GOLD analysis project Ga0209737, IMG submission 187284) | Cubitermes ugandensis P3 segment gut microbial communities from Kakamega Forest, Kenya - Cu122 P3 (SPAdes) (version 2) | ecosystem: Host-associated > Arthropoda: Insects > Digestive system...
TAAATGAATTTGGAATGTATTTTAAATTTATTTTGTTAAACTTTGGATACAAACAGTTAACATGAAAAAAATACAAACTTATTATTGAAAAAGAGTGTTGTTGTGCAACAGCCACTGAAGCCAACGGACAACAAGAGATGAAAGAAGAATGAGGCTTTAGTCCAAAATATTATAATAAAAAAAGCCCGTTGCAATGACGGGCTTTTCTTTGATAAATATCTTTTTATCTGGTTTTTTTCTTCGTAGGTACCTTAGGTTCATCTTTAGGTTCTTCGGCTTTGGGTTCTTCGGCTTTGGGTTCTTCAACTTTTTTAGGTTCCTCAGCTTTTGGCTCTTCAGTTTTATGAGTAGTGGTTTGTTTTACAGCTGGTTTAGTAACAGGAGCTGACTCTTCCATAACAATTTCTTCAGGAGTAGCGATAGCTTCATCAACTACAACCATTTCTTCTGCTTCGGTAACAGCCGGTTGGCTTTTAGGCGTACAAGCAACCATAAAAGCTGCTGCTGCGAGAATTAAAAATAATTTTTTCATGTTATTAAAAATTTAAATTAAATAATTTTCTTGTTTATTTTTTTGAAAAAGTTAACGTGAAAGTGTAAATTTCACCAGCTTTTGCGTTTTTCTTCTTTTTCGCTGCGTTGAAAGTATATTTATATATTAAGGTTGTCTCAGAAAGTTCAATAATAGTAACTTGATCCATTATCCACGCTCCGGTTTCTTCATCTTTATCATAGAAACTAGGAACTTTTGTTAAAAGTGAAGGATAGTTTAACACCCAAGTTCCTAATGTTGTAACTTTGGTAAAGCCATCTTCATCTTCACCCGGTTTTAATTTACCCGGATCTACTCTCAAAGCACCGGTTTTATCATAAAAATAAACATCATCCAATTCATAATCGAAAAAATATCCTTTAAATAAGTCACGAAGATGTTCGGTAGGTTCACCATCTTCTCCTTGCATTATATAAGGAGGCTCAGAAGTGCCGGCTGTTAATATCCAACCTTTTGTTTGAGTTAGTAATTCTTCTTTCGTGGGTTCCGGTTTGTCACAAGCAGTGAAAGCAAACACAACGATTAGCGCCATTACGGCAAAAAATGTTTTTTTCATGTTTAAAATAATTTTAGGTTAATAATTAAATTTGTCGGCAAAAGTAGAAAAAAATCAATCCATCATCACTAATTTGAAATTTATAGCATCAACTCTATATTTTAATATTGTCGAAATTTTTACCAAACACACTACTTGTCTTGGCAATAGAAATAAAAGCAGTGTTGTCAATTTCTTTAATTACACGCATAATACGTGCTTTATCATTGCGATGAGAAATAATTAATAAAACATCCGATTCATTTTTTGAATAAGAGCCATAAGCTTTTAAAAACGTAGCTCCGCGCCCTATTTCAGTCATGATTTTGTCGGCAATTTCAGGATTTTTTTTCGAAAATACCATAAATTGGAACGTTTGTTTATGACCTTCAATAACGATATCGGAGACAAAAATGTAAACAAACATCACTACCATACTATAAACCAATTTTTCAATAGAATGAACGATGAAATAGGAAGACAAAACTACCAAGATGTTGGAATATAGCGACATCCGTCCATATGAGATATTTCGATATTTTCCAACCATCAATGCAATAATATCTGTTCCTCCCGTATTTCCTCCAAAACTAATGGCAACACCTACACCAAAAGCGGATAATGCACCGCCAATCATGGCGCACATAAAAAGATCATCTACCAATGGTTGCACAAAAACCTTTTGCCCCACACCCATGAGAAAAGATAAAATTATGGTACATGCCAGTGTATTAATGCAAAACTTGGGACCTAAAACGCGCCAGGCAATGGCAATTAGAATAGCATTAATTACAAAAATGGTAACCCCCATCGGAATAGAGCTTGTGGCAAAATAAATGATAGCAGCGAGACCGGTCACCCCACCTCCGGTCATTTGATTCGGAGTTAAAAAAGCAGTCCATCCAAATGCAAAAATGGTCAAACCAATGCATATAAAAAAGTAGTCATAAGCTATTCTATTGACTTTTTTCAGATTCATATTTTTCATCATACTTTATTATCTCACACGTAGTTCATGTTCGGCGGCGGTTTTACCGCTGTCGTTCTATTATCTTACACGTAGCCTTTGCCCTTCACGCAAAAAATCACTTTTCATATTATTCAACTTCTTAATTCTATCCACGGTCGTTTTATGTTTTTTTGCTAAATGACCTAATGTATCTCCCTTACGAACTGTGATATATACCGGCGCTGTTCCTCCCTCCTGGCTACTGACGGCATTGCTTGCAACCGCGTCTGTGTTGGTTTTTATTACCTTCCCCCCTATATAAAGCGTATCACAAGCGAGTTTATGGTTTTGAAAATCAATAATTCTGGCGGGATTAAAATGCGTGCCTAAATAGCGCGTTTCAAAATGTAAATGATTTCCTCTTGAACGTCCGGTATTTCCGCCCAAGCCAAGAGTATCGCCTGCCTTAACCACTTGCCCGGGATTTACCCAACGCCGGAGCAAATGGGCATAATAGGTTTCTAAATTATTATCATGACGAACGACGACTAAATTTCCATAACCTCCATTGTTATAGGCGGATACTCGTACAATTCCGTCGAAGGCAGCCACTACGGGAGTTCCTTCGGGAAATGGAATATCAACACCCCAATGAGTTCTTCCTCTGCGCCTTTTCACGCCATACATTGAAGTGGCTTTATGTTTTGCCGGATGCACATAATTTCCAAGCACTATAGTGTCAGGATTAATGGTGCGGTCGTGTACATAATGAACTTTTAAAATGTCAAAGTTTGAATACAAACCGTACCCCGGCATCCACTTAAAATAGATAAACATCATGGATTGATTTGCACTGATGTCATCTTCATACTCATCAACATCTTCTTCACCTTCTACTGAGGGTTCATCAAAAGATAAGGTTTCGTCTTCACTAAAAATCAATTGATTTTTTTTGTTTTGGTCTTCTTGAGCTATACTTGTGTAAGGAATCAATAATATTAAACTGCTCAAAAATAATAACTTAATTGTTTTGGATAGCATTCTGATTAAGATTAGTAAATTGTTTTTATCGTTAAAAAATATAATATTTTGTTGCTGATAATTTTTAATCTGCAAAGTAAACTTTTTTTAGATAAAATTATTTTCTTGAGTTAAGAATTATTATTTTCATTTTTTTCTATTTTTGCTCGCATTTTAAAAACCACTTACAGTATTCAAATTAATTAAGCAATAGTATGAAAGTTAAAACCTTATTCAACATTTTATTAGTTATCGTTGCGTTGGTGCTTGCACTTCTCGCTACTCGTAGTATTTTACGTCCGGAAAAATACAAAGCAGTTTATAATCAACGTGCTGAGGAAATTAGAACCCGATTGATTACTATCCGTGCCGTTCAGGCGGTATATCGTAATGAGTTTAAAAGATATGCCGGTAATATTGATACCTTGGTAGAATTCGTAAATAATGGCGTCGTTCACATTATAAAAACTTCGGGTGATATTCCCGATGATATGACGGAAGAAGCTGCATTTAAAGCAGGATTAATCAAAAAAGTGGTGGAAACGATCCCCGCAAGAGATAAAATTTTAGAATTAGAACCTAATATAACCTATGAAAATTTAAGGGGTTTTGAATTTATTCCTTATGGCGATGGCAGAAAGTTTGAAATTCAATTAGGAACACTTTCCAGTAGAACTTACGAAATTCCTGTCTATAGAATTGATGTGCCTTTGGATGATATTTTAATTAATTTAGACAGGACGATCTCGCCAAAAGGTTCCAGTGCATTCAGTAGATTTTTTAATAGGTTGTTTTATGGTGGATTAGCAGAAGAAACCCAATATAGAGCAAGATATAGACCGATGTGGTTAGGTTCACTAACTGACGCCAGTACATCCGGAAGCTGGGAGTAAACAATTTACATATATGTCCACAGTTATTTGCAATGCTCCCTCATGTTTGATTCCGAAAGAGTTATTTAAGGAACAAAAAATTCAAGAGTATTGGAATGTTTTGTATGCTACGCCCCTCCATCATGAGAGTATAGGAAAAGATGATTTGGAAAACTTCTTCTTGCTCTACCCAAGCCCAAAAGAGATAGACGCCATGCATGAAATAAGTTTCATGTATAAAAATTTACAGGAAAAATTTCCGGATCAATTCCATGCTATTTGTATAAATGCACATGATACAGGATTTAATTTATTAGCTTTAAAAGATCAACATATTGTATATACCGGATATTTTCATTACTCCGTAAAAGAAGATATATTATATCATCTGACCAATATTTCTCAACATTTTTTTGATAATAATGTTCAGGTAGCTTTTTTTTATCAACAATTATCTCCTGCCATCTTACGTTTACTAAACAATTATTATGAAATGAAGAAATTATAATACTATGAAAAAAACAATTCTGTTTCTTCTTGTTTCTTATGCTGCCATGGCCACTGTCTTTTCACAGGAATTTTACAGGCGTGAGATAAATTATGTAGACACTGCAACATTTATGATTTGGGCAAGTCCTAATTTTTCCATGCAAGCTCCTTTTGGAAAAGGCTATTTAGCTTCTACATTCAATTTCAATTATAATATTGGGCTTGAACTTACCATGAAAACAAAATCAAATTGGACGCTCGATCTCGCATTTAACTATATGTTTGGGAGCAAAGTTCGAAAAAGACCGGAAGATATTCTGGGAGACATGATGTTTTATCCTCGCGGTGATACACTTCCTGCTGCAATATTTAATGTTGCAGGAAATAATGGCGTAACACTCGCTCATGAAGGAAGGGCTTGGTACTTTGGCGCTACAGTAGGTAAAATATTTGCATTCAATCGCTGGCAAAACTCCGGATTTTGGCTCAAATTGGGTGTCGGATATTTCGGACATAAAATCCATTTCGTCGATCCCGAAAATTGGTTTCCACAAATTGATCAAGAAACTTATCGTTTAGGGTATGACCAACGTTCTTCGGGAATAGCGCTGAATCAGTTTTTTGGCTACATGTTTATGCAAAAAAGAAGAGTATTGAGTTTTTATGCCGGCATTGAAGTTTGGCAAATTTTCTCCAAACCCGATAGAGGATATATTTTCGTGGGAGAATATGCCGGTCCTACTGCTGACTTGCCCATGAAGTTCAGCGGATTAGTAGGAATAAAAGTAGGCTGGATTTTGCCTTTTTATGAAAAAAAGCGCGTAACCACATTTTATACTTTTTAATTTTATGCGATTTTTTTATTCGCTTTTCATTCAATTTTATGCTTGCTTAATAAAATGGGCTTCTTCTTTTTCAAAAAAAGCAAAATTATGGTGCTCCGGAAGAAAAAATGTTTTTCTTTTTCTTGAAGAAAAATGCGCCGGAAAAAAAAATATTATTTGGTTTCACTGTGCTTCTTTAGGAGAATTTGAACAGGGAAAACCGTTAATGGAAAAAATAAAGCAAGAAGAAGAAAATGTTACACTTTTAATTACTTTTTTTTCATCTTCAGGCTTTGAAATAAAAAAAAATGACCCTGTTGCTGAAATTATTGCCTATTTACCTGTAGATACGCCAAAAAATGCGAAAAAATTCATACAAATTGTAAAACCGCAAAAAGTTTTCTTTGTGAAATATGAATTTTGGTATAATTATATGAATGAACTTTCAGAATCCTGTATTCCATTTTATTATATTTCAGCCATTTTTAGAAAAAACCAATACTTTTTTAAAAGCTACGGTACATGGTTTTTGAAGCAATTAAAAAAATGCAGCTATTTTTTTGTACAGAATGAAGATTCTAAAACTCTCTTAAAACAGCATGGAATTTCAAACGTAATCGTTACCGGCGATACGCGTTTTGATAGGGTGTATGCAATTCCACGGCAACAATATGAATTGGATTTTATCTCATCATTTAAAGCAGAAAAAAAATTATTGGTAGCAGGAAGTACTTGGCAACCTGATGAAAAGCTACTATCGGAACTGTTTCAAAAAATCAACCCTAATTACAAACTTGTGATAGCGCCTCATTGGGTAGAAAAAAATCATATTGAGCAAATAAAGAAACAATTTTGCTCATTTTCAACAGTTTGCTTTTCTGAAAAAAAAGAAAAAGATATTTCAAATGATGAAGTATTAATTATTGATACCATCGGAATGTTGAGCAAAATTTATAAATATGCTGATATTTCGTATATCGGCGGAGCGTTTAAAACAGGATTACATAATATATTAGAAGCCGCAGTATTTGAAAAACCCATCTTTTTCGGACCTCATTTCCAAAAATTTAATGAGGCGGTAGAACTGGTTAAAACCGGCGGGGCATTTTCCATAAAAAACGCAGGGGAGATGATGCAAAAAGTGCATTGTTTTGAAGAAAACCCCTCAACTTATGAGGCTGTCTGCGAAATTTGCAAAAATTATGTGGCTCAAAATCTTGGGGCTACCGATAAAATCATAAAAAATTTATATTTGCACGCAGAAAAGAGCCATGTCGTTAATCACCCCCCAAGATATCCTGCGCCAATCGAATCGCTTTAGAAGATATATTTCTAAAGTGATGATGAATGTGTTGGGTTTTAATAAATTAAACGACTCTTATGCGGCTACGCAAGAGTATTTGGGGAATGATGTTACCGCACATTATTTGTTTCAACATAATATTAAATATATAGTGGATGAAACGCATTTAAAAAATGTTCCCGAAAAAGGAGGCTGCATTTTCATTTGCAACCACCCCACCGGAATGTTAGACGGCATTGTGCTTATTGATTTGATCTCACGGGTTCGCCCCGATGTGAAATTTTTAGGTAATTTTCTCTTGGGAAGAATGGATGTTTTGGAGAATTTTTTCATAGAAGTAGATCCTTTCGATGCAAACAATCCTCTGAATGTTAAAGGAATAAAAACGGCATTGCGACACGTAAGAGACGGAAATTGCTTGGCGATTTTTCCCGCAGGCGAAGTCTCTACGCTTCACAATTTCAGAATACAAGACAGGAGGTGGCCCACTTCTATATTGAAATTTATTCGTAAAGTAAATGTACCGATTGTACCGATGTTTATGTCGGGAACAAATGCTCCGGCTTTTCATATTTGGGGCTTTTTACATCCTATTTTACGTTCTGCACAATTGGTGCGCCAATTCAATAAAAAAGACAATTCCACGGTAAAGGTTGCGATTGGCGCACCCATTTTGCCCATCCGCACCGCTCCTTTAAAAGATAAGGAATATGCTGATTTTGTGAGAATGAACGTGGATTTACTGCGGGGAACATTTGCAAAAGAAGCAGATACGCCTAAGGCTACCAACATTGTCATTGCACCCATTGCGCAATCTCAAAATAAAGGATTGATTGTTAATGAAATAAATCAATTAAAAAATAAACATGCACTTTTTAATCAAGGTCCGTTTTCCTTATTTTTTGCCCATCCTCGCGATCTAAATTATGTGATGGAAGAGATTGGGCGACTTCGCGAGATTACATTTAGAGAAGTAGGTGAAGGTACTAACAAAGCGCTTGATATTGATAAATATGATACATATTATCATCAACTTTTTATATGGGATAACGAACAGGAAACCATTGTGGGAGCATATCGTATAGGAATGGGCGGAGAAATTATTACAAAATACGGCAGAAAAGGATTTTATACCGATTATATGTTTCAATTGGGAAAACCCTTAAATCCTATTCTACATAAAACGGTAGAATTGGGTCGTTCGTTTATTATTAAACCTTATCAAGGTAGTTCAGTGGCGCTTATGTTGTTGTGGAAAGGAATTTTGCAAGTTTTATTAGAACACGAAGAATATCGCTACCTGTTAGGTCCCGTTTCTATCTCAAATGATTATTCTGATACTTCTAAAACGCTGATTGAAAGATATATAAAAAAGCATCATTTTGACTATTACCATGCTAAATTTGTTAATCCCGCCCATCCAAGACCCAAAGAAAAGTTTCGTTTTGTGAAAAGTTATTTAAAAGATATTAATAGCTTAGAACTTTTGGATAAACTGATTATTGACCTGGAAAACAAACAGCGCGGACTTCCCGTATTGGTGAAGCGCTATCTGCAGTTGAATGCTAAAGTATTGGCATTTAATATTGATGTGGATTTTAATGATTGCTTGGATGGATTAATATTGTTGGATTTAAAAAATGTTCCTGCGAAAACATTATTAATGCTTTCTAAAGATATGAATGTTAATCCTGTAGAAAGATTTAAAAAATTAGAATAAAATGAATGATTATTTTTATTTGGGGGTAGTTACAAAAACTTTCGGTTATAAAGGGCAAGTGGTAATTTACTTGGACACCGATGAGCCTGAAAAGTACAAAACCTTGGATGCCATATTTGTAAAAGAAGAGGACGAAATATTGCCTTATATGATTGAAGATTTCATTTACAAAGGCGCTAACCAAGCCATTGTAAAATTTGCCGACATAAGCGGTGAAGAAGCTAAAAATTTAGTGAGAGCCGAACTTTATTTACCGTTAAGCTTCCTGTCGCCTTTAACAGGAAATAAATTTTATTTTCATGAAGTCATCGGTTTTGATGTGATTGACAAAGAAAAAGGAAATATCGGCAAATGTGTTGATTTTATAGAGGTAAGTCGTCAGCCCATTATGCAAATAGATTTTAACGGCAGAGAGATTTTAATACCGGCGGTAGATGAAATTTTTGATATCGTAGATAGAGATAATAAAACGATTACGATTTCTGCGCCAGACGGATTGATTGATATTTATTTGGGTTAAACAATCCCAAACGCTTTCTTCAACGTTTCCACATAATCCAATTTCTCCCAACCGAAAAATGGCACTTTCTTAAATGTTTTTTCTTCGCCATCCACTATTTTGGTGTATGCATTTTCATCCGGATAAAAAATTTCTACCTCTTTTTCATAAAAATCTCTTCCGAAATGCCCATAAGAAGCGGTCTCTTCAAAAATCGGGTTTTTCAATTGAAAGCGGTTTATAACAGCATACGGACGCATGTCGAAAATCGCCTCAATCTTTTTAGCAATTTCTCCGTCTGATAAATTTACATGCGCAGTTCCGTATGTATTTACGTAAAGGCCAACAGGTTTAGCTACGCCGATAGCATACGCTACTTGTACCAATATTTCGTCGCAAATGCCGGCAGCTACCATGTTTTTTGCAATATGTCTTGCTGCATAAGCTGCTGATCTGTCCACTTTTGAAGAATCTTTGCCTGAAAATGCACCGCCGCCGTGCGCACCTTTGCCGCCGTAAGTATCTACAATAATTTTACGTCCCGTTAAGCCGGTGTCGCCGTGTGGTCCGCCAATCACAAATTTGCCGGTAGGGTTCACATGGAGGATATAATTATGTTTAAATAATTCTTGAATTTGTAGTGGGCATTTCGCAATCACTCTCGGAAGTAATATTTTTTGAACATCAGACTTTATTTGTGCCAACATTGTTTTTTCATCGACGTGAAAATCATCATGTTGTGTCGAAACTACGATAGCGTCAATGCGCTCCGGTTTGCCTTCATCGCTAAATTGTATGGTTACTTGCGATTTGGCGTCCGGTCTTAAGTAGGTCATCTGTTTTCCTTCACGACGTATGTCGGCTAACTCTTGTAAAATAATATGCGATAATTCTGAAGAGATGGGCATAAAATTATCCATTTCGCGACAAGCATACCCAAACATCATGCCTTGGTCGCCGGCGCCCTGCTCTTCAGCATTAGCACGCTCTACGCCTTGATTAATATCGGAAGATTGCGAATGAATGGCAGATAAAACAGCGCACGATTTATAGTCAAATTGATAATCGCTTTTATCGTAGCCTATTTTTTTAATGACGTTACGCGCCACATCATCAACCGGCACATAACCTGATGTTTTAACTTCGCCTGCGCAAACCACTAAGCCGGTAGTAACCAAGGTTTCGCATGCTACTTTTGAATTAGGGTCTCTCGCTAAAAATGCATCTAACAATGCGTCAGAAATTTGATCGCTTACTTTGTCCGGATGTCCTTCCGATACAGATTCTGATGTAAATAAATAACTCATAATAATAATATGTTTTTTAGATTAAACTTAATAGGGAAAAGCAATGGAAAAAAACGGTTTAGCATTTTTTCAAGTGGTTGCAATCATAACAAATCTTTCCACTGTTTTTCGTGGTGCGAAAATATATTTTTTCTTATATTTGCCGCAACCTTTTGTCTTTTTAAATTATTTACATATTTATTAATCAAAAACATAAAACTGTGAGAAAATCTATCCTTTTTTTAGTCATAATTTTTACATTTACAACAGGCTTATTTGCCCAAAATCAAAAATTAACGGTGGGTGAAGCCGGCACAATGATGAATGAAGCAACATTAACGTTCCAAAGTGATAATCAAATTACTATTCGCTTCAATCTTAACGAACTTGAACTAATTGAGGTAGAAACCGGTTATGGTACAGCATTTATAGCAACATCGAACAAAGCGCCATGGATGCTGCAAGAAGGAGCGCCGGAATTGTTTTACCTGACCTCAGCTTTTATCATTCCCGATACAGGAGGCTCTGAATTGGAAATTTCCCATGGAGAGTTTACAGATTTCGAAAATATAGAAATCGCTCCGTCTAAAGGGAATCTGATACGTAGCATAGATCCCAAAACCATTCCTTTTGTAAAAGGCGATGTATATCAAGAAAACGAATTTTATCCCGGAACACTCGCAAGTTTAAAGGACCCTTTTATTATGAGAGATGTGAGAGGGCAGTCGGTGGATGTATATCCGGTTCAATACAACCCTGTTACAAAAATTTTAAGGGTATATTCCGAAATTACTGTTACAATAAACAACACAAGAAGAGTGGGAGTGAACGAGTTTACCAACCAAAAAAGACACAATACGATTGATCCGGCATTCAACCAAATGTACAACAATCTCTTCTTGAATTATGACTCCCTTAGTAGAAGCTATCCTACGGGAGAAGAGGGAGAGTTGTTAATTATTTGCCATCCGGCTTTTATGGCTGATATGAAACCCTACATTGACTGGAAACGCACCATTGGGCGTAAAACCACCATAGTTTCTACTGCAACAATCGAAACAACAGGAGATGATATAACAGAATATGATATAAAGAATTATATCGTAAATTACTACGACAGCCCAAATAACAATTTGGCTTATGTGCTTTTAGTGGGCGATGCCTCTAAAGTACCCACGAATGCCATAAGTAATAAAGGAGATGAACCGGGTACTTCAGCTCCCTCAGATAATCTTTATGCACAATTGGCAGGAAACGACCATTATTTGGAAATACTCATCGGAAGAATGTCTGCCGATGTTGTAGCCCATGTCCAAACTCAAGTGCAACGTACAATACATTATGAACGAGACCTCACTATAGCCGATTTCTGGCTGAGCGTTGGAATGGGTGTGGCAGGTACTGATGATCAAGCTCAAGGACATGATGGTGGAGAAGCGTACCATGCACATATGGATAGTATAAGGGACAGACTTTTAACTTATGGTTATACCATCGTTCACCGAGACTACAAGAACTGCCCGGACCCGGACACCGACACATATGCCGAAAGAATTTCACAACGAATTAATGATGGAGTAGGCATTATTAATTATTGTGGTCATGGCGATGCAGATGCTTGGGAAGTAGCAGAATACCAAATTTCAGATGTAGTAGATATATTGCAAAATATCGGGATGCTTCCTTACATTTTCTCCTCAGCATGCCTGAATGGAAATTTCACATATCCGCCATTCTGTTTTGCCGAAGCATGGATGCGCGCTACGCAAAACAATCAACCCACCGGAGCTATTGCAACCTGTATGGCCAGCAGAAAAATACGCAAAAACCCATCCATGACTGCACAAGATGAGTTTGTAAATATTTGTATAGATCTTCCTTCGCCATATGACGGCCAGCAACCGGGCATCAAAAGAACATTTGCCGGTGCTGCGCTTAATGCCACACAGAAAGCGCTTATGGTTTATGGCACTTCCTCAGAAAATGTAGCTGATTTTAATTCCTGGACTGTTTTTGGCGACCCCACTTTAATGATCAGAACAAAAACTCCGCAAGTGATGGCTGTATCTCATCCTCCCTCTCTCCTTCCCGGAACGAACTCATTTACGGTGAGTTGTGATACGGAAGGCGCTTTAGCAGCTATTAGTTATATTGATGGTAACGATGAAGTTACTATTTTAGGAACAGCCGTTGTTACCGGCGGTACAGCTAAAATAGTTTTCAACGAGCCCGTTATTACATCTATGGATTTTACTCTTGCAGTTACAGGTTTTAACAAAGTAACCTATATAGGTACCGTAACTACCCATGGTACAATCATAAATACTAATACTACGTGGAATTCGAATACAAACATTTATGAAGACATTGTAATAATAAATAACTCAACTCTTACCATAAACAATTGCATAATCTCTTTGTGTGATAATGTTAGCATATTTGTTCACCCCGGAAGTAAACTCATTGTTAATGGCAGCACACTTACAAACGGATGCAGTAACGCAATGTGGCAAGGCATTACCGTATTAAGCGATCCTGACCGACCTTTATCTCAAAACCATCAAGGTTACGTAGAAATAATAAACAGCGGTACAATTGCAAACGCCATATGCGGCATCACCGTTAATGGTGGTGGTATTGTAGAGGCTATGGAAGCAAATTTTGTTAACAATACTATCAGCGTTCATTTTGAGCCGTTAGCCTCCAGGCAAAGCGGCGTCTCAGGCAAATTTGCCCGAACAAATTTTGTTTTAAACAATAATTACTTAGGCAACACGGCAAATTTTGAGACACATCTTAAAATGGAAAGCAGCGGAAGTGTTCATGTGCAGGGATGTAATTTTTCAAGCACAGCCCCGCATAGTAGCGGCAGTAAAAACAGGGGGATTAATGTATTCAATGCCTATTTGGAGGTAAAAGAATACTGCCCTGCGGGCTTCCCTTATGAAGGGCATACCGGCTTTTGTGTTGAAAATGCAAGGATAAGAAATGAGTTCTCAGGATTTTCATACGCCATAGCAGCCAACAATACAGGAACCGCATCGAAATTAAAAGTACGTTTCAGCAGATTTGAAGATAACTTTTCGGGCGGCATATACCTTAACGGATCAAACCATTCGGAATTGATTAAAAATTGGTTTATAATAAATCAACATGGCGCTGTTGGAATTTCTTTAAGGTATGCTACAGGATATAAGATAGAGGAAAATATTTTTGAAGATCCTCATCCGGCATCAGGAAAAGTAACCACCGGATTACGGATTAGCAATAGTGGGAGCGCTGAAAACGAAATATATAATAATATCTTCGAGAATCTTAATATAGCTCAACAATTCACATATAAAAATTCTTCCCAGGTAAATACCGGCGCCCCGGGTGGCCCGGATCCTACAGGCGATACAGGTCCCGGATCTGGTCTCGGAAACGATAAAATTGTTACCGGATTACAAACATTGTGCAATACTTTCAACAATAGCCAATCTGTAGATATTCTTGTGGGAGGAGGAGATCTTCAACAAAATGGAAACTGCATAAGGAAAAATCAGGGAGGTACGCAAAGCCCTGCCGGTAATTGGTTTAATAATCATCTTGTCTTGAATATTGACAATACACAGTCTCAACATTCCATCAATTATTATTATGATGAAAATGCACCTGATGCAAAGCCCAACAACGTAGCAGGCAATATAATTCTTATTCCTATATCCATTTCAAACCCATGCCCTTCAAAACTCGGAGCAGGGATTATTATACCCCATGCTTTAGCTCAATACGATGAATGGAACACAGAATATGAATATTGGCTTGCCGAGCTAAAGGCTTTTAAAGGCGACCATGAAGAGGAGTATGATTATCTTTTAGAAATGGCTTCCTATTACAGTGCATTGAAAGACAATCATTTTAACTCCATCATTATTGCGATAGACAACGAAATACAAAGCAGTATGAGGTATGAGGCAAGCGGTGATGATGAGAAGATTAGAGGATTAGATAATGAGATGATGAAAAACATTTCTCATTCCTCACCTCTCACTTCTGTCGAAGGGCAGGGTAATTTAAATCTCCGAACCCTGCTCCTGTACCGCGGCAACTATGCTGATTATCTTTCCGTTGTGGAAACTTACTTAAAGGAAAATAACTATAGAGAAGCAATGATTACTTTAGTTAAGATGTACGAACGATTTGAAATAACAGAAGAGCAAGCGCTTGAGTTAAACGATTTGAGAGCCTACATTCACTGGTTACTGCAATTGGAGGAAGAAGAAAATACTATTTACACTCTATCTGACCACGAGATTGAATATTTAATAAATTACGTTGAAACTCATACCGGACGCGGCAGGGTATTTGCGAAAATCATTTTATGCGAATTGTACGAAATTTGCATTGAGGATGAGGAAGAAGACAGAAAAGGGAAAGGAGATGAGAGGATTAGTGAATTAGATGGTAAGATGATGAAAAACACTTCTCACTCCTCACCTCTCACTCCTATTGAAGAATGGGATAGTTTATATGAAAACATCACCATTCATCCCAATCCCACTACCGGAGAGTTACAAGTGACGAGTTACGGGTTGCAAATTGATAATATTGAAATTCGTGATGCTTTTGGAAGAATAGTATCCTCTCATCACCTAATGACCCCATCCTCTCATCACAAAATTGACATCTCCTATTTAAATTCCGGTGTCTATTTTGTAAAAATAATTACAAAACAAGGAGAGGTTGTCAAGAAAGTGGTAAAACAATAATGCGTAACGATTGTAACACGTAATAAAAAAAGAAAACATGAAAAATACAGCAAAACTCAAGTTCGTACTTTTACTTATATGCTTTTTTGCATATAATTTGAATGCTGTAGCCGGTGATACCATAAGAATCATTACGAGATTGGCAGGGGGGACTAGCCATGGTATTACAGCCACTCTCAACAAACAATTTACTATTGACTGGGGAGATGGCTCTGAGATTGAAACATTTACAGGAACAGGAATTCCTCAATCTCTGAAGCATCTCTATCCTTATACTCCTGGTAGATATGAGGTAACCATTGCCGGATCTGAAGATTGCTTATTTACATATTTTAGTTGTGACAGAACAGATACTTTAGATTTAAGTAGCTGTTCATCAATAGTATATTTATTTTGCAACTCTGTCTTTACAAATCTGAAAAGCTTAAATGTAAATAACTGCAAGGAATTAGAAAGGATATCTGCTATTAATAATAGTCTAAGTATTTTAGAATTAAGTGATTGTATCGTATTTAAAAACTTATCTTGTCAGGAAAATAATTTAACCCGCATAGACTTAGCAGCAGTAGAAGTTATAGCGCCTAGAGAGAATCGTCTTCCATTATCCGAATTATATAAATTTTCTGAAATGATAAGCAATCCGCTACATAAACCCTTAGGAAGGCAAGTATATTCCTTACAAAGAGTTGCCATGGGTAATTTTGTTGATTTTTCGGATCAAAATGAGTTCGGGGGTATTAAAACCGTTTTTAAAGTAGAGCAGGGAGGCGCGCCTGCTCCTCAAGGTGATTATACCATTGAGAATGGAGTAGTAACGTTTCACAAGGCAGGCCTGTACAATGTGGTCATGACTAACGCCGCCATCGTTTCGCATCCGGAGTGGCCTGCTGTTGTAATAGCTCAGTTTTTTGTTATAGATTTTGTTCCGGTTACAGAAATCATAAACGTACCTGCCACGGCAATTGTGGGCACGCAAATCTACCTTAGCAACAGGATTGTAGTTCCTGCTAATGCCACATACACCTACACTACCTGGCGTATCTCCGATGCAGGAACTACCGGCGCCACCCTTACCGGTACCTGGCTCAATACTGCAGCTCCGGGAACAGTAGTAGTTACGGCAACTATTAAAGACGGCCTGGCTTTTGACGAGGATTATACGCAAGATTTTGCTATTGAAATAACGCCTTTAAATATTAATGAGCCTGCACAAGAACTGTCCGGAATTAAGATCTTTCCCAATCCTATTACAAGAGAGTTACAAGTTACGAGTGACGGATTACAAGTTATGGGTATTGAGATTTTTGATGTTTCAGGGAAAATGATAGCGTCTCATCATTTCATGATTTCATCGCCTTATCGAAAAATTGACATTTCAAATCTAAACAGCGGGATCTATTTTGTAAAAATCGCTACAGAACAAGGAGAGATGATTAAGAAAGTGGTGAAGCAATAAAAAAATAATAACCTCTCAAAATAAGAATTGAGCAAAAAATACTTTCTTTGCAGTTATTGTTAAAAAATAAACGATATGGATTTTAATGTTACTAAAACAGAGGAATTATTTCTTACGATGATTCGCGAATTTTCTGCAAAAGAAGTGAAACCTATAGCCGCAGAGATTGATGAAGACGAGCGTTTTCCTGTGGAAACCGTAGAAAAGATGGCAAAATTGGGTATTATGGGAATTCCTGTGCCTGTGCAATACGGCGGTTCAGGTGGAAATAATCAGTTATATGCCAGAGCGGTTGAAGAGTTGTCGCGTGTTTGCGGTACTACCGGCGTTATTGTTTCGGCGCACACTTCACTTTGTATGGCGCCCATTTTGGAAAATGGAACAGAAGAACAAAAAATGAAATATTTGCCTAAACTTGCTTCCGGCGAGTGGATGGGCGCTTTCGGACTGACCGAGCCTAATGCCGGAACCGATGCTTCTGCCCAACAAACCACTGCCGTTTTAGAAGGCGACCATTATATCTTAAACGGAACGAAAATATTTATTACCAACGCCATTTATGCCCATGTGTATATTGTCTTTGCGATGACTGATAAATCGCAGGGAGTAAAAGGAATTACCGCATTTATTGTAGAAAAAGGCACTACCGGATTTTCATTCGGAAAAAAAGAAAAGAAATTGGGCATTCGCGGTTCTTCTACCGCCGAATTAATATTTGAAAATTGTAAAATACCCAAAGAAAATCTTTTGGGTAAAGTGGGTGGTGGCTTCGGCGTAGCCATGAAAACGTTAGATGGTGGGCGCATCGGTATTGCCGCACAGGCGCTGGGTATTGCACAAGGCGCTTTAGATGAAACCGTTAAATATACCAAAGAGCGGAAACAGTTTGGCAAACAGATCAGCAGTTTTCAAAATACACAGTTCCAATTAGCCGATATGGAAACCAAAGTACAAGCCGCACGTTATTTGGTGTATGCTGCTGCATGGAAAAAAGATCATACCCTTCCTTATTCAACCGATGCCGCTATGGCAAAACTCTTTGCTGCCGAAACAGCTATGGAAATTACGGTAAAAGCCGTACAATTACATGGCGGTTACGGATACACGCGCGATTATCCGGTAGAACGCATGATGCGTGATGCCAAAATTACTGAAATTTACGAAGGTACCTCCGAAGTGCAAAAGATGGTGATTGCTGCCAAATTATTAAAGTAAAATAATGAATTTATGAGAATCCAAAGAATTTCCCAGCCCAACATTTCCTCAGCACAAGAAGTTGATATTTCTTTGATTGAAAAAATTATTCCAAAATACAAAGGCAAAAAGGGCGGTTTGATTACTCTATTACAAGAAATACAAGCCGTTTATACGTATTTGCCAAAACCGGCATTGCAGCGCGTGGAAGAGGAATTAAACTATCCTTTGAGCGAATTATACGCCGTTGCCACTTTTTATGCGCAGTTTAAATTAAAGCCTTCAGGAAAATATTCCATAAAAGTATGCAAAGGAACTGCTTGCCATGTTCAAAATGCCAATGCTGTGATGGATGCATTGTCTGAACATTTGAAAGTTAATGACGGTGAAACCACCGAAGACGGCAAATTTACTCTGGAAGCCGTTTCCTGTCTGGGTTGCTGCTCTTTAGCGCCGGCAATCATGATTAGCGACGAAACCTTTGGAAAACTTACCGGCGATACTGCCGTTAAAGCTGTAATAAATTTTAATTAAGTGAATTATGAGTCCGATTATCGCACCCTCTTTACTTTCTGCCGATTTTGTAAACTTGGAGAAAGAGATAAAAATGCTTAATAAATCAAAAGCCGATTGGCTACACTTGGATATTATGGATGGTCAATTTGTACCCAACATTACCTTTGGGATGCCGGTAATTCGCGCCATTAAAAGAGTAGCGCAAAAACCATTGGATGTACACTTAATGATTGAAAAACCGGAACGCTATATCGCTGATTTTAAAAAAGCCGGCGCCGATTGTTTGTCTGTACATTGGGAAGCCTGCACACATTTGCATCGCATCATTCACCAAATTAAAGATTTGGATATGCTGGCAGGCGTTGCGCTTAACCCACACACTCCCGTCTCTTTTTTAGAAGACATCATTAATGATGTAGATTTTGTGTTGATTATGTCGGTGAACCCCGGATTTGGCGGACAACGTTTTATCCCCAACAGCATCAAACGCATAAAAGAGCTTCGGAAACTTATTGAAAAACACAAATCAGATGCGATGATTGAAGTGGATGGCGGTGTGGATTTGGAAAATGCACCCATTCTGGTAGATGCCGGCGTAGATATATTAGTTGCCGGAAACACAATCTTTGGTTCAGAAAATCCGTTAGAAACAATTAAACAGTTAAAAATTAAGAATTAAAAATTAATATGATGAAAAAAAACATTTTACTCTTTATTGCACTTATCACAAGTACTTTAATCTCTTTTTCTCAGGCGATTTATAACGAAGATGGAATTCGCCTGTACCATACGCCCTCTCAGGAAGAAATAGAGTGGGCAAAAAGCAAAGGATATGATACCCTTAGAAAGACTCCAACCCCTCCGCCTGTGGGACAAATACGCCCCATTGCAGAGTGGGAACCCATGGAAGCCGTGCTTATTCGCTATCCCTTTGGCATTCCGATGTCATTAGTTAGAGAGATGGCAAAAGATATTAAGGTAATTACAATTGTGGCAAATACAAGTGAACAAAGTACAGTATTAAGTCAATATAATTCAAACGGAGTGAATACTGCCAATTGCGATTTTTTAATAGCCTCAACAAACACTTATTGGACACGCGATTACGGTCCCTGGTTTATTGCAATTGATAATCATGAAATGGCTATGTTTGATTTTACTTATAATAGACCACGACCATTAGATAATCAAATTAATACACATCTTGCAAGTAAATTGTCATTAAACAGATATGTTTCGCCACTTCAACATACCGGCGGCAACTACATGAATGACGGTATTTACCAGGCAGCTTCTACAACGCTGACATTAACAGAAAATTCCGGATATACGCAACAACAAATAAAAGATCATTATTTAGAATATTTGGGAGTAGAACAATATCACTTTATTGCAGATCCTATAGTTCCTTATGACAATATTCAACATATTGATTGTTGGAGTAAGCTTCTTGCACCTGATAAAGTTCTAGTTTCGCGAGTGCCTTCAAATAATCCAAATTATAATAAGTTTGAAGCTGCAGCAACTTATTTTGCCTCGCTCACCTCTTCTTATGGAACACCCATGCAAGTTTTTAGAGTAGATGCACCCGGAGCTACCAGTTATTCGCCCACCACTCCTTACACAAATTCATTGATATTAAATAATAAAGTTTTGGTACCTGTATCGGGTAATTCGTATGATGCCGCCGCACTACAAGTTTATGGACAAGCCATGCCGGGATATGAAATCATTGGAGTTAATTATAACTCGTGGCTCAACACTGATGCCCTTCATTGCCGTACGCACGAAATTGCAGATAAATGTATGCTCTATGTGAAGCATCAGCCTTATTTTGCAGAAATTGAAAATACAGGAAGTTTGACTTTTAGTACGGAACTTTATTCATATTGTGCCAACACAATATATTCCGATTCTGTATTTATCTATCTTAGAATTGATGGGGGTGAATATGAAGCATATAACATGGAATATGTCGGAGATAACACTTGGGAAACGACGGTTTGCGGTCTTACGAACGGATTAATAGAGTATTATGTTTTTGCTGCCGATGAATCCGGAAGAAGAGAATGTCATCCTTATATCGGTGCGCCCGATCCGCATAAATTTACTCTTATTGGAAATCCGCCTTTATTTGTGCTGAGCTTGGATAAAATGAGTTCTTCGGTAACTTCCGAAGGATTTGAAGTAATCGAAGATTTTATCACGCTTTCTAATATAGGAATTGCAGATCTTTCTTTTGAAATCACAGATATTGATTTTCATGAGATGCTTACCGTTATCCCGTTAAATGGGACAGTTCAATCTTGTGGTTCTTTAATGCTAACACTATCTTACGATTTCGCTAATGTTGAAAGCGGAAGTTATTTGGGTACTCTTACATTGTCAAGCAATGATCCAGAAAATCCGGAAATTGAAATTGCTTTATTTGCAATTCAAAGCGCTGTGCTTCAAGCGCCTATTTTGAGTTTAAACAAAACAAGTTCCTCTGTATATTCGGAAGAATTAACAATAATGGAAGATTATATCACGGTTTCCAATATTGGTAATGCAGACCTTACGATTGAAATTACCGATATTGATTTTGATGACATGCTTACCATTACTCCGCACCATGGAACAGTATCGGAGGGCGATTCCCTTATAATAACTTTGTCTTACAATTTTAATAATATTGCAAAACTTGAGGAATATTTTGGAAGTTTCAAACTTATAAGTAACGACCCCTTAAATCATGAAGTTGAAATTAGTTTACATGCTACTTTAAATCTTGGAATTAACGAAACAGATATTTCCGGAATAAATATTTATCCCAACCCGACGACAGGAGAATTCATAATTGAGTTACAAGTGACGAGTGACAAGTTACAGGTAGAGATTTTTGATGTTTTTGGGAAAAAACTATCATCTCATCATCTAATCACCTCATCATCTAACCACAAAATTAATATTTCACATTTGCATACGGGTATTTATTTTGTAAAAATCACCACTGATTCAGGGTATTCGGTTATCAAAAAAATATTGAAACTGCAGTAGATTGCTTCGTATTGAAACTGGCGGCAATTTTAATCTTAAACTCCTAATGAATCCCAAAAAATATCTTATCGTCGGACTTGGAAATGCAGAACAAAAATATGCCGGAACAAGGCATAATATTGGTTTTGAAGTAGTAAATGCATTGGCAAAAAAATTGGAGGTCCCTTTTACTTCCGACCGGTATGCTTATAAAGCGGAAGCAAAATATAAAGGTAGAACGTTGATTTTGCTAATGCCTACTACCTATATGAATCTGAGTGGCAACGCCGTTCGATATTGGATGGAAAAAGAAGAAGTTGAAGCCCAAAATATTTTAATTGTATCCGATGATATTGATTTGCCGGCAGGTGCGCTGCGTATGCGTCCGAAAGGCGGCGGCGGTTCGCATAACGGAATCAATCACATCATTGAAATATTACAACATACAAACTTTCCTCGTTTGCGCTTCGGTATTGGGAAAAACTATCCGCAAGGCTATCAATCGGAATATGTGTTGGGGAAATTTTTTCCGGAAGAATTGGAACAGATAAACTCTGCCATTGAAAAAGCAACAGAAGCTTGCCTCTCATTCTGCACTGCAGGATTGCAGCGGGCTATGAACGAAGTAAATACCGCATTATGAGAATAATTCAAGGCAAAAACAAAGGCAGGCAAATCCAGGCGCCGGCATCACTACCGGTGAGACCCACTACCGATTTGGGAAAAGAGAGCCTGTTTAACATATTGAATAATTACTTCTTTTTCGATAAAATTACCGTGTTGGATCTTTTTGCAGGAACCGGAAATATTACTTATGAATTTGCTTCACGGGGAGCAATCTCGGTAATTGCGGTAGATAACTATCAAGGCTGTACCGACTTCATAAGAAAAACTGCTGAAAAATTGCAATTAGATAATATTTCGGTTATACGCGGCGATGCTTTTTCTTTCGTGGAAAGATCGCGCCAACAGTTTGACATTATTTTTGCCGATCCTCCATATGAATTACAAGGTTTGGAAAAAATTGTGGAGCATGTTTTTGCCAACCAATTGTTAAAACCCAGCGGATGGCTCGCTTTAGAGCATTCCCGTGAATACGATTTCTCGCAACATCCCAACTTCTATGAACATCGAAAATATGGGAAATTGAATTTTACGTTTTTGGTAAATTTTGAGTGAAATTTCCTATTTTTGCCAACTTAATATAATTGTATTATGGAGCTCATTACCCCCTCATTTGGATTGACTTTTTGGATGCTTATAGGCTTCGGGATTTTGTTTTTTATTTTGGCAAAATTAGCTTGGCCCGTCATTCTCAAAATGATTTCGGATCGCGAAAAGTTTATTCAAAAACAGCTTACGCAAGCAGAGCAAGTGCGAGAGGAGATGAAAAACTTAAAATCGGAACACCAGCAATTATTGGTTGAAGCCAAAGAAGAGCGCAATAAAATTCTATCCGATGCCCGAAAAATGGCGGAAAAAATAGACGATGATGCCAAACTTCGCCGCGACAAAGAAACCGATGCTATGTTAGCTGAAACTCGCGAAGCTATTAAAAACGAAAAAATGAAAGCCCTTACGGAAATCAAAAATGAAATAGCAAATTTATCTATAGAAGTGGCTGAAAAAATTCTTCGTGAGGAACTGAAAGATGAATCGCGCCAAGAGGAAATGATTCATAAATGGGTAGAAGAGATGAAATTAGAAAAATAACATTTTTTAGAAAATATTATGAAAAGTCAATATCTGTATCGTAATGTTACCAAAGTAACAACCCATGTGTTGCAGCGCATGCGCAACGAAGGTGAAAAAATAGCCATGCTCACGGCATATGATTTTTCCACGGCGCGCTTATTAGATGAAGCAAAAATAGACGTGATTCTGGTAGGCGATTCTGCTGCAAACGTGATGGCGGGCTACAAAACCACATTACCCATTACCTTGAATGACATGATTTACCACGCTTCGTCAGTGGTACGTGCCGTGGAACGTGCATTGGTAATAGTAGATTTGCCTTTTGGCACATATCAAGGCAATTCAAAAGAAGCGTTAGCTTCTGCCATCAGAATTATGAAAGAATCGGGCGCTGATGCGGTAAAAATGGAAGGTGGCATAGAAATAGCCGAAAGTATTGACCGGATTTTGAGCGCCGGCATTCCGGTGATGGGGCACTTGGGCTTAACCCCACAAAGTATCAACAAATTTGGAACTTATACGGTACGTGCAACTACCCAAAAAGAAGTAGACAAAATTTTAGAAGATGCTAAAATTTTAGAAGAACGCGGTTGTTTTGCTTTAGTTTTAGAAAAAATCCCTGCCTCTATCGGCAAGTTGGTTACGGAAAGTATAACTATTCCCACCATTGGAATTGGCGCCGGACCGGACACAAGTGGTCAAGTGCTTGTTTTTCATGACATGATGGGCTATTCACAGCAATTCTCCCCACGTTTCCTGCGCCGCTATCATAATTTTTCGGAAGAGATTATCAGCGCAGTTACTCATTACATTAATGATGTAAAACAACATGACTTTCCAAACGAGAAAGAGCAATATTAAACGTTTCTATTCATGGCAAATACTCCAACGTACCCTTTGTTAGATACGGTGCAATTTCCTGAGGATATAAAGAAGTTACCTATTAAAAAATTACCGCAACTATGCGAGGAATTGCGTCATTTTATCATTACACAGTCGGCAAATAATCCGGGGCATCTTGGCGCCAGTTTGGGCACTATCGAGCTTACCGTAGCTATTCACTATATATTTGATACACCAAACGATAAATTAGTGTGGGATGTGGGACATCAAGCTTATGCGCACAAAATTATTACCGGAAGGAAAGACCGTTTTTCTACAAATAGAAAACATAAAGGGATGAGCGGATTTCCAAAAATGTGCGAAAGTGAATATGATGCTTTCGGCACGGGACATTCATCTACTTCTATATCAGCTATTTTAGGCATGGCAACTGCGGCACGTCTGGCAGGAAACACTTCTCAACAGCACATTGCGGTAATTGGCGATGGCGCTATGGGCGGAGGGATGGCTTTTGAAGCCATGAACCAAGCAGGTGGTGAACAAGAAAATATGTTAGTTATTCTCAATGATAACCGTATTGCGATTGATGAAAATGTGGGCGCCATGAGTCAATACTTGCTCCGCATTACCAGCTCAAAATCATACAATCGCGTTAAGAAAGGACTTTGGAAATTTTTTAATTTCAGCAAATTTATTACACAAGGATTTAGTCGTTTCGGAAATGCCATTAAAGGGCAAATTGTAAGTAAAAGTAACCTATTTCAACAACTTGGATTTCGCTATTTTGGTCCCACAGATGGACATGATGTGTTAAAATTAGTCCGTATTTTAAACAATTTAAAAGAGATACAAGGACCAAAATTACTTCACATTGTTACCGTAAAAGGTAAAGGGCTACAATTAGCAGAAGAGAACCAGATTGCATATCATTTTCCCGGTAATTTTGATCCGGAAACGGGCGAACTCATTGTTCCCGATGAGCAAAATATGCCTCCGAAACTTCAAACCGTTTTTGGAGAAACTATTTTGGAATTAGCGTTAAAAGATGATAAAGTTGTGGGGATTACACCGGCTATGGCTACCGGATGTGCATTAACGATTATGCGCGAAAAATTACCTCATCGCGTGTTCGATGTAGGGATTGCCGAGCCTCACGCCGTTACTTTTGCGGCGGGGCTTGCAGCGGCAGGTTATATTCCGTTTTGCAATATCTATTCCTCGTTTTTGCAACGCAGTTACGACCAAATCATTCACGACGTCGCGCTGCAAAAGCTACCTGTTATTTTTTGCATTGATAGAGCCGGTTTAGTGGGAGAAGATGGACCTACGCACCACGGCGCTTTCGATTTGGCATTTTTACGCACCATTCCCAATATGATCATTGCTGCTCCTATGAATGAAGCGGAATTGCGAAATATGATGTACACCGCTTGTACGGAAAGAAGACAACCGTTTGCCATACGTTACCCACGTGGAAAAGGAGTGATGGTGGACTGGAAAACGCCATTCACAACACTGGAAACTGGAAAATCGAAACTGCTTAAACAAGGTAAAGGGATTGCCGTTTTATCTTTGGGAGTTCTCGGAAACCATGTTTCACAAGCTATAGATATACTTGAAAAAGAAGGAATAACCCCAACACACGTGAATGTTCGCTTTCTAAAACCGTTTGATAAAAAGATGTTAGACGAAATATGTAACACGCATCGTGTCATCATTACTGTGGAAGATGGAACCATTACAGGCGGACTTTTTTCCGAAGTGTCGGAATATATCATTGAAAAACAATATACTACTAAGGTTTCTTCCATAGCGCTACCTGATACATTCATTGAACATGGGGACATTCCAAGTTTATATAAAACAGTGGGATTTGATGTGGAAAGTATGGTGAGAAGGATTGAAGGATTGAAGGATTGAAGGATTTTTGTTGGTGTTCAATCTTTATTCAATTCAGGTTGTATCGCCTAAAGAGATAAAAAAATATTTTTTTCCGAAGTAATGAAAAAAAAGCTATTTTTGCCGCCCCAAACGGGAGACGTACTTTGACTTTTTGTAATTTGCCGGTGTAGCTCAGTTGGCCAGAGCAGCTGATTTGTAATCAGCTGGTCGGCGGTTCGAATCCGTCTACCGGCTCAACATAAAACATAATGGGAGGATTCCAGAGTGGCTAAATGGGGCAGACTGTAAATCTGTTGGCGACGCCTTCGGAGGTTCGAATCCTTCTCCTCCCACAAAATAATTTAAAGTTTAAAATTTAAAGATTTAAGGTTATTTTCTTTAAATTCTTAAATCTTAAATTTTTAAATTAAAACCGCGGAAGTAGCTCATTTGGTAGAGCGAAAGCCTTCCAAGCTTTAGGTGGCGGGTTCGAGCCCCGTCTTCCGCTCCAAATCTCAAAAACCATTAAAATCCAATGATTTGCAAACACAAGTTGTTGGATTTTTGTTATTATTCATTCAAATTCCGCTCCCACTTCCAAGCCGACTCCACCATATCTACTAAGGTTTTTTCACATTGCCACTTAAGCAAATCTTGTGCACGCACGCTATCGCTGTAGATGGCAGGAATGTCGCCCGGACGGCGTTCGCCCAGCGCATAATTGAGTTTAACGCCGGTAATTTCTTCAAAAGCATGAATCATTTCCAGTACTGAAACACCACTCCCTGAACCCAGATTAAACACTTCGCAATTTTCGGTATTTCGTTTTTCAAGGACAAATTCCAAGGCTTTTACATGCGCATCGGCAATGTCGGAAACATGTACATAATCTCGAATGCACGAGCCGTCGCGCGTGTCGTAATCTGTTCCGAAAATAGTCATTTGTTTCATTTTCCCAATTCCTACCTGAGTGATAATAGGCATTAAGTTGTTGGGTTTATCAGGTGATAATTCACCGTTTAGCCCGCTACTATGAGCGCCAACAGGATTGAAATAACGCAAGATAACTGCATTAAATTGAGGATGAATCTGTGCAAAAAAACGAATCATCTCCTCCCCTATTTGTTTGGTGTGTGCATACGGGCAAAAAGGCATTCCCATTGGCGTACTTTCATTTACGGGCAATTGCTCTACCTCCCCATAAATAGAACAGGATGAGGAAAAAATAAGATTAGGAACGTTGTATTTCAAACAGGCTTCCAATACATTTTCCAACGATTGTAAATTGTTTCGGTAGTACTCCAACGGTTTTTCCACCGATTCGGGTACCGATTTATACGCTGCAAAATGAATGATGCCGATGATATCTTTATTCTCTTCAAAAATGCGAAAGAAAGCGTCCTTATTGCAAATATCTCGTTGATAAAACGGCACGCGAATACCCGTAATTTTCTTAATACGGTCAATGGTTTCAGGAGTGGAACGTTCGCAGCTATCCACACAAATTGGGGTGAATTTTCCCGTTTCAATCATTTCAATAATGGTGTGCGAACCGATGTAACCGGTTCCTCCGGTAATTAATACTTTCATCAATTTATTTGCTTAATATTTAATTTTTCATTCGTCACATTTGACTTTAACGTCGGAAAGTTTTATGGGGGTAAAAATAGGAAAAAATGCTATTTATTGATTTTTCTTCGTTCATTAACAATAAGAGTGAAAGAAACATGTTATTTAACTAATAGTGCAAAAAAATCGAATTCAAATTCAATTGTAACATAATGAAAAACCATTTACACTTAGACACAATTTTAATTCATGGTTCTGATGTGGAAGAACCTTTTGGTGCGGCGGTTACGCCCATTTACCAAGCAAGTACATTCAAATTTAAAAGTGCGGCACACGGAGCAGCTTGTTTTGCCGGCGAAGATCCCGGGTTTATTTATACACGAATCAACAATCCCACTATTAACGCTTTAGAAAAAACCTTGGCGCAATTGGAAAATGCTGCCAAATGCGTAGTAACTTCCAGCGGAATGGCTGCCGTAAATACCGTTTATATGGCATTTTTGAGCGCAGGAGATCATATTGTTTCTACCGACGCTGTTTACGGACCTTCGCGCGTGGTGATCGAAAAATATTGGTCGCGCTTTGGCGTAGAATACAGCTATATTGACACTACCAATATCGAGAATATCAAAAAAGCGATTCGTCCCAACACGAAAATGCTCTATATAGAAACTCCATCAAACCCAACTATTGGTATTACTGATTTAAAAGCAGCGGCTGAAATTGCGCACCAGCATAATATCTTATTAGTAGTGGATAACACTACCTGTTCGCCTATTTTGCAACGTCCGTTGGATTTGGGCGCCGATGTAGTGCTGCATTCCATGACGAAATTCATTAACGGGCACGCCGATATTGTTGCCGGCGCCATTATGTCGAAGACAGAAGCATTAGATAAAATTATACGTCCAACAATGATTAATATGGGGTGTAATATGGATCCGACCCAAGCCTATATGGTAATTCGTGGAGTAAAAACACTGTCTTTGCGTGTAAAAAAACAACAAGAAAACGCTCAAATCATTGCCGAATGGTTGGAAAAACATCCTGCCGTAGCTTCAGTGGCTTATCCCGGACTGCCTTCACATCCTCAATATGAATTAGGAAAAAAACAAATGGATGGACCCGGCTCGCTCATCAGCTTTGAATTAAAAGGCGGTTGCAAAGCCGGAGAAACATTAATGAATAATATTCGATTAGTATTATTAGCCGTTTCATTGGGTGGCGTAGAATCGTTAATGTCGCATCCCGCCTCCATGACCCATTCCAAAATGACTCCAGCATCGCGTTTGGCAGGTGGCATTACCGACGGATTAGTACGTTTTGCCGTAGGCATTGAAGACGTGAACGATATTCTGGCAGATTTAGATCAAGCATTACGTAAGTGTTTATAAACAAAGAACTTTTCTTGGATTTTCTAAAAGAACGGGAAGTAACATGGTTAGGCATTGATTTCTCAAAAGCTACCTTTACAAAAAAAGGGTTTGATATGCCCAACGATGTGTTGCAACTCTATTTTAATGAATGGAATGCATTGATTATTTCCGACCAAAAAAAATATGATATTCGAGTAGCTTTTAGAAAACCGGTGGTTCATTTTGATTTATCTTTTGTAAAAAAACAGAATAAACTGTATAAGGGAGACACCCCCATTCGAGAGTTTGTACGCATGGAAAATCTTTTAAATACAGATATTATTGCTAATTACGTTCGACAGGCTCACCTTCCTGATATTTCAAAATATGCCTTATTTTTTATGGTAGAATCGTTTGATAGCACTATAAAAAAAGGCTCAGTTTGGGTGATTATACTTAAAAATAATACTAAAGAATTGGTATTTTGCGAAAAATTTGTGGAATCACCCAGCGGATTTAACATCAAATCTTATTGGGCGCGCATATTTTACAATATGTTTTTCAATATCAGCAAAACGGCGTATGTGAGGTGGGAGCATCTTGTTAGAAATGAGGAATGAGAGGTGGGAGGTGATTATTCTTGCCTTTTCAGTGAACTTTTGTGTAACAGCAACAGAAATTCTTCTAAAAATTGCTGATAATTTTTATCTTGTAATGCATTTTCTTCGTAGATTTCCATTACTTTCTTCCATTGATCCGGTTGCAGCAAAGGTAGTGCATGTTTGGCTTTAATAGCGGCAATTTCATCTACAACTTCCATACGTTTACTTAGCAATTTGCTTATCTGAATATCAATGTTTTTTATTAAATTTCGTTGGATGAATAATGCGTTATCAGTTATGTTGTTGGAAATTGGAAATGTGATATTTTTTAATAAATGAACAAATTGTGAAGGCAAGAGCTGTTGCTTATTGTCCGACAAAGCCTGTTCAGGATCATGATGCACCTCTATCATTAATCCGTCAAAACCATAATTGACGGCGGTTTGTGCCACGGTTTGCTGTAAAGCAACATCACCTGCAATATGAGAAATATCGCATAGAATGGGAATATCGGGCAATTTCATTCGCAATGCCATAGGAATTTCCCAGCAGGGCGCGTTACGATACACATTCTCATTTTCTACCGAAAATCCACGGTGAATTGCCTTAATATTTTTTATACCGGCATTTTGGAAACGTTTTATAGCACCTATCCATAAGTTGAGGTCAGGATTTATCGGATTTTTTACGAAAACGGCGAGGGATGAACCTTGTATCGCATCGGCAATTTCTTGTACTAAAAACGGGTTTACCGTACTTCTCGCGCCAATCCAAACACCATCAATACCATGCTCTATACAGAGCTTTACATGTTCTGCAGAGGCAACCTCCACGCAAATTTTAAAACCGAATTGTTTTTTTATTTCTTGTAACCAAACCAATGCATCACTCCCAATGCCTTGAAAATCATTAGGATTTGTTCTTGCTTTCCAGATCCCAATTCTAAAAAAACGAAAGTCCCAAAAATCCCCTTCAAAATTTGAAGGGGTGTCGCCGCAAGCGGCGACGGGGTAGTTTATATGAAAGTCAAAAAGTTCCTTTGCAATAGCAAAAAGTTGTTCTCTTGATTCAGCCGCACAAGGACCGGCAATAATTATTTTGGAACGATTTAAAATTTTAGCGCACATGGTGTTAATACACAATTTGTTTCCCTGTAAGGGTAAGGCGCACCTTATCCCTACAAACCGACGACAAAAAAAGGAAAATTTGTGTTACTTTGCAAACAAAAAACAAATGAAAAAAATCGTTCCATTTTTATTTCTTTTTTCAGCCGTTCTTCTATTGGTAAGTTGCAGTAAAAAAGTTGTTTTCGACGAAAAAGTATTCTTTCCGAATGCCAACTGGGCATTTGAAAATAAAGCGGTAACTTTTCAGGTTCCTATGACAGGTTCGGAAAAGCCATATACCGTTATTCTTGAGCTTGATCTTATCGGCGCACAAAATGTAGATTTGATAAATGCCACTTTCATTATTGTTACTCCTAATGGAGGAAAAACGGTTAAACCTCTCGTATTCAATTTTAATAACCCACGAGAACCTTATATACAAGGCGCTTCTGCAAATGAAAAGATTTATAGAATGATTGTTTACCCAAAAAGATATTTTTCCGAAACAGGTACCTATACATTTGAAGTGAATCAATTCTCAAACAAAGCCGATAATTATGGCATTCGTGCGCTGCGCATGTACATTAAGAAGGTAAAAGAAGAGAAATAAAATGTTACAAGTTCTGTTTTATATTTTTTCAACACAGAGACACAAAGTGCACAGAGTTACACTGAACGTTCTTCTTTTCTTCCTTTTTGCCTTCTCCTTTCTGCCTTCCGCTTTCTCTCAAGAAAATCTTAACCCAAACGGATATAACATCTTTTACTATCCCAGCGGCGTTAAATCAAGCGAGGGTAATTTAGTAAACGGCAAACCGGACGGTTACTGGAAGTCGTATAACGAAAAAGGAGCGCTCGTTTCGGAAGGAAATCGCAAGAACTTTTTATTAGACAGTGTGTGGGTATTTTATGCGCCTTCCGGTGAAAAAAGTATGGAAATTTCCTACTTTGAAGGTAAAAAACACGGATTGAGAAAACAATATTTTGATGATGAAACTATTGTGGAAGAATGGCAGGCAGATACTTTAATAAATGCCATACAAGCATTTTATAAAACAGGTGAACTGAAACGTTTTACACCCTTAGTAGATGGAAAACCGCACGGTTTGGAAAAAGAGTTTAATAAAGATGGTTTGATAATTATTGTTTCAAAATATTATGCCGGTATTCTGGGAAAACGCGAATTTATTAACCGTACTGATAAATTCGGATTAAAACAAGGAAGCTGGAAATATTTTTGGGATAATGGAAATCTGAAAATAGAGGGTACCTATCAAAATGATAAGAAAAAAGGATTTTTTAAATATTACGACGAAGCCGGTAACTTTAAATATGTAGAGAAATATGATAACGATAACTTAATAGTGGATGCTCCGGAAACACGACAGATGGAGGTTAGAACTGCTTATCATGCAAGTGGAAAGCCTTCTATTACAGCTACCTATTACAAAGGAATTCCTGAAGGTATTCGCCGCGAATTTGACGAAGATGGAAATGTAATCAAAGGCTATGTATTTGCAAACGGCATTTTAAGATTTGAAGGCATCACTGATGAAGACGGAAAACGGCAAGGACTTTGGCGTGAATTTTATCCCACAGGTGAATTAAAATCGGAAGGACATTACATCAACTCAAATCCGGATGGCGTATGGAAGTTCTATTTTCAAGATCAAAAAATTGAAATGGATGGTCGTTATAGAAATGGTAAAAAAGAGGGAACTTGGTATTGGTATTATCCTAATAGAGAACTGCTTCAAGAGGAAAACTGGAGTCAGGGAAAATTGGATGGAGATTTTATGGAATACGATGAAAGTGGAAATATTACCGTAAAAGGCGCTTATTTAGAGGGAACTGAAGAAGGCGAATGGTTTTATGTGCAAGGTAATGCCATTGAAAAAGGCGTGTATTACGATGGAATGCGAACCGGACTTTGGACGACCAAATGGCGAGACGGAAAACTGATTTCTGAAATTGAATATGACCAAAATTTCTTTCACGGAAAGTATATCTTGTATCATGACACCGGAAAAGTTAGAATTTCAGGGAAATATTCCGGCGGCGAGCCGGCTGGAATTTGGCATTTATATGACGAAGAAGGCGAGCTGATTTTAACTACCGTGTATGCGGATGGTCGTGAGGTTCAGTGGAATGATTATAAATTGTCTGAGCCATGAAAAAAATAATTTACCTGTCCATTTACTTATTGTTTATAACAACTACTTTTGCACAAGAAGAGCAACAAGAACAAAATCCAATAGATTCATTAGAGCTTCAAATTGATGAAACTTTTCAAGACCAGATGTTGAAAGAGATGGATGCACTGCTCGATTTGTGGTACATTAAAAAGCAAATGGGAAGTATAAATATAGGAATGCTTAACGACAACAGCGAAGAAGATTGTTTGGTTGATTCTGTAGTGCGTAGTCGGTTGGAAAATTTAAGCACAGTCATTCCGTTAACCTATAATTATGATGTAAGAAGAAAAATAGAGCTCTATGTTTGCAAAAGGAAACGCTCATCATCCATCATTTTGGGTCTTTCTCAGTATTATTACCCGTGGATGCGTGAAATTTTTGACAAATACAATGTTCCCGAAGAGCTTATTTATTTAACGATTGTAGAATCTGCGCTTAATCCCACTGCGGTTTCACGCGCGGGCGCTACCGGAATTTGGCAGTTTATGTACCGTACCGGAAAGACGTATCAATTGGAGGTGAATACTTTTGTGGATGATCGCCGCGATCCGTTTAAAGCTACGGATGCAGCTGCGCGTCATTTACGAGATTTGTACAACATCTTTAACGATTGGGGACTTGCCATTTCTGCCTATAATTGCGGCGCCGGCGGCGTTAGAAAAGCGATTGCCCGCTCAGGCGGAAAGACCGATTTTTGGAGCGTAAAACCTTTCCTGCCAAGAGAAACACAAAACTATTTCCCTTACTATATCGCAGCACTCTATTTGGTAAACTATCATCATGAGCACGGCATTCCCTTTGCAAACCTCACTATTCCTTTTGCAGTAGATACCATTATGATAGCAAAAGAACTACATCTTCAACAAGTGGCTGAGGTGTTGGATATTGATTTGGAAGAACTGAAAATATTAAACCCCCAATATAAAAAATTGGTTATTCCGGCAGTTAAAGATCCTTACCCACTGCGATTGAAAAATACTGATATTCTGCGTTTTATTGCATTAGAAGACACTATTTACCAACATAAGCATGATGAGCATTTCGCTCAAATGAAAATTCATGAAGAATTGCTTACCGAAAGTACCGATGTTTATATTGTAAAAAAAGGAGATACTTTGGGCGCTATTGCGGCACGATTCAGAACAACAGTGCGCAAATTAGCCGATTATAATAACCTACGAAATACTCACTCACTGAGTGTCGGGCAAAGGTTGCGTATTCCGTCGAGATAACTTCTCTGTGAATCTCTGTGCCCTTTATGTTTCTGTGCTGAAAAAACATGAAAATCGCCATCGTAAATTTAATGCCTAATAAAGAAGAAACCGAAGACCATTGGATTCGGGCGTTAGCAAATGCTCCGGAATCGATTGAAATTGATTGGATCAGAACTTCTCACGAAAGTAAAAATACAAGCCTTGAGTATCTTAAAAAGAAATACATCCTTTTTTCCGATATTAAAAATCGTTTTTACAATGCCATGGTAATTACAGGAGCGCCGGTGGAAAAATTACCTTTTGAAGAGGTAGATTATTGGGATGAGTTTAAAGAAATTTTGGATTTTGCACGTACAAATGTGTTTTCCACGATGTTTGTTTGTTGGGCAGCGCCTGCTGCACTATTTCATTACTACGGAATTCCAAAATTTGTAACTGAAGAAAAAATATCAGGAATTTATGAAAATGAGATAGATACGGATAGCCCATTAATGTATGAGGTAGGTAATTTCTTTTGGGGGCCACAGTCCAGATATTTTTATACTAAAGAAGAGGATGTGAATGCAGTTTCAACATTGAAAATTATCGCAAAATGCAAAGAATCAGGTATTCATATCATCGCTTCAAATGATTACAGAGAAATTTACGTAAACGGTCATAACGAATATGATGATGATTCTATTGATAAAGAATACAGAAGAGATATTGCTAAAAGCATTCCCATTAAAATGCCTGAGAATTACTACATTGATAATGACATGAATAGAGGCATTATGGCGCAATGGTGCGATCACAGTCGTCTGTTTTATCGCAATTGGCTAAAACTTGTATCTCTCTCTTATTGATGAGGTCAACCATTACAATAACCGCCACGCATGCCCAGAAAGGCAGCGCAAGTTTATCGGTATCCAAGAAATTGTTCATGACGCCGTGCAAATAATAGGAGATCAAGGCTAAAGAAGCGGCTAATGATATGATTTTTAAATCTTTTCGTCGTGCAGAAATGTAGGTTATAATTCCCGTATAAAGCGTTGCAATCATAACTGCCAGCACTGTTGCTAAGCCAATAAAGCCGGTTTCGGCAGTAGGTCCGATAAATTCGCTATGTGCATTTCCGCCATCGCCAAAATTTGTAGTGATAATCGTTTTATAGCCAGACTTTTGAAATGAAGCATACACAAATTGATAAGTTCCGGGTCCCCATCCTACCCACGGACGCTCTTCAATCATACCAAAAGCGGCAGTCCAACGATTTAAGCGTTCCACATTGGAAGCATCTGTAGAGATATTGCTGATAGATCGAATATGCTCTCCAAAATTGTTAGATGAATCTTGCGAATTGCTCCCCATTCGGTATAAAATATCATCTGAAAAGCTATAGAAAGCAAACGCGAGCAATCCTGCTCCTATAAGTACCCAACTTATTTTAATTCTGAGTTTTAAAATGATAAATACAAAAATTACTCCAATAATACTTAACCAAGCTGCTCTGCAATACGAAAAAAAGAGCCCAATCATAAGCAAGTTGAAAGATATTACATAGAGTAGTTTTGCATAGCCCGGTTTATTGGGTAAAAAGAAAAATCCTATTTGCAAAGGGATGAACAATGCTATTGCGGCGCCATAAGCCGTGTGGTCATTGTAATACGGGCTCATAATCCAATGCACGCCCTTATCCGGAAATCCGGCAAGTGCCAATTTAGCGGTGGCAATGCAAATTACAATTGCCAATCCTGCCATATAGCAATTCATGAATTTTACCCACTTGGATAGATCATTTTTTACCAACCAAAATAGTATGAAGTAACATGACACTATAAACCAAATATTTGAAAGAAGAAATTTAAACGAAACAAGGGGCAGTTCGCTGGTAAAACATGTAAAAAGCATCCATCCCAAATAAATCAATATGGTTATAGTGATGGGATGGAATATTACTTTTTTATCTATTTTTAAATCTAAAAAAATGCGGACAAAAAATAGCGCGGTAATTAGCACCATTATGACTTCGCTCGGGAAAGACAATCCTGCATTAATCCGTTCATTTTCAAAAGGAATAGACAAAGGGACAACAAAAGCCATCAAATATATGAGTATGTCTAATTTGAAGAACAGTAAATACAAACCAATTAAAGCAAGGCTTATCAACGGAATAAAATCATCGCCGCGATGTAAACCCCAACAATTAATGAGTATAAAAAGCAATCCACCTGATACTCCAAGCCATTTTTGAAGATTTTTCGTCATTATTCGTCTTTTTTATACGTAGGCAAGTCTGTTCTTACTTTTTCAATGATTAACAATATAAAAAACGTTACAATAAATGCACCTATCGCAGAAAAAAGCGCAATGAGCGACTTTTTTGGAGAAATCTTTTTTTCAATAGGAATCGCCTTTTCTACCACAAATTTTGATGGTAATAGTCCGCTTAAATTCATTTCTGCATTCCAAAGTAAAGATCTTAATTGCGTTTCACGTCTTACGAGATATATCAGTTCTTCGCGCAAAATCACACTTGTGGGTCCCCATTTGGCAATTTTGTCAATCTCTTTTTGAATTCGTTGTGATCCCGCCGTATTTCCTTGCCCTAAAGCGGTTGCATATTGCTGCATAATACGATCCACCTGTAGATCAAAGATAAAAATCCCCTCATTGGCAAGTTTTTGAACGGAATCGTTTATGATAACCATTCTTGTGTTCACTTCATTAATTTGGTGTTGTAAAAGATCGAAAGTGGCTTGTGCACGTTCATGTTCAATTCTGTTTTTAAAGATATCCAACTCATCTACTATAGCATTGGCGAGCATTGACGCGTGTTGTGGATTTTTATCTTGAACAGAAATAGTAATAGCTCCGAACTGTGTTCTTTTTATTTGAATATTAGCATCTAATTCTTTATAAAGCAAGCTTCTCCAATAGCGGTGTAGCGTATCAATACCATAATATTCAAGCAAATTAAACCGACGAGCAATTGTATCTTTAAATGCTCTTGAATTTAGAATTTGCATGAGCTGCTCGGTCTCTTTTTCATGCCCATATCTTTTTATATCGCTTTTCATCTCTACGTTATCTAATATAAGAGAATTGTGTAAAGGTGCAAAAACAATTGCCGTTGATCTGTACATGGGCTGAATAAACAGTGAAAAAATAAACGCCGATATTCCTGCCAAGAGCGTAACAATCAATAACGGTTTGCGCCATTTCCAAGCAAATAGAATGACACTGAAAGAGTTGAATTCGTTTTGGTTATTCATATTATTTTAGGTTTAAGATTTAAAGTTTAAGATTTAAAGTGGAGTTAGTGTGTGGGAAAGTCCCCTTCAAATTTTGAAGGGGTGCCCGAAGAGCGGGATAGTTTATATAGATTTAATTCCAAGCTCGTTGAGTTGTGCTTGCGCCACAGTTGAAGGAGCATCAAGCATCGTATCTCGTCCGGAGTTGTTTTTAGGGAAAGCTATAAAATCGCGAATAGATTCGGAGTCGCACAAAATAGCACACATTCTATCAAACCCGAAGGCTATTCCACCGTGTGGTGGACAGCCGTATTGAAATGCATTCAACAGGAATCCAAATTGATGTTGTGCTTCTTCCGGCGTAAACCCCAGTACTGAAAACATTTTTTGTTGTAATTCTTTATTATAGATACGAATAGAACCGCCGCCAATTTCCGTGCCGTTAATTACCAAATCATAAGCATTAGCATGTACGGCGCCCGGATTGGTATCCAACAATGCAATATGCTCCGGTTTAGGTGAAGTAAACGGGTGATGTTTAGCATAATAGCGTTGCGTTTCTTCATCCCACTCTAATAATGGGAAATCAATTACCCACAATGGTTTGTATTCACCGGCTTTGCGCAATCCGAGTCGCTTGCCCATTTCTAAACGCAATTCGCAAAGTTGCTTGCGCACTTTTTCTATTTCTCCCGACATGATCAGGATGAGGTCTCCGGCTTCGGCATTACATGTTATAGCCACTGCTTTTAAATCTTCCTGATCATAGAATTTATCCATCGAAGATTTAAACGTACCATCTTGTTGGCAAAGCACATATACTAATCCACCGGCGCCAATTTGCGGTCTTTTTACAAAGTCGATCAATGCATCTAACTGTTTACGTGTATAATGGGCGCATCCTTTTGCCACAATGCCTACCACCAATTCCGCATTGTTAAAAACAGGAAATTCACGATGTTTCAATCTGTCATTTAATTCTACAAACTGCATGTCAAAACGAATATCCGGTTTGTCGCAGCCATACAAACGCATCGCTTCTTCAAAAGTCATACGCGGAATGGCGCCAACTTCAATATTTTTAACTTTTTTAAAAATATGTTTAATCAACCCTTCAAATGTTTGCAAAACATCTTCTTGCTCTACAAACGACATCTCGCAGTCAATTTGCGTAAATTCGGGTTGGCGATCAGCGCGCAAATCTTCATCTCTAAAGCAGCGTACAATTTGAAAATAACGATCGTAGCCTGAAATCATCAGCAATTGTTTAAACGTTTGCGGTGATTGCGGGAGTGCGTAAAATTCTCCTTGATTCATGCGCGAGGGCACGATAAAATCGCGCGCGCCTTCCGGTGTTGATTTAATCAAAAAGGGCGTTTCTATTTCCAAGAAACCAAGGCTATTCATATAGTTCCGCACTTCAATGCCGAGATCATGACGGAAAATAAGGTTATTTTTCACCGGATTGCGGCGTAAATCCAAATAGCGGTACTTCATGCGCAATTCGTCGCCGCCATCCGATTCATCTTCAATGGTAAAAGGCGGCACCTCCGATTTATTCAAAATAGTTACTTCGTCAACCAGAATTTCAATATCGCCGGTAGGAATATTTTTGTTTTTGCTATAACGTTCTGCCACCACACCCTTGACTTGAATTACCCACTCTCTTCCGAAATGTTCAGCACTTTTGCACAATTCGGCATTCAATTCGCTATTAAAAACCAATTGAGTTATGCCGTATCTGTCGCGCAAATCAATAAATAGCATTCCTCCCAATTTTCTATTTTTTTGCACCCAGCCACAAAGGGTAACCTGTTGATTTACATTATTAATTGTTAATTCTCCGCAAGTATAAGTTCTGAGCATCGGTTATATTTTATTAGTAAGCGTGCAAATATCCACATTTTTTTTATATGATGATATGAGGAATTGCAATATTTTGTTTCCGAAACGTTTATTAATAAAAAATATTCTTTCTTTGAAAAACAATCTATTTTTTGTTCAAATCCTTGTTTTTTTTGCGATTGTTTTTGCATTTCATGATGTTAATGCGCAACGAAATAATAAAAATAACGTAGGAACAAGGCATGCCCCGCTCCTACCGAATGATACGGTGCTCACAACTCACATCACCGTTTCCCCCGAAATGATAAAATTCCTGCAAGAAGCCCGAATAGTCCGACTTATAGTAAATAATACAATTCCTATACAAAACTATAACATTCTAACTCAAAAAATGCTCACTTATTTAGAAAACAATGGCTTCCCATTTGCATCAGTCTATTTGGACAGTATTTTCACAAAAAATGATACAGTCTTTGCCAATCTTGTGATTGACAAAAATTTGCGCTGTACATTCGATTCTATTGCGGTGCGTGGAAATTTGAAAATAGCCCGAAATTATCTACGAGCGTATCTTAATTTTAAAAATAATAGACCTTACAATGAATCTATTGTAAGACAGATTCCTCAATTAATTCAAGAAATTCCTTTTGCTACTGAGACACAACCTTCCAGCATAGAGTTTACAGAAAATAGAGCCTCTTTATATCTTCATTTAGATAAAAAGCGTGTTAATCAATTTGAGGGATATATCGGATTAGTACCTGTAAGTGATTTCACCGGAAAGATTGCGGTTTCCGGTGAATTGAACCTGCATTTGATAAATTTGTTTACTATTGGAGAAAGTATTGACTTTCAATGGCGTGCTACAGAACGTTTTTCTCAATTTTTAGAATTAAAAGCTAATTTCCCTTATCTTTTCGGCACTCCGCTTGGCGTTGACGGACTTTTTATGTTGGATAAAAAAGACACTACTTATCTGAATATGAATTATATTATTGGATTAAATTATTCATTTAGAGGATATAATTTTGCTCGTGTCTATTTCGATTTTGAAACTTCAAATATTTTAGACAAAACTTTGTATGAGGCTTCAAGCTTTTTGTCTTATTCCGATTATAGAAAATCCATGTATGGGTTTGCTTTTCGTTTTAGAAATCTTGATTTTATTTACAATCCGCGCAAAGGGTACGACCTCAATTTGAATATTGCGGTAGGTACACGAAAGATTATCGAAAATCATAATGCAGGCGATCATTATTATGAAGGTGTTGATTTACTTACAATTCGATACCGAGCGCATGGAAAAATAAAAGGCTATATTCCTTTGCATAAACGTTGGGTGGTAATGCTTGGCGCAGAAGGTGGCAGCTTGTTTGGAAAGCAAAATCTTATGAATGAACTGTTTCGCATTGGCGGAATGAACTCTTTGCAAGGATTTGATGAACTTTCAATTCGTGCTTCAAGTTACGGAATAGGATTAGTAGAATTGCGGTTTTTGATGGCAAGAATTGCCTATCTTAACGCATTTTTTAACGGCGCCTGGTATGAGCAAAAAATTACCGGCAGCTATATGCACGATTTCCCATTTGGTTTTGGTATGGGAATTACATTTACTACCAAAGCCGGATTATTTTATTTGAGTTATGCGCTTGGCAAACAATTAGATAATCCTATTTCGTTCAAAGCAGGAAAAATTCACTTCGGATTAGCCGTTCAGTTTTAATATTCTATTATTGTAGTGCCTTATCTCGTAACGAATTAAAACCTTCACCCAATACATCGGTAGCATCCAAAATAGAAATAAACGCATCTGTATCTATTTCATGAATGCGATATAAAAGTCCGGGCAATTCTTTATTTGTAATAGTGGTGAAAATGATCTTTTTTTCTGCTTCGTGATACATACCTGAGCCTTTAAAATAAGTCCCTCCGCGCCTCATTTCATTAATAATCACGTCTTTAATTTTTTCATGATGGTTAGAGATAACAAACAACGCCTTTCTTCTATCAAAACCTGAAATCATTTTATCAACCGTAAAGCCGGTAATATAAATTACAAACCATGAATAGAGCGGAATCGTCCAATCTTCAAAAACCACCAATGCCAATACCACAATTACCGAATCCACCATTATAAGAATAGTACCTAACGGGATATGTCTTACGTATTTCCCAATAATCGTAGCAATAATATCGGTACCTCCGGAAGTAGCGCGCGTTCTAAAAATAAGCCCCAAACCAACACCCACAATCACTCCGCCAAAAAGAGAAATAATGAAATTGGCGGTTGGATCGGCAATCGCAGGGTTGCCTGGCAAAGAAATGAGTGGTTCGTATCCATAAACAAGCTCTAATAATGAAATAAAACCGGCTAATGAAATGATACCTACCACGGTTTTGGCGCCAAATTTAGCACCTAACAACCAAATACCCAGCAGTAAAAGAGGAATTTCTAAACAAATACCCGTTAAACCGATACGCCATCCAAATAAATGGTGAAAAATAATGGCAACTCCATAAACTCCACCGGGCGCTAACCTCAACGGGGATATAAATACAACAATCCCCACTGCCACAATAAACGTACCGATCAAAATGGTACTATAGTCTTTAATCAGGTTTTTCTTTTTTGATTCTAACATACGACTCATATTCATTTTCTAAATCCATAAATGCGCCATTTTGCAATGCATTATAATACGTTTTCCCTATCTGCACAATTTCTTCTAAGATAATTTTTCTGTCAAATTCTTTTCCTGTGACTAATTTTAACGAAGTGGGATTGGGAAGCGCCGTATCAAATTGCGTTTGGTTGATATTTATTCCAATGCCGGCAACCGAATAGTTCAATTTTTCTCCCTGAATGTGATGTTCTATCAAAATTCCGGCGATTTTTTTATCATCAACATAAATATCATTCGGTTTTTTAATCTTGACATTGTTAACATATAGCGACAACATTTTTCGAATAGTTAATGCAAAAAAATAATTGAAATAGATTTGTTGAGATGGTAAAATTAAAGGTTGAAAATAAAAACTTGCCAAAATATTTTCGCCTTTTTCGCTCATCCAAATTTTATTGCCTTGTCCTTTTCCTGCGGTTTGAAAATTGGTAGCCATACAGAAAAAATCCGGCAAACGTGTTCCCATATTTTTATTGTTTTCTACAATTTCATTGAGTAGCAAATTTGTAGAGTGTGTCGTTTCAACAAAGTAATAAAATTGCATACTTATTCACAAGTTTTGTGGGCAAAAATAATAAAAAACATATTTTTTTTAAAAAATTCATGTTAATTTGCAAATTAATTTTTCGATTTCTATGAAAAAACGTACTTATTTGTTATTATCAGCTGTTATCCTATTTTTTTGCTCATGTGAAGATAAATCGGGCGACTATGTAGAACAACTTTTCACTAATACCCAAATCTCTAATGCACTAAAACAATGTATTGATTCCACAATGGTTAGAACTCTCAATGTGCTCTGCGTAGTGGATACTATTCATCAAGAGCTTGGATTCTCTTACTATGATGGCAAAACTTATCGTATTTTACTTCCTCCTGACGCTAAAAATGTGATGGATACACTTGAAGAATACGGATATAAAGAGCATCTTGAGGCATTAATTCTTGATATGAACAGAGCGGCAGAGCAATGCGGAGATAGAATAGTACAGTTTTGGAACCCCATTGTTAGAGATATGATTTTTCCTAATCCTAATTTGCTCTTACATAGCGGAAATAGCGCCATCACAGATCACGTAAGACAAACAAAGCAAAATGAGTTTATTAACATACTCGTATCTTATACGCTTAAAGAGCAATTTGATGCATTAGATGTAATTGCAAGATGGAATGAGTTACAAAAAACTTATTTTGAAATAACCGGAAAGTACTCCTCCATAGATATTTTAACTCCTGCCGCTCAGCAAATGTCAGGCGGTTTTTTTAAGAAAATGGCTTTAGAGGAAGAAGCGCTTAGAAAAGATCCCGCATTAAGAGGACCTATAACAGGCTTGTTGTATAGAGTATTTGAAACTTTATAATTTTGTTGAAAAACTATCGTTTTATTGCAAACAAAATTAATTATGAAATACTTAAAACTTATCTTTTGTATTTTTGCCATTAGTTACTCGTTTGCACAAACATCAGATTCAACATCTTCTTACATTTCAATTCATTATAGAGGTTCAGCAACAATAAGCATAGATGAACAAACCTATAGTGGTCAATTTAACCTCGTGAATGTGATTGACAGTTTTTTGTATATACAGTTGAATGTTGCAGGATTTGAGGCAGGCAGAATATTGATAACTCCTGATCAAATTCTGTTGATTAACAAATTGCAGAAAAATTACTATGAAGGAGATTATACTATTTTTCAACATCTCATAGGTGTAGATATTGATTTTTATACCATTCAAGCTATTTTTAACGGTTTTCCGATTGACATTCCGGATGGAATAGAACTCTCATATCAAGGCGAACTTATTGTTGATGAATTTTCTTTTTTTAACAGACTAATCTTTGAAAGCACTGATTACGAATTAAAATTACAATTAGATATAAAAAAAGTAACGTTTAATGATGTGCCGAAAGTTAGCGCCACCATACCGAAGAATTATTCTGTTATTAGATTTTATGTCGAAGACTGAATTTAAGATTTAAAATTTAAAGATTTAATACTGTGTATTATAGAAATGCTATTAATACAGATATTCCTGAAATAAAATTGCTTTGGGAAGAAGTGTTTGGCGATGCGAAAGATTATATAAATCGTTTTATCGCGCATTTTGGCATTGAAACTTGCTATGTTTGTGAACTGAATCGTGAAATTGCAGCCATGGCATTTGCATTGCCCACCATTCTAAAATCCCCTTCAAAATTTGAAGGGGTATCCGGCAAAGCCGGACGGGGTAGTTTATATAGCAAAAACTTACCTTTACGATACATATACGCCTGCGCCACCCATCCGCAACATCGAGAACAAGGCATAATGCAAAAGCTATTAGCTATTATTTATGATGAAGCTTGTCGCGAAAACGTAATGGGTATATTTTTACATGCCGCCGATCAATATTTGGCAAACTATTATCGGAAATTAGGATTTACAGACTTTTTTTACCGAGATCATTTTTGGTATTACAAAGAAAAACTTCTTTCTGAAGAGCTTGTTCCGTTAAATAACATCAATTTCATCTCTCCCGATGTATATTATAAAAAGAGAGCACAAAAACTTGAAAGCATTTGCTCTGTGGATTGGAACGAAAATTTTTTCCGGTTTATTAATAACGGAAAAACACAATTATGTGAGTATGAGAATACCATTTTTTCTTATAGAACCGAGTTTAACAACATAATAATAGATGAATTGTTGGGTAACACAACTAATGAACAAATAGCACGATTGCTAATTGAACACCTTCCTAAGTTTGAAACTGTTCATATACGTTTACCCGGTAACGAAATCTGCTGCGGGCAAATGAAATGGTGCAACTATTGGGAAAACCAACCGAAAAACGGATATTTTGCGTTTGCGATGGAATGATTTTTGTTAATTTATTTGGGCGACCGCAAGGGTTGCCTCTACCGTTGGGCGTGGGCAACACGCCCCTGCCTATATTTGTTCAATTTGGATTGCTTGTATCCACCCTTTTTCCCCATTTGGCAGCCTGATTTCCACCCATTCATTCAATTGGTCGGTAATTCCGACTTTTAATCCGGAATGAATGACAAACAGGTCAGAGCCTTTTTCATTGGGAGTGCTTTTTACATTCACCACATATCCCATTATAATACCTTGAGGGTTTTGAATATAGCGTGTACTCTCTTTCTTAGCAAAAATGACAGAGAGTACCGTAAAAAATAGTGCAAATACGGCTATAAAAATGGAAATAGAGCGAATCCATGAAATCCGAATGAGCAAAATAATTAGCAAACACAATGCAAATAAGGAACATGCAACGATGCTCAATATCGCCCATTGATTTCCGGTTAAGAAACTTGAAGTGTTATTCCATAATTTCACAATAAACAGCTCCGGTAAATGCTCAATTTTGTCAATTAATTTTTGTTGAACAAAACTGATATTATGAATAATATCCTCATTATTAGGATCCAATCTATGCGCTCTTTCAAGCCATAACAATGCCCGCGCATTATCTCCACTTTTAAAATATGCATTGCCGAGATTATAGTATAGTACGGCGCTTTCATATTGAAAATCAATCACTTTAGCATATAATGCGATAGCATTTTCAAATTGATTGGCTTGATAGGCTTCATTCGCTTGTTGTATATAAACAACGACGCTGTCTTTCATAGAGTTAGCTGATAACGTAAAGAAAGAAACAAAAAAAATGAAAAAACAGATTGCATGCTTCATAGGAATATTTATAATTTTTTCTTGCAAAAATAATTTTTAATTGTAACGCTCATTTCTATAAATATTACTTTTGCCAACTTTTTAGATATTTTAACATGCTTCAATTTCAACCACTTGATTTAAAAGCCCAACCCTTGTTCCTTTCTTTTTATCAAAAATTTGATTGTCAATTAATGAATTACAGTTTTGCAGTGCTTTTCCTTTATAGAAATTTATTCAATGTTCAATATGCAATTTCGGATCAGTTTTTGTTGATTAAAGCCACTCATAATCATGAAGATTACTTTATGTTTCCAATGGGAACAGGGAATCTTCCTGTTCTCCTTGACAAAATAGCTATGGAAACTCTTAGTACCGGGAAGCAGGTACGTTTTTATCAGTTTTGCAATGATATAGCACCTGTGTTGTTACAGTGGGCGGAGGAGTTCTGTCAAAAAAACGGTAACCAATTTCGAGTAACCTCTGTAAGAGAAGACTTTGAATATATATACTCGTCAGAAAAGTTAGTGCGATTGGAAGGACATCTTTTTAAACCCAAAAGAAACCAAATCAATCATTTTACGCAGCATAATATTTGGAACTACGCACCGATAACCAAAGACAACATAGAAAAAGTGAAAAAATTTGATACTATGTGGGATGCCAACAAAACTTCTTCCGAGCCAACTTCTTTAACAATAGAAAACATAGCATCAGAAGAAGCTCTTAACTATTTTTTCGAGCTTAATATGCAGGGTATTTTGTTGCAGGTTGAAGATAAAATCGTAGCATTTTCCATTGGGTTTCCTTTAAATAAGGAAACTTTTTTAATTCTTTTTGAAAAGGCGGATAGAACATGTAAAGGTGCTTATGCTATGGTAAACAAGTTATTTGCTAATGAAATATCGAAAAAATACACTTATATCAACCGTGCGGAAGATGCCGGCGTGGAAGGGCTAAGAAAAGCTAAACTTTCTTATCAACCTGAATATTTGATTGAGGTGAATGAACTGGAGATTGTCTGAAGCATGATTTAATGAGATTTTCATGATTGCCAAGATAAAAAATCCTGGTTAATCATATTAATTTTATTAAAATCCTGGTTTAGATTATTATTTATTTTTGCCCCCAACTAAATTAAAATGGCAAAAAATAAATATTATGTAGTATGGCAAGGACGCACCTGCGGCGTATTCGATAATTGGAACGATTGCAAAGCGCAGGTGGACGGATTTGAGAGTGCAAAATACAAGTCATTTGAGACAAAAGCAGAAGCTGAAAAAGCATATACAGGCGGATATAAAGAGTATTGCAAAACCCGTAGAGACGGGGCTGGTCTCGTCTCTACCACAGGCGATACGCCGATTTTAAATAGCTTGTCCGTAGATGCCGCTTGCAACATGGTAACGGGGCAAATGGAATATCAAGGCGTGCATACGGGAACAAAAGAATTGTGGTTCAAGCAGGGGCCTTTCCCGAAAGCCAGCAACAATATCGGCGAATTTTTGGCTTTGGTACACGGATTGGCATTATTAAAACAAAAAAACATCAATATCCCCATTTATTCGGATAGCATCACGGCAATAGCTTGGGTACGTCAAAAAAAACACAAATCTATCGTGTTGCCCACAGAAGAAAATGAGGTGATTTTTGATTTATTAGTACGTGCGGAATTGTGGTTGCAAAATAATTCTTTTAAAACACCGATTATTAAGTGGAATACGAAGAAATGGGGTGATATACCTGCGGACTTCGGAAGGAAATGAACTATATATAAACTATCCCGCCCTTCGGGCACCCCTTCAAAATTTGAAGGGGATTATCTATCTTCTTAAACCTATTAACTTTTACACTTTAAATATTAAACCTATATGACAGTAAGACAATTAGTAGAAAAATTAAACCTTGCCGTTTTTAGCGGGCAAGAAAACTTAGACGTAGAGATCACCGGCGGATATGCCTCCGATTTATTGAGCGATGTAATGGGCTTTGCCAAAGAGGGTGAAGTTTGGATTACGCTCCAAACTCACAAAAATGTAATTGCCATAGCTTCATTGAAAGAATTGGCAGCCGTTGTATTGGTAAAAAACTTTCAACCGGATGAAGATATGCTGCAGCAGGCTATTCGTGAGGAAATACCAGTGCTCGGCACTTCGGAAGAAACTTTTGAAACCGTAGGGAAAATTTATAGCGCCATACAATCATAATGAAAGATATTGCTTTGCACATCATGGATATTCTTCAAAATTCCACGCGAGCAAAAGCGACGAAAATAGAATTGAATATTGAAGAAGATCCTGAGAAAGACATGCTTACCATTGTTTTTAAAGATAATGGTCATGGAATGAGTAAAGAAATTTTGGAACAAGTGCTTAATCCGTTTTTCACAACACGCACGACAAGAAAAGTGGGACTCGGTCTTTCATTATTGAAACAAAATGCAGAATTTACCGGCGGATCACTCTCCATTGATTCTGAATTGAATGTAGGAACAATTGTAACCGTTACTTTTGGTTTGTCTCATATTGACCGACCTCCTTTGGGCGATGTGGCAGGAACCATGGTGCTTACGGCTTCGGCTTACCCCGATATTCATTTCATCATGCATTATAAAACAGATAAAATTGATTACATTTTCGATACCCAGGAGATTAATGAAGCTTTAGACGGTGTGTCTATTCAGGAGCCGGAAATGGTACAATATCTGATTGAAATGGTGCGAGAAAATATGATGAATTAATGAATTACCTCACCATCGAAAAACTCACCAAATCTTTCGGCGAAAAATTACTTTTCGAGGATATTACTTTTGGTATTGAAAGAGGGCAAAAAACGGCGTTGATTGCAAAAAACGGTACCGGAAAATCTTCGCTGCTCAATATTATCGCGGGATTGGATTTTCCTGATTCAGGAAAAGTTACATTGCGAAACGGAATTACTGTTTCTTATTTGCCGCAATTGGAAACCATCACGGAAAATTATTCCGTGATAGATGTCATTTTTGACTCAAATTCGCCTATTATCAAAGTGGTAAAAGAATATGAAACAGCTCTAACCTTAGTAAAACGAAATGAAACGCCGGAAAATTTGGCGCGCTTTGAACATGCGTTGTCCGAAATGGAGCGTTTGCACGCTTGGGATTTGGAAAGCAGGATAAAAGAGATTCTTTCCCGTTTTGGCATTGATGATATTTTCAAAAATGTAAGTGAACTATCCGGTGGACAACGCAAGAAAGCCGCACTCGCCAAAACGTTAATCGCTGACACCGACCTGCTTATTTTGGATGAGCCCACTAATCATTTGGATATTGATATGATTGAATGGTTGGAGGACTATTTATCTACTTCAAACACCACACTACTCATGGTCACCCATGATCGGTATTTCTTAGATCAGGTTTGTAATAATATTATCGAAATAGACAACCAAAAACTTTATCAATACAAAGGTAAGTACGATTATTATTTGGAGAAAAAAGCGGAACGCATTGCCAATGAATCTGCAGAGTTAGAGAAAATTAAACAATTATATCGCACGGAATTGGAATGGGTACGCACCTCTCCTTCAGCGCGTACTACCAAAGCCAAAGCGCGCATCAATGCATTTGAAGACTTAAAAGGAAATGCGAACCGCAAGGTAGAAAAACAAGCCGATGCATTTCATGTGCGTACCGAACGTCTCGGAAATAAAATATTGGAAATTAACAATATTGACTTTTCCTATCCGGACAAAGTAATATTAGATGATTTTTCCTATATTTTTAAAAAAGGCGAAAAATGTGGCATTGTGGGCAAAAACGGTACCGGAAAAAGTACGCTGTTAAAATTGTTAGTAGGTGAAATTTTACCGAATGCAGGGAAAATAACCCCTGGGCAAACCATCCAATTCGGATATTTCGCTCAGGACGGACTGCCTGTGAAAGGAAACAAACGCGTGATTGACATTGTAAAGGAACACGCCGAAATGATCCGTTTAGAAAACGGGAACTACGTAGGCGCTTCTCAGTTTTTGAATTATTTTGGATTTAAGTATGAACAACAATACACCTATTACGAAGATTTAAGCGGTGGCGAAAAGCGAAAGCTAAGCCTATTAGTTACCCTGTTAAAAAATCCTAATTTCCTCATTCTCGACGAGCCTACCAACGATTTTGATATTGATACATTAAATTTGTTGGAAGATTTTCTCACGCACTATCAAGGATGTATTCTGGTAGTTTCGCACGACCGCTGGTTTATGAATAAATTGGTAGATCATCTTTTTGTGTTCGAAGGCAATGGCAAAGTGAAAGATTTTTACGGGAATTATACGGAGTACAGGATAGAAAAGCAGAAAGCGGAACGCAGAGCGCAATGTAGGGGCAATCTTCACGGTCACACGGCAGAAGGGAGAAAGGAGAAGGGAGAAAGGCAAAAATCCCCTTCAAATTTTGAAGGGGTGGACGGCGAAGCCGGCCGGGGTAGTTTATATGAAAATATTTCCGAAAAAAAACTCACCTGGAAAGAACGCAAAGAACTCGAACAATTAGAAATAGAAATCCCCGTATTGGAAGAAGAAAAAGAATTATTGTTACAGAAGATGAACAACGGTAACGGAACTGCGCAAGAATTCCAAGAATGGGGAATCGCCTACCAAAATATTTCAGAGGAAATTGACACCAAAACAATGCGGTGGTTGGAATTGAGTGAAAGAACGTAACCTTACTGTTTTACAAAACTTTTCACACTAGAATTATTGCCTTCGATTACTCTAATAAAATATGTTCCGGTAGAAAGTGTAGCAACGCTGATTTCAAATTTAGTTTCGGCGGTTTCATACTGGTTAATATACAATTAATGTTGTTGGGTAGAATTTTTGTAAAAAAGTGCGAAATCGCAAAATTCCTTCCAAATTTCATCTCCCCAAAAATCTTATTTTGGCAAAAAATGTATTTTTTAAGAACTTTTCTGCTTAAAAATCGATCTTTTGTGCAATTTCAACATTCTGAATATAAGGAAATTAATTATATATTTGTCGCAACAATTAACCACTAATCCTTAAGCATTAATCACTAATTCACATGAACAAAAAACAAAAATCCACTTGGCAAGACATTGAAGCAATGCGTGCTGAAACCAACCAACAAATTAAAGAAACCCAGCAGGAAATTAGGGAAACTCAACGAGAAATTAAGAAACTTAGTCGTTATTTGGGAGGTATTGCTCACAGCAACGGAGAAATGGCGGAAGAGTACTTCTACAGCGCTTTTAAAGCCGAAAAAACTTTTGCAAATGAGCAGTTTGACAAAATTAGAAGGAACTTGGCTTATAAAAAAGATGACAAAAAAAAGGCAGAATTTGATATTGTTCTATTCAATGGAAAAAGCGCTGCTTTGATTGAGGTCAAATACAATGCCAAACCGGATAATATTTCAATAGAAAAAATTATCGCACGCATAGAAATTTTTAAAATATTGTACCCGGAATGTGAAAACTACAATATTTATTTGGGTGTTGCTGCTATGTCATTTAAAGAAGGTTTAGAAGAAGAGCTACATCAAGCCGGCATTGCCACTATAAAACAAGTGGGCAAGAAAATGGTGGTGTATGATAAAAGCGTGAAGGCATTTTGATATAGGGGCGTTGCGCGCAACGCTATGGTATATCACTATCAATTACGCCTCCCGCCCATGGCAATTCTTGTACTTCTTTCCGCTCCCACAAGGGCAAGGCTCATTCCTTCCTACTTTCTTTTCTACACGTACCGGTGCACTTCCTTTACCGCCAATTGCCGGTCTTCCGGCTATTTCGCTTCTGCCTGTTTGCAGATGTCGTGTTTCCGATTGCGGCAATTGTGCCTCACGAACCTGTGCATGTTGTTCTACCGGCAATCCGCCTTTATTCAAGAAAGAAACGATCTCTTCATTAATCTTTTCCAATAATCTGTCAAAAAGATTAAAAGATTCCAATTTATAAATCAATAACGGGTCTTTTTGCTCATACGAAGCATTTTGTACCGACTGTTTTAAGTCGTCCATTTCGCGCAAATGCTCTTTCCACGCGTTGTCAATTACGGCCAACGTAATTCCTTTTTCAACAGAGAGCCCAATTTCACGTCCTTCGGTTTCAAAGCATTTTTTCAATGGAGCCACCACGTTTAGTATTTTTACGCCATCGGTAATCGGAATGGCGATGTTGGCAAAACGTTCACCGTTTTCCAAGTAAACGCGTTCAATTACCGGAAACGCTTGTTTACAAAGCATTTGTTGACGAATTTTGTAGTTTTCATATACTTTTTCAAACAATTCATCCACCAAATTATCGGTTCTCTCATGAAAGAATTGTTCTTGCGTAAAGGGTACTTCGCAACCGAAAGTAGTAATCACATCTTGTACAAAGCCTTCGTAATCTTTTGATTCATAGTTCCGTTCTACCATTTTTACACAAACATCGTAAAACATATCGGAAATATCAATTGCCAATTTATCACCGAAAAGCGCATTTTTTCTTTTGCGATAAATGGTTTCGCGCTGTTTGTTCATTACATCATCATATTCCAACAAGCGTTTACGAATACCAAAGTTGTTCTCTTCCACTTTCTTCTGGGCGCGCTCAATAGATTTGGAAATCATGCTGTGTTGAATTACTTCGCCATCTTTCAATCCGATACGGTCCATAATTCTTGAAATTCGCTCGGAACCAAACAAGCGCATCAAGTCATCTTCCAACGAAACAAAGAATTGTGAGCTGCCCGGGTCACCCTGACGTCCGGCACGACCGCGTAACTGCCTGTCCACACGGCGCGAATCGTGTCTTTCCGTACCGATAATGGCAAGACCTCCTTTATCCTTAATACCGGCGCCCAGCTTAATGTCGGTACCACGACCCGCCATGTTGGTAGAGATGGTTACTGTTCCTGCCTGTCCGGCTTCAGCCACAATGTCTGCTTCTTTTTTATGCAATTTTGCATTCAATATGTTGTGCTTAATTTTTCGGGCAGACAAAATTTTAGCAAGTAATTCGGAGATTTCTACAGAAGTAGTCCCCACTAAGACGGGGCGTCCTTCTTCATTTAAACGTAGAATTTCATCTACTACAGCAGTATATTTTTCACGTTTTGTTTTGAAAACCAAATCATTGGCATCTAAACGCGCAATGGGTTTATTGGTTGGGATCGTTACCACATCTAATTTGTAGATATTCCAAAATTCGCCCGCTTCAGTTTCCGCCGTACCGGTCATACCGGCAAGTTTTTTATACATACGGAAATAGTTTTGCAAAGTAATGGTAGCATACGTTTGCGTGGCAGCTTCAATTTTTACATTTTCTTTAGCTTCAATGGCTTGGTGCAATCCGTCGGAGTAACGACGTCCCTCCATAATACGTCCCGTTTGTTCGTCCACAATCTTAACTTTGTTATCAATAATAACATACTCCACATCTTTTTCAAACATGGTGTATGCTTTTAATAATTGATGAACGGTATGAATACGCTCGGAAGCAATGGAAAAATTACGATAAATTTCGTTTTTGATTCTTATCTTTTCTTGTGGATCAATGTTTTGTTTTTCAAGCTCGGCAATTTCAGCGCCTACATCAGGAATTAAAAACAATTTGGCTTCTTCGGCAGTCCGCGAAACCAACTCAATTCCTTTTTCCTGAATATCCACTGTATTTTGCTTTTCTTCAATCACAAAATAGAGTTCTTGGTCAATAATCGGCATGTTCCTATTTTGTTGCTGCATATAAAACCCTTCGGTGCGTAGCAATAACTGTTTCATTCCTTGTTCGCTCAAAAATTTGATAAGCGCTTTGCTTTTTGGTAAACCACGATGTGCGCGCAACAACAAAATGGCGGCTTCATCTTCCGGTTTTGGGTCGGGATTTTCTGCCAATAGCTGTCTGGCTTTGCTCAATATTTCATTTATTAACACTTTTTGTGCATTATACAAACGCTCAATCATGGGTTTATAAATATCAAACTCTTGTTGGTCGCCGCGTGGAGTTGGTCCGGAAATAATTAACGGCGTTCGCGCGTCGTCAATTAATACGGAGTCTACCTCATCCACAATAGCATAATTATGAGGACGCTGTACAAGTTCTCCTATATTTCGCGCCATATTATCGCGCAAATAATCGAAACCAAACTCGTTATTGGTTCCGTAAGTAATATCAGCTAAGTAAGCTTGGCGGCGTTCTTCGGAATTGGGTTCATGTTTATCAATACAGTCCACAGTTAATCCGTGAAATTCATACAAAAGTCCCATCCATTCGGAGTCACGTTTTGCCAAATAGTCGTTTACGGTAACCACGTGCACCCCTTTTCCCGGAAGTGCATTTAAGTAAACGGCTAACGTTGCCACCAATGTTTTTCCTTCACCCGTGCCCATTTCTGCGATTTTTCCTTGATGCAGCACCGTTCCCCCAATAATTTGTACATCATAGTGACGCATATCCCATTTTATCATATTGCCGCCGGCAGACCATGTACTTGCAAATTTGGCTTTGTCTCCGGTAATCTCCACACATTCTCTATAAGCGGCAATATTTCTGTCCATTTCGGTAGCAGTAACTTCCACAAATTCGTTCTCTTTAAAGCGATTACCGGTCTCTTTCATCACGGCAAAAGCCTCCGGAAGAATCTCGTTTAAAACCTCTTGTGTTTTCTCATACGATCTTTTCTCTAACGTTTCAATCTCTTTGTACAAGTGTTGTTTTTCTTCAATATCCAAATCGTAATTTGCATCTAAATAAAGCTTAATTTCGGCGATACGTTCCTCTTCGGCGCGCACGGTTTCATTTATTTTTTCACGAAACTCCACGGTTTTTGCACGCAACCCATCATTGGTAAGTATTATAATATTTTTTTCAACTTCTAACGTTTTTTCAAGATAGGGTTTGAGCTCTTTTAAATCCTTATCTGACTTTGAGCCAAATAGTTTTGTAAGAAAATTTGCCATTATATATGATATTTATGATAAAGCTACAAATAAACATAAAATTTTTCCAATTAGGAATTGATAAGAAAAATCATTCATGCGTTCCTATGGATATCAATGAAAACAAAAACATATACGAAATATTGTATTTTTGCGTTTGAATTTCAATTTCTTAATATTATACTGTATGAAAATTAAATTGTTCTTATTATCTATTCTCTTGCTTTCAAATACTGCATGGGCGCAAAATTCAACTTACTCTGTGAATTCTCAGAAAATGAATCAGTTGTTAAAACACATAAACGATCAATATTTAGATACCGTAAATTTCGATATGTTAGTAGAGAAAGGTGTGATAGAGATGCTTAAAGAACTTGACCCTCATTCTTCTTACATCTCTAAAAAAGAAGTACAACAAGCCAACGAACCGCTTATCGGATCTTTTGACGGTATTGGCGTAACTTTTCAATTAATTAAAGATACCATAAATATTATGGAGGTAATCGTAAATGGACCTTCCGAAAAGGTAGGTTTAATGGTTGGAGATAAGATCATTAAAGTGGACACTGCCATTGCACACGGAAAACATGTGAATAATAAATGGGTGCAAGATCATTTGCGTGGAAAAAAAGGAACAAAAGTTACCGTTTTTGTGAAAAGAGGAAAAAATCCGGAACTTTTAGAGTTTACTATTACGCGTGATAAAATTCCGATGAATAGTATCAATGTGTATTTTATGGCAGATAAAAATACCGGATATATTCGTTTAGAACGCTTTGCGCAAACCTCTACCCAAGAACTTCGCGATGCACTTACCCGCTTAAAAGCGCGTGGCATGAAAAACCTCATCTTCGATTTACGCGGAAACGGCGGAGGATATCTACAAGCAGCATTTGAAATTGCCGACGAATTTTTGGGTCCTGACAAAATGATTGTCTATACAGACAATTTCCGAAACACCGGCGAGTCATTTAAATCTACAAATAGAGGCGATTTTCAAACAGGAAGATTAATTATCCTAGTAGATGAACACTCTGCTTCTGCCAGCGAGATCGTTTCCGGCGCTGTGCAAGATTGGGATCGCGGTTTGGTTATGGGACGCAGAACTTTCGGAAAGGGATTGGTGCAAAAACCAATCTATCTCCCCGATGGTTCGCAAATACGTCTCACTATATCAAAATACTACACACCTTCCGGAAGATTCATTCAACGCCCTTACAATGATGGTTTGGATAGCTATTTAAACGACTTGCGTTACCGCAGCGCACACGGAGAGCTTTTGACAGCAGATAGCATTAAATTTCCCGATTCGCTTAAATACCAAACAGCTAAAGGGAGAACTGTATTTGGCGGCGGCGGCATCATGCCCGATATTTTTATTCCGATAGATACCACACGTAACTATGCGCTGTATAACGAAATGTACCGGAAAGGGATTATTAGCGGATTTGTATTAGATTACATGGAAGCGAATAAAGAACGCCTGAAATTAAGATACGCGACGATGGAAGATTTTAAAAACAATTTTGAAGTCTCAGATCATCTCGTTGAGGAATTGATGAATTATGCACGTAGTGAGGGAATTAAAGATACGGTTGATTTTCTGTTTTCAAGACGCGCCGAACAGTTTTTAAGAGATAAAGCCACCGAGTTGGATTCATTATATAACTCGTTAGAAGATTTGAAAAATAGTACGCACTTTCAGAAAATGCTTATAGAGTTTGTAACAAAATCTTTTAATGAATCGATACGTTTGCGTAATATGAGCAAAGCTAATGATCTTATTAAAGATGCGCTAAGGTATGAAATTGCTAGAAATCTATTTAGTTACGGCGAAGCCCGCCAAATATTTTTAATGAAAGATGATGGCTTTCTAAAAGCATTAGAAGTGATTAATAATGATAAGATTTTCAAGAAGTTTAATGTGGCATACTAAATTCTTTTTTTTGATTATCTGCACTGTTTTGGCGTTTCACAGTAGCGCGCAAACCAGCGATCAGCTAAAAGCCAATAAGAAAAACTTGGAAGCGGAAATTGCTGATACAAGACGACTTCTACAAGAAACGCAAAAAAAAGAGAATACATCTTTACAGCAAATTTCATTATTGAGAAATCAAATCAATAATCGTGAAAAATTGATTACCGAACTCAATAAACAAGTCTTTAATCTTGAAATAGAATTGGATTTGAATGTAAAGCTTTCACAAAACTTGGATAAAAAGCTCGAATACATGAAAAGCGACTACGAACGTGTGATTTATTTGGCTTTTAAGAATAGGAGGACGATGGATAAAATTACATTTTTACTCTCTGCCGATAATTTTTCGCAAATGTATCGCCGCTTGAAGTTTTATACTATTTTTTCCGACAACGTAAAACATCAAGCAGATGAAATTAAAAAAACACAACAAGAAATTGCCAACAAGAATGCTGAAATCCTGAGCATTAAAGAAGCAAAATTAACATTATTGGAAAGTAAAGAAAATGAAGTTAAATCGTTGGAAAAAGACAGGGCTTCGCAAACCAAAACATTAAATGAATTAAAAAAGAAAGAAAAACAATTAGCCAATGAGCTAAAAGCAAAACAATCGAAACAGAGAGAGATAGAAGCTGCCATTAAAAAAGCGATCGAGCAAGAGATTTTAGCCGCCAATAAAAAAAAGGCGGAACAAAATAAAACATCATCCGGTACATCTTCTGCGAAAAAACCTTCATCTACCGTGTTGGAATATACACCCGAAGAAAAAATAACCAGCAACTCTTTTGTCAGCAACCAAGGGAAACTTCCTTGGCCCGTAGTAAAAGGAAGCACGATAACTCATTTCGGAAAATATAGAAATCCAGATGTGCCCTCCGTGACGATGGATAGTAAAGGAATTGATATTTTAGTAGAACCCAACACACAGGTGCGTTCTGTTTTCGACGGTGTTATATATGGTATCTTAGATATGGGAAGCGCAGGAAAAGTGGTTATTATCCGACATGGAGAATATATTAGTGTTTATCAAGGGTTGTCTAATGTCTTGGTAAAAAAAGATGAAAAAGTAACCATCAAACAAAACATTGGTACGGTTGGGAAAAATATGGGGAAAAACACACATGAGTTACATTTCGAAATCTTAAAAGAGTTCACTCACCTTGACCCTGCCTTGTGGCTATCAAAGAAATAAAAGATTATGAGTTCTTTGCAAATTGATGTAAAACAAACGATTGCATCCAAAAATAAGAAATTGGCAAAATGGTTGCCCCGTTTCGTAATTCGTTGGATTGAAAAACTGATTCATCAAGATGCGATGAATCAATTTTTAGCAAAACACGGACAAGATACTGCTATTGAATTTGCACAATATGCTATTGAGGAGTTTGCTCAGGCTACCGTAACCGTTGCCAATGAGGAGATGGTTCCTAAAGAGGGGCGTTACATTGTAGTATCAAACCATCCGCTGGGCGCCATCGACGGATTGGCGCTGATTTCATTAATAGGAAAATATCGTTCTGATATTAAGTTTCCGGTTAATGATTTATTGATGGTGCTCAAGCCGATGCACGGCACTTTTATTCCTATAAATAAGCACGGAAGAAACAATACGGACGCCGCGAAAGAATTGCATGACGTATTTGCTTCCAACGATTTAATACTCTATTTTCCGGCGGGTTTGTGTTCTCGAAAAATAAATGGAAAAATCCAAGACTTAGAATGGAAAAAAACCATTGTTCAAAAAGCGGTAGCCTATCAGCGCGATATTATTCCTGTTTTTTTTGAAGGTAGAAACAGCGAACGATTTTACCGCATTGCCAATTGGCGTAAAAAATTGGGAATTAAAGCAAATTTAGAAATGATGCTTTTGCCTGACGAAATGACGAAACAAAAGGGAAAGGAATTCACCATAACCTTTGGAAATCCTATTCCTTATAGCACTTTTGATTCTTCTAAAAGTCCTAAAGAATGGGCGGCATGGCTACGTGAGCAAGCATATAAGTTAAATGTCACCAAATAATCTCTGTTTTCCCTAACTCCTTTAGTATTGCATTCGTTTTAGAAAAATGCTTCGAGCCGAAAAATCCGGCATGCGCCGATAATGGCGAAGGATGCACGGTTTCTAAGATATAATGTTTTGAACGATCAATAAGAGTGGCTTTAGCGCGCGCATAGTTACCCCACAATAAAAAAACCAATCCTTCCCGTTTCTGTGAAAGTTGTTGAATCACAGTATCCGTAAATTGTTCCCAGCCGCGGTTTTGATGTGATCCGGCTTGGTGCGCCCGAACCGTAAGAGTGGCATTCAGCAAAAACACACCTTGCGTAGCCCAACGGGTTAAGTTGCCGCTAACGGGAATTGATGCGCCAACATCGTCATTAAGCTCTTTAAAAATGTTAATCAATGATTTAGGATGCGGCACACCATCTAACACTGAGAAACACAATCCATGAGCTTGTCTAAAATCATGATAAGGGTCTTGCCCCAAAATCACCACCTTAACTTCGTGAAACGGCGTAAGATTAAACGCATTAAAAATTAAATTTCCGGGAGGAAACACCGTGTGTTGTTTCTTTTCTTCAACTAAAAATGCTTTGAGTTGTGCAAAAGAAGGAGTCGCAAAAGCCTCTCCAAGTACTTCTTTCCAAGATTCTTCGATTTGAGGATTGACCGTCATAATTTTTTGGTGCAAAATAAAGAAAATGTTTCAATTCAAAAACAAGAAATTAGTAAACTATTTCTCATTATTGTTAAAAAACATGTTTCTTTGCACAAATTTTATTTATACATGAATTATGGAGGAGAAAAGAAAACCAAGAAGCTTTAGCGGAAAACGGGAAACAGGATATGGAAAACAAGAAACAGGACGTGGCAGGTCGAAAACAGAAGGCGGAAGGCCGAAAGCAGAAAGCAGAAGGCCGAAAGCAGAAGGCAGTATGGAAAAAGGAGAATGGAGAAAAGAGAATGGAGAAAGAAGAATGGGAAAAAGAGAAAACGAAAAACCAAGAGCAACACGTAGGGGCGACCTTCATGGTCGCCCAAATATAAAAACAGAATCCGAAGAACGCAGAGGAAGAAGTTTTTCTGACAAAAAAACAGAAACAGGAGAACGTAGGGGAAGGAGTTTCTCAACCCAAAAATCTGAAAACGAAGAACGTAGGGGCAGAAAATTTTCTACCCCAAAACCGGAATCCGGAGAACATAGAAGAAGAAGTTTTTCTGACAAAAAAACGGAAACAGGAGAACGTAAGGGAAGGAGTTTTTCAACCCAAAAATCTGAAAATGAAGAACGCAGAGGAAGAAAATTCTCTGACTCAAGAGGGAAAAAATCCCCTTCAAAATTTGAAGGGGTGGATCGCGAAGCGAGACGGGGTAGCTTCTATGAAAACAAAAACCGTGAAACAGAACGGGGAGGTTTACGCAAACGCCGCGATGTTACCGCCGAATCGGAAATATTGTCGGAAATTGTAGAACTCAGACGTAGAGAAGGACGTTCGTCTCCCAGAAAACAAAAAATTTTATCTTTGGAACACGAAGAGAAGTACGGTCCAATAAGATTGAATAAGTATATTTCTAATTCAGGAATTTGCTCAAGAAGAGATGCCGATATGTTAATTCAAACCGGCGCCATTGAAGTGAACGGGCAAATTGTTACCGAATTGGGCGCAAAGGTAATGCCTACCGATGAGGTGCGATTTGGCGACCGCATCCTACAACGCGAAAAACCGGTGTATTTGTTGTTGAACAAACCCAAAGACTATATCACCACAATGGAAGACGAGCGCGATAGAAAGCATGTAACGCAATTGATAAAAGGCGCTTGTAAAGAACGTGTTTATCCGGTGGGAAGGTTGGATAAAAACACCACGGGTTTGTTGTTGTTCACCAACGACGGCGAAATGACCAAAAAATTAACCCATCCCAAACATGGCATTCGCAAGATTTATTACGTGGAATTGAATAAAAATCTTACGGCAGCCGACTTTGAGAAAATTGCAAGCGGCATTGAACTTTCCGACGGCGAAATTATAGTGGATGAGATTGCCTACGCGGGTGAAACCAAACGTGAAATCGGCATTACGCTACATTCCGGAAGAAATAGAATTGTACGCCGCATTTTCGAACAACTCGGATACGAAGTAGAGAAATTGGATCGGGTAGTGTTTGCCGGATTAACCAAAAAAGATTTGCCCAGAGGAAAATACAGGTTTCTGACAGATGCAGAAATCAATATTTTAAAAATGATAAAATAGAACCATAATGAGCGCTAAAAACTTTGCCCTTATCGGAGCTGCCGGATATATTGCCCCGCGTCATTTTAAAGCCATAAAAGAAACCGGCAACCAACTGACGGCTATTTTGGATAAATCGGACAGTGTGGGAATTATTGACAGCTATTTCCCCGAAGCGGCATTCTTCACGGAATCAGAACGTTTTGATCGGCACTTATACCGTCGTTTTATGGAGGATACCGGTTCAAAAATTGACTATATTTCCATTTGTTCGCCCAATTATTTACATGATGCCCATATTCGTATGGCATTACGAAACGGTGCGCATGCCATTTGTGAAAAACCGTTGGTTTTAAACCCTTGGAATTTAGAAGGATTAGAAAAAATTGAACAAGATACGGGCAATAGTATTTATCATATTTTGCAACTTCGTTTGCATCCCGCAGTGATTGAGCTGAAACATCACATTGATAATAATCCTGAAGATAAAATTTATGACATTGACCTCGCGTATATTACAAGTCGTGGCACGTGGTATAGCTATTCTTGGAAAGCCGACATGGAAAAATCGGGAGGCATTACCACCAACATCGGGTCTCATTTTTTTGATATGTTGACTTATATTTTCGGTGAAGTGCGAGATATTCAAATACATTACGCAACACCAATTACTGTAGCCGGTTTTTTGCAGCTCAAAAAAGCTCGTGTGCGTTGGTTTTTAAGTATTGACAAAACGCAACTTCCCAAAGAGGTTGCGGAAAAAGGGAAAACTACTTATCGCTCTTTAACTATTGATAATAAAGAATTTGAATTTTCGGAAGGATTTACGGATTTGCATACCTTATCTTATCAAAACATTCTTTCGGGGAATGGATTTCGTATTCGGGATGCTTGGCAGTATGTGACGCTTTGTCATGATATTCGGTCGCGGAAGGTGGAAGGGAAGAAGGGGGATTGGCATCCGTTTTTGAGGTAAGGTTTATGTTGATATTTTTTTGCACACAGATGACACAAATTAGACAAGATTTGCACAGATTTTTTTTCGGTCATTAGTGAAAAATTTTTCCTTTATCTCTGGCTTTTTTTCAAAATTCAATAATAACTCTATTTCTATATTGGTTGCCTTCAGATAATTGATTAATTGAAATTCATGTTCTTCAACCAAATAATCAACTGCCTTCAATTCCAAAATAATAATATCATTCACAATCAAATCTGCTTTGTAATTACCTACAAGCTTATTCTGGTAATACACTTTAATCGTTTTTTGAGCTTCTATATTTAATTGATTATTTTTCAATTCAAAAAATAAAGCATTTTGATAAACACTTTCCAAAAAACCAAATCCCAACTCATTATATACATTATAAAATGCACTAATTACTTTATTTGTCAATTCATTTACACAATATTAGAAAAATCCTTTTTTTCCACACAGTATTACAATTCCGTAATACTGTGTGAGCCAAATTCCTTGTCAGCAAGCGGACAAGGTGGCAGACGGCGGCGCTTCGACTTCGCTCAGCGCCCAGCACGATACGCCGCCGAATGACGGAAAAGGTAAAAAATCACCTACCCTCTTGACAAACGCCTTTCCGAAATGTATATTTGCAGCATCAAAAAACTAATACAAACTCAATGAATACTAATCAAAACGAAATAATTCTTTATCAGCCTGATAATTCTATTCAATTGGAAGTGAGAGTAGAGAATGAAACGGTTTGGCTTAATCGTCATCAAATGGCATTATTATTTGATAGAGATGTGAAAACTATAGGCAAGCATATTAATAATGCTTTAAAGGAAGAACTATTTGGATTTTCAGTTGTCGCAAAATTTGCGACAACTGCCGCAGATGGCAAAATTTATCAAGTAGAATATTACTGCCTTGATGCAATTCTATCTGTTGGTTATCGTGTGAAATCTCAAAAAGGAGCTCAATTTCGCATTTGGGCAAACCGTGTTCTAAAAGATTATTTGCTGAAAGGTTATGCTGTAAATCAGCGCATTGAAAGATTGGAGCATAAAATTGTTGAGCATGACCAAAAATTTGATTTGTTGATAAAAACTTCTCTGCCACCAAAGGAAGGTATTTTTTTCGATGGTCAAATTTTCGATGCCTACACTTTTGCTTCCGATTTGATCAAATCTGCCAAAAAATTTATTATCTTAATTGATAATTACATTGATGATAGTGCTTTACTATTATTATCCAAACGAGCTAAAAATGTGAAAGCAATAATTTATACCTCAACAATATCCTCTCAATTACAACTTGATTTGCAAAAACACAATGCGCAATATCCACCGATTACTATCAAAACTTTTACGCGCTCGCACGACCGATTTTTATTCATTGACGAAAATGTGTATCACATCGGCGCTTCATTAAAAGATCTAGGTAAGAGATGGTTTGCGTTTTCGAAAATAGAATTGGAAGCAAGAATATTGTTGCAAAATATTTGAAAGAAGCAGGTGGTGGAAAATTTCCACCACTTCAAAAGCCGGTCAAAAATTTTGACCAGTTCAATAGATTTATCGTATCTCTTAAAGTTTTTATTAAACAAAGATTCTATATATTTTTCACGACAACATCCCTTTCGCCTTCTTCACCCCCTCCACCAACAAATCAACCTCCTCAAAAGTATTATAAAACGCAAAGGAAGCCCGCACAGTTCCGGGAATCCCAAATTTCGTCATAATGGGCTGCGTACAATGGTGTCCCGTACGCACCGCAATTCCGTACTGATCTAAAATAGTACCCACATCGTAAGGATGTATACCCTTCAGATTAAATGATATGATGGCGGCTTTGTGAGGAGCAGTGCCAAAAAACTCAATTCCATCAATTTGAGATAGTTTCTCAAAAGCATATTGGAAAAGTTCCTGTTGAAAAACGGCGATTTTTTCAATGCCAATACTTTCTATATATTCAATGGCGGTTTTCAAACCGATAACATCGCCCACACTGGGCGTTCCCGCTTCAAATTTATAGGGAAGCTCGTTATAAGTTGTTTTCTCAAAAGAAACGCGGTGCACCATTTCGCCACCTCCCTGATAAGGAGGTAATGCATTGAGCCACTTTTCTTTTCCGTACAATACGCCCACGCCCATAGGCGCATACATTTTATGTCCCGAAAAAGCAAAAAAATCGCAATCCAATGCCTGAACATCAATTTTTTCGTGCGACATGGCTTGCGCGCCGTCAATTAAAACAGGTATATTTTTGGCATGTGCTTTATTGATAATGACTTTAATGTCATTAATGGTACCTAAAGTATTTGATGTATGAGTTACTGCTACAATTTTGGTTTTTTTGGTTAGAAATTCATCTAACAATTCCATGTGAAGCATTCCTTTTTCATTGAAAGGCAACACTTTCAAATGCGCTTTTTTCTCTTCACAAATCAATTGCCACGGAACAATATTGGAGTGATGCTCCATTTCGGTGATAAGCACCTCATCGCCTTCATTTATAAAAGCTTTTCCGAATGATGAAGCTACTAAGTTAATGGATTCGGTAGTACCTCTCGTAAAGATAATTTCTTGATTTGAAGGTGCGTTGATAAATTTTCGTACACATTCGCGCGCTTCTTCAAACAATGCCGTAGCTTCCTGGCTTAACCCGTGCACCCCACGATGAATATTGCTATTGAAATGGGTATAATAATACGACAACGCATCAATTACCGTTTGCGGTTTCTGCGTTGTCGCTGCATTGTCAAAATAAACTAAGCGATGATTATTTATCGTTCGTTTTAAGATAGGGAAATCGTCGCGGTTCATTTGTTTAATTATTCTTCTTCGTCGGCAACTTGTTCAAATCTGTCGTTAATCGGCGCGTCGCGTTTAAATTCTTGTTTGGTCATAAATGCCACTAATAGGCAGAGTACCATCATCGTACCGGCTAATGTCCAAGTAGCTTTTTCCAAAAAATCGGCAGTTTTGCGTACGCCCATTACTTGGTTAGATCCGGCAAAATTGGAAGCCAATCCACCGCCCTTAGAGTTTTGAATCAATACAAAAAAAGCTAAAACAAAACAAACTAAGATGATCAAAATGATAATAAGGGTCAACATATTAAATTCCTTTTAATGATTATTTTCTTCTAAATTTTGATTTTGACTTATTGAATTTTTTACGCTTTCAATAAGGGCTGCAAAATAAGTATTTTTTTCGGGATTTTGCAACATTAATTTTTTAATCATTTTAACGGCTTTTCCGGTATATCCTTGCTCTGCATAAACCATTGCTAATGTTTCACTTATAAACTCAATATCTTCAATTTCTCCAAGCTCTGCCAAGTTGACATCGGCATTATGTTTACCGGGATCGAACTTAATTTTCGGAGTATTTTGTTGAAATTGCGCCACCAATTCGGCAATTTCATCGGTTGTATCTTCTATCACTTCCGGCATTGCAAAATATTCCAATTTAGAAGCATGAAATTCATTGCGATTGTAAATGGAAAGAAGAAGTTTCGACTTTTCTAATTCATACTTTTTAGGGCTTTTTTCTTGCAACATCTTCAAATAGAAAAAAGTAACAAAATGTGAAGCCGGATATTTTTGATGGTATTTTTCCAACAAAGCCCATTGTAATTCAGGCTCCACCGGAAAGTTCTCAAAAAAATTATTTATCTCAATCTTTTTCATTTACCAATTTACAAACGCTTTATTAAAAATATCTTCCGTCAAAAAAGTAACAATTTCCTGCATTAATCCTGCTTCTACATCTGTAAAATTGAGCGCGCTTGAATAATCGGCAAAACGCGAAAACGTTTGTTCAAAATTCAAGTTTTCTTCAAATTTATTTTTAAAAGTAATTCTAACGCTGATAGTGAGCCGGTTCATCGCTGCCACATCGTTTCCTTGAAGAGCAATGGGCGAAATAGAGTAGCCCGTAATGGCACCGTCAAAAAAGTAATCGGCATCTCTCGTATCTATAAGTGTTAACGGCGTTTGGTTCTGAATTCTATCTTTTAAAGCAGTTGTAAACTCTTGACTTAAATTTGGATTTACCAACGAAGCATTATTCGGAAATGTAGCCACAAATACAGTTTTTGCACTCGGATGCACCGACCCGCCGGTTAAAGACACAGAAATACGACAACTTGCCAATACAAAAATCAAAATGCAGCAGAATACCAAAAATCGCTCTGCATTTGGGCGACCGTGAAGGTTGCCCCTACAAATACCCATTTCTATTTTCTGCTTTCTGCTTTCTGCTTTTATCTTATTGGACTCCATACTCTTTGATTTTACGGTACAATGTACGTTCGGAAATGCCGAGCTCTTTGGCAGCTGCATTCCGGTTGTTTCCAAAAGTTTCTAATGCTTTTTGAATCATCTCTTTTTCAGCTTCAATTAAAGATAATGATTTCGTTTCCTGCCCTTCTTCAAATATTTCCGAATCATCTTCCTGAAAATCAATAGGATGATAATCTGTAAACGCCACTGTTTTACCGTTAGGCAATCGTGTTTTGCTGCCTCTCAATTCATTCACCAACGTTTTAAGCTCTGCCACTTCTTTGGTCAAATCTGTAAGAAATTTATAGATTAATTCGCGTTCAAAAAATTGTGGTGGTGTATCTTTTTCATTGATTACCAACGCCGGAAGATTTGAAACGGTGGGACCCACCAAATAGTTTGCCAACACTTCTTTGGTGATGGTACGTTCCTTTTCAATGAGCGATATCTGTTCTGTAACGTTTCGTAGTTGTCGCACATTTCCTGGCCACGAATAACGAATTAATTCCTCTTTGGCTTCATCGGTTAATTGCAAAGGCGGAATTTGATATTTGAAAGCAAAATCGGTAGCAAATTTGGTGAATAGCAGAAAAATATCTCCTTTTCTATCGCGTAGCGGCGGTATATGAATAGGCACCGAATTTAAACGATAATACAAATCTTCTCTGAATTTTCCTTTTGCAATTCTGTCGGCAATATTTACATTGGTAGCAGCTACCACGCGCACTTTCGTTTTTTGAGGTTTGGAAGAACCCACTTTAATAAACTCGCCGTTTTCCAATACACGAAGTAAACGCACTTGTGTAGATAGCGGTAAATCAGCTACTTCATCCAAAAAAATGGTGCCGCCGTCTGCTACTTCAAAATAGCCTTTCCGGGCTTCCGTTGCACCGGTAAAAGAGCCTTTTTCATGTCCAAATAATTCGGAATCGATCGTCCCTTCCGGAATGGCGCCGCAATTTACTGCAATATATTGTCCATGTTTATGGGCACTAAAATCATGAATAATTTTAGGGAAGCTTTCTTTTCCCACTCCACTTTCACCGGTAATTAGTACCGACAAATCGGTAGGCGCTACCTGCACAGCAATATGAATGGCATAATCCAAAGCGGGATCAAAACCAATAATACCATAGCGTTGTTTAATAGAAACGAGTTGTTTATCCATTGTAAAATGTCGTGGTGCAAAATAACATAAAATCCGTAAAGTAGCGAATTATAAATTACAGATGTTTTTATAATCGCAAAATAGGCAATTTTCTGCATGATTTGTTTGACAAAATGCAGTTTTTTCATCTAAAATAGCAGAAAAAAGCAGCTTTAAATGATGTTCAAACAGTTGCAAGATTTCTTTTGTCAAAACTTTCTCTTCATTTATTTCGGCGTAATAAATATAGGTGCTATTTTGTTTGTATAATTCTTGAAATGCAATAATTCCACATTGAATTTCAACAGTTTGAAGCAAAAAAGGATGATTGCTGTTTTGGTATAAATAAGCATAGCACAGCAATTGAAAGAATTGTGACAAACCGGGTGTTGTGAAAATAGTTTCAATCTTCTCTGCCTCACATTGCAGTTTTTTTGCCTCTACTTTTCCTGTTTTATAATCCAATATTGTTACTTTATTATCGCGAATTTCCACGCGATCCGCTTTCCCTGCAAAACACAATTTGTGTTCCCGCACGTTCACCTCGGCTACTAAGGGAATTTCCGTACCAATAATTTGGTAAGGTGAGCTTCTCCATTCATTTTGAATAACTTTTATGTAATCTAAAATGCTCTTTTTTGCTATCTGATATGCTAAATACAGTTTCCCGTGATAAATATCTTCATTTGCAATTTCCGGCTGTTCTCGAAATGCACGAAGTAACACATCGTCAATATTTTTTGCAAATTCTGATAAAATTGTAGCAAATTGTGCACTTTTTTGCTGTAATTGCATAAATATTTCTTCCAAAACGTTATGAATTACTGTACCGATAATGGCGCTTTCATTACTTTGATCAAAAAGTTCGGGTGTGGTTATTTTTTCAACATATTTCCAATAAAATTGCAAAGGGCATTGAATATAAGTATTTAACGATGTAGGAGAATACTTAAAATCGATAAGTTTTTCTATGATGGATGCCGTTTTTGTAATACAAATTTTTGTATCATTTACAGGAAATGAAAATGGAAGAACAAATTGTTTATCTGAAATATGGATGCTATCTTGTAAATGTTGTTTTTTTATTTCAAATTCCAGTTGTTCCACAAATCTGCTCTTTTCCGCCAATGCATTTGTTGATTCATTATCATAAACGAGATAAATATCCTCAGCGCGTTGCAACAGCCTGAAAAAATGGTATCCGAAAATGGCATCTTTGCGCTGGTGCGTAGAGAGTCCAAAGTGTCTTTTTATATCGTACAACAACATGGAGGGTGCAGCTTTCCCTTTCGGTAATACCCCTTCATTCATTGACAAAACGATTACATTTTTAAAATCAAGCATACGCGTTTCTAACAATCCCATAATTTGTAAGCCTTCATGAGCATTGCCGGTAAAAGGGATGGTAGTCGCATTCATTTTTTCTTGAAGAAAATATTCCACAATAGCAAAATCTAACTTTGCAGTAGCAAAAAACTTCTCTAAAAATACAGAAACCTCATCCAAAAGAATAATGATGAGTTGACATGTATTTTCTTCCAAGTTAATATTTTCAAATTTTTGAAATGTAAACTGCAAAAACTGCAAAAATTCGAATCCTTGCGTTTTTAAATCATAAGCCGGTTTTTGCAATCTGTTGTTTTGTTTCTCCGTATCAATATATTGCTGCAATTGTTGAGCCGCAAAAGTGGCACTGAGCGGGTACCCCATGGTAATGTTTGTATTTTCACAGTTATAAGCATGCACAAATGGTAAAAGCATCGTTTCATCGGCGAGCACTAATACTGTGTTATTCAAACTTCCCTGTTCTTGCTCAATCGTATTCAAAATTTCAATGGCTTGATAAACTTGTGCGGTACGTTTTGGAGCACCGATGCAAGAGATATGTTTATGAATATTTTTATAATCGTTCAATTTGGGAATTTCCGGTATTCTCAGTTTTTGCCTTATTTCTTCTATAAAAATGCCATATTTATCGTCATAAAAATGATCAATATCGAAATATATTTCAGCGTTTTTATGCACATAAAAATAGTGCAGTATTTCTAATTCGGCAGGCGTTACGGCATTGAATCCGGCGAAAATATAACGAACATCTTTTAATGTTAGTCCGAAAGAATTATTTGCAGCATCTTTATAAATCATACCCTCATAGCCCACATTTTCAACACGCAAAGAGGCGGTAAAATCTATATACAAATCGGCAAGTTGTTTATAAAAATATAAGTACTTGCTTTGCATTTCGGTAAGATTTTCTTTTCCGAATGAAGTTTCTAATGTTTTTACTCCCGATAGATTTGAAAAAATGGCATTTGCATCTGCCAAATGCAGATCAATTTCATTAATATCTTGCAAAAAAAGCGGCGCCCATGCTAAAAAAGCGGTAAAATCGGCATTTATTTCTGCATTTTTTTTCTTATAAACTTCAAAAAGTCGCATTAACAATTCATCGTTATCAATCTTTTTTAAAGAAGATAAACTTTCGATAAATTCATTTACGGAAAGTATATTTGGTGTAAAGACGGGTTTGGTGAAATGCGATGCCAATTCGCGGAGCAACTCGCGTTTTGCGCGCTTATTAGGAAGTACTACTATAGTATGTTCTAATGGTATTTCATTGTTTTTGGCAATTTTTTCGGCAAGGTGAGTGAGGAATGAGTGCATAGGATTGATTGGTTTCCTTTTCAACTTCATTATTTTTTTCTTTCTAATTTAATGTTTTGAGCTTTTTCATACCTTTCTGCACCCAAATTTTCACATCGTTCCGCTTGATCGCTTTGGGTAACCTTTACCTCAATTTCTTTGGTTTTAAAGTCCCCACCATTTTCCTCACCATCAATATCTTCAATTTTGAAATAAAAAACCGCATCCGGCTCAAAAGGAACATAGCCCAAATATCTATAAAGATACTTTCCTTCTGCGTTTGTATAGATCGTATCTCCTCTTTTTTCATTTACTTGTCTTATTATTCGAATATTGGCGATTGGTTTTGCGTTTGCTTTATTGGTTACCTTACCTTTAATTTCATAATCTACATGCAATACACCATACATTACTACAAGGGAATCGGAAGGAGAAAAAGAATCATAAAAATAACGGGCATTGCAATCGGATTCATGCTTACAACTTGTGAACATTCCTAAAAATCCTAATAATGAAATGATTATTTTGTCGAAAAATTTGATGATTGTTTTTTTCATGGTTTTAATTTTTATTTAAGTGCAAAAATATTTTTTTTACATTAGCGGAGTTATTGACTTATTATTTTTATCCGGCAAACAAGTTTTCAAGCAGTTTTTCTATTTTTGCATCGAATTAAAATTTATCAGAAATGAAAAAAATCTTCTTATTCTGGCTTGCTACGGCAACCATGGGGCTTTATGCTCAAAACACTTTTTTCCCTTCAACTGCCGGCGTTGTACAAACGTATGTTCAAAAAAATGATAAAGGAAAAGAAGAAAGCTATACACGGCAGACAATCATTGATGTGCAAACATCAGGGAACGAAATGATTGTTTCCTATTCTTTTGAGATATTGGATAAAAACCAAAAATCGAAAAATCCGCCTGAAGTATTTCCCTGTAAGGTAATGATTAAAGGCGATGTAGTAACATTCGACATGAATGAGGTTTTTGCAAGTATGCAAAAAGATCCGGAAATGAGTGCAGCTATAGAAATTACGGGTGTTCCGATGGAGATTTCAGGTAATTTGCGACCCGGAGACAAAATGAAGGATGCCGATATGTTGATGACATTAGACCTGGGGGTAATGCAAATGAAAACGAACATTAAAATGACAGACGGAGAGTGTTTGGCAATTGAAGAAGTTACCGTACCTGCCGGTACATTCACATGTCATAAAATTACGCAAACTGCAAATACTACAGTGATGAAAAGGAAAGTGGAATCAAAAACAGTTTCATGGTATGCACCTGACATTGGTATGGTGAAATCGGAAACTTATAATGATAAAAACAAATTGCTGAACAGCACGGAATTGGTATTACTTAGCAAATAATAGAAAAATAAATCACTAAAATCGGCAAGGTAGATTTTGTGAAGGCTATGCGAATCCAAATAAAATTTCTATTTTCGCCCAAAATTCCTAAAAATTAATTTATGAAAAATATTGATTGGAAAAACCTGACTTTCGGTTATTTAAAAACGGATTGTAACATTCGTTGCTATTTCAAAGACGGCAAATGGGGTCCCATGGAAGTAAGTACCTCTGAAACGATTGATATTCATATCGCTGCTACTTGTTTGCACTACGGTCAAGAAGCTTTTGAAGGTATGAAAGCGTACCGTGGAAAAGACGGGAAAGTGCGTTTGTTCCGTTGGGAGGAAAACTGGCTTCGTTTGCAAAGATCTGCGGAAGGCATTCTTATGCAACCGGTTCCCAAAGAAATTTTTAAGGAAGCAATCAGCAAGGCGGTTGAATTAAATCAAGAGTATATTCCTCCTTATGGCACGGGCGGTTCGCTATATCTGCGTCCGTTGCTCATTGGAACCGGTGCGAAAGTGGGCGTAAGTCCGGCGGATGAATATCTGTTTATGGTTTTTGTAACGCCGGTAGGTCCCTATTTCAAAGAAGGATTTAAGCCGGTGAAAATGCAATTGATTCGTGATTTTGACCGTGCCGCACCGCAAGGAACAGGGAGCATTAAAGTAGGCGGAAACTATGCCGCCAGCTTACGCGCAGGTCAACGTGCACAGAAAGAAGGTTTTGCCACTGCTATTTTTGCGGATGCCAAAACAAAAATGTATATTGATGAAGCAGGTCCTGCTAATTTCTTTGGTATAAGAGACGGAAAATATATTACCCCCGATTCGGAATCCATTCTCCCTTCCATCACCAATATGTCGCTTCGCGAGTTGGCTGCCGATATGGGATTAATTATAGAGCGTCGCCATGTGGCTCTTGATGAATTAGGCACATTTGAAGAAGCCGGCGCTTGCGGAACAGCTGCCGTGATTTCACCTATCGGAATGATTCAAGATAGAGATAACGGCACAGTTTATCAATATTCTAAAGATGGAGAAGCCGGACCCTGGTGCAAAAAACTGTACGCACGCTTAACAGGCATCCAATACGGTGAAGTAGAAGATAAGTTCGGTTGGTGTACCGTTCTTTTTTAATTTATAGAATAGTTTTAATTAACGTTTGGCGGTATTTGTAATGCCGCCTTTTTTAATTTACAACAGGTTTCCGTTTTTTCTTTCTCGGCTTCCTGCCCGCTTTTTTGTTGCTCCCCACTTGCACAAAATGAGCATTCCCATTGCTCTTCATAATTTCTTTCGTAGAAAAGAGTTGAAAATCTTCGGGAAGAATAATTTTACCGTCCGAAAGCTCTTTTAACTGATTGATGATCAAATCGTCATTTACAGTGTTGCGGTTATAAAGAAGATATAATTTCTTTAAATGATTCGCTAAAATTTTGCCCATAACTTCTCGCTGCGGCATGGGATATTGTGCTACTTTTTTGATAATCGCTTCCATATTACGCCCATAGGTACGGAAACTTATCTTTGACTTTCCATACTGATGTTGCACATTTTTAGCCGTATTTGCTTCAGGAGTAGGTTTCGGAAAAGGAGCATCCACATCTAATCTATAATTGGAAATAATAAAAAGGTGATCCCACAGTTTTCGCCAATAATCTATAGAGTGATTATGCAGATCGATTTGATGGTTGTTCTCTTTAGTATCCGGATGAATTTCCGCCATGACGCGGATAATCGCTTTTGCAGTTTCGGTACGCTTTCGGCGATCCTCGATGGTAATGGCGTACTCAATCATTTTTTGCACATTCCGCCCATACTCTTTTATTTCAAGATGGTTACGCGAAGTATTATATTCTAGCATATAGTTATTATAGATTTTAGATTAAAACAAAAATCTCCACCCCACCACCAACAAAAGAAGCAGCAAAAATGCTATCCAAATAACAGTTCGCATATTGCTTGTTGGTTTATTCCTGTTACGGCGCCTGCTTTCCCAGCTGCCTCTGAGTTTGTCTCCAAATTTATTGGGGTCAAAATCTTTTTCATTAACAGGTTTTTCTTCTTCGGGCACGTAAAATTGTGGCTTGTAATTATATTTCCGTGCCTCGGGGCGGTGTAAAAAAGTGAAGTTCATGGGATCAATATTTGGGTGCAAAGAAACAAAAAAATCTGAACTATGATTTAAGTAAGATTAACGGAATTAAATCCTGGTAATTCTAAAGATCTTAATAAGATCATGGTTCAGATAATTTAACCCTTATTGCATTCTTTACCTTAAATTCCCCTATCCGCGTTCTGCACAACGCCGTCAAGTGTGCGCCGCTCTCTAATTTTTGCCCAAAATCTCGCGCAATAGAACGAATGTAAGTGCCTTTAGAACATATAATTCTAAAATCAACTTCCGGCAATGCAATTCTTGTAATTTCAAATTCCGAAATGGTAACTTTTTTAGGCTTTATTTCAGGTTCTTTGCCTTCACGTGCCAACAAATATGCACGTTTTCCATCCACTTTAACGGCAGAAAAATGTGGCGGTACTTGATCCTGCTCTCCTATAAACGATTGCGCCATCTGATGAATTCTTTCTTCGGTAATATGTGCTGTCGAAAATGTTTCATCCACAGATTTTTCCAAATCAAAACTTGGGGTGGTGGCACCCAGCATAAAAGTACCGGTATATTCTTTTTCTTGAGCTTGATACTGTTCAATTTTTTTGGTAAACGAACCTACGCAAATAATCATCACGCCGGTAGCTAAGGGATCTAATGTGCCGGCATGACCTACTTTTATTTTTTTCCTTTCTTCTTTTTGCTTTTGGGCGACCGTGAAGGTTGTCCCTACGTTATTTTCTGTTTTCTGCTTTCTGCTTTCTGTCTCCTGCTGACGAATGTACTTCTTCACCTTCCCTACTAAATCAAATGAAGTGCACTGGTACGGTTTATCAAACACCAACACATCGCCTTCTATATTTATATCTATTTCGGGCAATTCGAACCGTGTTTGGTGAATCATTTTTTTTAACATAAGGCATAGATTAATGCAATGATTCCTGCGATGCTACAATAGAGTGCAAACCAAAGTAAGTTGGTACGTTTTATCAACTCTATCATGAATTTGCATGCAAGACATCCACTAAGATAAGCGGCAAGAAAGCCTATAGCTAATGAGCTTACAGGGATTCCTGAAACGGCAGTGGAGAAATCGCCTTTCATGGCGCTCAATGCAGTTTCTCCCAAAATAGGAATTAATACCATTAAAAAAGAGAACTTTGCAACTTCCTCTTTCTTCACGCCGGCTAACAATCCTGTGGCAATGGTGGCTCCCGAACGGGAAAGTCCGGGCAAAACTGCAATGGCTTGTGCCATCCCCATCAAAAATGCACTCCCCCACCCCATTGGTTTACGTTGGGAAAATTTTACTAAGGAGGTTAGTGACAATAATATAGCAGTAACTAATAGCATAGCGCCTACTAAGGCTAATCCTTCTCCAAAAAGATTTTCTACGGTACTCTTAAAAAACAATCCCACAATCATAATCGGAATCATGGAAAGAAAAATCATGCCGATATATTGAGTTTCAGGATTCCATTGAAGTTTGAAAAGTTTAAAAAATAACGTAGCGATTTCTTTACGTAAAATAGTAATGGTACTCAATACTGTGGCGCAGTGCACCATCGTTTCAAAGGCGATATTGTCGGTAACTTCCAAGCCAAGTAATTCCCTACCAATAATTAAATGCCCACTGCTACTGATAGGTAAAAATTCTGTTAATCCTTGAATAATTCCTAAAATAAGCGCTTGTAACCAATCCATAAAATCACGTTTATATGCAAAGAGACAGGCATTACCTGTCCCTTTTTATTGGCTCCCCCTCTAGGACTTGAACCTAGGACCCTCTGATTAACAGTAACATTTTTCTTGTTTTTTGCTGTTTTTTGTCGTCTTTTATCGTGTGAAGGTTGCCGCTAAGGGACTGTTGTTCAGGTTGTTTTTGTTTTTAATTAGTTTCTGTACTTTTTTATTGTTATTCAATCCTATGTTCACTTTTCGTTCACCTTTTTAATAACATTATTAATGGGCGCAAAAGTATTAAAAAAACAGAGTGCGGTAGCAAAAATTGTTAGTAACTTTTCCTGATTGCCTGTAATTCGCATTGATATTTTTCGTATCTTTGTAGGGATTAGTAAATTACAAAATGAATACGATGAAAAAACAATCTCAAAACACTACTACAGATGTTCTCTTTAATGAGGGCAAAATTCCACCAATCGAAAAACGAAATATTGGTGGAGTATCAATAAGATTAATGTATGATACACGAAAACTCAAAGAAGGCAATTTGTTTAACATTGCCGTTTGTGTAAATTATCACAAAAGATGGTATTATGCTACCGGAATGACCTCCTCCTTTGAAGATTATATGCGTATTGTAAATGCGGGGAGTCAAGGTAAATGGTGTGAGAAAAAGAAAGACCTCCTTCATTATTTTAATCATGTAGAAACAACGGTAAAAGAATTAATCCCAGAGGGGTTTTCCATTGAAAAATTAAAAGAACGTATCGGAAAACGGAGTAAAGTTGCCAAAACCGATTTATTTGCTTATTGGAATGATATTGCAGAAACAAAAAGTAACTATAAAACGAAACAAAGTTATCTAAGCTCGTTATCATCATTCAAAAAATTTCGCAATAATGTAAACTTAATGGTGGGAGATGTTACCGAAACTTTGATTGAAGATTGGAAAGAGGCAATGAAAGAGAACGGAAATGTAAAAACAACACAGGCAATTTATTTGCGTTGTTTACGAGCGGTTTTGAATTGCGCATTGGCAAATGATATTATCACGGCAAAACCAAAAATAGCAATCCCTGCCGGCAACAGACGTACAGACAATTACGTTTCGGTAGGAGATATTCTGAAATTAAAATCGTTTGTTGCACCTGAAGATTGGACAGAGTCAGAAAAAAAGTACGTACAAAGGGCTATTGATTGGTGGTTAATCTTATATTGCTGCAATGGGTGCAACTCTATTGATTTGGCAAACTTAAAATGGAATGACAGTTATTTCTATGACAACGAATTATCGTTCATTAGAACTAAGATAAAGAGCAAAAAAGAAATGGTAGTAAAAATCCCAATTATTCCCGAATTAGAAGAGTTATTGAAAAAATACGGTAGTGCTCCTGAAAAAAACAAATTGATATTTCCGCAAATTTTAGGAAACGCGAAAACGGAACAGCAAAAGGATGATCGCGTTCACACCTTTAATAAAAAGATTATTCGGACTTGGTTAGCTTTACCATGTGAGAAATTAAAGATACGACCGGTTACCGCACAATTTGCACGAAACAGTTTTATTACCTGCTTGACACATCACGGAATTTCTGATACCTACATTGACCGCGCAGTGGGACATTCCGATAATCTTTTGCGTGGTTATCAAGGCGAATTTTCAAAGAAAAAACGCTATGAGTTTAATAACAAGTTATTTATAGACCTTGAATTAGACGAATAATTGATGTTAAATTGTTGGTGCAGCACTGTATCGCTGCGCAAAATTGTTAATAACTTTTAAAAACCTCTGTAATTTGCAGGGGTTTTTTTACATATTTTTGTGGTGCAATTGCTTTTCATTAATTAACGAATAACGTAGTTAAAACGTTTATTCTAACACTTAACAATAATTATTAATTAAATATTTTTATTATGAAAAAGATTAAAAACGAAGAATTCAATTGGAATTCAAACAATGGGGAAATGTTAAGTCAACTTAACATTAATCCCGACAACTTAACTGTAGAAGGTAGTTTAAATTTGGGTTGCTCAGAAATAACCGCACTACCTGATAATTTAACTGTAGAAGGTGATTTGAATTTGCACTTCACACGAATAACCACACTGCCTGAAAATTTAACTGTGAAAGGTAGTTTGGATTTGAGTTACACACGAATAACCACACTACCTGATAACTTAACTGTAGGAGGTAGTTTGGATTTGTCCAAGTCACGAATAGCTATCCTGCCCGATAATTTAACTGTAAGAGGCAGTTTGAATTTGAGCCTTTCACAAATAGCCACACTACCAAACAATTTAACTGTAGAAGGTAGTTTGGATTTGTACGACACAGACATAACAACATTGCCTAAAAATTTAACTGTAGAAGGTAATTTGGATTTGCACGTCACAGACATAGCCACACTACCGGACAACTTAAATGTAGGAGGTAGTTTGATTTTGAGTGAAACAAAAATCACCGCGCTACCCGACAATTTAACTGTAGAAGGTAGTTTGATTTTGGACAACACATACATAGCTACCCTACCCGATAATTTAACTGTAAAAGGCACTTTGTATTTGCGTTTCACACAAATAACCAAACTACCGGACAATTTAACTGTAAAAGGTAATTTGGTTGTGAACCACTCAAAAAGAACCATCCTGCCTGACAATTTAACTGTAGGAGGTCGTTTGATTTTGGATGACACACACTATTTAGATATATGCTGATTATGAATTTTATGAATATTAATCTAACGAATAATAAACATTTGATTTAAAAACACATAGAGAAATTTGTTATTTACAATTTAGTAATGGTATTAAGGGGATGGAAGAAGTAAAAAAAAAGATTCTACAAGTGCCCATCCCCTTTTAAACTGTAATGGTAAATTTTATATGATTTTTTAAAAAAAATCAACTATTACCGCAACTAAAAAGTTTTTTCAAATACTAAGCAATAATTACAAACTTAATTTTTTTTATTTATGAATCGAAAACCGATTAAACAAAAACCAATGAACAAAAAAATGAAAAACAAAACAGCAAACAAAATGAAAAAAACAAAATTCCAATGGGATTCAAAAAGTGGGAAAATCTTACGCCAATTTGGCATTACTCCTAACAATTTAACCGTAAAAGGTGATTTAGAATGGAACTACCCAGTAGCGACCCCGACACCGGATTATATAAGAATAGGTGACCGTTTTTATATAGATAAAGTAACCGCACTACCAGATAATTTAACCGTAGAAGGTGATGTGTATTTGTTAAACTTAACAATAACAACTCTACCGGATAATTTAACTGTAGAAGGTGATATGTATTTGTGCAGCTCAGCGCCAACTACTCTACCTGCCAATTTAACCGTAACAGGTGATTTGTATATAAGCTATTCAAAAATAGCTACTTTACCTGACGATTTAAGTTTAGGAGGTGCTTTGCATTTGTGCGCTGCACAAATAGCATTACCTAACCATTTTATTGAAGGAGTACATTATTTTATTGCTGAACCTAAATATTGGTCAGAGGAACAATTAAAAAAAGCTATAAATGCTTTATACAGTTAGAGATAATAAAATGATCTGACAAATAACAAACATTTGATTTAAAAACACATAGAGAGATTTGTTATTTATAATTTAGTAATGGTATTAAGGGGGTGGGAAAAGAAAATTACCCATCCCCTTTTAATATATGCTGATTTCTCAGTTGATTTTACTTCTTTAGTTTTACCATTCCTTTCAAGTAAGTAAGTGGTAAATTTTCCTTTATTCTTGTGTACTTTATGTTTCTTTGTTGGCTTATCTCGTTTTCTTTTCTTTGTTTTGCTTTCATTCAATTTCTTTTTTATTGCCATAAGGTGTTCATCCTCAATCAAAGAAACAAAATCTAAATATTCGTTGCTTGTATTTAGCTCTCGAATTCCGAGTGTGTCCCTAAGCTTATAAATCATCATCTTTGAGGTTATTTTGAATTTTTTTTCCAACAGGTCGGTATAGAATTTCAAATGTTCAGCGTAACCATTGTGTTTGCACCAATTTATTAAAACATAATCCTTGATTAACGTTTTTTTACTGACGGTTTCAATTTTCGTTTTTAATGGCAAAGCTTTGTATTTTTCCAATATCAAAGCAATTTCTGCATCAATTATTTCATTGTCATACAACCAATTATCGTCATTGTATTTTCTCATATTATAATAGTAATGTTCCAATTTGCTAACACAAATTTCATCATCAGCATATTGTGTCAGCTCTTTATATTTTTGGTAATAGGCTTCACTATAGTATTGATTGGCAAGACATTCTACCTCATCCCATGTTCTGTTAAAATGGCAAAAAGCAATTTCAGTAAGTTCCTTTAAATCAAAAACGTTTCCACCCATATTATAATAACGACTTTCCATTTGATTGGTAAAAACGGATTTCATTTGGTCACCAATTGCCAAAGGGTCGCAAGTCATTTCACCATTGGGAAGTCTCGAAACGACCCTGAAAAGCTTATTTAATTTTGTGCGGGTTTCACTATTATAGTTTTTATATTGGATACATAAAGTTGCCGAATCCTTAGGTTTTCCTTCTGTCCAAGTTCCCTGTGTAATAAAATAGACAATGTTCTTTTGATTCAGAAAGTCAATAATAACCGGGTTTAATTTGCTGATTCCCTTGTCGCAGTCCAAGCAAAGGTAATTAAATTTGTGATTATTGAAAATTATAATTTTGGAGTTTAAAATACTGTCTTGTGAGCAATGAGAATATTTTCGTGGGTATCTGGTTCGATTTCGGTGTTGCAACGTAATGTTTTCATGATTTGGATAGTCTTTTAAAAAGTACAATTTTTCTTCTTCGGATGTGAACATAATTTGAGTTTTGTTAGTTTCTCAAAGAGTATTCAAAGCACCCTGAAAAGTTTTGTTTTTTTCAAAAAAAAACCGCCAATATTATTTTGATGAGGTAATGAAATAAAAAGGAACTACCTCTTTTTGAGATAATTCCTTTTTTTATCGGGCTAAAAAAGCCAATGATTGGTTTTGCTTTAGGAAAATTCTATTCCTTTATGAATTTAACCGTTTCATAACTATTTCATTACCGTTTAAGTATGTGCATGTGCCACTGCTATTTTTTACATACCAAATACAGCCTTATTGTAGCATTTGAAGGTGATATAAGTCCGTTAAGTTCTAAAGCATCGCCAATTTTCATGCCGGTAAATATAACTAATGTTCGTAATGTGGTGGCGGATTTACGTTAGGGCGGTCTCACTGCTGTTCGGGCGGAACTGTAAGGCGTTTCGATACAGCAAGAAAACATATAAACGAGTGTCATTTCGAGAAATAGTTTTGATACTGAATTTTGCAAAATACTACTATCTTTGCCGAATCTTATCAAGACGTACTACTTCTAACAATATGATGTTCAAAGAAAAAATAAGACAATTGCGTGAAATGCGCCAAATGCCTCAAAGACAATTTGCTGCCGCATTGGAAATTGACACTGCCACCTATTGCAAAATAGAGAAAGGCGAAAGGGATTGTTTTGATTGGATATTAATGAGTTTAAAAATTAATAATGAAGAAAAAAAATAAATCCATATCCGAAGGTGTTAGCTATTCAAGAGCAAATTTTCATCTAATCAATGGAAATGCACAGAAACGGAACATAGCTTACTTTCAACTCAAACAAAATTTGCCGTTCCCTGAACTTTGTAATGCGGTTGATTTTCTTACAAATAATTTACACACTTCGAAAAAAGAACTGTTACTTGGGAAACCACTTCCTGAAAATTATTCAGAATTAGGGTTTTTAAAAGAATTTCCCTTATTGGGGCTTTACTCTAATAGTACATTAACATCTGTTGAATTAACCTCAGAATTAAATTTGGTTTTAATCGGAATCAGGAAGTACAAGTATGAAATCAATCTATTTCTCAAATATAAAGAAACATACGAAGCATACTTGTTAACTGGAGATTACGAAAATGCAGATAAGCAATTAGCCAAAATTGAAACAGAAATTTGTTATTCATTATGGAGTCTGGAAAACCGTTTTGTTTTAAAAGAATTATCAGGAAAAGCCTCTGAAAACAAGGAGTTACTTGGTCAATTCAATGAAACAAATAATTCTAAAGGAGTAACCAAATATCTTGCTCACTATTTAAGTTTAAGAGCGGAACATTCTCTTTCAATTAACAGATACTTTAACGATTTAGAGCTTTCACTCAACAACCTTAAAGATACCAACATAAAAGAAGCATTCCAAAACTATTATAGATTTAAACTAACTTTTCTTAACCATATTGATTTTAGCAACTATGGTGAAATAATAGCGTTAGATTTTTCACATAGCATAATTGACAGGTATTTAAATCTTACAAAAGTTCTAACAAATCTACTTGCTGTTTCAAGTTACCTTGATGAAACAAAAGAAAAAAAAGTTGCTCTAAAAAATTACCTTCAAAATCGTATCAACTACTTGATACGAAAAATAGAAGACCCGGTTTTATACAAGTTAAAACTTCTTTCGGGTGAAGCAATATTCCCTGCGTTTGACATTAAAAAAAGTCAAAACGAGATTAAAATAATAGATAATTATACAAGCGGCTTGTATGATGTTGCCGAAAAAGAACTTCAAAAACTTTTATTGGTCAATCCTACACAATTTGACTTGTATGTGCTCTATATTAACTCTTTAATTTATCAGAAGAAAATATTCGTTCCGGTAGGAAATAAAAAGAGTTTACAAAATGAGATTTTAAATGATTTATTCAAAATTATTTCGGTTACAACAAATCCAGACCAAGCCGCAATGAACCTATTGCGAATTGCAAACAATATCACAAGTTGTTCGTTAAGTTATGGTATAACTGATTTTGTGTACTTCCAAACACAAGGTAAAAAAGAACGTAAATTGCTTTCAAGAATATCCTACAACATTGCAAACCCCATTATTTACGATGTGTTCACGGAAGATGCGGACAAGCTGAATTTCTTAAATATGCTTTCTGAGAAATTTCCTAACTCTATTACGGTTAAATTCTTTCAAGAAAAATTAAAGGGATTAGATTACTTGATTAAGTATGAAAAGAAAATTCCGGAGGGAAAATTCAAAGTTGAGCTTGCTCGAAAATATCAAGAAAAAAATGACTTTCTCAATGCTGTAAAAGAATGGGAATTTTTAATTTCAAATTATAAAGATACTGCTCCAATTTTAGAAACAGCGATTGTTAATTTGTTTCAATGTTATCTAAAATTAGACCAACCAAACAGATGCATTGAATTGTTCGTTGATAGTTTCTTTTTCAACAATCATATTATTGACAAGATTGAGGTACATGAATTGTTGAGTAAAATACATTCCAATAAATTCCGAAATGTAGATAAAGGAATAAACTTGCCTATATTCTACACCATTGTTGATGCAGATGTAGTTGAAACACACATTGCATTTGAATTGTTTAATAATTCCTGTGGTGTTGAAAAGCCTTCCCAACTATTAAGCAAAATTAGCGAGTTTGATGAAAAGAAGTTTATGTTCTTTTTGGAATATACTTGTAGTCCTAAAGTTTTGATGCATTCTACATTCATTAATAATTCAAAAGAACGTTTGGAAGAAAGACTATCAATAGCAAACTTCATTAGAGAAAAAGCCCCCAGCAATAAAAACATAATCGCTGAAATAAAAAACATTGATAATATTCTTGTAATTCAACAAGGCTTGATAGACCTTGATGAAAGTAAAATTTACGTGAATGAGCAAGGGATAGTTGAAAATGAATTACAAGAATACAGAGCTGTTTATGAACGATTTGAAGTCATATCTCGAATAACTGATAAAGGAAAACTTTTAATATTGGAAGGAGGAAAACTAACTACGTATTCATCACAAGAAAATACCGAAATGGAAAAAATAGAATATTCCAACAATCCTGTTTTTGACATTTATATGGAATTGTTCAATGCGGTAAAAGATAAATTTCTAAACAGTCAATTTGGAATAGTAGCATATTTGAGCACAAGAATACGTCACGGAGTTTTAGTTGGAGAACTAAGACCAATTTTTGAAACCCACAATTTGATTACTCTCAAAGAGGGGAACAGTTCAAATTACCGTAGAAACAATCATTGGGACATCATCTATAATAGTTATAGCAAGGAACAGAAGGAGCAAATTCAGATTACATTAAGCGATTTCGCAAGTAAAATTGACGGAGTAATATTTGACTTGATTAAAAAGCACTTACAAGTTTATAAAGCAGAAAGCAACGAGGAGGGTTGGTTTAATTATGAGTTTGATTTAAATGAATTGTGGTATCATTCTGTTGCCGCAATTTATAGCCAAAGTTTTGAGGATTTTGTTCAAGGTATTTTTGAGGTTCTTTGGATTAGAACAGATGAAAATTTAAAATACATTAGAGAGAAAATACAAAATGACGTTCTCACTCAATTCAATACATACTTTGATGAATTAGAAAGACAAATTATTAATCAATTAGGTGAACAAAATAGCGAACCAATAAGAAAAGCAATCAAGGATTGTTCTACGGAAGTACAAACTGTAATTCAAAAAATTAGTCGCTGGTTCAAACGTAGTGAAATCAAAGCTGCCGATTTTAAATTGTCGGAATTAATAAATATCGTAGCAGAATATACAAGTAAAAGTAGTTGGCAAAAAAGGCTACAACTAACTCGAGAAATAAATTTTGATTGCAACATTAAGGGCGAATACAAAACACACTTTGCAGACTTAATAAGAATTTTCCTTGAAAATATTATTAAACATTCAAGTGAAAATGTTTTTGATTTAAAATGCAAAATAGCTTCTCAACTTGAGCAGGAAAACATCCTTAAAATTACAGTAGAAAACGAAATAACTGATGAAAATTCTATTGAAATATTACGGTCAATATGGAATGAGAATGCGCCAGATACGAGCAAACTAATCAATGAAGGAAAATCAGGTTATCATAAAGCATTTAAGATTTTGACTTCTGATTTAAGATGTTCAAAAAATGAATGTTTGAAAACAAATATTTCAGAAGACGAAAAACTATTCTCCGTTTTACTTTCTATTAACATAACAGATTTGAAATTATGAAAATACTATTCATAGAAGACCATCCATTAAAACAGGCTCAAATCAACAAATTTGTGTCAGAAAAATTTATTGGTTGTGAAATTGAGTCTAAAAACTCTTACATAAGTGGTTTAAAGGAACTTATTAAAAACCATAATATTTACGATGTTCTATTATTGGATATAAGTATGCCAAATTACGATATTTCATCGGAAGATAGCGGGGGGGATTGGATGCCATTGGCAGGAAAGAACATTCTAAAAGAAATGTATTTACGGGATATAACGACCAAAGCGATAGTTATTACAATGCACGGCAGTTTTGATGACGGGACAAGAATTACAGAACTTGACAGCGACTTGCAAAAAGAATTTGCTGATAACTACATTGGTTACGTGTATTATTCGCAAATAAATGAAGATTGGAAAGATAAACTTTGTCAACTACTTAATACTTTGAAAAAATGATAAAGATTTTAATAGTTGATGATTTACAAAGTAAGCGGGATAAGATTGTAAAGACAATTCTTGACAATCACGATATTCTTGAAAAAAATATCGTGCAAGCAAAATGTGTCAAAGAAGCAAGGAAAATTCTTTACCAAGAATATTTCGACTTAATGATTTTGGATTTGGTTCTTCCAATTGAAGAAGCTGGAGAAAATAATGCAATAAATGCAATCGGATTTTTGAATGACATAGCAATAAATCCGTCTATTCACCCTCCAATACACATTGTTGGGATTTCAGGCTATAAAGACCAAGTAGAAGAACATCATCAAAATTTCAGTAAAAAACTTTGGAACTTGATAGATTACGAAGAAAATTCTTCAAGTTGGGAAGACCAATTAAAATCAATTGTTTTTCATTTAGTAAAGATAAGGCAACAATTTATTAGTGCCTCATTTGCTAACCAATCAGAAGTAGTTATTGATTATCTTGAAAACAATTCTTTACCCAATACTTTAATTGGATTTAGTTGGAAAGAAGTAGCAAACAACATTGCAACAATAGTTGAGAAATCATTAGATGTTCCCAGTAAATTTTCAAATGGAAGCAAAGCAAAAAACATAAACACCACTTCAATTAGAATTTCAAGTGAATATGATTTTCAAAATCTCATTCACTTGGTGCTTCGACCTTGGTTGCCAAGTGTAGAAGCGGAAAATATTACAGTGGTTTTTGACGGAAACACAAAAAATGCAGATTTTTCTATTAAAGGAAATTCATTAATTATTGAGGCAAAATATATTGACAGTACAGGTAAGAAAAATGACACATTAAAGACTCTTGAAGGATTGAAATCATTTTACAGTAATAATGCTAATGTAAAAGCTTTATTGTTTTTAATTCTTGTAGAAAATAGTGTTGGAATAGACAAACACAAAATTGAAGAACAGTTTAGCCAACAAGGGGCAGAACCCTCTGTTTGCGTAAGAGTAATGTTTAATAAGTTAAAATAAATTAGTACATAATTATGCCCGAAACCCAAAACATTGAATACAAATCTTCATGGCGAGACGAGTTTTTGAAAGAAATTTGCGGATTCGCCAATGCCCAAGGTGGCACACTCTACATTGGTAAAGATGACAAAGGTAATATTGTCGGTTTGAAAAATGCAGACAAACTATTGGAAGATTTACCCAACAAGATAACTACTATCTTGGGTATTGTTGCAGATGTGAACCTGCATGAAACACCGCAGGGCGACTTTATTGAAATTATTGTTGAGCCACAGCCCAATCCGGTGAATTACAAAGGCGAGTATCACTACCGTAGCGGTAGTACCAAACAAGAACTAAAAGGCGTAGCGTTAGACAAGTTTCTACTGCATAAATACGGCAAAAGGTGGGACAGTGTAACTATTCCAAATGTTGCAATTTCGGAACTGAAACCGGAAACATTCGAGTTTTTTAAAGAGAAAGGTATTGAAAGCAAACGGCTTGATGTGAAAAGTCGTAATGATAACCCAGAACAACTCCTTCAAAATTTGAATCTTATAGACAAAGGACAACTAAAACGAGCAGCATTGTTACTTTTTCATCCAGACCCTGAAAAGTTTGTAACAGGTGCGTATATCAAAATTGGCTTTTTCCGCAGCGAAACAGATTTGCAGTTTCAAGATACCATCCACGGCAACTTGTTTGAACAAGTTGAAAAAACGATGGAATTACTTCTCACGAAATACACACGAGCATTAATAAGTTACAAAGGATTATCACGTATTGAAACCTACGAATATCCTGAAGATGCTTTGCGCGAGGCACTACTAAACGCTGTTGCCCATAAAGAATATGTCGGATGCACACCTATCCAAATTCGCGTGTACAGCGACAGAATTAAAATTTGGAACGAAGGAAAACTTCCTGAAGATTGGACTGTTGAAAACTTGCTACACGAACATTCCTCTCGCCCTTACAACCCCGATATCGCCAACGCCTTCTTCCGTAGCGGCTATGTAGAATCATGGGGACGAGGTATCGAAAAAATGACGGAACTATGCACGGCAGCCGGCTTACCGTTACCAATAATCACAAACAAAGGCAGCGATTTTTGGATTACCTTCCGCAAAGATATTTACAATGCCGTAGATTTGGGGCACTTAGGGTTGAGCGATAGGCAGGTAAAGGCTGTGCTGTATGTTAAGGAAAAGGGGAAAATAACGAATGGCGAATATCAAGAAATAAATAAATGTTCGAGGAATACGGCAAGCTCTGATTTGAACGATTTAGTAGATAAGTTAATTCTTCAAAGCAGTGATGTGAGAGGGGCAGGTTCATTTTATCAAATTGCACAAATTGCACAAATTGCACAATGATTGCACAATAATTGCACTTATTGCACTTGTTAGCAGCAATAGCAGGACAGTGTAGTGAAAATTTGGAAAAGGAAAATTGACAATGAAAAATGCTGAAAAAATTAAAAAATAATTGAAGAAAATAATCGTTAATAATAATATTGAAAATGACAGAAAACATAGTAACAATGGAAGTAAATGATTATTATGTAAAAGCAGCTTATCAGTAATTGACCGACTCAATTAAGGCTGTATTTTCCCATTGTATCCAACACCAATTCGATGGAAATAAATATACAGGATTTATCCGTTCTTCTGCCCGTGAGGATAGTGCTATTAAGTTTTCTCCATTTCCTTCTGCTACTTCTTGTGCTTTCTATGCATTGTTGAATTGCATCAATCACAAGTCTTTATACGATGATGAGTTTTTTACGTTTTTAAATAATAAAAATTTGACAGCAAGAATAGATAATTACGATGACTATAAAAAATTTCTATTAGACGAAACAAAAAACTTTGTTGATAAAGACAATATCGAAAAATATCATAAACGTACAGCAAATAAGGAAGTTAAGGCAATTATTTTATTTGAACGATTATTACATATCGTAGAATTAATAAAAAAAGAAGAAACAAGTTACCAATGGATTTCAGAAAATGATTTTATAGCATATACCTATGGAAAACAAAAAGGAACAACAATTGGTAAAATAACGAGAGATAAAAATAAAAAATATTTTTTGCCTGATGCAGGAATATCGCCTTGGTTTTTTTTCTCGCTTTTAACTTGTAAAGATAGTGCAAAGTCAGTATTCGAAAGAGATATAGTATTTAATACGGATGCAACTGATACTAAAAAGTCAAGCATTATATCTGTCTCTGAAAAAAAACTTCGTTTGATTGTTGATAATCACTTGAATTATCATAAGGCAAGGTATAACGTAAAAGAAGCTTCTTTTGATCCTATTTCATTAGCCATTGCCGTATGTTGCAAAATCAAATTAGATTCCGATTTTAAATATAGTCCTTTTTTTATTTCTTGTTTAAAAACTATCGTAGAGCAACAACTCCCAGATGGATGTTTTCCAACTGGTGCCACTCTTACTTTTGGCAAAAGTAGTGATGTACTCCAACAACCGAGTATTCGAATTGCGACAATTTTAGCAGAATCTATAGTTGATTACAAGTTTTTAGTTGACTATAATGAAAATATTGAACAAATTTTGGAGATAATAATTCCTTCTTTTAGAAAATTAGCGCAATATCTGAATTTAACCTATCAAACTGCTCACGTTGAAACAATGGGATGTAATATTAAAACAATGGGATGGAGTAGTGACCAATTAAGAATTCGAGATTATACGGAAACATGGATTACTTCATATGCATGCCGTTTTTTCTATAGATATTGGCTTTTAGAAAAAGCTTATGCTCGTATGCAATCTTTGAAATATTTAGGATTGTCAAATTTTACGTATAATGAAAAAAAAGATGGGGATAATGAAAATAAATGGATAGAAATAATAGATCCCGACTCTATTTTAAAACCAAAGAAAAAATTAGAAGAAATCTCAGATCCAATTATTAAGCAAAGGGATGGAAAAAATATATTAATATTACCTGAAAAAAATAAATTATCTTTTATAATTTGCGGACCTCCCGGAAGTGGAAAAACTTTTATTGTGGAAAGTTTGGCAAAAAGAATAGGATGGCCTCTTGTTGAACTTTCTCCAAGCCAATTTATAAAAAACGGATTAGATTTTATTGAAAGTACAAGCAAAGAAATTTTTGATGCTATCAATAATTTACACCATTCTGTTGTTTTTTTTGATGAGTGCGACGAATTGTTTAGAGATAGAAGTGCTACAGATAGCAAGGGTACGAATAATCGAACAATTTTAAGTTTTTTAACGGCAAGTATGTTGCCAAAACTCCAAAAACTACATGAGAAGAGAAATGTAATATTTGTTGTTGGCACGAATTATCTTCAAAATATGGATAAGGCAATAATAAGAGAAGGAAGATTTGATTTTAGACTTATTTATGATAGACCAGACATTGAAGTGAGAAAAAATTATTATAAGGAAAAGACTAAACGAAATAATGAAGCTGAAGCAAATGAATTTGCAGATAGAACAAAAACATGTTATATTCAAGATTTGGGAAAATATTTAGACTCTACAAAACAAGCAGACTTAGACGAAGACTACATAAACTGGTGCAACAAATTTGCCAACGATGAAATAGAATTATTAAAAGAAATAGATGCATCAACAGCAGATAAAGACGCAAAGAAAGTACAGTGGAATGAATTAAAAAGTGAAATAGTAGTAAAATAATAACAAAATGAATGATATTGAACGAGAAAAAATAATAGGATTTTGCGAGTGTGATTTTTGTAATGAAATACAAAATCAAGCGAACAACACATTTATTGATATTTATGGAAAATTGAATATCAAAACACGTGTCGTTGGAGAAAACGATATGTTTGTGGTAATTCCTACCATTGGACAACTTTTTAAATATAGTTTGTCTATTTTGCCCAAACAGCATATAGAAAGTATGTCTCAATTGGATAAGGCTGGGATAGCAAGTCTTATTGACATTTTAGAAAAAACCAAGAAAAAACTTTCTGTTTATGGTAAAGTCGTCGTATTTGAACATGGTGCACATAAAGAAACAGGAGGTAGTTGTGGAATTTATCACGCTCATATTCACATTATTTCGCTTCCTTCTGAATTAGATTTATCTTCACTTTTTCATCCTGATTCTTTTATAAACAAATATGATAACTTGTATGAATGTTACTCTGATTTAAAAGAATCATCTCAATATTTAATGATTATTAATGCTGATAATTCTTTATTTGCTGTGGATACGACGAGCAAGCCATCTCAATATTCGTCTCAATTTTTTAGGAAAAAATTAGCGGAATATTACAAATTAAATAAACCTTGGGATTGGAGAGAATATTTATTACCTGAGCAAGAAGTATTGCAAACAATTAAAGAAATTAGATTATAATTCAATAATTATGTATGACTTATGATGTTCGTTTTCCACCCACCACCACGTTTTTACGAATTGATAATTGGGCAATAATCGGGCAATAGTAGGGCAACGACCACGCAATACACATAATTGCTATCGGTTACACAATCACATTAAAGTCTTTTGTAAAGTCAATATTAACGTCCACAGCATTGATAATTTTTGCTGTGTGTGTCATAATTCCGGTATTAGTAGCAGAGACCACATTTTTAAAAATAGTTACACCGGTGTCTCCTATGGGCTTTATGAACGCCGCCGCTACTCTTTCAACACCTTTTTAATCGCTTCGCCAATTTCTGTAGATACTTTCACAAAATAAACTCCTGCCGATAAATGAGAAATATCTACCGTTGTTTCGGGGGACGTTGGGGACAAAAGGGACAATAGTTTCCTGCCAAAAACGTCAAAAATTTCGATTTTCTCTACTCTCAATTCCCTGCTCTCAATTCTCAATATTCCGGTGGTGGGGTTTGGGTAAACCGTAATATTTTCAAATTGATTTTCATTAATACCTACTTCTTCATCCGTTTTAAATGTAGCTCCCGGACTTTCCGGTGACGCTAAATGAGTAACAGTTTCCGATTTCCGTGCTTTGAAACTGTAAGTTGTATTTGGAGTTAATCCGCTAAATACTGTAGAGGTTTGCCAATTACCGTTATCTCTGCGATATTCACAACCGGTAATAGTATTGAGTGTGATACTGCTTGTTGTACTGCTACTGAGGGTGGGCGCGGCCGGTGCGGTTTGTGTAGCCTTTGTAACCGTTGCCGTAGGACTTGATGTTACGTTGCCGGTACAGTTTGCCGCTGTTACTGTTACAGTAATGGTACTACCGATGTCGGCTTGTACTAATGTATAAGTAGAACTATTGCCGCCGATGTTTGTTGTGCCGCGTTTCCATTGATAGGTTAATGCGCCCAGCGGTCCCGAAGGAGTGCAAATTAATCCCGATGTGTTGGCGGTTAACGTTTGCCCGAAAATAGTGTTTCCGGTAATGGTTACCGTGCCGCCCAAAATAGGAGGCTGTTCTGCTTCGGTGCTGAAAGTTGCCGTCGGACTTGGTGGACTTGCCAAATGCGTAGCCGTTTCTGCCTTGCGTTGTGTGAAAGTATATGCCGTATTCGGTGTTAATCCTGTAAACGACAGCGATGTTTGATATGCACCACCGTTAATATTGTATTCGCAGCCGGATACGGTGTTTAAAGTGATACTATTTGGTGTTCTGCTCTGCATAGTTGGGACATCAGGAGCTATTTGTGCAGCTTTGCCAATGGGGCCTATTAAATATGATGCTACACCACCGGCGCAATTATCAGAAGTTACCAATACGCTAATCCAGTGCCCAATATCTTCTTCTACTAATGTATAGTTTGGATTATTTAGAACTATTGTCCCAATATTCTCATAATTACGTTCCCATTGGTAGCCTAATATGCCCAATGAGGGAATTATAGGATATGAAGATAGTGCAGTATTGGCTGTTAAAGTTTCACCGAAAACATTGTTTCCTGTAATTGTTACTGTTCCTGTCAAAAAAGATTTGTTTACAGTAATATAGAAATCTTGAGTATATGGCGTATTTAGTGTACCTGCTGCGCCGTATGCAATAGTCGCCGTAATAATTGCTGTACCGATTTCCGTGGCATTAAAAGTATTACCTGCAATTGTTGCGCCTGTAGTTCCTGCATCGCGAACACTCCAAACAATGTTTTGAAAAGTGGCATCACTCGGCACGATAGTACCAGTTAGGGTAAGTGGTAATAAACCAATTGTAGCCTCTGATGGAACATCCGTAACATTATATACCGGAATAAATATACCACACCATGGTTTATTCCAACGTAGAAAAGGTAATCCTTCGCCATTACATATTTTCCATATTCCCGATGGGTCTGTAATACTCCATGCACCACCATTCCAATTGGTTGAAGTCGTGTAGAATGAAAGACTCTGTAATGTTGTTATTGGGGTTGCAGTTCCTGCATTTATCCCCGTAGGTGTAATTATGGTTGTCCCGTTTTTCACAATCATTGTGTTAAGTGCATAATTGTTTTGAAGATAAGAACTTGAGTTGCCATTACCACATATTCGGTTAATATATTTAGGCTGATTAGCTGTGATAGAGTTATTAGCTGCAATAGAATTTTTTATTGTAAAATTAGTAGAAGAACCAATACGACCTACTAAACCGCCGTAATAATGTTCTTCAATACCTAATGCACCATTTACTTCACCACTTACATTACCGGTGGCATAGCAATAGTTAATTGTGCCTTCAATCATACCAATTAAGCCGCCTGCATAAACATTTCTAGTACAATTAGACTGATAATTACTATTCCACATCAATGCACTTACATTACCTGTTGCATAGCAATTAGTTACAACACCAAAGGCATGACCTACAAGACCACCGGCAGAAATACCATTTGTCGCGTTACTTTGTAGCCAAATACCAAACGTTCCACTTACGGCACCGGTAGCATAACAATTGGAAACATTACTATTATTATTATTATGAATTTCCATTTTACCTATTAGTCCGCCTACAAATATGTGTGACCCAAAATAACTACCTGTAACAGTATTATTAACACCTTCTGCAATAGATGAAGCGTAACAGTTAGTAATGTTAGAAGAAATGCTTTTTCCAACTAAACCCCCTATTGAAAGAAAACTATTATAACCCACAATAGAGAAAACAGACCCATCTGCGTAGCAATTAGATATAGTAGAGAGTTTGGCTTCACCTACTAAGCAACCAACGTTAATACTTCCAGTGGCTGTGATATTAAAAAAACCATTCACATTAAGATTTTTGATTGTAGCACCCTCAATACGTCCAAATATCCCATACCCTCTATCATTTTGCCCACTCCCATAAATACCACCAGAAATAGATTTATTATTACCATCAAATGTGCCTCGAAACGGATATAATTCACCTATTACAGGCCCACTATAAGTGTTATTCATCAATTTATAGTATTTACCGTTAGTACTTTGACTATTTGCTTCTGAAGCATTTACATAGTTGGCTAAAGCTTGAATATGCTCATCTGTAGTAACTTGCCAAGGGGCATTTTCTGTTCCATTGCCTTGCATTCCTGCAGGTGGCCAAGTTTGCGCATTTACACTTATGCACAGAAATACGAATAATGTTATTAATGTTTTTTTCATTTTGTTGGTTTTTATTGGTAAAAGGGATTAATGAAATTTAATTAATTCTAATTTTGCTATCTCATCTTTTTCAGCAGGGAGATAATCAATATAAAAAGTTTTTCCTTTGTAAGCTCCTTTAGATTGACAATGAAAAACCGTGATATCTATTTGAATGGGGTTGTAAAAATCCGAACGAAATACAATTTTTGCCTTTTCAGGTTGTTTGTTTTCGAAGAAGTACGGAATAGTCAGCAAATCATTTTCTTGAACTATAAAAGTTATTGGTTTAGTTTTTTCGGTTATTCTCAAAATTATTTCATCAATTCCATCGACAAATTCTTCTAATTTTTCTATTGGTCTTTTTTCTAAATGGTATGCCAATGTTGGACGAGTATAAATCACGTGAGCAGGGATTTTTTTCTCATCTGAGTTTATTAAAATCTTTTTCACTATTAGAAGTGAATTGTTTGAACATATTAAGTTGTTCTTATTCATTGTTTAAATTGTTAAATTTCGCCTACTCTTTGATATGGTTTTCGGCATCCCCATTCATGAAGTTAGGGACAAAAAAGAAAGCGTGATAACTATAAACTTATCCTAGTAAGTGGGCTTTAGCGTGTGCCTTAATGATAGAATAAATCTAACAGCTTTCACGCTAAAGCGAAAGACTTGTCAATTATTATTCTCTCATTAAGAAATCGCTAAATTCACTTACGAGAATAAGGATAAAACACTTCCGTTTTTTATCCGCTGCAAATAAACATAAAATTCTCGAAACTGCACACAGACGAATAATAGTGTTTCAAAATTTATAGAGGAAAAATAGAAGTTTTTACTACGTTTCATTTTTTGAATATATAGAAAAACATAAAAAAAGCAATAACTATGACAAGAAGATTTCCAACATTTGACGAATTTATTAATGGGGACAAACAGTTAAAACAGTCTGACGACAGTAATGAAAATGCTAAAGTAATTATTCATTCGCACAATCCACAGAAGGTTGAAATGATGTCTATAAATGATGATGAAGCAAAAAAATATGAGTTTTACGAATTAAAAAAAGAACTTTTAGGTCTCCCAACGGATATTTTGATTGGCTACCGAAAATGATAATTTTTTAGGCATATTTTTATATGATTTTATTTCGCTGAGTAATAGATGATCCCGAAATAAAATCATTTTTTTTTCTGTTTTTTCGCAACTAAAATGATTTTGCTCATTTAAGGGAGTAAAATTAACAATATGAGAATTACAGATGACAAAATGATTGTACAACTGACAGTACAACAACTAAAAGAAATCATCGCTGAGGTTATAACAACCTCATCTACAAACACATTTCCGGAATATGAATCTACTGTTACGGAACGTGGTACAAAAATCATTGGTTTAAGAGGACTTTCAAAGCACTTGGGTTGCGGGCTGAACAGTGCGCAAAAACTTAAAGATGCGGGGAAAATTCCATACTTCCAAATTGGCAACAGATTTCATTTTTATTCAAATGAAGTAGATGCCGCTCTTCAATTTTCATTGACATCCCAAAAGGTTAGTCCGAGTTATGCAAATTCGTAATTTGGGCTTTTCTTTTTAGAACGGTAGGATACGCCGATAATCTTTTGCGCAGTTATTAAAGCGAGTTTCAAAAAATGCTATATATGTAACAATGAGTTGTTTACGTTATTGTCGCTATGAAAAATTGTTAATAACTTTTTGGATTCACTGTGATTTGCAAAGGTTTTTAGCGATATTTTTACAATCTCCACTAATGTTCATTTAATATCCATTTAATATTCACATTTAAAATTTTTCATTTATGGAATCAAAAATCAACTATTCCCTCATTACCCAAGCCGGTAGAACAAAAATTCGTGTTTCACAAAGAATTGATGATTATTTCAATCAAGATTCGACTGCTAACTCTTTATTTTTCAACAAAGTAATTTTTAAAAATAAAGACTACTTCAAAATTTAAAATTAAAAAACAAATTTCACCATGTTTAAATCAGGAAGAGCACCACCAAAAAGCCAAATTAAGCGCGCGTCAGAGAAAGACCACGACCAAAGTAAACAAGTAAAAGAATAATAATTAACTTTAAAATTTATGAATATGAATAAATTATATACATTTAAAAAATTGACAGAAGATTTATCAGATGAAGATCTAAAAGAAAAATGCAAAGAGCTAATGAAAAAAGAATATGAAAATTATTACAGAAAAGAATTTGACATAAAAAATGATGTGCCGCTTTCTGTTGAATTAATTCCAGATCCTAATTGTTCTGGCATGTATTCGTTTAAAGTAAAAAAATAATCCTTTTTATTAATTTTTAAAATCAAGAAACGATGGTAGGTATAAACCAAGAAACAATGAATCAAACCCACAAACCAACCAATAAAACAATTGTAGTAGTCGATCCAACATCAGACACGTGGATATTATTAACAGAAAAATCAAGCAATCAAAACCCAACAGAGTTAAAAATAAAAGAATTAACAGATGAATGGAGAGAAAGATTAGGAAATGATGTACGATTTTCTATAAAATTGTTTGAAAATCACGATCTTTCTGATGATTGGGAGGCGTATAAGTTAGATGTCAATTGGGATGATGTCAATTGGGATGATATTTGTTGCGATGAAATGTAATGTTTCCAAAAAATAAGGACAATGTCTTTATTTAAACCCCAAAAGATTCCGTGTTCTTTTGGGGTTATTTTTTTGTGATGAGGTAATGAGGAAAAAAATTGATTGAATTGATTTCTTCGTTCACTTTTTGTTCACCACCAACAAAAAAGCAGTTACTGAGATGTTGTAACTGCTTGATTGTGTTTGCTCCCCCTCGAGGACTTGAACCTCGGACCCTCTGATTAACAGTCAGATGCTCTGACCAACTGAGCTAAGGAGGAGTGTTGGCTTTTGAGGCGGCAAAAATATACTTTTTTCAATACCGCTATGATACAATGATGATATTTTTTTTAAGATGATGAAGCGCAACCTTTTTCATTCGAGTTTTTCTGTTATTTTTGCAGCTTCATTTAAAGAAATAGAACACAATGGAAATTTCGACGAAGTACGACCCTAAAGAGATTGAGAACAAGTGGTATAAATTTTGGGAAGAAAATCAATTTTTTGCTTCCGTTCCCGATGAACGTCCACCTTATACAATTGTGATCCCGCCGCCGAACGTAACCGGTGTATTGCACATGGGACACATGTTGAACAACACGATTCAAGATGTGTTGATTCGCCGCGCACGCATGTTGGGTTTCAATGCATTGTGGGTTCCTGGTACTGATCATGCCTCTATTGCTACCGAAGCGAAAGTGGTGGCGATGTTAAAAGAAAAAGGTATTGAAAAAAACACACTTACACGTGAACAGTTTTTGGAACATGCGTGGGAATGGAAAGAAAAACATGGTGGTATTATTTTGCAACAATTACGGAAATTGGGCGCATCGTGCGACTGGAGTCGCACCAAATTTACCATGGATGAAGATTTATCGGAATCGGTGATTGATGTGTTTATTGATTTATACGAAAAAGGTAAAATTTACCGCGGTGTGCGTATGGTGAACTGGGATCCGAAAGCGTTGACCGCTGTTTCCGATGAAGAGGTAATTTACCAAGAAGTACAATCAAAACTGTATTATATTCGCTATAAAATTGAAGGCACTGAAAATGAGTATGTAACCATTGCTACCACACGTCCTGAAACCATTTTGGGTGATGTTGCTGTGTGTATGCATCCCGAAGATGAGCGTTTTCAGCATTTAAAAGGCAAACGTTGTTTGGTGCCATTGATAAATCGCTCTATTCCTTTAATATTTGATGAATATGTGGAACGTGAATTTGGTACGGGTGCACTGAAAATTACTCCTGCACACGACATCAACGACTACCATATCGGAGTTACACATAAGTTGCCTTCTATCAATATTTTTAATGATAACGGAACACTGAATGAAAATGCGGAAATTTTGATTGGAGTGGATCGATTTGAGGCGCGAAAACAAATTATTCCTTTGTTGGAAACTGCCGGAAACTTGGTAAAAATTGAAGATTACGTAAACAAAGTAGGTTTTTCCGAGCGCACCAACGAAGTAATTGAGCCAAAATTGTCGCTGCAATGGTTCTGCGAAATGACCGCAATGGCAAAGCCGGCATTAGATGTGGTAATGGATGATACCATTCGTTTCTTCCCTGAAAAATTGAAAAATACTTACTCGCATTGGATGGAAAATGTGAAAGATTGGTGCATCAGTCGCCAATTGTGGTGGGGACACCGCATTCCTGCTTATTATCTTCCTAATGGCGAAGTTATCGTGGCAAAGACCAAAGAAGCTGCTTATGAAAAAGTGATATCGCTTTTTGACGCTCAATTTTCGATAGAAGATTTGAAACAAGATGAGGATGTGATGGATACATGGTTCTCTTCTTGGTTGTGGCCCATTTCGGTTTTTGATGGCATACGTTATCCTGATAATGAAGATATTAAATACTATTATCCTACGGCGGTTTTGGTAACTGCACCTGACATTATTTTCTTCTGGGTGGCGCGTATGATTATGGCAGGACTGGAATGGCGACAAGAGATTCCATTCCATGATGTTTATTTTACAGGCATGGTGCGCGATAAATTGCGCCGCAAAATGTCGAAACAACTCGGAAACTCTCCCGACCCGATTGAATTAATGGAAAAATACGGTGCCGATAGCGTGCGCATTGGCATGTTATTCAGTTCTCCAGCTGGAAACGACCTCATGTTTGATGAAGCATTATGCGAACAAGGAAGAAATTTTAGTAATAAAATCTGGAACGCTTTCCGTTTGGTAAAAGGCTGGGAAATTGCCACAGATATTCCTCAGCCGGAACACACAGAAATCGCAATAGACTGGTTTGCAAGTCGTTTAAATGAAGTTGCGCACCGCTTGGAAGATGATTTCACCAAATATCGTTTAAGCGAAGCCTTAATTAACATCTATAAACTGATTTGGGACGACTTCTGTTCCACCTTCTTAGAAATCGTTAAACCGGTATACCAACAACCTATCGATGCAAAGTCGTTAACAGAAATAATAGAAATTTTCGACCAACTATTGCGTCTTTTACACCCATTTATGCCTTTTATTACGGAAGAATTATGGCAAACCTTAGTAGGGCGTGCAGAAAAAGAATCCATTATGTTCGCCCCAATGCCAACATTCGACCAAGCACCTGATGAAGCTTTATTAACCTCCTTTGAAAATACCTTAAAAATAGTAGAACAAATTCGTAGAATTCGCGCAGAAAAAAACATTGCGCAAAAGGTAGAACTGACGTTGTACATGGTAAACGGGGAACAGAAAGCAAAAAGCGGAAAGCAGAAAGCGGAAGGACAAAAATCCCCTTCAAAATTTGAAGGGGTGGACGGCGAAGCCGGACGGGGTAGTTTATATGAAAATATATTCCTTTCCGTAATCCAAAAACTCTGTAATTTAGAAACTATTGAATATGTAGTGGAAAAACCATCCGGCAGCATCTCATTTATCGAAAACAACATAGAATATTGCATCCCATTAACAAATACGATTAATGTAGAAGAAGAATTGAAAAAATTGCAAGAAGAATTGAAGTATGCGGAAGGCTTTTTGCAATCAGTGCTAAAAAAGCTATCGAATGAAAAATTTGTAGCAGGAGCGCCGGAACAAGTGGTTGCGAGCGAGCGCAAAAAACAATCTGATGCTGAGACCAAAATTGCGATGTTAAAGGAACAGATTGCAGGGTTAGTTTAGGAAATAATACTGCAAGGATAAAAGTTTTGCTATTCAATTAAAATAATGGAATAAGGGTATGTATTGTCCTTATTCCATTATTTTTTCGAGATTAATTTATCGTAAACCGAACAGGTACTTGATAAAAAGTACGCACAGGTTTTCCCATTTGTTTACCCGGTTTCCACTTTGGCATCAGCTTAACTGCACGGATAGCCTCCGCATCAAGATCAGGATGAGCTTTTTCTATTGCTTTTACGTTGGTAATACTTCCATCTTTTTCTACAACAAACTCAATCATTACTTGCCCTGCAATTCCTTCTTCTCTCGCATTTGCAGGATATTTTAAGTTTTCTGAAAGAAACTTGTACATGGCTTCAAAGCCACCGATGGGTTCGGGCATTTGGTCAACCTCCCGCAAAGCTTCTTCTGCTTTTGTTACAGTAATTTTTTGGCCTTTATCTTCCCCTTCGGTAATCTCAACTTCATAGGTTACTTCTCCATCTGATTCAGATCCCATGTTTTCAAATTGAAATTGATATTCTGTTACTTGAGGTTCCTCCGATTTGTTTTTGCAATTAAGCATAAGTAGAAGTGCAATAAAGGGCAGCACAAAGAATACTTTGGCAAACGCCCATTTTGAAAAATGATGATTTTTTAACATTTTGAAACGATTTTTGGTTAATAAATAATTGAAATGATGACCTAACATCCACTCATTTTGTAACGTGAGCTGACGAAGCAACAAGTTGAGATAGGCGCCTTGCTCAATACCCTGTTGCAACACACGATGATCTGCCAAATATTCATGAATCACTTGTAATGAACGCTTGTATAACAAGATGATAGGGTTGAACCACAGTACAATACCTACCAATTCTGTAAAAATTAAATCCCACGAATGATATTGCCGAACATGAATCTGTTCATGCAAAATTATACGTTCATTATCTTCCTTGTTATAAGCATTTTGGTTAATAAATATATAATTTAAAAATGAAAACGGAGCAATATTTTCATCATATTCTACAAAAATATATTTGCCTTTTCTATTTTTTTTAGATTGAATGATTAACAAACTGATTTTAATTATCTTGATAATAAATAAGAGGGTAAAAATGAGAACTCCCAACATATAAATTCCCCAAAATAGTTTTGAAAAACTCCACCAAGATGCCGTTTGAGCAGAAACCGAAAATTCAGGTAATTGAATATAGGTAATAAATTCCGAAAAATCAGAAATAGGTTTTGCTTCCAAAACAGGCATTGAAATGGAAAAGCGAACCAACGGAATGAACAACGAAACTATTAATGAGCCTAATAAATAAAAACGGTTGAATTGGTGAAATGCCTCTTTCCGCAGAAAGAAATAATATATGGCGTAAAAAACGACGCTTGAAATTGTTGCGATTAAAAAATATTTTTCCATATTGATATGTTTTTTTATGGGACATGGGTAAACCCTGTTCTTACGAATTTATTATTTTTTTCAATTCTTCTAAATCTTTCAACGTTAAATTTTTACCATCGGCGAAAGCGGATACTAAATTCCGAAACGAATTATTAAAGTAATTTTTCACCACACCGGATAAAATTTTCTTGGAATATTCTTCTTTGGAAATAAGCGGGTAATACTGATTTGCTTTGCCAAAAGTTTCGTGGGCAACAAATCCTTTCTTTTCTAGAATGCGCACAATGGTTAATGCTGTATTGTATGCAGGTTTGGGTTCGGGAATGGCTACCATAATATCATTGGCAAAACCTTTTCCTATTTGCCAAATTACCTGCATAATCTCCTCTTCTAATTTTGTTAATTCTTTCATATTAATTTATCTATTGCTTTTCGGCGGCAAAGATAAACTAATTTTTTAATTATGCAACTAAAGTTTTAGTTTTAATAATTTTTTCTTATAGCATTTCTATGTAATTCTGTGATTCTCTGTGGTTCCTCTGTGGTTCTCCGTGTAATGAAATTATTATTTCACAGAGTTACACAGAGAATCACAGAAAAATGTGCCCTTTAGTAAGCAAATGCGCCGCCGGTTACAGTCGCTATGGCAATAACCGGAACTATGATAAGGCTTACTACAATCACAACAATCGTCATAATTCCTGTAAATTTCCAATAGCTTTTCATGTTTTTGAAAGCTTCTTCCAATTCAAGTGTATTATTGGTAACTACAGCATTGGCTGCTTTTTGCGAAAAGCGATACAAATAACGCGCCGGAATAAATATTACAATAGCGAGCGCGAGGTATACCCAACCTATAAAAGAAATAGAAATAGGCAGATAAGCTGACATCGTCGATCCTGCGGCAATTATAATCAAAGCAGCAAGAAGCATAAAACCTACAGCAATAAATTGTAATATTGCCATGAATTTACTCCATGGAGTTGTATTTTTCAAATAAATTTTTGCATCTTCAGTTACTTCTAAAGCAACCGATTTTTGTTCTAAATTGTCGAAAGTTTCCATAAATAATAATTTTGTGAATATTTTGGCAAAAATAAAAAAATAAATGTTTTATTTAATCGGAATTGCAAGTTTACTGCCATCACGATATGCGCGGTAATGCGGCGACATAATTTCAATACCGGCATCACGGAATACATCTTGTATATTTTGGCGCAGATCTGAATAAATTCGTGGCATTTTGTCCGCATCTATCACATATACATTTAATTGATATTCTACATAGAAATCGTCGAGCGCCGTTTGAAGGATGAAAGGTTTGGGATCTTCTAACACATCAGGAGTTCGTTTAGCCACTTCAAGGAGCAGTTCATGCACTTGCCGCCATGGCGTTTCGTAGCCAAAAGTTACCGTAGTGTGTAATATGAGCTTATAAGCACGTGCAGATTCCGAATAGTTAAATGTTTGTGCCGCCATGATGCCGGAATTGGGAATGGTTACTTCCTCATTTTTGGGTGTACGTACACGAATTACAAAAGGTGTTTTTTCTACTACATTACCCACTACATCACCAATCTTGATGCGATCGCCGATTTGAAACGGACGCATGTAAGTAAGCACCAAGCCCGACATTATATTATTGATCACGGAGGTTGAACCTAATGAGATAATAACTCCAATGAACACTGACACTCCTTGAAATATCGGAGAATTTGAACCGGGAAGATTAGGAAAAATCAAGATGAACATAAATGCGTAAAGTAAAATCCTGATAATATTAAATGTTGGACGACCCCAGTCAGGATAAAAGCCTTTGATTTTGATTCGTTCACGAGTAATTCCTTCTGTCACAAGGTGCAATCCTTTTATGATATATCTGAAAATGTAAACAATCAAAATAATCTTTATCAAGTTCGGGATATAGTTCACAATGCCAAAGAACATAGCTTTTAAGGGTGTTGCTACATAACCGATCAAAAGGGATGCAAAATTGCGCGTGGCAGGAAAGATGCTGAAAATTATCGGAAGCGACAGATACAACATCAAGATAATAATAGTATAGCGTAATATTCTGATAATGAAATGGATAAACTTCATTGTTTTTTCTTCATTCAGCACAATAAACGATTTAAAACGTATTGTTTTTATTACGCTCCCTTTCAGTTTGTCAATTCTAAAAGAAATCTTTCGGAAAGCAAAATTAATGATTTTGATTATAAAATATTGTGAACCAACAATAAGCACTATTAAAAACACTCTCCACAAGATATTTAACCAATAAGTATTTTCTTGGTGCTGTACAATAGCGTTTTTTATTATTTTCTCATAATCGTGCGCTAAAGCCAATTGTGTTTTTCCCATGAGTCGTGCGTCGCCTTCATTAATTGTCATGATAATAAAATCGTTATAGGCAATGCAAGCCAAGTCGCCATCGGCAAATACGCTCATCGAATCGGGTTGAATTCTTCCAAATTCTTTGTTAAAATTTCGTATCCTATCGGTTATCGCCTTAGCTCGTTCTTGTGCGGTAAAAGAACCCACATTGGTACAAATGTAAAACAATGTGTCGCGAAAAGGGGCAACCGGCTCCGGATCATACGTTTTTCTTAAAGAAACAGATTTTTTGGCATGCTCTGCATGTAATGAATCATTTTGCCCATAAGCTGCTATGCTTAGCAACAAAGTAATGCTAAATAGCAATGCTAACTTGATGATATATAGCTTGTTCATAATTCGGTAATTGTAAATTAAAACGAAAGCAAATATAGTTTTTATTTATTATTATTTTAGCACAGGGATACAGAGAAGATAGAGTTTCACAGAGCTCTATGTATTTCTGTGCACTCTGTGTCCCAGTGCTGAAATAAAACCTACCGCCCCAATAAAAAAACCGTCGGCTGTTTATGCAAATCCAACTTTTGCGCTTTCCATTTCTTCACTGTCATCGTCTTTATCATTTGATTTTCTGAAGTAATGTTAACTCCCAAACACAGTCGCATAGCAGGATCGCAAACAGCAAGTATAGATCTGAACACGTGATTGTTACGATACGGCGTTTCGATAAAAATCTGTGTTTGGTTGCTCTTTTTTATTAACGACTCTAAAAAACATAACTGCCGTTCTCTGTCGGGTTGCTCACGGGGCAGGTAGCCGTTGAAAGCAAACGATTGTCCGTTCAGTCCCGATGCCATAAGCGCCAGCAATATTGAACTGGGACCTATGAGTGGAATAACTTCAACACCAAGCTGCTGTGCACGAGAAACGATAATACTTCCGGGGTCGGCCACGCAAGGAGTACCTGCATCTGAAATAAGTCCCAAATTTTTACCCTCTACTAAGGGTTGAAGCAAAGTTTCTATTTCGTCGCCTTTGGTATGTTCGTTTAAGGTAGAAAATTGCAAACTCTCCATCGGTTTTCGCATGCCTAATTTTTTTACGAAACGCCTGCCCGTACGCAAATCTTCTACAATAAAATGATCAATTTCTTGAATAATTTCCGAATTATACGCAGGAAAGATTTTAGCGAAATCACATTCCGCCAAAGGCGAAGGAATTAAATAAAGAGTGCCGAGTTTCATCTGTTTAAATTTCAGCGCAAAAAAATAAAAAATTACTTTTGCCGAAATTTTTTACGCATGTTTACAAAAATTGCCATTATCGGTACCGGAAATATTGGAACTTGGTTATTCAAAACGCTTCACACTCAAAGCAATTTATCAGTGGTTTCCGTTTCAAGCAGAAAAATTGAAACGCTGCCAAAAGATTTCGATTTATACATTTTTGCTCTAAAAGATGATGTTTATGACGTTGTTTTGCAACAAATACCATTCAAAATGCCGTATGCTGTGCATACTTCAGGTTCGCTCTCGCAAAATATCTTAGTACCTTTTGCGGAAAAGTTCGGAGTGCTTTATCCGTATCAAACGATTACGCAGAAAGCAGAAAGCAGAAAGCAAAAGGGAGAAATATCCCCTTCAAATTTTGAAGGGGTGGCTCGCGAAGCGAGACAGGGTAGTTTATATATAAATTGTAAAATTCCAATCTGCGTGGAAGGCTCTAATCCAGATTTCGAAGACATACTTTTTCAGTGGACAAATTCAATATTCAATATTGTATATAGAGTTAATGAAAACCAACGCTTCGCCATGCACTTGGCTGCTGTTTTTGCCAATAATTTCACCAACGCCATGTATGGGATCGCCTATCAAATTTTTAAGGAAAATAATTTAGATTGGTCGCTCGTTTTTCCATTATTAGAGAATACATTGGAAAAAGCCAAATGCAATGCACCTCACTTAGTTCAAACGGGACCGGCAGTGCGTGGTGATATTTCCATCATGGAAAAACATTGCAATGCTTTAAATGATGAAGAATTGAAAGCTTTATACCAACTTGTTTCAAAAATTATCTTGAACCAGGATTCTCATAAGATTCTTAAGATTAACAAAATTCTTTAAATCCTTCTAATCTTGTAAATCTTAATAAAATCAGGGTTCAAGAGCTTTTATCTTCGCCTCCATTTCATCATATTTCGGCGATTGCAATCTCGCATAAATAGAGCGTAAAGTGTACATTACATTAATATCTTGCGGTTCTGTTTGATGCACGCGCTCAAAATAATTTTGCGCCTCTAACAAATAATTTTCGGATTTCGTTTTGTAAATCATCGCATTACTTTTATCGCCTTTTACCTCTAAGTCGTTGGCTTTTTGAAAATTTTCCTCCGACAAATAATAAGCGCAAACACCCAAATTATAAAAAATGACAAAATTGTTAGGAGTCATTTGATTGGCTTTTTTCAATAAATCGTAAGCTTTAGCATAATCAGAATCTAAAATATAAAAGTTGGCTATATTTACCAATAAATCCGCATTTTCAAATACAGCAGCAGGGATATTTTCCATTAATTTATGTGCGGTTGCTTTGTCCTCAATAAAATAATAATAGTCAATTTCAGCCACATAAAGGGCAGGATTTCCAGGTAGCGCTTTCTTTCCGGCATCTAATATCTCTCTTGTTTTAGCATGATTTTTCTCTTTTTTATAGCTTTCAATGAGACGAAGATAGACATTCACATTGGTTGAACCGTCGGCGATTGCTTTATTGTAATACATAGCGGCATTTTCAATGTCGCCTAACATTTCCAAAGTATAAGCGTAATAATAATAAAGTTCTCCGTGTAACGGAAATTGCGGAGGTTTTATTAATTCGTAGCTGGTTATAGCTTTTTTTAAAATACGTTTTGCCGCTTCATAGTTTCCGGCAATCAATTCATCAACACCGTAAACTAAAAGCAGCGCATATAATTTCGCCATCCCTTCATCCGGAGACAACATATTATAAGCTTCCACATTTTTGCTCAGCTCTTTTGCTTTGACGAAAGCATCAAAAGCCTGTTCTGCGGCATCCGGAAATAGAGGTTGGTAAGCCATATCTTCTCTTTTAGCTTCATATTCTTGATTGGCTAAATAGAAATAAATGTTTGCCTTATACAGCCATGTCTGTGCTCTTTGCGCCAGTTTTTCATCTTGTGTACACAAGTCAATAATTTCTTTTGCTTTCACAAAGTCTTTGTCGGAAAATAGATTATACGCTTTTTGAAGCGTGGCTTTTTGCGCCGACAATGAAAAGCCGAACGCTAAGCACATTAAAAGGGAAAGAATAATTTTTTTCATAGGGGTTTATTTTTAGATTCAAAATAAGTGGGAATTTGGCAGAGATTTAGTACAGTAGTAATTAGGGAGCAAAGATATAGCTTTTTTAGTTTGCAAGACAAATTATGTTTCAGATATTATTTTTTATATTTTTGTCGGACATTAGTAAATGAAAAACAATAATGATGAAAATAAAATATTATTTTTTGATAGCTGCCTTGTCCTTGCTAAGCGTTTCTTCGCTACGGGCGCAAACTACAGCAGGAACCGAATTTTGGCTTACTTTTGGGTCAAACGGAGGGGCGGGACATGCTTTTGTTGACCTGCAAATACGCATTGTAGGCGGCGCTCAGGCTGCTTCGGTTACTATCCATTTCACTGATTTAGGAGCCTCCGGTGATGTTACTTTTACTGTTGCTGCCGGTAGCGTACATAATTATCCTCTTGATCCTGCCCAAAAGGCTGCTGTGTATAATACAACCATGGGAATAAGTAACCGCAGCGTTCATATCACAAGTTCAGCAGCTGTTACGGCTTATGCCTTGAATCAAAGTATGTACGTGACTGACGCCACCAATATTCTGCCGACAACGGCTTTATGGATTGACTATTATCAAATTTCATATATCACACCGGGTAATGTGGATGTTTATATGATTGTAGCCACTCAAGACAACACCCAAGTACACCATAACGGCACATTGGCAGCTATACTCAATAAAGGGCAAGTATATTACCGTACTTCGCCCATAGATATGACAGGCGCTCATATTACTACAAATAAACCGGTGGCTTTTTTTGCTGCGAATCCACTTACTTATATACCTGCTAACTCCTATAATGCAGATAATCTGTTTCAACAATTGGCTCCTGTTCATACATGGGGTAAAAACTTTTTTGTTCCGGTTTCACATCTTGCCAAAGACAGAGTACGTATTGTTGTTTCGGAAAATGGTACCAATATTACACAAACAGGCGGCGAATTAAAATATGCTACAGGTTCTCAAATGACACTTACCAATCTTCAAGCCGGTCAATTTGTTGAACTTGAGGTTAATTTGAATAATAACGGTTGTTATATTCAATCCGACAAGCCGATTGGGATTTGTACGTACCTTACAGGAGCTGCGTATAATGGTTTTGGAATTTCTGATCCTGCCCAAGCTTGGTTGCCCGCTATAGAACAAACTGTCGCTTCAGCTTCGATGTCGCCTTTTATTCCTGACGGCAATACTGCATTATATGCCTACTATGCGCTGATAATCACACCAACCGCTACCCAAAATAACACAACCGTTTCTGTTGGCGGAGGCGCTCCCACACCATTAAGTGGTGGTACATGGCACAATCATTCTTCCGGTTATTCATTTTATTCCGTGCCGCTTACCAATAATACAGCGTCGTACCTCTTTGCCAATCCGAACAAACTTTTTATTATGAGCTATGGCATAGGACCGGGTGAAAGTTATTACTATTTGGCAGCATCTGCCATGCGCGACCTGACCGGCATATTTTATGCCAACGACATCCTATATCAAGATTTGGACAACCACCTTTTCTGTGAAAACGAGATTGAATTTCGCGCCGAAATAGATGCCATGGGCGTAGGAATAGACAGTTTGAAATGGTATATAAACGGAACGGAGTATCTTCCGGCACAAAATGAAGAGGTATGGAGTTATACTTTTGCATCCGGAGATTATTTGATAACATTGGAGGCTTATACTGATAATAATGAAACGCTTACTTTTGAAAGCGCTTTGCATATCGGCGCACAGATTACAGCTACTCCCTCGCCGACTGCGGGCGGCAGCATAACAGGCGACGGTTGTTATCAGATTGGAGAACAAGTTACATTAACAGCAATTCCCGCCGAATGTTTCGGATTTGTAAACTGGACAATGGCAAGTGGTACTGTGATTTCAACGGATAATCTATTTACATTTACAGTAATCCAAGACAGTACTTTGATTGCCAATTTTAAAAGAATATGCGACTGTTCAATAAACTTATACACGACAGATGTTTCTCCAGATGGCTTCATAATGCTTGAGTGGGAATGGAATCCACCGCCTCCTACGGAAACTTATGGCTACACGCTTTTTCAGTGGGATGAAATAGTTGGCTGGCAATCTGTTTCTACTAATTGCGATAAAACAATTCAGGTGTTGAATGTCTATCCCGATAATCCACTCTCTAATACTTTGGCAGATTGGATGCACGACCCTGATATCGGATTTGAAAAAATATGGGTTACTCCCGTAACAATAACCGATTTTAACAATAACCCCGATGGTTATCTAAAAAATGGAAGTGGGCAATATCAATATGATGTGGTGATGTTCGGATCTTGGGATAACAATGACGGCAAAGACCTTACGCCTGTCTCTGCCGACGCCGTAAGAGCCTTTCTTAATTCGGGACGAGGAGTCCTTTTCGGACATGATACACAGCATTATAATAAAAATTTTGCTTTATTAGCAGATAAAATAAATTTACATATAGATATAAACGATTTCAGCTATTTTCGAGGAAGCGAAATCATAAAAGTAGTTAATGATGGTTTTTTGCTCAAATATCCGCACCATATTCCCTACAATGAAACCCTAACTATTCCATGTACTCATACGTCAGGACAGTTTGCAAAAGGAATTGTTTGGATGAATTTTCCTGATCCGCAACAGGGTCCGTGTTTTCATGCACCTATCCAAGAATTAGAAGATGGTACGAATGATTTTTACCTGACAACCTGGAACAATGCAGCTATGATTCAAACCGGACACACCGGCGGACAATCAACTCCGGACGAACGAAAGGTAATTGCCAATACTTTATGGTATTTATCTCAGTTTACCACAGATACAACTTCCAAAGTCTGTTCTGCCTTTGATCTTGCTGCGCCTGATATACCTACTGTAATTCGCCAAACATGCAACCAAATAGAGATCACTTCAGAAGATAATGGCACTTCTTACCGTTTTTATATTAAGGC
>Ga0209737_10000040_pt1 | contig 107303 bp, 90 predicted proteins | sample TergutCu122P3_FD_187284 | JGI IMG/M metagenome (GOLD analysis project Ga0209737, IMG submission 187284) | Cubitermes ugandensis P3 segment gut microbial communities from Kakamega Forest, Kenya - Cu122 P3 (SPAdes) (version 2) | ecosystem: Host-associated > Arthropoda: Insects > Digestive system...
TCATTAAATGCAAAAATGCTTTTTCAATTTCTTTATATGAAGCTGGGTGTGCACTGGCTCTGGCAACGACTACGATATTTAAACCACTATTAAACATCATTTCATGTAGCCGGTAACTTTCCCTTATTAATCTGGTAATCCGATGTCTTACCACACTATTGCCCACTTTTTTTGAAACTGTAATTCCCAAATTGTTTTTTTCTGAGTTGTTTTCTGTTATATACACTACTAAATATTTGTTGGCAAAATAATTACCATTTTTATAAACATCCCGGAACTGACAGTTTTTTTTAAGTGATTTACTAAATTTCATAAGAGTTTTCGTTAAAAATAGGGTTCACCTCGGCAAACCCTAAGCGGATAATACTTTTCTTCCTTTTGCTCTCCTTGCGGCCAGTACTTTTCTGCCGGCAGCAGTTTTCATTCTTGCCCGAAATCCATGAACTTTTGATCTTTGCCGTTTCTTCGGCTGAAATGTCATTTTCACTGGAATACCTCCTTTCCACAGACAAACAACATTTAGATTATAAGGGAATAAACTAATTCAGTCAAGCAAAATTCTACTTTTGCTATTTTTCTTCATATTATCTACAAATTTAAATAAAATTTAATTTAAAATTCATTTGATTATTACCTTCTTATATATTAAGATAGTAATACACACTTTTTTCCAAACAAGTAAGAAAGGCAGTACAATGTCAGAGATAAAAAATAAATTAATCGATAATTGGGAACATATTAAGAGTAACCTGCGGCTTGAATATGAATTATCTGATGTTTCATTCAATACCTGGATAGACCCACTTATTTTCCATGAAATAGACGAAGATAAAAATCCACATGAGGTAACCGTCATCATACCCTCTGACAATGAGAAGCAATTAACTTATGTCGCTTCCAAATATACAGTATTTATGAATGTAACTATTTCAGAATATTTAGGAATTAATTGTAATGTTTCTTTCATTCTTGAAAAAGACGCTGAAAAATACAATCCCAAAAAAACTATAACAGATCATATTGTTTTAAATAATAACTACATAAATACCAATCTCAATTCAAAATATTTATTTGATACATTTGTTGTTGGTAATAGCAATCGTTTAGCCCATACATCTGCTTTGACCGTAGCTGAATCGCCTGGCACAGTATATAATCCTCTCTTTATTTATAGTGGTTCCGGGATGGGAAAAACCCATCTTGTCCATGCAATCGGCCACTTTATCCTCAAAAATAATCCGAAATACAAAATTTTATATGCTACAAGTGAAGATTTTACAAATGAAGTAATAGCTTCAATCAGAAGCGGAAATGCCGCCAAAATGACAGAACTTCGTGAAAAATACCGGACTGTTGATGTTCTTTTATTGGATGATGTTCAATTTATTATAGGAAAAGAAAGTACCCAGGAAGAATTTTTTCATACTTTTAACGCTTTACATATGGATAATAAACAAATCGTCCTTACTTCGGACAAACCCCCAAAGGATCTGGAAATATTAGAAGACAGATTAAGAAATCGTTTTACCTGGGGTCTTCTTGCCGATATGCAACCTCCTGATTATGAAATGAGAATGGCTATCTTACAAAGAAATGCAGATCTTCAAAATATATCATTTAATATTGAAATATTTGATTACATAGCAAGAAATGTTACTACAAATGTCAGGGATTTGGAATGTGCCCTTAATAAAGTAATTGCTTATACAAAAATAGAAAATAATAGTTTGGATATGCAAAATATTGAAGCTACATTAAAAGATATTATTTATGATAGTGAAAAAAGAGAAATAACCCCAAAATTAATTCTTAATACAGTTGCAGACCATTACAAAATTAACGCTTCCGACATAGCATCAAATAGAAGAAACCAAGAATTTGTCCAACCACGGCATGTTGTGATGTACCTATGCCGTATTTTAACCGATCATCCTTTAATAAAAATAGGCGAAATATTGGGAGGAAAAGATCATACCACCATTAAACACGGATATGAAAAAATAAAAAGAGATATTACTAAAAATGAGGAATTGAAAAATAAAATAGATGTTATTTTAAAAGTAATTAATCCAAATTAATAATAAAATGAATTGTATGTTTTTGCGGGTTACGACCCGCAATCTCATAATTGCAATAAATAAATATCAGCAATAAAATTTTCCACATTTATTACTAAATTTACTGTTTATAACTTGTTAATAATTCAATTTTATCTTATAATGGAGATTGGGACAAAAATAGTTAATGTTGATAATTAATAGTAAAATAATAGTTATCAATTACATATAAACATCTTAATTATTTTATGAAGCCATTAAATACAAGCAAAATAATGCTTTTCCACATATTAACATAGCCTATTACTAATACTACTAAATTATTTAATAATATTATAAGCTTTACGAAAGGAATCAAAATGAATATCGTATGTTCAAAAGCTAATTTATTAAGTGGAGTACAAATTGTATCTAAGGCAGTACCAAATAAAACTACAATGTCAATTCTTGAATGTATTTTGATCGAAGCAACAGGAGAAACCATAAAACTCACTGCCAATGATATGGAAATGGGTATAGAAACAAAAATAGAAGGAAATATAGTAAAAGAAGGAAAAATTGCTCTTGATGCAAAATTATTTTCTGAAATAGTAAGAAAACTTCCTGAGAATGATGTTACTATAAATGTTGATAATGATTTTAGGACAATTATTTCTTGTGATAAATCAGTTTTTACTATTATCGGCAAATCAGGAGATGATTTTTCATATCTTCCGGAAATAGAAAGAATAGATTCTATCTTAATTTCACAATTTACATTAAAGGAAATTATCAGGCAGACTATTTTTTCCATTGCGGATAATGAAAACAATAAATTAATGACCGGTGAATTATTTGAAATAATAGGTGATAAATTAAAAGTTTGTTCTTTGGACGGCCATCGTATTTCTATTAGGAGAGTTGATCTCAAAAATACATATCCTAACCGTAAAGTAGTAGTCCCAGGTAAAACACTTAATGAAATAAGCAAAATTTTATCAGGTGATACCGATAAAGATGTAACTATTTTCTTTACCGGAAAACATATTGTATTTGAATTTGATAATACCATGGTAGTTTCGCGATTAATTGAAGGTGAGTATTTCCGGATTGACCAAATGTTATCAAGTGATTTTGAGACAAAAGTTACTATAAATAAAAAGGAATTTTTTAATTGTATTGACCGGGCAACTTTATTAATAAATGAAGGAAATAAAAAACCGATTATTATTGATGTTACTGATGATAAGATGGAACTTAAAATGAATTCCACTATCGGCAGCATGAATGAAGAAATTGATATTAATAAACAAGGTAAGGATTTAATGATTGGTTTTAATCCAAAATTTTTAATTGACGCTTTAAAAGTAATAGACGATGAAGTTATTGATATTTATATGGTTAATCCCAAAGCCCCATGTTTTATCAGGGACAGTGAGGAAAACTATATATATTTAGTTTTGCCGGTGAACTTCACAACTGTAACATGATACTAAACAAATAATGTAGGGCGGGTGCTTGCCCCCGCCACTGATGCACCCCAAAAGAGGGGAATTGGTAATAAATTTGGTTATTAAACTAAAAGAAGAATACATAAAACTAGGACAAGCCCTAAAAGCCGCCAATTTAGTTTCAAGTGGTGCCGAAGCCAAGTTGGTAATTAATGATGGTTTGGTTAAAGTAAATAGTGAAGTAGATTTAAGACGGGGCAGAAAATTATATGACGGTGATATCATTTCTTATAATGGAAATGATGTTAGGATAGAGAAATAATGATTATTAAATCACTGGAACTAAATAATTTTAGAAATTATAAGTCTTTAAATATTGATTTTAGTGAAGGTACTAATATTTTATATGGTGATAATGCGCAAGGAAAAACCAATATATTAGAAGCTATCTTTATTTCTTCCACTACAAAATCACATAAATCGACTAAAGACAAAGATATAATTAATTTTAACGAAGAAGAAGCCCATATCCGGACATATATCGATAAAGAAGATGAAATTACAAAGGTCGATATGCACTTAAGAAGTGCCAAGTCAAAAGGAATTGCGATAAATAACCAAAGAATAAAAAAAGCCGCTGAGCTGATGGGAATACTGAATGTAGTTTTTTTTTCACCAGAAGACTTGGCAATTATAAAAAGTGGACCATCGGAACGTCGCCGTTTTGCCGATATGGAACTTTGCCAACTTGATAGTATTTACCTATATAATTTAAATAATTATAATAAGATAATAAACCAAAGAAATAAGTTACTTAAAGATATTCAAGGAAATCCTTCACTTAAAGAGACAATTTCCATTTGGGACACACAGCTTGTTTTATTTGGTAATAATATAATTGATAGACGAAAAATATTTGCTGAACAACTAAATGAGTTAATCGGCAAAATACATAATAAATTATCCGGGTATAAAGAAAACTTGACAATTCAATATGAGGCAGATACAAAAGTAGAAGATTTCTTAGAAGATTTGGCTTTGAACTTAGAAAAGGATATTCGTTTGAAGCAAACAACAGTTGGTCCCCACCGTGACGATTTTTCTTTTTATATAAATGGTATAGATATTAGAAAATTCGGTTCTCAAGGACAGCAACGAACGGCTGCTCTTTCACTAAAACTATCTGAGATTGAGTTAATTAAGAAACTTACTAATGATACCCCCGTACTTTTGTTGGATGATGTACTTTCAGAGCTGGATAGCAACAGGCAGAATTTTTTATTGAACAATATCGGAAATATCCAGACAATTATCACTTGTACCGGGCTTGATGAGTTTGTTAATAACAGATTTGAAATTGACCGCATTTTCCGCGTTATTGATGGAAATGTGGAGTCACTAGAGGAAGGAATATAAAATGGATAACGAAAACTTAAATTTTGAATACGGCGCCGACCAGATTCAAATCCTTGAAGGGCTTGAAGCTGTCAGGAAACGTCCGGGAATGTACATCGGTACAACGGCAAGCCGCGGACTTCACCATCTGGTCTACGAGATAGTCGATAACGCTGTGGATGAAGCCCTTGCCGGATTCTGTTCGGTAATTGATGTTACCCTTAATAAAGACAATTCAGTAACTGTTATTGACAATGGCCGTGGTATTCCGATTGGGATAAATCAAAAAGCTGGAATACCGGCAGTAGAAGTTGTCTTTACGATTCTTCATGCCGGAGGAAAATTTGGTGGAGGCGGTTATAAGGTTTCTGGCGGTCTTCACGGTGTTGGAGCTTCAGTCGTAAATGCCCTTTCCGATTGGCTCGAGGTCGAAATTTTCCAAGACGGCAAAATCCACCGGCAGCGTTATGAGAGAGGAATTGTTTCGTCAAAACTGCGCATTGTTGGCGACTGCGAACCAGATAAAACGGGGACAAAAGTTACCTTTCTCCCGGATGTAACGATTTTTCAAGAAACAAACACATTTGAGTTTGATGTCCTTAAACAAAGATTACGGGAAATGGCGTTTTTAACAAAAGGCTTACGGATTATCCTACGTGATGTCCGTGACCTTGAGGGAGCCGGTGAAATTAAACGTGAATTTTATTATGAAGGTGGAATCAAGGAATTTGTTGAATACTTGAATCGCAGTAAAACCGCTATTTATGATACGGTTCTCTATTTTGAAGGCAAGAAAAATAATATCGAAGTTGAAGTTGCCGTCCAGCATAATGATTCTTATGTTGAAAGTACTTATACTTTCGTAAATAATATCAATACCCCGGAAGGTGGTACCCACTTAATTGGCTTCCGCAACGCGATAACCAAAACCCTTAATGATTATGCCCGTTCGAGTAAGATTCTTAAGGATAATGACCCCAATCTTTCCGGAGATGATGTCCGTGAGGGTTTGACGGCAATAGTCAGTGTCAAAATAGAAGATCCACAGTTTGAAGGACAGACAAAGCAAAAACTCGGTACTACCGAAGCAAGAAGCGCCGTAGACAGTACCGTTTGTGAGCAATTGACATATTTCCTTGAGCAAAACCCGCAAGTAGCGAAAATTATCTGTGAAAAAGCAATCCTAGCGCAGCGGGCAAGGGATGCAGCCCGCAAAGCCCGTGATTTGACCCGTGAGCGAAAATCAGCATTGGATGGAATGAACCTACCCGGCAAACTTGCTGACTGCTCGGACAAAGACCCACGAAAATGTGAAATTTACATCGTCGAAGGTGACTCGGCGGGAGGCAGTGCCAAAACCGCCCGCAGCCGGGCAACCCAAGCAATTTTGCCTTTGCGGGGAAAAATCCTGAATGTTGAAAAAGCACGACTTGACCGTATCTATGGCAATGCTGAGATAAAAGCGATGATTACGGCATTTGGTACCGGCATCCAAGAAGACTTTGACATTGAGAAACTACGTTATCATAAGATAATCATCATGACTGACGCCGATGTTGACGGTGCGCATATTTCTACCTTATTGCTCACGTTCCTATATCGCTTCATGCCAGAGCTGATTAAGCAAGGTTATGTTTATATGGCACAACCACCTCTATATAAATTAGAAAAAAATAAAAAGATTTGGTACGCTTATAGTGATGATGAGTTAAACAAACTGCTGCTGGAAGTCGGCCGTGACCAAAATAACAAGATTTCACGTTATAAAGGACTCGGCGAAATGAATGCAAGCCAGCTTTGGGATACAACCATGGACCCGGAAAAGCGGGTATTACTCAAAGTTACAATGAACGAAGAAGCAGAATCAGAAATTGACTTAACATTTACAACCCTGATGGGTGACAAAGTAGAACCGCGCCGCGAATTTATCGAAGAAAACGCCAAATTCGTGAAGAACTTGGATATATAATGGTACGTTTTTGCGAAGAAAAAGGTATATTTAATGGCACGTTTTTGCGGGCCTGACCCGCAATCTCATAAAAAGGAAAACATATGGAAGACAACATTTTTGACAACCCCCAACATGACAAAATAGTGGAAGTAGACCTTAAAAAGACCATGGAAAGCTCATATATTGACTATGCCATGAGTGTTATTGCATCACGCGCCCTGCCCGATGTCCGCGACGGACTTAAACCGGTGCAAAGGCGGATTCTCCACTCAATGATTGAGCTGAATAACAGCCCGGACAAACCGCACCGTAAATGCGCCCGTATCGTTGGTGATACGATGGGTAAATACCATCCCCACGGCGACACTTCCATTTATGGCGCATTGGTAAATATGGCACAACCATGGTCAACCCGTTACCCGTTGGTTGACGGCCATGGAAACTTTGGTTCGGTTGATGGTGATGGTGCGGCGGCAATGCGTTATACCGAAGCCCGTTTATCGAAGATTTCAATGGAACTTCTGGCGGATCTTAATAAAGATACCGTCAACTTTGCCCCCAACTTTGACGAAACTGAAAAAGAGCCGACTGTTTTGCCGTCCCGTTACCCCAACTTGCTGGTAAATGGCACGACCGGGATTGCCGTTGGTATGGCAACAAACATTCCACCCCACAATTTGCGGGAAATTATCGATGCCGTGGTCAAAATTATTGATAATCATATTCTTGAAGACCGCGAAACGGACTTGGAAGAAGTCATGGATATCGTTACCGCCCCCGACTTTCCGACCGGGGGGGTTATCCTTGGGACAAGGGGTAGTGAAGAAGCTTACCGGACGGGTAGGGGAAAAGTCCGTGTCCGCGCCGTAACCGATATCGAAACTTTGAGTAATGGAAAAAATCAGATTATTGTTACCGAGCTACCATATATGGTAAATAAGGCAAATTTGCTTTTGAAAATTGCTGAACTGGTAAAAAATAAAAAAATTGAAGGAATCACGGATTTACGTGATGAATCCGACCGTGATGGGATGCGGATTGTTATCGAGCTTCGCCGTGATGCTAATGCCAACGTCATTACCAACCAGCTTTATAAACATACCCAGATGCAGGATACCTTTGGTATTATCATGCTGGCTCTGGTTAATAATGAGCCGAAAGTACTAAATCTTTTGGAAATGTTACGTTATTACCTTACCCACCAAGAAGAAGTTGTTACCAGAAGGACGCAGTATGACCTAAATAAAGCCGAAGAACGTGACCATATCATCCAAGGTCTGTTGATTGCTTTAGACCATATCGATGAAGTTATTAAAATCATCCGTGGCAGTCAGACTACCGCCGAAGCAAAAGCAAAATTAATTGAACGCTTCGGACTTTCCGACCCCCAGTCGCAAGCGATTGTTGATATGCGTCTCCGCGCGTTAACTGGTTTAGAGAGAGAAAAACTGGAAGCTGAACATCAGGAATTATTGCTAAAAATAGCCGAGTTAAAGGCAATCTTGGGTGACCGGAAGATTTTGCTCCGGGTTATCCGTGAAGAAATAATGATTATCTCGACCAAGTTTGGCGATGAACGCCGCAGCCAGATTGGTTTTGACGAGTTTGATATTTCGATGGAAGACATGATTCCCCGCGAAAATACAATTATCGCTCTCACCAGTGTCGGTTACATAAAACGGATGACGATTGATAACTTTAGCTCACAGAATCGTGGTGGTAAAGGTATCAAAGGTATGTCAACGATTGAGGATGACTATATTGCCGACCTGCTGATGACGACCACTCATGATTATATTATGTTCTTTACCAATCATGGCCGCGTATATCGGTTAAAAGCTTATGAAATACCGGAAGCCGGACGGACAGCACGGGGGACGGCGATTATTAACCTCTTGCAATTAAATCCGGGTGAAGATATAACGGCGATTATTCCGATTAAAGATTATGAGCATTCCAAAAACCTGTTTATGATTACGAAAAAGGGTATCGCCAAGAAAACTCACATCGTTGAATATAGTAATGTCCGCAAAAACGGTTTGATAGCCATCAATTTGCGCGATGATGATGAGTTGATTGAAGTCAAGATTACCGACAAAGACACAGAAATTTTCTTAATCACCAAATATGGAATGTGTATCCGCTTCAAAGAAACCGATGTTCGTTCAACCGGGCGCTCATCGATGGGTGTTATTGGAATGAATTTGTCCGATGGTGATGAAATCGTCGGAATGCAGCTCGACCACCAAGGTGATTCCTTGTTGATTGTTTCTGAAAACGGAATGGGTAAACGAACCTACTTAAATGAGTTTAATATCCAAAAACGTGGCGGTAAAGGTGTCAAGTGTTACAAAGTTATCGAAAAAACCGGTTATGTCACGGGTGTCAAAGCCGTTAATGACGACCATGAAATCCTAATGATAACGACCGGCGGAACGATTATCCAACTACGCATGGAAGATATCTCTACCCTAGGCAGGATCACATCCGGGGTAAAATTGATTAATCTAAATGATGGGGTTTCAGTAGCCAAAATAGCCAAAGTCCGGGGAAAAGTATCTGACGGAAACAAAGAATACGAAAATCTCGATGATGCAATGGAAGATATTCCCGAAGAAGAACGCAGCAAAGTCCTACCTGATGATGACAAAGAAGTAACCTTACCGGTTGAAAGTGACGAATCATAAACGGATACTACCAAGTAGGGCGGGGGCTTGCCCCCGCCGAATAACCCCCGCCGAATAATACAGAAAGGACAAAAAGTGGCTAAGCAAATCGAAGGACAGCTCAGCTTACTTGATTTACTGGAAGAAAGCCGATTTATCGCCGAATACCCTCAATTCAGCGAATGCGCTGGTTGTTGGTGTTACGATTGCCGTTATAATGCCAATAATGAAGCTATAGCCCGCGATTTTGCCGGAGAAATGAAAGCTTGTCCTTCATGTAGCTTTTGCCTGACTGCCGGTTGTGCCGACATTTGCGAAATCGGTTCTTACCAAAATGGTTGTAAAGTCCGCGCGATGGATGAGGGGATAGTGGAGTAAACCAATTCGAAGTACCCACATATATTAGATTTCCATGAGATAAAATAATGAATCTACAAAAAAAACTATATCAAAGTCCGATCGGACCTTTAACAATTATAGCAAACGATAAAGCTGTCACAGGGGTACATTTTGGTGATTTGACAGAAATCTCGTTTTTACAGAAAGTAGTATGCAATAATGTTTATCAGACTGAAAATTCATGCGATGAGGCAATCCAGTCTTTATTATCCGAAACCATCCACCAGCTCACCCAGTACTTCGCCGGTCAGCGAAAAGAATTTGACCTACCATTAGAACCCAACGGAACCGATTTCCAAAAGAGGGTTTGGGCGAATCTTCTTAAAATTCCCTATGGCGAAACAAGGAGTTATCGTCAAATAGCTGAAATGAGTAACTGCCCGAAAGGTTTCCGGGCAGTGGGTTTGGCAAATAATCGTAATCCGATTGTTATAATTATCCCCTGCCACCGTGTTATAGGTTCTGATGGTAGTTTGACTGGATTTGGTGGGGGGATGGGGAGTAAGGAATTTTTGTTGGGGTTGGAGGGGGTTATACTCCGCTAGGAAAACAAAACTCGCCGTCGCTAACGCCTAATTGCTTCTGATGTAGATTGTGCCTCTCTAGAAGGCGGCTTGAGGCGACTATGAGTTCTTTGTTTTCCTTGCTCCTCGGCAATGGCGTTTTATTTTTTACCTCTTAACCATAGCTTTAAGTCTTTAAAGGCTGAACGCTTGCATAAGTCATCAAGATTGGCGATTAATTTAAGCGCATCTTCATTAGAAAAGTTATCGATTGTGTCACGTAAGAGGCTGTTTACTTTATTTATTACCAAGAAAACAATAATATCATCAACATTCACCCCATCACTAATGAATTTGCTGACTTGTTCACTCTTATGCGCGCGTTGAATAAACTCCTTATTCATCAAATCGTGTGAAAATTTTCCATTTTTATCGGTGTACTCATTCATAAAAGCATTTTTTACATTTTCCATTCATTCTCTCCTTATGTTTTATATACTATGATTATACGTCATTGCGGGCTCGACCCGCAATCTTATTAGATTCACATTATATCATAATCTAGTTGCTAATTCTAGTTTTCTTATGTAAGATAGTAAAAGGTAAACAAAAGAAAAGGAGATAGAATACCTATGCGATATTTATTAGGATTAATTTATGGAATGGTTTATGGTGTGGCTTTAGTTGTTCCCGGACTAAGCGGAGGGACATTTTTGATAATATTTGGTTGTTATGATGTGATATGTGAAGCATTTTCGTTAAACATCAAGTCAATTAAAAAGAATTTTATTTTTCTTGTCTGCTTTGGTATCGGAGCGGTTAGTGGTTTGATCGGATTTGCCCATGCAATCGTGTATCTGTTTACAACCTTTGGAGTCCAAACAAGCCTGTTCTTCATGGGTTTAATACTTGGTGGAATCCCGCTGATTTATAAGCTTGCTACCCAAGATGAAAAAGTGAAACCTATTTGTATTTTACCATTCTTAATCGGTTTATCGTTAGTTGTAACACTTTTCGTAATGAAAAACTTAGGGATGTTTGGCACTGACGTAAATCAGGAACAGAACTTCATTTTTATTATCAGAATCATAATATACTCGTTCTTTGCAGCACTGGCGATGATTATGCCGGGAATATCAGGCGCATTTGTTCTAGTCGCTTTCGGCGTGTATGATTTATTTATGGCGGCTCTCAAAGGATTTGAATTCCCCGTGTTAATCCCCGCAGGAATCGGCGTAGTTTTAGGCATTGTAGTCGGAGCAAAATTGGTGTTACTTGTTATCAATAAATTCAAACTAATGGTTTACAGTGCCATCATGGGAATGGTCGTTGGTTCAATCGCCCCACTTTTTCCCTCCGGTATTGGCTTAAACCTCGCAACCCCAATCGGCATCGTCTGCCTTGCCATTGGTGGTTGGATTACTTTGACTTTAGGTAAGCGGGAGCATACGGAAAAAATTGATTAATAGCAAAATTAGAAAGATGGAAACGAATAAAACAAGCTACCTGACCCTCAACATAACCGAAGCTTGAAAGACATTCCCTTCGACTTCAAACTGGGCATTCCCGTCGTATTTTTGCACGACCCCTTTGACTGATGAAATCCCAATTCCTTGTCCATCATGTTTTGTTGATAGAAATATATCACCAACTTTTTTTATCTCATTACTAAAGCTGTTATCAATAGTAAGTGTGAATATTTTTCCTATCATCCCGCAGTTAATCTTGATAAACTTTCCTTCATCAACATTCCTGCAGGCTTCAATTGCGTTTTCTAGGCAATTACCAAAGATAATACACAAATCGGTATTACTTACACCAGAAACTTCGGGTAGCTCAAGCCTTGCGGATACCCTCACACCTTCGTTTTTCGCGATGGTTATATAATGTATCAGGAGTGAATTAACTGTGAAATTATCACAGAATATCTTTTCTGTATCATCGGGTAAAGATTTTTCATATTCATTGACATATTCACTTAACTTTTCTTTTTCTTCCGTATTGATGAGCGATTTGATTACCGACAAATGATGCCGCAAGTCATGTCGCGCTTTTTTGGTATTTTCTATGTGGGACTGAAGTGCTTTGTAATGCTCACTTTGTAAATCGAGCTGATGTTTAAATAGAGCGATATTTTCTGTTTGATTTACCATTTTTATGACAACGTTATTAATTATAAATAATCCGCTGAAAGTTAGTACTAAAACAAATAAATGTAATTGCCTGTCAACAATATCAAACAGGTATATTTCAAAAGAGAAGAATACTATAAAAATGAAAACCAACGGTATGACCCACATATTTTTAAAGGCGGGTGAATTGCTTTCCAACACATTTTTGCGGACACACTTTATTAAGAAAAATAAAACCAAAGGAGCGGAAAGTATTAAATTAAAAATATAGGTGAATGAATACAAATGAATTGAATAAAAGAAATCTTCTAAAGAATGGAAAAAAGGGAAATCATCTAGCAATAATGAAGGAAAATACATTGAGATACCGCTCATAACCCGGAAATATGCCATAACGAAAAGAGTGACATATACTATTTTTGAAAGAGGCATCTTTACAATCAGCCAGCAGAATAAAAATATTAATACGAAATATATACTGCTGTATAATGAAACAAGATATCTTTGAAGGTAAGGGTTTGTGTTATCATATTTTTCATCAAAATAGCCGTCAAAAAACGCATCCCAGTCAAAGTCTTCATTTTCAGTATCAATATCATCAAAAGGGAAGTAAAAATCTTCATCATGAACATTGGCATCAAAGCTAAACAGTTTCGAATAAAAATAACTATCGGCAGTACTCTCAAAAGCGACATAAAAGATTAAAAAGGCCGCCAATATAAGCCAAAACTTTTTCCCCGGTACTTTCCAATTTCCCCAAAAAGGAGCTAATATTAGAAAAATATTAGGAACTGAATAAATAATTGTAGGTAAAATATTTCTTAACATAATCTTTATGCCCACCTTTATGAAATTAATGAAATATGTGCATTGCTCCCACCACAATACCTAATTTTAGCATAGTTTTAGGAAATTTGCACTTGTTTGTGCAATCAAAACATCTCGTGCTGTTTATAGCTTTAGTATAACCCTATTATCTTATAAATGTTTCGAAAAAAATAGTTGCAAATTTTGCTTGATACGAATATAATACCCCTATAACCATATAAAAATCTGAGCAGGCGATAAACCTTCGGGTTTGTGGGGCTGGGCTGCAATTGCGGCAATGGATGACGATTTGCGCATCTATGGGACAGTGAAGTGTTCCTTAGATGCGTTTTATTTCATTACAGAGCCGTATAATGAAATTATTCGCCTGAACATGCATTTATAAGAGAGAACCCGTAAATGCATAGGCGAAATACGGCTCGCATAGAAAGTAAGTGTAGCCACTTACTAGATTTAAAAAAACGCTGGGGAGCAAAATTAGGAGAAGGAAATGAGTATGAGTGAAAGAAAATCAAATCAAAAGAAAGAAATGTCCCGTGAAAAAGCTCAAGTCTTCGAAGGATTACTCTCAATCGTGGTTAACGCCGCACTGTTTGTAGTGAAATTTTGGGTAGGGTTGGTGACCGGTTCGGTGGCTTTAATGGCAGACGCGTGGCACACCATGTCAGATTCACTGACATCAATATTTGTTGTCGCAGCTGCCAAGCTGGCATCAAAGAAACCCGACAAAGAGCACCCCTTCGGGCATGGGCGCTGGGAGCTAGTGGCATCATTACTTATTGCTTTTATTTTGGGTATGATTGGCTACGAGTTTTTGACGGATTCCATCGAGCGCTTCCAGAATAGGGAAGCCGTTTCATACGGTACCTTAGCACTAGTAATCACAATCGTTTCAATAATCATCAAAGAATTGCTTGCCCAATACGCCTTCTATCTTGGCCGCAAACACAACAATACCGTTATCACCGCCGACGGATGGCATCACCGTACCGATTCATTATCGTCAGTTGTTGTCTTAATCGGTATTGTAGTCACAAGATTTATTGACGGCTTGTGGTGGATGGACAGCGTCCTTGGTGTTTTCTGTGCCTTGGCAATTTTTTACGCCGCATACCAAATTATGATGGAGGCAATCACGAGACTTCTGGGCGAGCCACCCAAGCAAGAGTTGGTTGATGAGATAAGTAATGAAATAAATCGGATGTATGATGTTGATTTAAAACTCCACCATGTGCATTTGCATGATTATATATCGCAAAAAGAGCTAACCTTACATATCAGGCTTGACAAAAGATTAACCATAGAAGAAGGACACAATGTCACCCTTGCCATTGAAGATATGATAAGGGATAAATTTGGCATGGAAGTTACTATTCACGTTGAACCGTTGAAAAATCCACTCCTACACTAATTAGGAATCCGTTAATTCAAGGTTAGTACGCTTCGGGCAGGGAAATATTTTGCACTTATGACATGGAGGCTTTGTATGGAAAATAATAAAAATATAAAAATATCTAAAGTTAAACTCTTTACTGCCACTCTCATTCTAGCTTTAATTGTCTTTGTTATATACAACATAATCTGGTTTAACTATATTAGTATATATGATAAACTCCTAAACAATGAAACGTTACAGGAAATAAAAATAAAGCCTTCTTCAGCTCCTGATTTTATTGTACGAAATGGAGTAGAAATCCCTTATAGTTATGAACGTTATGCTTATATTGAAAGTGAGCGTTATACTGCACATCAGTTCCATGATTATGATTATAATGAACGTGGTTATTTTTATGGAATTGTGATTCCATCATATTTGAGGTTTGCTGGCAATATCCAAATTGCATATTTTGCAGATGATTATTCATTAAACTTAATGATAAACCCAAGAAAGTGGCTATACGTTTTAGGTTTGGGAGAACATATTGGTAACCAAACAAATATGTTGGGTTCGATAGTTGATAAAGATGGTCAGCCTTTAGGTAAAAATCCTAATGATTCTGAAGAGTTTTATCAGGAATGGTTAGAGCTTTACGAGAAGTATTACGAGCAAATAATGGATTTATTTGCCGTAACAAAGGAGATGTTTGGTGATGTTTTAAAGTGAGGACGTAATTTTTACTAAGCAAATGATAATAACATGTCAAAAATGAAATTTATGAAAATAACTAAAATCAAATTCTTTGTCACTATTTTCATTCTGGCGATGATTATTTTTGGTATATATAATATTATCTGGTTCAATTATGTTAAAAGGTTTGATGTATTTCTATATACTGAAAAACTACAAGAAATTAAGTTGAAACCAACATCAGGTCCAAACAGGATTCATGAGGGTGTTGAAATTCCCCATGGTTTTGAACGTTATACTTTCTTCGAATCAGAGGGGTGGAAAGTACATGGATTTCGTGACTATGATTATGATGAAGTTGGCTATTATTATGGCATCACAATACCGCCATATTTAAAATTTAGTGGCAATATTCAAATAGCTCTTCGTAAAGACGAATATATGCTTAGCTTATTGATATCACCACAAAAGTGGCTTTATATATTACAAATAGGGGAGATTGTGGATAATATGACATATTTAGATAGTTCTGCAGTTGATAAAAATGGTCAGCCTTTAGGAAAGCACCCTAATGATTCCGAAGAATTTTATCAGAGATGGTTAATGAAATATGAAAAATATTATGAGCAAGTCATGGAGTTGTTTGCAACAGTAAATGATATGTATGGGGATATATTAAAATGAGAATATAGCGAAATATACGCTCACCAAAAGGTGATTGCATATTATCGGTTAAGGTATTATTCGGAGAGGCTTCACTCGAGTGAAAAAAATTAAATATATTTCATCTATAATTTTAATTTGGCTGGGAATCGTTTTGATTGGGGAAATCCATTCCCAGCAGTTCATCCGCAATCGTGACAGCTCCCACACCAATGCTTCCTATAATTTTGGCGATGATTTCCGGAAAGCGGTCGAGCATATAAGATTGTCCGCCGAACGGAACAATATCATCGCCTTTATTATTCACCATGAGTTTGCATCAGAGATAGAACATAGTTATATTTTATACTCAACACATACATTGCCGGAAACAGTCACTAAATTTTATGGAAAGGGCAATAACCTAAAAAGCATTATATTCGGGAATATCTATGTATCAATTACTGATATCAGTGAAGCTCCCGCAAAAGTAGATGGGTTTTTGCGTTTATATGGTTCATCGAATAATATTGATGCATTCATTAATGAGTTAGATGCTATTTATCCGCGTTCCTCTCCTGTATATGAAGCTTCCCCTGACACTTTTTATCGGAACATTCTAGTTAGCTATTGGTGTATTGTAATTATTTACATAATATTTCTTACACTCGTTGAAGTGTTTTTCCTAAAAAAGGAAGTATTTATCAGGGTATCTTTAGGTGCATCAATATCAAGAATAATAGGACATAATATTTTTATTGATACAATAGTTTATTTGATGATATTTATAATTGGCGGATTTATTTTTGCAAAGACAACATCTTTCTGGCATGAACCGATATTGATTCTTATGATATTTACCATTCTCATTATCGCGAATTTGCTGGTTTATCTTCCTTTGTATAAATTAGATTTCAAGGCAGTAACAAGCAATTCAAAAATACCGAAGAGAGTACTAAAATGTAGTTATTTAATCAAATCATTTGCTTCCATATTTGCAATGTTCGCAATTACATCAAGCTTGACGCTCATCCAGCCGACTATTAAGTATTTCTATGCCTATGATTTTTTTGCCGCTAACAAAAGTCACGATTTTGCCACTTTTCAGTATCGATTTAATGAAAGCATCTTTGAAGATATGATGGCGATGATAAATTTCCAACAAGCCAATACTGAAATGAATAACACAATATACTTTGACTATTTTGAACAATTACAACCGATTGCTTTACAAAATATTTTTATACCAGCAGACAATGACTGTTTACCATACGATTTTGGCATAATCAAAGCGAATATTAATTCGTTTGATTATTTGGCATCGGTAATAAAAGATTTTTCATTGGATGTAGTAACAGCGGATATTTGCTTCTTGATTCCGGAAATAATGGATGATATGGAAATGGAAACTGCTTTGGAATTTGCAAAGATGTTTGTCCATGATGATATTTCCTATACTGTTTTTTACTATGGTTCCGGTGTTGATATAATTGCAATCAATGGCGGCGATTTTTTGTTAAATGAATTTAATTTTGTCAGTGATCCGGTGATAATTTTTGATACAACCCGGCGAATCATTCATAACAGTGGAGTAATGTACAATTTTACTGCGGAAATACTTGATGAGATAATAGAACGATTTGGGCTTGAGGGCGAAACAGTCCGAATTACAAATGTTTTTGATGTGTATAACCATTTTTGGTTTATGATTAGAGTAGGAGTATTTGCCTCGGTGCTTGTGAGTATACTGGCACTTTTATTAGCAATTATAACTATCTTCAATATTATCAGCTTGGAATATACCGTCAATGCTATAGAATTATGTGTGAAAAAAATCCTTGGTTATGGTGTGCTTAAGAAAAATATTGATATAATTGGTGAATTATTTATTTCCAATCTTTTTTGCGCGGTTATAGCGATACTCATCATGGTGAATATTTTCTACATTAATTATGTGGTGGTACTTGTTGCTATAGGAGTAATTTTCTTTGTTGATATTGTCGCAATTTTGTGGTCAGCATATCGCATCGAAAAAGCACAGATTGTAAAAATTTTAAAGGGAGGAACACTTTGAATCATGATTGAGATGAAAGATGTAAGTAAATCGTTTGGTGAGCGGATGCTCTATAATAATTTCAATGCTACAATAAAAGAAGGTGAATTCATAGTTTTCACTGGGGAAAGTGGGTGTGGCAAAACCACCTTACTAAATATGATTGGAGGGATTGAAGCATTTGATAGTGGCAGTATAGAAGTAAAAGGGCTTGATATTAAGCTTGCAAAGAACCGCATGAAATTATTTCGGGAAGCTTATGGTTTTCTCTTTCAAAATTTTGCGCTTGTGGAAAATAAAACGGTTGAGGAAAATCTTTCATTTATTTTACCGAAATATTCATCTGGAATATCAATACCCGATGCGCTTGACCGGGTCGGGCTTGCCGGTTTCCAAAAAAAAGATGTATACAAGCTTTCCGGTGGGGAACAGCAACGGGTTTCTTTGGCGCGATTAATGCTCAAAAAATATAGCATAATTCTTGCTGACGAACCGACAGGTTCGCTTGATAGAAGAAATGCTGACGAAGTAATGAACATTATAGACGATTTTAATAAGCAAGGGAAAACGATTATCTTGGTTACCCATGATGAGTTAGTAAAAAAAAGAGGCAACCGGGTCATTGAGCTTACTTTAACATAAGCCCCACCGGACAATGGTCAGACCCCAAAACATCCTGATATATCAATGCATCGGTGAGCCGTTCTTTTAAAGCTTCCGAAACTACAAAATAATCAATCCGCCAGCCGACATTTTTCTGCCGTGCCATCATCCGGTATGACCACCATGTATATGCACCTATCTTATCAGGATAAAAATACCGATATGTATCGATAAAACAACTCTTTAAAAGTTCGGTAAACTTACCCCTTTCTTCGTCAGTAAAACCGGCATTACGGCGGTTAGTTTTAGGATTCTTAAGGTCGATTTCCTTGTGAGCCACATTTAAGTCACCGCAGACAATAACAGGCTTAAACTCTTCAAGCCCTATAATATAACCACGCAAGGCATCCTCCCAAGTCATCCGATAATCCAAACGCAACAACTCATCTTTGGAATTTGGCGTATAAACAGTGATTACATAAAAATCATCCATCTCCAAAGTAATAACCCGCCCCTCCTGATCATGCTCCTCAATCCCAATACCATATTTAACGCTTAACGCCTCTTCCTTCGTAAAAATAGCAGTCCCAGAATAACCTTTCTTAACCGCATAATTCCAATACTGGTGATATCCCCCAAGCGCCAATTCAATTTGCCCAGGTTGAACCTTCGTCTCCTGCAAGCAAAAAACATCAGCCTCCTCCCGCACAAAAAACTCCATAAACCCCTTCCCAACACAAGCCCGAACCCCATTAACATTCCAAGAAATCAATTTCATATCACATACCTCACATACACTAAGTATATTCGTGAGGTCGAAATATGTCAATTCAAAAGACCGAGCCTTGAGAAACGTCGTTACTTAGCCAGTGTACTTTACTGGCTTACGTAACGCAACGTTTCTCACGGAGCGAAAGCGCCTCGGACGTTGATTTGACATATTTCGACCACGCGGCGATACCCTTACCTCACTATCATTAAGGGAGCATGGCACGAGTTTTGGAATATTGAAGTGTGTGAAGGAAGAATACTCTTTTACGAAAGAAATAAAAGTGCGATTTGATGGGCAGGGGAATTGTATATTATAACCATTTTTGGTCATCCTTTTATTATGTGACACATAAACTAAAAAAGAGGTTGTCCAAAATGAAAAAAATAGCACTTACACTAGTAATAATTTTAACATTCATGTGGTTATCGGGTTGCACCCAACGCAGCAGCCCAACTTTTAAGGAAAGCGACTTTGTGTATATGGATTTACGACAAGCGTTTCTGCTCAATCAAATCAACGATGGTTTGAATTGAATTAAGCTGGTTACTCTTGGTCATTGCTTCAATATAATTGGAGCGGGTAAAATAAAGCTCATGGATTTTGTCAATTAATAACGACTCGGTCAAAAGACTTTCGTCAATTACCAGACTGAAACCCTGCGACTCAAAAGAACGGGCATTTTGGATTTGGTCACCACGGCTTGAGCCGGTTGAAAGCGGAATCAAAAGATTCGGCTTTTTTAATGCCAGCATTTCGCAAATCGAGTTCGCCCCGGCACGGGAAACTACCAGTTCAGCGATTGCAAGCAAGTCTTTAAGCTCAGTTTTTACATACTCAAACTGCTTATAACCCTTGATATTTACCAAAGCTTCATCGATTTTATCTTTTCCGCAAATATGGATGATCTGAAAGTCTTCCAGCAGCTTTGGTAATGCCAACCTTATCATATTATTGATACAGCTTGCACCAAGGCTTCCGCCGATAACCATGATAACCGGTTTGTTTGCCGTAAAATTGCACAGGTTCAAAGCGGCGACCGGATTGCCATGTTTTAGCTCGGCCCGGATAGGTGAACCGGTAAGGACGGCCTTTTTACTTTTAAGCATTTTTACGGTCTCGGGAAAGTTACAGCAAATGATTTCTGCGACGGGTAAACATAAACGGTTGGCAAGACCGGGGGTAATGTCCGATTCATGGATGATACAGGGAATTTTTAGCGAGGCAGCCGCACGGATGATGGGTACGCTGACAAACCCACCTTTGGAAAATACGACATCGGGTTTTATTTCTTTCAAATGTTTTTTCGCTTCGGCATAACCCTTAATGACACGGAGTGGGTCAGTTAAGTTCTTAAGGTCAAAGTAACGCCTTAATTTGCCGGCCGAAATTCCATAATAGGGAATATTAAAGTCAGCAATCAGCCGTTTTTCGATTCCATTATGGGAACCGATGTAGGAAATCTCATAACCCAGATTTTTTAGGGAAGGCAGCAGGGCAATATTGGGGGTCACATGTCCGGCTGTTCCCCCGCCGGTGAGAACGATTTTTTTTGTTGGTGTGGTTTTTGACATTTTTTATTCTCGCTTTCTGTCGAAAAACATTGATGCTTTAGGTCTAAAGTTTTTTTCCATATTATTTTATAATGATAATAACGCAAACCCTCTCGAAAGGCAAGGTTATATTAATGTTTCAAAGTTTACTTGAAAATATACCACTGACGATAATTATTATTTCCCTGATAGTAATAAGTATTGCATTGCAGATCCTTATTGGCATAATTTACCAAAAATTGATTAATGAAGCTGAAAATCTTTCAACAACCGAAAATAAGCAATTAAAGATATGTATCTTAAAATTTCAGAAATGTTTTCAGTTAAACGCCAATGTGCCCAATATCCCGGTATTTGTGGATAAATTCATCAACCGTCTGGTGCTTTTTGGTATGTCCCTTAACAGCTTACGGCGTCTGGCATCGCAGTTGGTGATGCTGGCAGTTTTTGTCGCCGGGGTGGGGACAAGCTTAAGTATTATTGCCGGTGAAACGATATTAAGCCTCCTGCCATATTATATACTGGCAATCATCGGATTGTACATCTATTTTTCAGTAGCGGCTTTTGTTGATATCCCGGGATGCCGTGAAACCCTGAAAATAAATTTGATGGATCAATTGGAAAATTACTTGCTTTCGCGGCTAAGAAGTAATACTCCCAGTGAGGCAGTAAGTCCGGGAAGGGTTTTTCCGTATAATAATATAAATACTCAAACCACAAACGAGGATGTATCAAAACCTGCGCTGGAATTTGAATTTTCCGAGGATGAAATCGAAGAGTTACTAAAGGAGTTTATATCGTGATTTATACATAATCCACAAAACCGAAACCTCCGTCATTTTGCGCTTTGTACATATTCACGACAAAATGACGTTTTCCTTGCTCTTATGCCGATACAGATTTAAAGTTGAATTAGGAGATGAGAGTCAAAGAAAGGAAAAAGGAGGTGCCCACTATGAGTAATAATCAATCGCTAAAGAATATCAAGAAAGAAATAAAGAGTATGGCATCGTTGCTTATTTTTCAAGAGAGCCTCATCGAAGGAATTATGACAGAGAAAAATAGTGATGCGGACGCATCCAAGAAAAGCAAAAGTCAGGCAATATATCAATAGGGTATTGGGGGATTATACCCAGCATATTGCTTAAAATACTTATGTTAAATTCAGCCAAAATAAAAGTGCCGTCGTCGGACAGCACTTTTTTCTTTACAAATATAGAGAAAATTGGTATATTTAAAGCATGGATTTATTCCATATGGGTTCGTATCCCGACACCCTTAGAAAGGTATGATATGGCAAAATTGAAAGCTGCTATTATCGGAGCAGGCAGTACATATACCCCTGAACTGGTCGAGGGTTTTACCTTAAGGAAAGAATTGCTTCCTTTTACCGAGTTTGTTTTGATGGATATTGACGAAAAGCGCCTTGACATCGTCGGGGGATTAGCGAAACGTCAAATGGAAGCAGCGGGTTTTAGCGGTGACATCATTAAAACGACGGATTTGGATCGGGCTATTGATGGCGCCTCTTTTGTCTTTGGGCAAGTACGGGTCGGACAGATGGTTTCTAGAATTAATGATGAGAAGATTCCATTGAAATATGATTGTCTCGGTCAGGAAACCACCGGAATGGGTGGGTTTATGAAAGCCCTGCGGACAGTTCCGGTGATGATGGATATTGCCGGGCGGATGAAAAAAAATGCCGCAACAGATGCTTGGTTGATTAATTTTTCCAATCCATCCGGTATTATTGCCCAGGCGATTCTTAATGAAACTGATACCAAGATGATTGGTCTTTGTAATTGTGCCATCAATATGCTTAAGGAAATCGAAGATACGATCGGCACCAAGGACTTTGATTACGAATATATAGGTCTTAACCACCTTAGTTTTATTACATCAGTCATAAAAAGAGGCGAAACGGAAAATTTAGTCACAGCACTATCCGGTAAAGCCGGGGCGACGATGAAAAATGTTCCTGAAATAGAGTATGAACCCGCCCTGCTTAGGGCGATTCCTTACATCCCATCATCGTACCTTAGTTATTTTTATACCCGCGGACAGCAGATAAAGAAATGCCATGAAGCCAAGATATGCCGGGGTGAGGAATGCCGCGAACTTGAAGATAAACTGATTGAATTATATACCGACCCAAATTTACGTGAAAAACCGGCCGAGCTTGAAAAACGTGGTGGTTCCCTTTATTCAACTGCTGCCGTATCGGTTGCCGAAGCTATCTATAATGACAAACAGGAAGACCATGTCCTGGCAGCCAAAAATAATGGCGCGGTTCCTTTTATGGATAAAGATGACGTAGTTGAAGTAAAATGTAAAGTCGGCAGTAATGGGGTTACACCACTTCCGGTCATGGTTTACAATGACTATGTGGTTGGGATTATGCAGGCGGTTAAGGCATATGAGCGCCTGACAGTAAAGGCCGCCTTAAGTGGTGACCGCGATGCCGCTTTGGCTGCTTTGATGGTTCACCCCCTGATTGGTGACTATGATAAAGCCGCGCCGATGCTTAATGAGATGCTGGAAGTTAACCGCGAGTTTTTACCGAGGTTTTTTGCTTGAAAGGATAGATGTGTGAAGAAATATATCGTTGGTATTGACGGCGGGGGAACAAAAAGCCACCTCGCAGTTTTTGACCGTAGCGGTCAATGCGTGGCGGCTATGAAACATGGTCCATTAAATCATGAAGTTATGGACGATGCTTTTAATCAACTGGAAAAGGAATTGACTGCCTATATTGTTGATACATTGGCATCAATTGGCGCAACTACTAAAGATGTGGCATTTGCCATGATAGGTCTTGCCGGAGTTGATACAAATACACAGCATAAGATTGTCTCTGCGATAATTAACCGAATCGGTATTACCGATTATATCCTGTGTAATGATGCCTTCCTTGGGGTTCCGGCCGGATGTCCCGGCGGGGTCGGTATCTGTGCCATCAACGGTACCGGTTCATCAATGGCGGCAATTGATTGTAGCAGTAATACCGTCCAAGTCGGTGGACTCGGTCACTTTAGCAATGATTGTGCCGGAAGCTCACATTATGGCTGCAAATTATTAGCAGCGGTTTATGGTGAACTATTTAAATGTGAACCGAAAACACCGATGACCGGTTTACTTTTTGAACGGCTTGGTATCAGCGATTCAAAGGATTATGTTGACAAAATTACCAGCGAAGTGGAGAGTGGAAGAATCACATTAAGTGACTTGAATATAATGTTTTTTGAAGCGGTGGCATTAAATGATGAAGTAACATATGGTGTTCTCAAAGAATCAGCCGAGCATTATGCCGGCGGGATTAGCTATCTGGCAAAAAACCTTGATTTCCCGACCGACCGCACCCTTTATGTTACTTTGGCAGGTTCAATATTTGTTAAAGAAAAAACAGGGAAATTACTTGATATAGTAACTAAAGAGGTATGTAAAAGGCTTCCTGGACGGACAGTCGAATTTAATATTCTGCGCACTGTGCCGGTAGCCGGTGCCGTTTACCTTGCCGGAAAAGAAGCCGGTTTTAACATAGAACTTGAAAAGATATCGAAATCGTTGGCTTTAGTAGGACTTGGTTGAAAGGAATAAACTATGAGTGATTATCTTAAAACCCCGTTATGGAACAATCAGTTACCAATTGAGGACCGACTTGATTATCTGGTAAAAGAAATGACAATCGAGGAAAAGCTTACGTGCTTGACCATCTATTGTCCGGAGATACCCCGCTTAGGCATAAAAGCGAATGGGGTGGGGGGTGAAGCCGCCCATGGAATTGAAGCCCGGTGTGACCAAGAATTTAACCGGCACATGTCACCATGCCAGACAACCTCTTTTCCCCAACCGGTAGGGATGAGTGGTAGTTTTGATCGGGAGCTGATTAAGAAATGCGGTGAAGTCGTTGGTGTCGAAGCACGGGCTTATGCCAAAAAATCAGACCAGCGGGGACTGTCACGTTGGGCTCCGACAGTTGATATGGCTCGTGATCCCCGTTGGGGGCGTACCGAGGAAGCTTATGGCGAGGATCCTTACCTGACCGGTGAGATGGCTTCAAATTATATCCAAGGTATGCGCGGTGATGATCCCGATTATATCAGGTGCGCGGCGACAGTGAAACATTTTTATGCAAATAATGTGGAGAAAGACCGGGACAGCACTTCGTCATCGATAGACAACCGCAATAAATATGAATATTATCTCGAACCCTTCCGTAAAACCATTGTTGAAGGTAAAGCCGAAGGTGTCATGACGGCTTATAACGAAATCAACGGTATTCCGGCGCTTTTGAATGATGAAGTCCAAAAGATACTTAAGGATGAGTGGGGTTTGAGTCACGCTGTAGCTGATGGCGGCGATTTCCAGCAGACGGTCACAATGCACAAGTTTTTTGAAACACATGCCGAAACGGTTGCCGCTTCATTAAAAGCCGGAGTTGACTGTTATCCCGATGACCGCGAAGTGGTCATAAAAGCGGGGCGGGAAGCCCTTAATAAGGGTTTGATAACCGAAGCGGATTTGGACAAATCTGTACGCAATACTTTCCGGACGAGGATTCGTTTAGGCCTATATGATAATGGCTGCCCTTATGACAGCATTGGGGAAGAGTCCATTAATACGAAAGAGCATCAGGAAATAAGCCTTGAGATGGCAAAAGCATCGGTTGTTCTTTTGAAAAATGAAAATAACCTGCTTCCAATTAAATCCAAGTTAACCGAAGAGATGTCGCCGCCCAAAATAGCCGTAATCGGTCCTCTTGCCGATGTCTGGCACAAAGATTGGTATGGCGGTTTACCTCCTTATACCGTCACTCCTTTGGAGGGTATCAAGGCTGAATATCCAGATTCCGAGATTACATGGCATAATGGCTTAAATGAAGTGAAAATAATTTGCGGAGCCCGCTTTATCGGTCTTGATGAAAATGCCCGCTTGTATATGACTTCTTCTGACAAAGCCGAGATTTTTGTCGCCAATGACTGGGGAAGTGGCAGCGTTACCTTGCAAGCAAAAAGTAATGGGATGTATGTGACCATCGATGAAAAAACCGGTGTTATCAGTGCTACGAAACCGGAAGTTTTTGACTTTTTCGTGAAGGAAGTCTGGCAGGTTGAAGATATCATCGAAACAAATACCTCCCGCAAACTTTCCCGAAGCTCCGGAATGATCAACTACCATTTTAAGAGCTGGGACGGAAAACCAGTCGTGATTGACAAAGATAATTATCTTACTGTTACTAATGAAAATGACGAAGCAGGCCGTTATTTAGTTTTTTCCAAGATAACGGTCGTGGATGGTGTCAGGGAAGCCGTCAATCTGGCTTTTGGAGCGGATTATGTATTTGCGTTTGTCGGAAGCAACCCGATGGTTAATGCAAAAGAAACCATTGACCGGAGTACCTTGGCACTGCCACCCCATCAGCAAGCAATAGTGGAAAGAGTCAGCTCCGTTAATCCTAATACGATAATGGTCATTGTAAGTAACTATCCCCATACATTCAGCAAGAAATTGAATGATTCAATTTCAGCGATTTTGTTTACGGCTTCCGGAAGCCAGGACTTAGGAACAGCCATCGCGCAGACCATATCCGGGCATTCAGTACCGGTCGGGCGCCTTTCGATGACCTGGTATGATGATGACAAACATTTACCGGACATCAATGATTACGATATCATCAAAGGCAACCGTACTTATCAATACTTTGACAAGGAAGTACTTTATCCCTTTGGCCATGGATTGTCATACAGCCGGTTTACTTACAACAACTTTACCGCGACCCTTAATGAGGAAAAGCAGGAGGTTTTAGTCAGTATGACCGTCCGTAACAGCGGATTCACCCAAGCGGACGAGATTATCCAGATTTATGTCCGGAATGACAGCTCACGGGCGAAGCAGCCACTTAAGCAGCTTAAGGCCTTCAAAAAGGAAAAAGATTTTAAGCCGGGTGAAAGAAGGGAAGTGACATTTGCGGTTCCGCTTAAAGACCTTCATCATTTTGATGTGATATCCGGAAAAATGATTTTGGAAGCTGGTGAATATATCTTCAGAGCCGGGGCTTCTTCAAAAGATATCCGGGGGCAGATGTCAGTTACGATTCCCGGTGAAAAAGTAACATCACGCTGTCCGAATAGTTATACGGAAGCGATTAACTATGATGATTACCGTAATATCCAGCTCTTCCGTGGACCGCAAAACGAAGATTCCAGCTACAAGATTTGTGTTGCTCCCAAGGCAGCAGTTGAAGCCGCCGGGCGATACTCATCATGCAAAATAATTTTCAATGATTTTTATTTTAATGAAGTCCCAAAAGTCATAAAAATGGATGTATTACCCGAGGAAATTTGCAAAGTAGTAGTCTACAATAACATGACGATGATAACAACAGAAGATTTTGGTATTGAAGGTGAATTCGTAACTAAGGAACTAAGTATTAATCCGGAAAAGGTAATACTTAAGCAAAACGTGTCATTGCAAATCCAGATTTACGGCAATATGAGGATTCTGGGTTTTAGCTTTGAGTAGGGTTCGTCCCCCTACACCATGATAACATGAATTATATAATTTTTGATTTGGAATGGAACCAAAGCCAACCAAACGATCTTGAATCAACAGTCAAGGATTTACCTTTCGAGATTATTGACATTGGAGCCATAAAACTTAATCACGACCGCTATATGATAGATGAATTTGACCAGTTGGTAAAACCGCAGGTTTATACAAGACTGCATTATATTACCAGCAAAATCATCCATCTTCATATGCGTGACTTGATGAAAGGAAATCCTTTCCCGCAGGTAATGAAGGAGTTTCTTACGTGGTGTGGTGACGATTTCATTTTTTGCACATGGGGTCCGTCCGACTTGGTCGAACTCCAAAGAAATATGCGTTACTATTTCATGACCCCTATCTGTGACGGTCCCCTGAGATATCTGGATGTCCAAAAACTCTTCAGCATCGCTTACGAAGACCCCAAAAGCCGCCGTAGCTTGGAATCAGCAATAGATTTCCTTAAGCTGCCCAAGGACATACCCTTTCACCGTGCTTTTAGTGATGCTTATTATACTGCCAAAATCCTTAGTGTTTTGCCGGAAGGGGTGATTGAGAATTATTCTTATGATACCTTTATCTTACCCCGGAAACGCAGTGAAGAAGTGCATGTCCAATTTGAAAGTTATTACAAATACATATCAGTGGAATTTGATGACCGGCGCGAAGCTTTAGCCGACCGCGAGGTCATGAGTACCCGTTGTTACTTATGTGGTGGTGAGCGAAACCTTAAACGGAAAATAAAGTGGTTTACCAGCAATTCAAGGCATTATTATGCAGTTTCATATTGCCAGAATCATGGTTATATGAAGTCAAAAGTGCGTTTGAAAAAAACTACGGAAGAAGGCGTTTACGTCGTCAAAACAGCAAAATTCATTGATGAAAAAACATATATGGAGATACGCAAAAAGTGGACGGAATTAAGAGACAAAGCCAAGCAGAAGGAAACAAGAAAATATCTTAGCAAAGTAAAAATATAATTTATAAGTAATATCCCTTAAACCGGTCCCGGCGACTCTTGCGGACCGGTTTTTTGCGGTATCTTTTACGACGGCGGTTAAAGTGGTAATTCTTGATGGCGGCGCGGATGATGAAAGAAAGGATTACTAAAGCAGCAATGAAGATGATAAAGAAAAACGCCTGCCGGACATTGATAAAGACGACATTGTCTTCTTCAATAACGACCGGTTCCGGAGCGGCAACCGGCATATTCTGGTCAAATTCATAGGTCGAGCGGTTTTCCGAAGCAAAGTCGATCGTAGCCGTGCCAAGATAAGCACCATTGTATGTATAAATTATCTCGGCAATTGCAGATGGTCTATTGGTCCGGTATGTAATATCGGCAACCAAACTACGGAAATCAGTAGATTTGGGCATAACCAGATAATCGTAAGGGTTTAAGGCAAGCAATGGACTTGAATCACCGAAAATGTCGTTACCGGTCTGGAAAAAGCTGGCATTTTCGATGGTATAACGCTTTTCATTGGCAGCAACATTAACAATCTGAAAATTGGAAAAGCCATAATCAAATAATAGGGCAGTATCATAAAACTGGTCAGGCGACTCCTGCCGTAGAATGACGCAGACTAACCGCATCCCATCTTTTTCGGCCGCTGTTATCAAAGTCTGGCGTGAGCGGTTGACAAATCCGGTTTTGCCACCAATAATTTTGTAATCGACCGGGATTTCACCATTTACCAGCCGGTGGCGGTTTCGCATAAAGATTTCTTCCGGTTGGTTATCGGAGGGAAAAATATTGTACCTTACGGTATTGCCGATTTTGGCAAGCATCTCGTTGCGGAAATAAGCAATAGCGATTAAAGCAAGGTCATAAGCGGTAGAATAATGCTCTTCTTCAAATAAACCATGGGAGTTGAGAAAGTTTGTATTTTGCGCACCCAGCTCCTCTGCCCGGCGGGTCATAAGCTCGGCAAAAGACGCCAAATCTCCGGCAACGAACTCGGCAATACCGTTGGTCACATCATTGGCAGAATGAACCATTGAGGCATAAAGCGCTTGTTCCATAGTCAGGGACTGGCCGGCTTTGATACCGATTTTGGAACTGTCCCAACTAATTGAATTAACAGCGGTGGAAGAAAAGGTAACAATATCATCAAGATTGGAATTTTCAATTGCGAGCAGACAGGTCATTATCTTCGTTGTCGAAGCGGGGAACTGTGGTTCATGAATATTTTTTTCATATAAAATAACACCGGTATTGGCTTCAATAAGAATCGCCGATGCCGCTCCAATCGCCGGTCCCGGTGGCCAGTTTTCGATTTGGTTACTCTCAATCGGAAGGAGCTTACGGGCTTCCGCCGCTTCCTTGTGCTGTTCAAGCGTCGTTGCATTGACCGGAAGAAGCGGAACGGAAATGACCAGGCATAGTGATATATGAATTGCTATTAAAACCCGATAGGGTAATTTTTTAAGGCGTTTAAATAGCATTGGTGTTACTCCTTTGTTGCTGTTCATGGGTACTCGTCATTGCAAGTAAGCCGGTATATGAGATACTCGTCATTGCGGGTAAGCCAGCATATGAGGTATTCGTCATTGCGGGTAAGCCAGCATATGAGGCACTCGTCATTGCGGGCTCGACCCGCAATCTCCCTTGTTATTATATAATAAACCAACTCAATTTACAAATACTATCTACCATGTTATAGTATTCCTATGCGCTTACGAAACATAACCGGTTCCAAAGAAATAATCACGAAATGCCGCTATGTGGTGGCTGAACCCGAACAAAATAAAGGGAAATGGAATAGTTATTTTAATAATGACAACCCTATCAATATTGAAGTAGGAATGGGCAAAGGACAATTTATCACCAAACTGGCAGAGCGACATCCGGGTAATAACTATATCGGGATTGAAATGTATTCCAGTGTTTTATACCGGGCAGTAAAAAAAATAGAGCAGACATCACCGGAGTTACCAAATTTGGCTCTAATACGAATGGATGCCCGAGATTTGGAAATGGTATTTGCTCCCGGTGAGGTAAAGCGGATATATCTCAATTTTTCCGATCCCTGGCCAAAAGACCGCCATGCCAAACGGCGGATTACCTCACGGGATTTCCTTGCAAGATACAATGAAATCTTAGCTACTGACGGCATAATAGAATTTAAAACCGATAACGAAGCTCTATTCCGCTTCTCCCTGACCGAGCTTGAAACCTCAAGCTTTAAACTTGACAAAGTTTCCTATGATTTGCATAATGATGATGAAATGATATCAGGAAATATCAAAACGGAATACGAAGAAAAATTTTCCGCCCAAGGCAAACCGATTTGTAAATACATGATTTCGAAGAAGTGAAAGAGAGGAATAAACATGGAACTAAAAATTACCAACGATAACTTTCAACAAGAAGTACTTAACAGCGACCTACCAGTATTGGTCGATTTCTACGCCGACTGGTGCGGACCCTGCAAAATGATGGCACCAACTATCAGTGCCCTTGCCGAAGAATATGCCGGACGCTTCAAATTCGGCAAATGCAATGTCGAAGAAAACAGGGAACTCGCAAATACCTACCGCGTCATGTCGATTCCCATGCTGGTAATCTTCAAAAACGGCGAAGCAGTCGAAACAATGATAGGTATGTTGCAAAAAACCCAATTAGCAGACAAGCTTGACAATTTTCTCCAATAAGGGTATTATTTACATTGTCTTAAACATATAAAGATTTAAACGAAGTGTGGCTCAGCTTGGTAGAGCGCTGCGTTCGGGACGCAGAGGTCGCAGGTTCAAATCCTGTCACTTCGATTTTTATTGTTGATAGTAAGGTAAAATAAAGCTTGACATATACGTAATATACGTATAAAATATACTATGAGGTACATTGAATGACTGGCGTAGAAATGATTAAACTATTAAAGAACAAAGGTATAAAGCACGTTAAAATAAGGGGTAGCCATTATCACTATAATATTAATGGTAAAATATTTCAAGTTCCACACCATCATAAAGAGATGGGTAAAGGACTCACAAGTAAAATATCAAAAGACGCAGGGTTAAAGGAGTGAACAAACATGATTTCAAAACAATATGTTTATCCGGCACAATTTGAAAATGAAGACAATGGGTCAATTTCTGTGTACTTCCCTGATTTAGATGGATGCCACACATATGATGATACATTGGAAGGTGCCGCATTAATGGCGAAAGATGCTTTAGAAGGTTATATAGATGTTTTACTTGAAATGGGGAAACCGCTTCCCACACCGTCCGATATAAAGAATATTAAAATTAACAATGGATTGATAATGATGGTAGTGGCAGATACCATGAATATGGTCAAAGAAAATAAGCCAGTCAAAAAAACGTTATCCATTCCCAAGTGGTTGGATAGGGAAGCGACAAAAGCTCATATAAACTTTTCCGGAGTATTACAAGAAGCATTAAAGCAAAAATTAGGTGTGATGTAAATGGGATAAAAATGCGAATATTAATCCCTTCATGAAACCTTTATATTTTCATTATCTTAAAATCATATTTACTTTTCCCTCTTATTCTATAATAATATAAGCAAAGTCACACTTTGCTTACTCAACGAAAGACTGTAGGTCTTGTGTAATCTAGTACAGTGAACAGAGAGGTATATAAGCCCATGAGTGATAAAATCCTGATAGTCGATGATGAGCGGGAAATTGCTGATTTAGTTGAGGTTTATTTATTAAACGAAAACTATACGGTTTTTAAATATTATACCGCCGAGGAAGCCCTTAAGTGTATTGAAGAGAACGAGCTTGATCTTGCGATACTTGATATCATGTTACCCGGTACAAGCGGTTTGCTCATCTGCCAAAAAATCAGGGAAAAGTATACTTACCCCGTTATTATGCTGACCGCGAAAGATACTGAAACCGACAAAATCACCGGCTTGACCCTTGGCGCGGATGATTATATCACAAAACCCTTCCAGCCACTAGAATTGATGGCACGGGTCAAAGCCCAGCTAAGACGTTACAAGAAGTATAGTAGTGGAACGATAAAAAATAGCGGCGGAATTTTTACCCATGCCGGATTGGTACTTGATATAAATACCTATGAAGTCACCCTAAACGAAAAACCACTGTCCCTCACGCCAACCGAGTTTTCAATTTTGCGAATCCTATTCGAGAACAAAGGAAATGTGGTCAGCGCGGAACAATTATTCCGCAAAATATGGGGTGAAGAATACTTTACTAAAGATAACAATACCATCACCGTCCACATCCGCAATATCCGCGAAAAACTGGGTGATTCAATTGACAATAATAAGTACATTAGAACAGTTTGGGGAGTAGGGTACAAAATTGAAAAATGAAAAGAATAATAAGCATAACTATTCGACCTTACAATGGAAAATATTTGTAAAAATCATGATAATTGCTTTCTCGGCGCTCATTATAGTAGGGTTGATAACAATTTTGACCAACTATCGTTTTGCCAATTGGTTCGTATATTTCCTGCAACGCGCCTTTTTGATGGACTTCGAATCAGCGCGAAAGTTATACTTTACGGTTATCCGCAACAATATAAACTTCATTATCTATGCCACATTTGGGTTGGTCTTTATTATCTTGTCGCGTTTCCTTCTTATGCAATTCTCGAAATACTTTAATGAAATAAGCAACGGTCTAGATGTGCTTACGGAAAACAGTAACGATGAAATAAAATTATCACCGGAAATGGCATTTATGGAGCAGCGCTTAATTTCTATAAACCAAACCCTCAAAAAGCGCGAGCAAGAGGTAAAATCAGCCGAGCAACGCAAAAATGATGTTGTTATGTATCTTGCCCATGATATCAAAACACCACTTACGTCCGTGATTGGATATTTGAGCCTGCTTAATGAAGCTCCTGATATGCCACCTGAACAAAAAGCAAAATTCACAAAGATTTCCCTAGAAAAAGCAATCCGGCTTGAACGCTTGGTTGATGAATTTTTTGAGATTTCACGATACAGTTTTCAATCAGAAGCAGTAGTGAAAGAAAAGATAAACCTTTGTTATATGTTAATGCAAATGACAGATGAATTTTTCCCCCAACTTTCATCGAGTGGGAAAAGGACTGTCCTGAATGTATCAGAGGATTTTGTAATACATGGAGATGCCGATAAACTGGCACGGGTTTTTAATAATATCCTAAAAAATGCTATTGCATATAGTACAGAAAACAGCGAAATTGTGATAACGGCAGCAGTTTCAGGAGATTCAATATCGATTTCATTTGTAAACGAAGGCAGTATGCCAAATGAAAAACTGGCGGCTATTTTTGATAAATTTTATCGGCTTGATTCAGCCCGTTCATCTGACACGGGTGGTACCGGGCTTGGTTTGGCGATTGCGAAAGAAATAATCATGTCGCACGGTGGAAAAATATATGCCGACAGTGATGATAAACACACTACTTTTACGGTGGAATTGCCGAAGTTACCGTGAATAATATGTCACGACCAGATTTTTTATATTGGGAGGAAATATTGATGAAGAGAAAGATACTTGTAGTTTTCTTGTGCGTAATAATCTGGCTTGTCGGTGCATATATCATCAGCACTTGTACAGAGAATGAGTTATTATTTACTGACCATTCAGTTGACGCTGTGTATAATGACATGATAAGATGAGAAGGTGAGATAAATTAGAAAAATGAAAAAATTGAAAATTACACTTGCATAATTATTAATTTTAATGTATAAATATACATATATCAAAATATGGAGGAAAAACCAATGGTAAAAAGAAAAATAATCATTATCGGAGCAGCAGGACGTGACTTTCACAATTTCAATACATTTTTCCGTGATAATACGGCTTATCAGGTCGTGGCATTTACGGCGGCACAGATTCCCGATATCGCGGGAAGGAAGTATCCGGCATCACTCGCCGGGGAGTTATACCCCGAAGGGATTCCGATTTATGAGCAAAGTGAATTAGAAAAATTGATAAAGGAACTTGACGCTGATGAGTGTGTTTTCGCATACAGTGATGTGCCATACGAAGCGGTCATGGGCATAGGTGCCCAGGTAAACGCGGTGGGTGCTGATTTTACCTTGATGGGTTACAAAAATACCCAAATCAAAAGCACGAAACCAGTTATTGCCGTCGGTGCAACCCGTACCGGTTGTGGAAAAAGCCAGACCTCACGCCGGATAGTTGAGATCCTGATGGCACATGGACTTAAAGTAATCGCCGTCCGCCATCCGATGCCTTATGGTGACCTTGAAGCACAAAAAGTCCAACGTTTTGCCACGATTGAAGACTTAACATTGCATAAATGCACGATTGAAGAAATGGAAGAATATGAACCTCATGTAACCCGTGGTAATGTCATATATGCCGGGGTGGATTATGAGGCAATCCTTAGAGCCGCTGAAAATGACCCCAATGGTTGCGATGTAATCTTGTGGGATGGCGGAAATAATGACTTTTCCTTCTATAAGCCCGATTTAATGATAACTGTAATTGACCCACACCGTCCGGGACACGAACTTTCGTACTACCCCGGCGAAGTCACTTTACGTGTAGCCGATGTGGTGGTAATTAATAAAATCGACAGTGCTGATTTCGCGGGAATCCAAACTGTCCGCAAAAATATCGCTCAAGTCAATCCCAATGCGACGGTAGTTGATGCCGCCTCGACCTTGACAGTAGATAATCCCGAGATGATTAAGGGTAAAAAAGTCCTGGTCATTGAAGACGGACCGACACTTACCCATGGCGAGATGAAAATTGGTGCCGGAGTGGTAGCAGCACAGCGTTTTGGTGCTGCCGAATTAATTGACCCACGCCCTTATGCAGTTGGCAAACTCAAAGAAACTTTCGAAATTTATCCCAATATCGGAAACCTGTTACCCGCAATGGGTTACGGCGAACAACAAATGAAGGATTTGGCAGAAACAATTGACAAAGTTGATTGCGATACCGTTATCATCGCCACCCCGATTGATTTACAACGGGTTATCAAAATCAATAAACCAAGCGTAAAAGTAGACTACAGCTTGCAAGAAATCGGGCGTCCTGATATGGAAGACGTGCTGAAAGAGTTTATCGGGAAAATTATGTAAAATAGATAATATTTACTGCCTCAATCGGGACTGATTGCTCAGTCCCGATTTTATTGGGTAAAATTTATTTTCTAATCATTTACAAAAAGTGGAATCTGTGATATGGTATAATCAATGAAACAAGGACGGACAATATCTTTGATGTTAGAAAGGGTCGGTTTCAATATGGAAAATCATGCACTACAAAGAAAAATAATTAATGTAACAGGAAAGCGTCAAATTACTATCCCATTGCAATTTTTTGAAAAGTTGCGTTTTGGAAAAGAGATTGAATGTGTATTGGCTGAAGATGCAGTTGTGCTTCGACCGCTTTCATATTCAGACGATAGTTTTACAATGGAAATCCTGAGTGACTTGATTTCGCAGGGATATGGCGGCAACGAATTACTTATTAAATTCGCAGAGCAACGATCAAAAATTAAAGGAGCAATAAATACACTAATAGAAGAAGCCGATGAGATAGCTTCCGGCAAGCGAAAAGGCGCGACTTGCGAAGATATTTTTAGGGAGGAGTAAAAATGTACGAAGTCAGTTACTCTAAACCTGCCGAACGATATTTAAAGAAAATTAAAGACAAACAGTTAAAGGTGTTATTTAAATCAGCCATCGATGAATTGAAAAAAGACCCATTAATTGGAACCCAAAAAACTGGTGACCTGCAAGGTGTTTACGGCTACGACATAAATTACGCCAAGACAAATTATGAACTTGCTTACCGGATTTATGAAAAAAACGAAAAGCTAATTGTTATAATACTTGCCGGAACAAGAGAAAATTTCTATGAGGAACTCAAGCGTTTGGTTAAGTAAATTTTTGATTTTGTCACAAAAGAGACTGGATTATCCAGTCCCTTTTGCGATTGTGAAAGTTTTAGGTAGTGCTGTCGGACTATTGTAACTTAATAACTTGACCTACCCTAATCCAGTTTGGGTTGGATATCTGCGGGTTGAGGGCAAGTAACTGCCGTAAAGTCAATCCATGCCTGACTGCTATTCTTGACAGGTTATCACCTGGTTTGACAATATAAGTGTTAGAATTTACTGTTGGCACGATTTGCAAGTTTGGTTTGGTTTTTGTAACAGTCACAATATAATCAGCTCCGTCACTGATACCAAACATTGCCTGCCCCTTATCATTAATCAAGAAGCTGCCTAAATACTCAAATTCACCAGTACCTTCGTTAAAGCGGAAGAGGTTGGCAAAATTACCGGAATTGGCGACTCCGAAATTGAAGTGTACACCGACAGGCATACCAAAATTCTCACGGCTGACCATCGGAATGTCAATGGAAGCAATCGAACCGGTTTTTATCGCGATTATTATGCTTGCCGGTGCTTTCAAACCGGTTTTAGTTAACGAAAGATCAACTTTTCCGGCATTGAATACAGCAGGGATATTACCGCCGCTTATGCTGAATGTCACACCGGTGCCGGTATTGAACATCACTGTACCCCTTGTACCTCGTAGGGTATTAATTATCTGCATCGGTACTACGACATCCGTTCCAGTATTAACGACATGGTTAAAAGCTGTACCGATGGTCAGTTTTGAAGAAAGGTCTTTACCCAAGTTAGTCCAGTTACCGGTTGCACCGGAACCAAAGTCCGGTCTCGGAGTAGCCGGGGTTCCGGGTACAGATGGTTTACGGTCGTTCGATGATTTGCCGGGTTTTTCATTATTTTGGTTGTTATTACCCGGTGATATCGGATTAATTTTTTCCGGAGCTAATTCTTCATTTGTCTCATCAACCAAAATATAGATAGATGCGCCACTTATGAAAACTGTAATAGTATCATTTGTCCCATCAAACTCCATTCTGGCTTTCACATTTTCATCATCAGCCAGAACCGGTATCCCATCTTTATTTAAATAATACAGCTTGAAGTTCTTTCCTGAACCTTTCAACCCCATTTTTTCCCATTGTGCCTTGGTAATCACAAACGATATTTCAAAGCCGTACTCACCGTGGGTTGGAGGGGCAATGATGATACTATTCGCCGGAACCGTGACCTTGGTATTGGTATCCTCGTTTCTGAACTGGGTGCCTTGGGTAATCGGGATGATTGCAAAATTCAAATCAACATCTTTGAGGGTAACCGGGTCGGTATCGGAATCCAGGTGGATGGTCACGCTCCCAAGGTCTGAACCAGCAGGTAATGTTATCACGATATCGATTATTACTTTATCTATTTCCTCGCCTTTTAACTTTTCATTTATATGCTCTAGTATCTGCCTTAGGTCATCACCTGCAACAGCGGTGGTTTGATCACCGTCGTTCATGTCAATCTCAATTTCAATCACGGGGGTTTCACCAGTGATAGGTTTTTTCAGTACATCTTCAATGGCTTTGTCGATATCATTTTTTATTTCATCCATGTCAAGCTCGCGGATATCATCCGGGTCAACTATGCCGTCGCCGAAGTCTTTTTCGAGGTCAAAGACCCGCGGAGCGCGGTAGATGTGGTAAGTATTCTCATAGCAAATTATCAACTCATCTTTAAACCATGAAAAGGCATAAATATAGTTATCGCCAACATTCAGATTTAATGGAATATCAGCATCTGAAATATGAACATACTCCTTTTTCTTGTCATTCCATGTCATGATGGCATAATCAATATGGTCATCCTTTATAATGTCAATTGCCGTAATCTTGTCGGTTTCAAAAGGGACGGTTGTAGTATAACGGTTACGGTATATCCATCCATCCACCCGTTCACTCTCTTTATCAAAGCCCAATACTTTTCCGTTCCCTTTTATTTCAATTAAGTCGAGCTTGGGTATCCCATCAGTGAAATTAGAATAATTTTCATGGATAAAATAGTGTGTATATATCTTTTCTGTTCCATTAACAGACTTGACAGTAATATCCGCAATTGCGAGACCATTGGTCAGTTGGATTGGAAACCAGCCACCACCTTGCACCCACTCGCTATTATCAACTTTTACCGATGCCGCTCCATCAATTGCGAATACCCTCATATATATGAGTGCATTCTTATCAACTTCCTCATATATATTATAACCATCATTAAAATTCCCTCTTACAAAAATTCTGGCAAAATCAAGTTGGTGAAATCCAAAGCTATACCAACCAGCTAAAGTCCCCCAATAATCAGCATAAATTTCATCCTCAATATTCTTAAGGTCTTTGATGTTCCATGCCGAATGGACATATGGCCAAAAAAACCTTGTATTGTCAGGAGACGATATTTCCACATGAACCTCATAATGACGTTTGGTTTTACCATCAGCGGCTGTGATGGTAAATTTCACCCTGCCGATACCGTCCTCACCAAAAGCTACCAGACCGTCATCTTCTATTTCAACGCTGGCGCCATGAATTGCAGGAGCCACGGTCAGCCGGATTTCTTTATAATCCGTGGTACTGGATGGAAGTACATACTCAATTAAGCCGCTCGTACCCCCACCTTGCCATGGCCGGTTTCCGGTACCTATCAGCAATTCTCCGTCATCCACTTGGTAATAAATTTCACTATAACCTGTATGCGCAAATTCATCCTCATGGTAGCGATGGATGTAAAGGTTATAGTGGACAAATTTATTCCTATCACCGGGAACCGAAGACCGCATTTCAATATGATTATGTCCTTGATGAAGCTTGATTGGGAAGGTATTTTTCCCTACCCATTCCCCAGTCCCATCATTAAACTCCCACCCCCAACCGTATATATCCAGTTCACCCCCACCGGCAATATCAGCAGTGATGGCGGTGATGGTATCGGTTTCGGGTGAAACCCATGCATAGATTGCCCATCTAAGGAATCCGTGTTCTTCATACTCATCATAAGGATCTTCTATTATCTCAGAAACAGCCACCAGTCCGTTATTACTTGTAATGACCAATGAGTCAAAATCCATATAGGGAATATCCCTTTCCAATCCTTCAACTATAAAATAAATTGTGTAGGAGTGCTTTGTTATTCCATCGGCGGCTATAACCTCGATTTCATGAGTCCCCCGACCTTTATTTAAGGTTATGTCAAAGTGATGGGTTCCATTTTCACCATTTTGGAAGCCGTCTTCCCCTATTATAGTAGCATCCGCATCCTCTGCGTAGGCGATACCCCATACTGTCGCACTATGGTCAGTATCTTTGTGTAGGACAATAGTAACCTCAGAATATCGCTCCCAATTACTCTGACAGCTATGCTCGACTTCATTTTCACCATTTACCCAAAATAGTTTAGTACTGTTATTGGATGGTTGCCTAACCGTGATTTCGTAATTCGTACTCCTGCCATCGGGAGCGAGCAGGGTGAAGAAGCCTTTACCTACACCACCGGTAAATGTGACAGTCATATCGCCCAATACTTCCAACTCATCCCACATATCCGGAACAAGTTTAAACGGCTTGCTGGTATCTATACTTGATGGGATGGAAAACTCGATTATCCATGAACTATCGTCACCCCAAGAACCATGATGATAAACCGTTGGCCGTACAGGCTCCCCATCCCCGGATTTGTAGTAAATTTCCCAAACGGTTATTGGGGTATCACATTCGCGGTAGATATCTATGCAGTAGACAACAAATTTGTCCCTTTCACCGGGAATTGAAGTCGCCAAGTCAATATGGTTACCACCTTCATCAAGTGAGATAGGCAGTGTAACTCCCGGTCCTTGATGGAAACTGTTAAATAACTGGTCTATTGATAATTCACCCCCATTTGTCACATTCGCCGTAATTGCGGTAATGACATCTGTGTCGTTTGAAACATATGCCTTGATACCGAAACGGATTATATCCGGATACTCATCCAGAGGGTCTTCAATTATTTCGAAGTCATCAAATGAAAGTGGTCCGGTATTAGTCATGATGACTAATGATTCGAGTTCCAAATAAGGTTTATCACTACGAACACTTTCAACGATATAATATACATTATAAGTGCGGGTCACGCTTCCATCTGCTGATATTATCTCAACCACCCGTGATGCCCGGCCATTTTCCAATGTAATATCGAAAGAGCTGAAACGTATCTGACCATCGACGAAAGCTGCTGGATCCCTTGCATAGACTGTGCCTATAAATGTGGCATTTAATGGAGTGCTTTCATGAAGGAAAATCGTAAAATCGGAAAATTCTTCCCAAAGCCCAGGTTCCCATTCACCAAATCCAACATCAGGATACCCTTCAGCCCCTGCCCAGCATATATTAACAATATTCGGGCTGTAAATCCCAATAACGTAAACATTAAATATCACGCTTTTATCCCTGTCCCCGTTCGCAGGGACTACTGTATACGAACCCTCACCTACTCCATCCTTAATAATTATCGGTGAAGATTCAACCGTAGCACCATCATCATCTGTCACTATATTTAATTCTATTTCGTCACCCTCTTTTGTATGTGAAGGAGCAGTAAAATAAACATTTAGATATCCGGGATCGTTAGCATCCCAACTGTCACGCCAATGAAATAATCTGTAATCCCAATCACCTCCATTAATCCTGTATCCCATGATATGATTAGAGGTTGTATCACTAAGCTCCATTCCTAGCCCAGCCATAGTTTGCATAATCCCGCCAGGCTCATTATTTAAACCCTGCGGAACCTCGAAATTACCACTATCCCCTGACTCCTCATCTTCTGATTCGGCATCTTCATTTTCGCTTTCGGATTCTTCGTAAATACTTAGGATTTCTCCAATATCCTGTTCTTCATAAGCCCGTGTTGCCATCGGCGTTATCCCTGATAGCGGTAACAACCCCGCCACTAGCATAAATACCAGCAACACGGCAATTTGTTTTCTGGTACGGTACAAAAATCTTTTCATTTTATAGTTTCTCCTTCTCTTTAATGCTCTTGTGATATTTTTTGCTATTGCTTTCAAAGTATTTCTCCTCCCTCTTCCTCTTTATTATTTGTGCTGTAACCTTATAACATATGAATAAGTGTTTTGCATTCATTTCGAATTATACACATTTTTTGCTAAAAATGGTTGACAGGATGTCAACGTTTTAGTTGCTTTGGCACGATAAATGTCAAATATTTTAAGCAACACTAAACGAGGTATTCAGTGCTCATATAACACACTGGATACCTCGTTTATAGTAAAATATGAAGCTAATTTACATTAAGTCAATAAAATAATTAATATTCTTTGCCTTAGTAGCTAACTTACGCCATTTTGATAGAATTGTCTCATCTTTTTCAGCCAATATTTTTTGACGCAGTTCATCAGAGACTATGTCAATGTCTTCTAATATTTCGATGATAAACTCTGCTTTTCCTTCGGCTTTTCCCTTTAAAATACCTGTCTGATATAAATTCATGCTTAAATCCTCCCATTCCTCGGATTCCTTCACTTCTGTTACAATACTGTCAAGCTTTTCAAGCCTTTCATCTCGGACAATTATGTCAGGATTATCTAAGTTGCTGGTCTTAAGATATTGAAGTAAACTAATAAGCACATCCGACCCATTTTTACTGCTCATGTTGAGGAATATTTTCTTAGTTCCATCCTCCAAGCACAAATCCTCAACTTCCACACATTTCTCAATAAATGTATACATGGCACGATCCTTACCAAACAAATCATCCTGGGTGATGAAGATTATCGCTGTGGTGGGTAGTTCCCTGTATTTAGTCCTTTTCCCCGACTTTAGTACTGGGCTATCGATTAATGATTGGTAAAATCTTGCGCGTTTTGGTATGTAATTAGATGCAAATGATTGATACGAATCATTTGCCTAAGTGAATGAACTTCACTTTATTATGGATTCTATGTTACAAGACTTTTATCGAGGTGTCAATTGAAAAGAAAGCTATTATTGTATTTTGGTTGACAAATTGTCAACCGCATTACTTACTTTTATGATATAATACCTATAGATGTATCGAACAGGGAGTATACTAATTGACAAAAATAACAATCAATAACAAAAACCGCATATCTACAGCCGAGTTCTTAATGAAACTGATTAATAATAAGAGCTTTGAAAACTTTTATGCTGAAAATATTGACCAATTACAATTACCCACACTCCCGCAATATCTTGCCAATCTTCTTGAGGAAAAAAAGAAATTGCCACATTTATTATTTAAAGAAGTTGATATAGAAAAAAGTCTTGGGCATAGAATACTCACAGGTGAACGAAGGTTGTCACGTGATAATGCGATAAAAATTGCATTTGGATTGAAATTTAACGTGGAAGAAACGCAGAGATTCTTAACTATATCGCAAAACAATCTATTATATCCTTTCATTCCACGTGATGCCGCGCTATTATATTGTTTCCATAATGGGATAAGTTATCGGGATACACAGGACAAGTTATATGAATGGGGTATTACGATTTTGGGGGATGAAATAAAAGCATGACAAAAATGAAGAATAGTAATTATTGTGAGTTACTTTTAACGCAGGAAAATGAGCTCACGGAAAAATATGAATTGATGGAATGTGTGTCATTAAGTACATTTGCAGAGACATATATTGTTCGCTCAAGAATTGACGGCAAATTTTATCTTGCCAAATTACATCATAAATCAAACGATGATGCCAAGAACGAGCAGAATATCCTAATGCAGCTTGACCATCCTGCTATACCTAAATTTGTTGACTGTATCAATACTGGGGATATTATATGTAACATTCAAAAATATGTTGATGGTCTTTCTCTTGAACGGTTGCATATCCCGGTCGATGAAAAACAAGTATTGGATATTGCACTACAGCTTTGCGATGTATTAACCTATTTACATAATCAAGCTCCCCCAATTATTCACCGTGATATAAAACCGCAAAATGTTCTTTTGGATGAAGCGGGTAAAGTATATCTAATCGACTTTGGCATTTCCCGCAGATTTAACGAAGACGCTGTAAGTGACACAGTTTTTATCGGGACGGATGGTTTTGCGGCGCCGGAGCAATATGGATTTCAACAAACCGATTGCCGTGCTGACATTTTTTCGCTAGGAATCTTGTTATGCTATTTATTATCAGGAAGTCGCGATTTGAGAGGTTTGGGTGCCTTAAGCAATAAGAAACTTGCTCGTGTTCTGCGTAAATGTACCGCTTTCGCGCCAGAAAGCCGGTATGGTTCAGCATATGTTGCAAAAAGAGCGTTCCTTAATATTATGAAGAAGCGCGAATATAATTTTTATCGTGCTGCCGCGGTATCATTCCCAATATTTGTTTATATTGGTTTTGCGATTTGGAATCCGATAAAAGCACAAATACATGCTAATCCAAACGAAATATTAGATATGCAGGATGATACGATTAACTCCGAAAGCTTGCCGTCAATATCTTATGATTATATACCTATGCTGATGGGAGACTCCGCTGATAGTATGCCCATACCGCTGGGCGAAATTCCGACCCCGATTGAGATTGTGGATATGCCGTTTGACGAAACGCCTGATGAAGAATCTGAAACCATACCTGCACCTTCGGATGTATTTGTCTTTAAGGAGCCGTTGATTGAGCAGGCTGTACGTATAATGTTGGGTAAGGATGATGATGAGCTTATAATCTATTCCGATTTAAGCAAAATCACCGAACTTTATTTATTCGGTGACTATGTAGTAGAAACCATAGATGAATTTTATGTATTGAATAAAGATTATTCAATACCACGGCAGATGGGTACGCTTCGTTTTCTTGATGATATTTCGGCAATGGAAAGGCTTCATACTCTTCGCATCTACGGTCAGCCGATATATGACTTGGTCCCACTTGCAGCCAACCAAAACTTAGTAGAATTGCAATTAACAGGTACGAGGGTCAGGGATGTATCCCCTCTGGCAGAGTTACCTTATTTGGAACATATAGCTATTCATGGTTTTTCGTTTATAAGCCCTATATTTCTTGACAAGCAACCACCAAATCTGCATTCACTTCATTTAATCGTTGATCATCCTATAACAATGCATGATTTTTCACATTTGACAAAATTGAATGATCTTAATATTGCCGGTTGCCGAATCAATAGCTTAGATGGTATTGAGTCAATGACTTTGTTGCATACGGTAGCTCTTCACTCAACCGCCATATCGGATTTTTCTCCTCTTGATTCTTTACCATGGCTTTATTCAATTCATATAACTGCCGATATGGAGCAATATCTGCATACCCTGACCCGTAAGGATGTAAATGTGGACATTTATGGGAATTCTTGTCACAGTTTTCTGTATAGATATATAGGTGGTGAAAAGATTATAAAAAACTAAAGCAACAATAAACGAGGTATTCAGTGCTCATATCACACACTTGATACCTCGTTTATATGAAAATATGAATCTTACTTACATTAAGTCAATAAAATTATCAATACCCTTTGCCTTAGTAGCTAGTTTGCGCCATTTTGACAGAATCGACTCATCTTTTTCTGCCATTATTTTATGACGCAGTTCATCAGAAACTATTCCTATGTCTTCTAATATTTCGATGATAAACTCGGCTTTTCCCTCTACTTTTCCTTCGGCTTTTCCCTTTATAATGCCTGTCTGATATAAATTCATGCTTAAATCCTCCCATTCCTCGGATTCCTTCACTTCTGCTACAATACTGTCAAGCTTTTCTAGCCTTTCATCTCGGACAATTATATCCGGATTATCTAAGTTGCTGGTTTTAAAATATTGAAGCAAACTAATAAGCACATCCGACCCATTTTTACTGCTCATGTTGAGGAAGATTTTTTTAGTTCCATCCTCCAAGCATAAATCCTCAACTTCCACACATTTCTCAATAAATGTATACATGGCACGATCTTTACCAAACAAATCATCCTGGGTTATGAAGATTATCGCCGTGGTGGGTAGTTCCCTGTATTTAGTCCTTTTCCCCGACTTTAGTACTGGGCTATCGATTAATGATTGGTAAAATCTTGCGCGTTTTGGTATGTAATCAGTGCTAATTTCGTTCTGCATTTCCATCGCGAACTGTCTTTTTAGTTTATCGACAGCCCATGCGTCAAGCCTAATAGCTCGTTTTCCTGATTTGTTTAATACAACATTTTCGACATGTACATCCATTATTTCCAAGTCTGGTTCATCAAGGATGATGCTTAAGACGCAATGGTAAGCTTCCTTCTCTCTCATGACTGATAAAAACAGGGCAAAGTCGCTAAGGTTTACCGTAGGTTTCTCTACGGTTGTGGTTGTGGTGTTTTCGTGCATATTTCCTCCTTTTGCTGATTAAAGCATTTACATGGCAAGGATGTATGCACTTTTATCCCGCTGTATACAAACCCTGCCGCTACAATGTGGTATCCGGCAGAATCTGCCTGATTAGTTAGATGCAAATGATTGATACGAATCATTTGCCTAAGTGAATGAACTTCACTTTATTATGGGTTCTATGTTACAGGACTTTTGCTGAGTTGTCAAATAAATATGAATCTCAAAACGGAGAAAAGATTATCAAAACTAAAAGGTGTTTACAGTCATTACGAGGAGCGTAGCGACCCCGTGTCAAGCACGGGGCAGGCTCCGGCAATTCATATTAGCTGGATTGCTTCGCTACACTCCCACAATCATTATTTCCTACTCACTCACCAACGAATACGCCGAAATCTTCCTTATCCGCCACGCAATCAACATCGAAACCACATAAGCCAATATCCCAAGTGCGATACAGACAAGGATGATTTGGTTAAGCGGAGCAGGTAAATCAACCTGTACGATTCCGAACCCAGTCAATGATAACTTCATTATCGGGTTAAACCCATAATATCCGGCAAAAAAGCCAAGAATTATCCCGGTCATGATAACCGGCATCATATTGAGGGCGATTTGATTCATCAACTGGAATGTCGTAAACCCGACTGCTTTTTGGATACCAAGCTCGCGTTTTTTGCGGAGAATCAATGTTTTGATTACCATATAAAGTATCAAAATAACCACAAATGAGGTAATTGCAAGGATACCAATGGAAATCGTTGTAAATGCCCCACCCATACCTGCCAATACATTGGTCATCTGCTCCTTTGTGTTAAGGGTAATCTGAAAGATATCACCTTCAGATTCTTTGATATTTTCGAGAAATTCATCAATATCAAACTCATCATAAATATATAGATAGAATATGGACAAATCATAATCCGGTATCAATAATCTGACAGCATCGATAGTCATCAATCCGTTGAAACCATTATTGTTCATTTGTTGGGCAATACCAGTAACGATATAATCCCTGCTGCTTTCATCAATCCTTATCGTTACTGTATCACCGATTCCTTTTCCAGTAACCTTGGAAGCCGTTGTTCCCAAGGCAATTTCATTATTATGTCGGGGATAACGTCCACTGATCATATAATTACCCTCAAGTAATGAGCAGTCCTCAGCAACCGAGACATATATTTGGACTTCATCAGCAAGCATACCTATTTCTGCGTTGGAAAATTTGTGTACCTTGCGTACTTCATAACGCTCAGACATATTCTGTTGGAAAGCTTCACCATCTACATCATCATTTAGATAAACGATAGCTTCTGGTATTTCGCCAAAAAAAGCGCGGACAAATTCTTCCTGTCCTTCGTTCATATTATAATTTGCCGCTATTCCGATAATCGAAGCCATTGTTACCAATGTAATGATAATAATAATGGTTACTGCCTGTTTTTTATTTTGCAATATTTGCTTTAATGCCAGTAAAAGATTAAGCATAAGCCTGGATTTTTCCATCGGCAGCGGATTTTTCTTAAAGTTATGGGTTGTAATCCCACCACGTAAGGCAATTAATGGATGAAGTTTATTGATGCGACGTGATGTTAAATATGATATCAGCATAACAGTTAATGAAACAAAGGCTATCGCAAAGAGCGCAATAACAGGATTAAAACCCGGAGACCAGACAAGTGCCGTCATTGGTCTAAACACATCGATGATAAAAGGAAGTAATATCTGTGAAAGGATTATGCCAATGAATCCACCAGCAATAGAGATACCAGCGAACTGTAAAACAATTGCCATAATTATTTGCAAACTGCGGTATCCGACTGCCTTTTGCGTACCGATGTTGGTCATCCCCTCTTCGATACTATTGATGATACGGAAACGGATGACGATTAAACTGACAAGAAGTAAAATGCTGGAAAAAACGCATATTGTGGCAGCAACAACTAAAGGAATCATTGTCCTCCCCTGTTTTGCATAAGCATAAATCCAAGTAAATAAGAGATCATCGCGTGATACCTCACGGTTAAATTCAGCCAACATATGTATAGAATCCTCAATATCATCCAAACGAGCAGAAATAAATGTCAGCGAAAATAAAAGCCCAACATCAGGAATAAATCTTTCGATTTCGGCATATCGCGTGTCTGATATATAGAAACGCCTGACTCCAGTCATTGTGTCACCAAACATGATTTCTTCAGTTGCCCCTGCAATGGTAAAATTAAAGTCAATGCCGGGAAAAGTCAATTTCAAACTGTCTCCAACTTCATATCCCCCATTGATGAACGTATGATAAGGAACATATATTGCATCACCGGTTAATGGTGATGGGTCACCAATTAGTATAGGTGCTCCTATTTGCTGATTTTTATCATAACGGGAGAGGATAAAGGTGTAGTTTGTTGATAAATCATTAGCGGTTATTTCAGCATATCCACCGACAACATTAACTTCCTCGATTTCAGTTATGCCAGGATAGTTTTTAATAAATTGCTTTCCTGCCTCAATACCTTCGGCATCATCATAATATATTACAGCAAAATGAGCGGAATTACTTTCTTCGGCGCGCTCGTCAAAAAAGCTGCCAATTCCCAGTATCAAAATCAACCCAATATTTAGCATCATCGTCGCAATCAAGACAAACAATAATAAAGTAATTGATTGACTTTTTCTTTTGCGGATATTCGCCGCAGTTAACATCCATATATTTTTCATGCTACCACCCCATTTCTGCCAAAAATTCATTCAGCTTATTAACTCTACCTTCATCCCCACTCACAAACTTACCAAGCAGACACTCACCATGGATAATACCGTCCCGTAGATACAGTATCCGGCTTCCGCGCAAGGCTGAACGTAAATCATGGGTGACCATGATGATACTTTGCCCTTGTCCGTTTACTTCGGTTAAGGCATCAAGCACGGCTTTTCCATAAGTAGAGTTCAAAGCTCCGGTTGGTTCATCAGCAAAAACGATTTTGGGGTCATTAATCAGGGCGCGGGCGATTCCGGCTCTTTGTGCTTCACCCCCCGATACCTGGGTGGGAAACTTACTCCACATTATCTCATCAAGGCTTAAGCGGCTGAGCAATTCTTTTGCCCGCTCGACGACAACTTTCCGGTTTTTACTGACCAAAAAACCGCAAGCCAAAATATTATCAAGAATACTCATATTATCAAGCAGGTAAATTTGCTGGAAAACGAAACCGCAGTTATCACGCCTAAAAACAGCCAGTTTATCATTAGATAACCCGGTGATTTCCTTTCCGGCGAAACTAACTTCACCAAGAGTTGGCTTATCCATCCCGGATAGAGCATAAAGTAAAGTAGATTTACCCGCCCCGGAAGGCCCCATAATAACGGTAAAATCACCTTCGTAAATTTCAAGGTCAAGATTTTTGAGGACGTGCTGCTGTAAACCGCCACTGGAAAATGTTTTGCATAATTTGTTGGTAGTGAGGATTGCTTTTTGCATTTGTGGTGCTCCTTTCAAATTAAAATAGGGCTATACAACCCTATCATACAACCGTAATCCTTAACCAAACTTTATCCATTCCTTAATTGTTTCTTAAATTTACACCGTGATCAAAGCAATAAACTCTCGCCGTCGCTACGGCCTAATTGGTTCTGATTAACGTTTTGCCTCGCTAGAAGACGGCCTAATGCGACTCTGAGATGTTTATTGCTTTGCTCACTCCCAGGCTACCACTACATTATCGTGGAATTAGTCGGTCAAAACTGCAAAGAGCAAGTCAGGTAAAATACCAAGGAGTAAGTCAGGTAACATCACCAAGGAGTAAGTCAGGCAAAACCACCGTGGAGTAAGCCGGGCAAAAAGAACTCGCAGTCGCCTCAAGCCGCCTTCTAGCGAGGCAAAACGTACACCAGAACCAATTAGGCGTTAGCGACGGAGAGTTTTTTGCCCGGCTTACTCCACGGTGGTTTTGCCTGACTTACGGTACCCAGAATAGCCAATACACCTCACCCCGCCAACCTCAACCTCACCACAACCTTGAATCCCCCCACCTCATTACAACAAGAAACATCCCCCCCATCTGCTCAAGCAAATACCTCGCAATAAAAAGCCCCAACCCATACCCACTCTTAGACTCCGTATTCTTCCCCCGATAAAACTTATTAAGAATCAACGGCAACTCATCCTCCGGTACACCACCCCCAAAATCAACAACCTCCACAACCAAAAACCTCTCCGCAAAAAAAGCCTTCACCTCAATATCAGTCCCAGCATACTTATAAGAATTTCCGATAATATTATCAAAAACCTGTTGCAAACGTAACAAGTCAGCCAAAATAAGACAACTTGGAACCTGGAATGACCTAACCCTTTTTTCATAATCGGCATTCTCTATCAACCCAATAACCGCCGTACTCTCAACCTCAGCAACAGTCACACATAACGCTTGCAACTCCTCAAGCGTCGCATGAAACATATTCGTAATCAAAGAATCAATCTGCTCAGCTTTGGCACTGATGGTTTCGAGCTGCCTAATATCTTTCCCCCGCCCCTCTTTTTCTGCCATCAACAACATAAGCTCGGTCACTGCCTTAATTGAAGCGACCGGAGTTTTGATATCATGACTTAAAGACGCGACCAACTCCTTTTTGCTGCGGTCGGCAAGCCGTTCATTTTCGCGGGCTCTTTTTAACTCCTCCCGCATCAAGTCAAAACTTTCGGTAAAAGCCCCGAAGAGATTGTCCTTATCCATTGTAAGCGGTATATCAAGATTTCCCTCAGTAATCCGGCGGGCGAAAGCCTGTAAGTTTTTAAACGGTTTCAAGATCCATTTTTCGTAATAGAGATAAAGAATAAGCCCTAAAGCTGTCAAAGCCACGATGAATAAAACCAAAAAAATCTGCAAATTACGGTCACGCTTAATCCGGGCATCATCCATTTCAGAAAAAGCAATAGTTAGTTGACCGGTTAAAAAATTGATCAGCTCAGTGCTGTCTTCGATATGCCCGGAGGACATGACCGCATCGTTGATCAGGACAACATCAGGTGCCGGGATGTTATCTACGAACATGAAAAAAATGACCGCCAAAGCTGTCAAAGTGATGAGTATGAAGATAATTAAGGGTTTTTTCATTGTTATACCATTCGGCGGGGGCAAGCCCCCGCCCTACATTTCAAACCGGTATCCGGTTCCCCAAACTGTTTTGATAAATTTCGGATCGTTAGGGTTATCTTCTATTTTTTCCCGCAGATACCGGATATGGACATTCAAAGTATTGTCTCCGGTAATTGAGTCCTCCCAAACCTTACGGAAGATTTCATCTTTAGAAATAGTCCGGTTCTTATTTTTAACCAAAAAGGAAAGAAGCTTGTACTCCATTGCTTTAAGCTCAATCTTATCCCCATTAACAAAAACATCACCACTGACAAAATCAATCAGCAAACTACCTGAGACAAATTCTGAAAGCTCGTTTTCGTCAGCCTTATAACGCTTAAGAACGGCTTTGACTTTTGCCAAAAGAACTGCCAGCGAATAAGGTTTTTGGATATAATCATCACCACCGATATTAAGGGCGAGCAACATATCATCATCGCTGGTCCTGGCACTGATAAACAAAATTGGCACATCGGAATTTTTGCGCAGATACTTACACAAGTCAAAACCGGACGAATCACCGAGATTTATATCAAGCAGAATAACACTGGCTTGGTTGTCACGCAAAAAACTTTTGCAGGCAAATTGATCTTTGACCCAAGCCGTCTTCACGTCAAACATGTTAAAATAATCGCGGGTGCTCTCCGACAATGCTTCTTCATCGTCGATAATCAAACAATCATATTTCATTCTATAAATCTAGCATACAAATCACAATAATACAATATTTATAGGAAGGGGAGGTTATTTTGTAACCCACCCGTAAATTATTTAACAAAAACAGAAAATTTTTCAATGTTTTCTTGACAAATTTTCTGTATAATTAATTATGTAATGGATGAATTCCAAAAGGAGGAGATAGTAAATGAAAAAAGTAATTTCAGTTTTATTAGTACTTGTAATGAGCCTTACTGTAGTAGGCTGTGGTGGAGATTCTAAAAAAGATGATCCTAACAGACCCCTCAAAATCGGCTTTGCCCAAATCGGTTCAGAATCGGACTGGCGTGTTGGTAATACCGTTTCAATCAGGGAAGCTGTTGCCGCTGAAGGATGGGAATTGATTTTCGTCGATGCCAACCAGATGCAGGAAAACCAGATTGCCGCACTGCGCGACTTCATCACCCAAGGCGTTGACTACATAGGGTTTGCCCCTGTTGTTGAAACAGGTTGGGATGCTGTTATGAAAGAAATCAAAGATGCAGGTATTCCCGTTGTCATGTTAGACAGAAATATCGATATGCCTAACAGAGATGATTACTATGCAACATGGATTGGTGCAAACTTCGTTGACGAAGGCGAAAGAGCTGCAAAATGGCTGGTCAGCTATCTTGAGCATGTCGGACGCGACGGCGAAAACATCAATGTTGTTGAACTTCAAGGTACAGTTGGTTCATCACCTGCGATTGATCGTCAAACAGGTTTTAACAACATTATTTCACAACACTCCAACATCAATATTTCACTGTCACAAACAGGCAACTTTGAAACCGAGCTTGGCAAGACAGTTATGGAAAGTTTCCTTCAACAGCAAGGAAGTGACATTGATGTAGTATTTGCCCACAACGATGGTATGGCAATCGGTGCTATCCAAGCTATCCGGGAATATGGTTTAAATCCTGGTGAAGACATCATCATCATCGGTATCGATGCAGTTAAACTTGCATTCGAAGCTATCATCGCCGGCGATATGAATGCCACAATTGAATGCTCACCGTTGCTTGGTCCCCAGTTCGTTGCAGCAATCAAAGACCTTAGAGCTGGCAAAACTCTCCAAAAAATTACTTGGTCAAACTGGACTGACTTCGATGATTTACTTTACAAAGTTTATCCGGATAGATTCTCAAGCGTAAGAGAATTTGTAGCTACCAGAGTATATTAATCAAAGAATATAAGCATTATCCAAAGAGCTGCCTATTGGCAGCTCTTTTTGTTGCCATGATGGCAACCCTTTTGCTGTCTGCCGGAAGCTCGTTTTATGCCCCATAAATAATCACAAAAAAATAATAAAATAACTAATGTTTTTAGCGCGAAAATATTGTATAATGAGATTGCGGGTCGGAGCCCGCAATGACAGGGTTTTTCGTCATTCTGCAAATCTTCTATGCGGAATCTCATAAACATGATATAATATCAATTAAATGAGGGGGTAGATAATGAGCAACAACATAATATTGGAAATGTCTGCAATTACCATGACTTTCCCTGGGGTCAAAGCCTTGAATAAAGTGGACTTCACTTTACGGAAAGGTGAGATACATACTATCATGGGCGAAAACGGAGCAGGTAAATCAACTCTCATCAAATGTCTGACCGGGGTATATCAAATGGACAGCGGGACGATTTTGCTTGATGGCAAACAAATCCGCCCGCAATCAGTCATAGAAGCGAATAAGCTGGGTATCAGTAGTGTTTATCAGGAAGTAAATCTTTGTCCCAATTTAACTGTCGCCGAGAATATTTTTATTGGCCGTCAGCCGATGAAGGCCGGTTTTCTTGTTGATTGGCCGAAAATGAACAAACTTTCATTAAAGGCCCTAGAACGTTTTAACTTAGACATAGATGTCACCCGCAACCTCGATTCATACTCTGTTGCGGTTCAACAGATGGTTGCTATATCAAGGGCGGTGGACGTCGATGCAAAAATACTTATCTTTGACGAACCAACCTCTTCACTTGATACCGATGAAGTTGAAAGACTTTTTGCGGTTATGCGTAAGCTAAAAGATGAAGGGATGGCGATTATCTTCATTTCCCACTTTCTTGATCAGGTTTACCAGATATCCGACCGGATTACCATACTTAGAAATGGTGAGTTGATTGGTGAGCACTTGGCAAAAGACTTGCCACGGATAGACCTGGTCACCAAAATGATCGGTAAAGAATTTGACAAAATGGCAAGCCTTAAGAAAGTTGTGCCAAACAAAGACAACAAAGTCGTTATCCAGGCGGACAAAATGTCGGTGGCGGCTTCGATAGGTGACGTGGATTTGACACTTAGACAGGGAGAAGTTTTAGGATTTGCCGGACTTCTTGGTTCCGGAAGGTCAGAAACAGCAAAAGCCCTGTTCGGTATTGACAGAATCAATTCCGGGACAGTTTCAATTAAAGGTAATGCTGTTAATTTGAGCAGCCCGGCGGTCGCAATCAAGAACCGGATTGCTTTTTGTCCGGAAGACCGGAAAAGCGACGGGATAGTGGCTGATTTGTCAATCAGGGAAAATATCGTCCTTGCATTACAAGGCAGGATGGGGATATTCAATTACATAAATAAGAAAAAGCAGCGGGAGCTTGCTGACAAATATATCAAACTGCTTGGCATTGTTACGCCAGATGCTGAAAAAAAAGTCGGGGAGCTGTCCGGTGGCAACCAGCAGAAGGTCATTTTGGCGAGATGGCTGGCAACAGAACCGGAAGCCTTGATTCTTGACGAACCCACGAGGGGGATTGATGTTGGTGCAAAAGCCGAAATCATGAAGCTGACGTTGGATCTTTGTGAAAAAGGAATGGCAGTGGCGTTTATTTCATCCGAGCTTGAGGAAGTCGTAAAACTCTCAAACCATGTCGTTGTTATGCGGGACAAGAAAAAGGTGGCAGAACTTAATGAGGATGAAGCCGACCTTGAAAATATCCTGCATGCCATTGCCGGAGGTGTATAGTCTATGAATACAATTAGAAAAATAACTTCTTCCAGTATGTTTCCACCTTTGTTGGCACTTGCTTTGATCATGTTGTTTAACCTTATCATCCAACCGGACTTCCTTTCGATTGAATTTCGTGATGGGCGCTTCTTCGGTGGGTTGGTTAATACCCTGAACCGTTCCGTACCGGTCATGATATTGGCGATGGGGATGACCCTGGTTATTGCGACCGGTGGAGCCGACTTATCCGTTGGTTCAGTTTGGGCGGTCTGTAGTGCAATAAGCCTTGTCCTTATCAGGGGTGGGGATGCAAGCCCTACGGGAGCAACATCAATGGCGATTCCTTTGGTTATTATTATTGCCCTGATTGCCGGTATTGCCTGCGGTACATGGAACGGATTTTTGGTCGGAAAAATAGGGATGCCCCCGGTCGTCGCGACTCTTATTCTGATGGTTGCCGGGCGTGGTCTTACCCAGATCATCACCAAAGAAAGAAGTGTTACCACCGGTTACCTTCCGTTTTCTGAAATAGCCAATGGTTTCATGCTCGGTATCCCAAACCAGATTTGGATTGCCACTGCCGTGTTTTTATTATTTTGGTTTATCACCAGAAAAACCGCCTTTGGTTTATATATCGAATCGGTTGGTGGGAATCGGTCGGCGGCGACATATGCCGGAATAAAATCAACGAAGATTATTATCCTCATTTATGCTTTATCAGGTTTTTGCGCAGCTATTGCCGGTATCCTCAGTGCTTCAAATGTCCGGGTTATTGAACCGATGAATACCGGTCAAAATATGGAGCTGCAAGCGATTGTGGCGGTTGTCCTCGGGGGGACCAATATGCGGGGTGGTAAATTCAACTTAGGTGGAAGTGTTATCGGGGCAATTATCCTGATGGCACTTACTCAGACGATGTTTTTCTACAATGTCCCGGTTGATTTCACGCTTACCATCCAAGCTGTAATTATCGGCTTGATAATTATCGTCCAGTCACCGGTAACCTATAAATTCTTTACTGACCGCTTAAAAATATTTAAGAAACAGGAGGGCCAGCCATAATGAATGTCAAATTCATGAATAAAATCAAATTGTTCATAGCTAAAAATGTTAAGATTATTCCTACATTGAGCACTCTTGTATTATTCGTAATCGCTTATATAATCGGCAGTATCCTGTACGCAGATACCGGATTTCTGACTTTGCGGAACTTTTTCAGTCTCTTTACCGATAATACCCATTTAATGATATCATCAATCGGGATGACATTGGTTATCATTTCCGGAGGGATAGACCTTTCGGTGGGTTCGATTGCGGCACTATCGACAATGATAATAGCGACGGGAAATGCGGTTGACTACGGACCAAACCTGGCAGGCTGGGGTTGGCCGATGGTTTATTGCGTTATTCTCGCCCTCCTGGTTGGTACTACCTTGGGTTTTGTCATGGGAATCCTGATTCAGGTCTTTAAAGTTGCTCCTTTTATTGCTACATTGGCGGGAATGTTTTTTGCCAGGGGTATGTGTTTCGTTATCAATTTGGATTCAATTCCTATCCGTGACGAGATTTTTGTCAACTTGGGTCGTTGGCGCCTCCGGTTTCCGGACGTCCTTAATTTTAAAAACCCCAACGCAATGGTTGGTATTTCCTTCGGGGTATTAATGTTCGTTGTCTTATTGGTTATTGCGATTATTATTATGCGTTACACCAAATTGGGGCGTTACATATATGCCATCGGTGGAAATGAGCAATCAGCGAAACTGATGGGTCTACCAATCGAAAAAACCCGTATTTTCATCTATACATTTAATGGTTTTTGTTCTGCCCTTGCCGGCGTAGTTTTTGCCCTCTCCATGGAATCAGGATTCGGACGGCACTTAATTGGTATGGAGCTTGATGTTATTGCTGCCGTCGTTATCGGTGGCTCACTTTTGACCGGCGGCGTCGGATATCCCATTGGTTCATTGTTTGGGGTACTGACCACAGGCACAATCCGCAAATTTGTCACCTTTGGTAATGTAAATTCAGGATTTATGCGCATCACTACAGCGGCATTATTGTTCTTATTTGTTGTCATGCAGAGAATTATCATCATGATAGCGGAAAAAAATAAAGAAACAGTTTCACTGGAACCAAAAGAAGTACCACCCCGTCCCGGAGGGGATTGATGGAAAAGCTAAAGATTTATTTTGTTGAAGATGATGCCGCGATTCGTGAAAGCATAATCAGAAACATAAAATGGGAGCAATACGGATATGAGTTCGTTGGTCAGGCACCGGACGGGGAGATAGCATATTCGGAATTAAAAACTCTTCGTCCTGATGTGATTATAACGGACCTAAAAATGCCATTTATGGATGGTTTGGAGCTCAGCAAATTGATCCGCCGAGAAATGCCGGAAACCAAGATTATAGTTTTGACCGGGTATAATGATTTTGAAAGCGTACAGGAAGCCCTTCATATCGGCGTGACAAGATACTTACTTAAGCCGGTAACTCCGGAAAGCCTTACCGAAGCGATTACGGAAATGCGGGACTTGATTTTGGAGGAACAAGAGAAGCAAAGTCACCGTAAGCAATACCTCGATGCTATGGAGGAAATGCGTGGTTTAATCGGAAATACCGATGTTCTTAAAGAATTAGTTAAATCGGCAACCCAGCTTCGTAATAGCGCTATGAATGCGCGTTACGACAGTACGGTTGAAAAAGCAAAAGATTTTATCCGTGAAAATTTTAACAGCGATGACATCACTCTTAACAAAGTAGCAAAAACCGTAAATTTAAGTCCTACCCATTTTAGCACAATCTTCAGCAAGGAAGCGGGAAAAACTTTTACCGAGTATTTGACCGAAGTGCGGATGGAAAAAGCAAAAGAGTTGCTTCTTTGCAGCTCTAAAAGAAGCTCGGAAATTGCTTATGAAGTCGGTTATCATGATCCTCATTATTTTTCCTATGTCTTTAAAAGAATAGTTGGTTGTTCACCACGAGAGTTCCGGGTAAGCGGAAAGGGATTGATATGATAAAACAACAATCATTCCGTACCAGAATCCGGCAGTTGGTTTTATTTACATCGTTTCCCCTCATCGCTTGTATCATTATCCTGTTAATTATTTTTATTAATACAAACAGAGAGTACAATAATATTCTGACCAATCTTTCCATTGCCAGTGATTTTAATGCCGATTTTCAAACAACCCTCGATTTCAAGATGTATCAAGTCGTAATCAACCGGGAAATGTTTGATGAAGTAAAACCACTTAACGATATTGCATATGCCCAAATAATAGTCGGGCGTTTACAGGAAACAACAACCGATGATGAAAGTCTGAAGCACTTATCAGACATCGAACGGTATTTGACATTCTTGATCGATAATGTTAACAAAATCGTTGAGAACCAAGGATATGACCAGAATATGCAGATTCTGGACAGGCGCATCCGGGTATTAACCTTGCTTGTCCATCAAAAAATGCAGGAATACATATACAATGAAACACAGTTGATGACCCAGATGCGGGATAACGTAAACATTGAGTTTACGATGATTGTTATTGTTTTTAGCGTTCTCACCGTAATTATTATAATTACCATTGTTTTTGTCGGTCTTCATATGACGGACAAACTGACAAAACCATTAAAAGCATTAAGTGACAACTTTGAGACGGTTGGATTAGGTGACTTTTCATTACATGACATAGACGCAACGAGTAACGAAATCAGCTCTTTGTATGAGGCTTTCGGGACGATGATTGCAAAAATCGAAGATTTGATGGAACAGATTGCCACCGATAAAGATAGTTTGCGCCGGATTGAGTTCCAGCTTTTGCAGTCACAAATCAATCCCCATTTTTTATATAATGCTTTTGATACGATTATATGGCTTACTGAGGACGGGGAATATGATAAAGTAAAAAAAATGATGATTTCTCTATCGAATTTTTGCCGGATTGCATTAAGTGACGGCGCGGATATAATCACCCTGAATGAGGAAATCCAGCATGTCCGCAGTTATCTCGAAATCCAGCAGATTCGTTATTACGATGTACTGGATTATGAAATAGAAACTTCGGGAGAGCTTAATGATTATTTAATTCCCAAACTGAGTTTGCAACCACTCGTAGAAAATGCGTTATATCATGGAATAAAGCACAAAAGAGGCGGCGGGTCAATCACAATTAAATGCAATGCCACCCATGACTTATTAATAATTTCAGTCCGCGATACCGGCATTGGCATGACAAAAGAAAAACTGGACCAGGTCAGGAATACCACAAAGGATGATGTCAAACCGGGTTATGGTTTGGTAAATGTCTTTGAACGGTTAAGACTTTATTATGAAAATGAAATAAATTTTGATATAAACAGTGTATATTCAGAGTTTACGGAAGTAAAATTTACGATTCCCCGCAAAAAACCGGTCGCCATTAGTGGAAAAGGAAAAAATGAAAAATAAGTTGCTTCTGCTGATTCTAATTTTAATAGTAAATATTTTGCTTGCCTGTGGTGGTGATGGAAAAGCTATATCTGATAGTGAGGCGAAGAAATCAGATGTCCTTGTTATTGGTTTTGTGCAAGTAGGAGCCGAATCAGCATGGCGGATGGCAAATACCGAAAGTTTTAAAGAAGCGTTTGACTTCAAGCAACGGTATGATTTCAGATTTTTTGACAGCCAAAACAATCCCACTCTTCAACAAACAGCGGTATATGATTTTATTGCCCAAGAGGTAGATTATATTATTCTTGCTCCCATCGAAGAGTATGGGTGGGATGAAATACTCGCCGAGGCAAGGGATGCGGGAATACCGGTCATTCTGACAGACCGGATGATTGAAACCGATGATGACTCATTATTTGTTACTTGGGTAGGAGGGGATTTTTTGAAAGAGGGTCTTGATGCAATAAAATGGCTCGAAAACTATCTCATATCTATCGGCAGGGATAATAAACCCTTAAATGTCTTCCATATGCAGGGAACTATCGGATCTTCTCCACAACTGGGACGGACAGAAGGTATCAGCACAGGTATCGCCAATAATGAGAACTTGATTTTGAAGGCACAGGAAACCGGTGATTTTACGATTGCCAAAGGGCAGGAAGTAATGGAGCAGTGGTTAAGAAATTATCCTCTTTCAAAAATAGATATTCTTATCGCCGAAAATGATGATATGGCTTTTGGGGCAATCAGGGCAATGCAGGCTTTTGGTATCAAACCGGGGGAGGATATTATTATTATCAGTTTTGATGCCGGAAAAGAAGCAGTCCAGGCAGTTGCCGACGGTTTGATAAACTGTACGATTGAGAGTAATCCCATTCATGGCCGTAGAGTCAGGCAAATTGTCGAATTTCTTGATGCAGGAGCAATACTTGGCAAAAGGTCATATGTAAATAATGGGATGTTCTTTGATATAAATAATGCGGCGGATGAAGTAATCAACCGGTTCTGACCATCATATACACCAAGAAATAAAATAAGCATATAATAAGCAGAGAATATAATGTGAAGAGATTTTCTAAAGCTTCACAAAGGAGTATTTGAATGGATCAATTACGTTACCAGATTGCTGCTGAGGTCAACAAAAATAATGCCGGAGAACTGGGAGCATTAGAAGAATATGCAAAATTACTGTCTTTGTTGGTGGAAGCAAAAAGAAGAACACTCGATGGGGATTTAATAAAACTATTCCAAGAGGGCATTGATATCACCAAAGAAATTTCATCCGATGAAAAAAATCATGCTGTCAGATGGTTGGCATATGCCGCCAAACTCGATAAAATCGGGGCTAATACCGATGGGCTTAATGAAGCGCTGGATACGATAAAATCTATGTAAATAATGGGAGGGGTATCCCCTCCCGTCACTTTTACGGCATCCAGTAATTACCCGACGCAGTCAACATCACCAACACTTTAATATAATCCGCATAACAATCCTCATTATAATTGTCAAGCTTATCCCAATCCCAAAATTTATTTACCCACTCCTGGTCGTCACCACGGGCGGCAGCAGTTAAAAGAAAAGGTGGCGCAAACAGCTCAGGGTCGGTAAAATCCATCTGGCAACCATCCAATTTGAACGGACCGAAATTATCCAAATCACCAATTTGTTTAGCATGATTATCAAGTGGTATGATAATATCATCGAGCAGTTTTTTATCACCAAACTCGGTATTACCACACAATAAATAATCGGTTGCAAGCCGCCAAGGGGTACGGCAGGAATTATAAGCATAACATTTATCGGCATCGTCTTCCAGCACAAAACCGTCTGGCACTTCCCACCGATCCCCACCCCGGACGACAAAGTCCGGAAGCAAACCGTTGCTATGTCCCAGCTTATTTTCCGCTTCGCGGATATCACGAATGACATTGTATGTAGCATCAACAACTAGTTGCCAATCATGAGAAGGGTCGGCTTTGGCATAAGCCTTCAAATGACTGATGATAAAATCAGACGGGCGGGTTGCATCTTTTATCACCCCCTCGTGGAATGATGCCCAATCACCAACCAGCAGACTATGAAACTCTTTATGAACACAGTATTTCCAGAACCATTTAAGCATTTCCAAAGCGATTTGCTTATAATTATATTTTCCATCACTACCCCACTGTTGGTCAGCCAAGAGTAAAGCATAAATTGTATCCATATCACCATCGGTAGCACACGAAGAGGTATCAGGTCTTATAAAAGGCGCACTTTTGTACCCATCCTCTTGGATATAACCGGTTTGGTTGTCACCATCACGGGGATTTCCGATTAATTCCCAAGCAATGAGTTTATTGTTTTCATCACCGATAACACTGGGAAAAGCAAGCGAAGTCCTAAGCATCGCATCAAAATAATCTTTCAAACAATCACAACCATAAATCCACTGCTTGGCAGTAAATTCTAGTTTTTCCTCACACCCTGCCATATAAGCCAACATCATCATCCCATAACCATGCGACTCTGAGACCGTCAAATGCGAAACTGGTAGCCCATCCTCTTCCACCGCCCATGATTGATAATGACGAAAGATCATCCGAAATTCATCTTTATTCTTAGGGCTGTTAGAATCAACTATTAAATCAGTCAATAGGATTTTGCGAAACAGTCCGATTATTTTTTCCTCCATTTGTTCCCGCGTTAAACTTAAGGGAAACAAAGGTGCTATTTGGTATTTTGTCCGCTGGGGGAAGGGAAAATTTGGCGTATTGCTCATGGGGGTCTCCTTGTGGTGTTATTTATGTCATTCGGCGGGGGCAAGCCCCCGCCCTACTTGTGTTATAATCGTCATCTTTTCTGTGGGGTGGTGCTTACCCCCGCCCTACTTGTGTTTTAATCGTCATCTTTTCTGTAGGGTGGGGGCTTGCCCCCGCCGAAAACTTGATACATTCACAGTATAACATGATTTGCATAAAGTTGTAATAAATTTTATTTATACGTAAACACTATATCCATAAACCAAACGAAAGGAAATCAACCATGTTTCAATATTTTTTCAGGAAAAAAAATTACACCAAAAATGTCTTTAAAACCGGTGAAGGAATAAAAGAATTTTCTGACGATGACGGCGATTATGTCGGAAACCCGGAAGAAGAGTAGAAACGTATTTGCTGCCACACATCCGTGAAAAGAATGATGCACATTCTTTGGCATCCGGGAAATTTTCCGCATTGATGTATGTCCAAAAATAATGTATAATTATCAAACGATGGAAAATAGTGAGACAAACGTAAATCATGATCCGGAATTTCTTAAGGAAAAGCTAAAACAGCGTCCCCTGAACCGCCGCAAGCTGCTCAGGCGGATGCTGATTACAGTGTTGATGGCGGTTATATTCGGCACAGTCGCCAGCGTAACCATCCTATTAATGCAACCGATAATCAGCGAGTATCTTTATCCGGTTGAAGATGAACCGGAGCGGATAGTTTTCCCCGAAGAGATAGTCGTGGAAGAAATTTTGCCGGAGGATATGATTGCTGATGAAAGGGAAATGCAAGAGCTTCAATGGGTATTGGAGTTGGAAGCCCTGACTGATTTCATCGACTATGACATAGTCCGCCAGATAGCCAATGATGTTGCCGGGGATTATTTTAAGCGAAAAGAATTTGGGATTGATGAATACATCTCCATTAACCGGGCATTGATGGAGATTAGTAATGAAGTAATGAAATCCTTGGTCACGGTAACCGGCGTAACAGCCGATGTTAACTGGATAAACCGCGTATTTGAAAACCGTATCCAGACTAAAGGTACGATTATCATGGAAACCATACGTGATATTCTAATTGTGGCAGATATTTCCCAAATACGGAATGCTGATTCGATTATGCTGACTTTTGTTGACGGTGCCCAGTATCAAGCAACGATAAGGCAATATGACCGGACAACCGGGTTAGCCATCTTGTCAGTTCCCCGCTGGAGACTTGATAATACCACATTAGATGCGATAAAGACGATTGAATTGGGTAATTCAGCGGCCTTGAATGTCAAAGGAATACCGATTATTGCTGTCGGACGGATTATTAATAATGCCAACTCTACCTGTGTTGGCTCCATTACATCTGCCAGTATCAATATCCACAAAGTTGATGCTACATACCGACTTTTGACAACCGATATTTATGGTAGTACTAACGCTTCCGGCATCTTGGTAAATTTGCGGGGACAGCTAATCGGCATTATTAATAACAGTTATAATACCAGTGATGTCCGGAATATTGTCAGTGCAGTAGGCATCAGCGAACTTCGCAATCTGCTTGTACTAATGATGAACAACGAAAAAAAGCCATATCTTGGCATCACCGGAATAGAAGTTACAACTGAAGCCCAGATCGCCGGAGTACCGCGGGGAGCTTATATTACGGAAGTCATCATTGATTCACCGGCTATGGATGCCGGTTTACAAAGTGGAGATATTATCGTCAAGATAGAGGAAGCTGATATAGTCACTTTTATTGGTCTGGTTAACACATTATTTGATTATAAGCCGGGTCAGCCAATCAAAATGACAATTAAACGCCAAGGTGTAGAAGATTACCATGAGTTCGAAGTTGAGGTAATCGCCGGTGCTTTGGAATAACGGAAAGGTGAAATATACACTAATGAAGTACATAAATGAATACAAAGACGGCGACCGGGTTTTCGATATTTATCTATGCAAGCAGAAATCATCAGCAATGACGAAAAACGGCAAACCGTATGACACTATCATTCTCCAAGACAAAACGGGAACAATTGATGCCAAGATTTGGGAACCAAACAGTGCCGGAATCGGTGATTTTGAAGCGATGGATTACATAGAGGTATATGGTGATATTAACAGTTTTCAAGGTGCTTTGCAGATTAGCGTCAAAAGAATCCGTCGTGCCGAAGAGGGTGAGTACCAGACGAATGATTATCTCCCGGTCAGCCGGTTTGACATAAACGAGATGTACAACGAATTATTGGGGTATATCGGACAAATAGAAAATGAGTACTTAAAAGCCTTGATGACCGAAATCTTTATCAGTGATGAAAAAATGGTCAAATCATTTAAGGAATCAAGCGCGGCGAAAAGTATCCATCATGGATTTGTCGGCGGTTTGCTCGAGCATACCCTAACGGTCGTAAAAATGTGCAATTTTTATACCGTTATATATCCCTACCTAAATAAGGATCTGTTGATAAGCGCGGCACTTTGCCATGATATCGGCAAAATCCATGAGTTAAGCCCCTTCCCATATAATGATTATACGGACGCTGGACAGTTCCTCGGTCACATCGTCATCGGTTGTGAGTTAGTAGGGGGTAAAATTTGCAAAATTGACGGCTTTCCCGCGGTGCTTGCCGCCCAGTTAAAACACTGTATTCTTGCCCACCATGGTGAATTAGAATTTGGTTCACCAAAGAAACCGGCAATAATTGAAGCGGTCGCTTTAAACTTTGCCGACAATACCGATGCCAAACTGCAAGCCTTTACCGAGTTGCTTGATAATGGGAAATTAAACGGCTGGCAGGGTTACAACCGTTTGTTTGAATCGAATATCATTAAAACAAGGTTAACGTAACGATATGAAGTATAAAAAAAATGATCTGGTCACAATTACAATCGAGGATATCGGACACGACGGAGCTGGAATCGGTAAAGTAGAAGGTTATACCATTTTTACCAAAGATGCTATTATTGGTGATACCGTAAAAGCCCGGATAATGAAAGTCAAATCAAGCTTTGCTTATGCAAAACTAGAGGAGGTGGTAACACCTTCTTCTTTTCGGGTAATACCACGATGTGAGTTTCACCGGCAATGCGGCGGTTGCCAGTTACAAACCCTCAGTTATGAAAAGCAACTGGAATACAAACAATATAAAGTCCGCAACAATTTAGTCCGGATAGGTGGTTTTGCGCCGGAATTAATAGAAGCAGTGATTGAACCAATCATTGGAATGGAAGAACCATATCGTTACCGCAATAAAGCCCAGTACCCGGTCGGTTATGATAAAACAGGGAACCTCATCACCGGGTTTTATGCCGGACGCACACATGATATCATCGCCAATACCGACTGCCTTTTGGGTGATGAGCGGGACAAGGAAATCCTTGAAACCGTGCTAACCTACATGAAAGCAAACCAAGTCACGGCTTATGATGAAAAGAAAAGAACAGGTTTAATCCGGCATATTTTAATCCGTTTTGGGTTTTACAGCGGTGAAGTGATGGTCTGCCTGATAGTCAATTCAAAGCATAAGCGGAAGCTAAAAAACCAACAGGAACTGGTTGAAGCCTTAACCAAAATCCCCGGTATGGCAAGTATTTGCATCAATCTTAACCCAGACCACACAAATGTTATCATGGGTAATGAAGTCCATTTGATATGGGGGCGAGGATATATCAATGATAAGCTTCATGTAAATAATGGACGTGGCTTAAACTTTCAGATTTCACCTAAATCATTTTATCAGGTTAATCCAAGGCAGACGGAGAAACTTTATAACATTGCCCTGGAGTTCGCCGGGTTAAAAGGTGATGAAACAGTTTGGGACTTGTATTCAGGGATAGGTACGATATCATTATTTATGGCAACTGCTGCCGGAAAAGTTTTTGGGATTGAAGTGGTAAAAGAAGCGGTTGATGATGCGCGGATGAATGCCCTTAATAATGGCTTTGAAAATACTGAGTTTTTTACCGGAACGACCGAAAATATATTGGCGGAGAAGTACCGTGAAGGTTTGTATGCAGACATAATCGTCGTGGATCCACCTCGAAAAGGTTGTGAACCGGAGTGCCTCGAAGCGATAATTAATGTAAAACCCAACCGGATAATTTACGTGAGCTGTGATAGCGCAACCCTTTCCCGGGACTTGCAGATTTTAGGTAATAACGGATATGAGCTTAAACGGGTGCGGGCAGTAGACCAGTTCCCCCAGACGGTTCATGTTGAGACAGTAAACTTGCTTACTAGAAAGGACTAAAGAATGAATGCAATACGTAACCACCCCCTGATAGATATACTGAGAAGAAACAAAGGTAATACCCGGACCCTCATCCTGATGGAACCTTTGTGGGGTATCCCTTTTAATTTAATCGCCCCTTTTGCGACCCTTTATATGTACACCCAAGGTATAGACGACGTCCAGATTGGGCTGATAATTTCAATTTCAATGGTGGTGCAGGTATTCTTTTCTTTTTCCGGCGGAATAATGACAGATAAATATGGACGTAAAAAGACAACGATATTTAGTGATTTATTCGGCTGGGTCATTGCCTGTCTGATATGGGCGTTTTCCAATAATTTCTGGCTCTTTTTGCTGGCTGCCATTGTCAATAGTTTTGACCGCATCAACTGGACAGCTTGGTTTTGCTTTTTAATCGAAGATTCCGATCCAAAAGATTTGGTTGGTATATATACATGGTTACATATCTGTGGTTTGGTTGCCATCTTTTTTGCGCCGCTTTCGGGTTTATTAATTAACAACTATTCACTGGTTCCGGTCGTACGCGCCCTGTATATTATTTTTGCCGTCAACATGGCAATAAAGGTTTTCATTACCTACAAATACTGTACCGAGACCGGAAGGGGAAAAATCCGTTTGGAAGAAACAAAACACACCCCGGTTCTAAAAATGCTGGAAGAATACAAGGTTTTAATACCAATGGTGTTAAAAAATAGAGAAGTTATGAAAGCGGTTATGATTTCGGTAATCTTATATATCGCTTATACGGTCAGCGGTAGCTTTTTTGGTCTGTATGTAACCCAAAAACTAGGTATTGACCAAGTTTACCTTGCTTTGTTCCCAATACTTAATGCTGCTGTAATGCTTATTTTTATGATTGGTATCCAACACAAGATCGATGCCGTAAAGCTAAAAATACCAATGTGGAGCGGTTTCATTATCTTTATCTTAAGCACCATCTTGCTGATTTTTACACCGGTTGGGGTGCTGAGTATTCCCCTCATTGTTCTTCACGTTTTTTTAGGAGCAATCGGCGGAGCGTTGGCTGTACCACGCAAAGACGCCTTACTCCAATTATTAATTGAACCGGAAGAACGCGCCCGGATAAATTCCCTTATCTCAACATTTACAATTGCCTTTGCTTCTCCCTTCGGTTATATCGCCGGATGGTTATCAAGCATCGACCGCCGCCTGCCGTTTATCCTTATCCTACTCATTTTCATCATCGCCATCATCATCGTCGGGCGTATCAAGGAACCGGAAATGGCGGAAAAGAAGTCGATGGGGTGAGGATGTGTACAGGAGGTTTCAAAATTCGGCAAAATCTGGTATAATTAAGTTTCGATATAAAATAAACCAAAAGGAGACAAAAAATGTATGACCATTAATAAAACTCAAAACGATGAAAAAGTAACCCTCACCCTGTCCGGCAGGCTGGACACCACCACTGCTCCCAAATTGCAAGAAGTATTGATTCCGGAGTTTGACGAAGTAAAACAAATGGAGCTTGATTTTGCGGAGCTTGAATATGTTTCCTCGGCAGGGCTTCGCGTCCTTCTTATGGGCGAAAAAACCGCCAAAACCAAAGATGCCACGATGAAACTCATAAATGTTTCGCATGAAATCATGGAAATATTTAATATGACAGGTTTCTCCGGAATATTAAATATTGAATAAGAATCCTTGTAGAGGTGACTAATGCTGTCATTACGTGCAAAGATACTGACTATCGTTTTGGCTTTTCTTGCGTTAATCGGGATAGCTTTTTTGGTGTACTCTCTGTTCACGACCGAGAATTACAAGCAGATGCGGTTAACAGGTATCGAGCAGACGATCCAAATTGAAATCGAAAAGGTGAACAAATTTATCGCGGAAATGGAACGTGCCGCCATCTTTTTTGTCACCGCTGGAGAGCTTGCATACGAGGCACAGCAGGAAAGGGAGCTGGCAGAAACCTTGGCACTTGAGTTGTTCCGTAGTTTTCCTGCTGCCTTAGGGGGAGGATTTTGGTTCGCGCCTTATGCTTTTAGTGAAAACACATACCGCGAAGGGGTATATGCCTTTTTTGATAAGGACTTGGGAGTCGCGCGACTGGATGATACTTTCTTCATTGATGAATACGACTACCACAACCAAAGCTGGTATACCGAAATCGCAGCCCGTTTATATGAACCATATCAAGTAGTCTGGACACGTCCATATATAGACGATACCGGCTCGTACGCATTGATGACAACAGCCGGGGCAGGTATCTTTGATGATAACGGAAATTTGATTGCTCTTTCAACTGTGGATTGGGAAATAGATGAAGTCATAACACAACTGACCGCAATCAGGCCAACGGAAAACAGCTTCATCATCTTATGCTGTCCGGCGGGGGGATATGGCATCACCAATACCCTGACCAGGACAGCGGGACTTGACCTTAAGCACATGCCTTGGGATATAAGCGATAACTTGGTCACACTTGAAGGCATCGATTACATGGCATTCCGTGGTTCGATGGATAACGGTTGGTTGCTGCTCGTTTATGTTCCCACCGATGAGATTTTTGCCGAAGTTGAACAACAAAACACGCAATTTACGCAACTTATCATTGGTTCATCATTGATTATGATGTGCCTTGCTTTTCTTTTAATCTCCAATATCTTAAATAAACCCTTGAAAAAATTGACCGATGGCGTTTCCCATCTTGGACTTGGCAAACTAGATGTGACGATTGATATCAAGTCAAAAGACGAACTCGGTCTGCTGGCAGGGACATTTAATAAGATGACGGCAGACTTGAAAAACTCGATAGAGGAAAAAACCCGTGAGCGCGAAAGAAAAGAACGCTTTGGTACAAGTGTGCGTGATGTGTTAACGAAGGTGGCCAAATCCCCGGCTCTTTCATCCGGTGATTATAGGAGCGTTGCAAAGTTCCTTGCCGAGCAGGGTTCAAATGTAATGGATGTTACCCGGGTTGAGGTTTGGATGGTGACAGACTTTAAAACCGGAGTGGAAAACCTCGCCACTTTTGATAATTCAAGGGGTGGTTATGTGGAAAGGGGTACTACCGATTTAGAGAATTACGAAGAATATGAGCAAATGCTCAGGGTAGAACGTCTGATTACAACAAACGATGTTAATAAACGCAAAGCAATACTTGAATCACGGGATACGTTCAGTGCAAAAACCATCGCTTCATTGGAAGCCCCGGTATGGATAAACGGGGAGCTGGCAGGCATTATTTGCATCGAACAGGAACCATCGGAGCTTTATCCCGAGTTACGTGAATGGACAACAGAAGAAGACAGCTTTACGATATCGATTGCTGATATTATGGCAGTCGCCATTTTTAACAATGAACGCCGGATAATGATGCATGAAGCCGGAAGGATGGCAGCAGAACTCAATGTCGCTACTCAGATTCAGACTAGTATGTTGCCCTGTATCTTTCCTGCTTTCCCCCACCGAGAAGAATTTGACATATATGCCATAATGCAACCTGCCAAAGAAGTTGGTGGTGATTTTTATGACTTTTTTATGGTTGATGACCACATACTGGCGATGGTGGTTGCTGATGTATCAGGAAAAGGAATCCCCGCCGCTTTATTTATGGTTATTGCCAAAACCCTGATAAAGAATAATGTCCAATCAGGAAAACCACCCAAGGAAGTATTTGAAACGGTCAACGAGATGTTGTGTGAAAATAATGAAGCGCAAATGTTTGTGACTGTTTTTATGGGTATCTGGGATATGCGGACAGGTACTTTCACTTATATAAATGCCGGACATAACCCACCGCTTCTGAAACGTGCCGGAGGTGATTATGAATGGCTTCCGACCAAACCAGGTTTTGTTATTGCTGGAATGGAAGGCATGAAATACAAACAGGATGAAATAGTACTTAATGAAGGTGATACGATTTTTATGTATACCGATGGTGTGACCGAAGCAGAAAACCTTAATAAAGAGTTGTTTGGCGAACCACGTTTAATCGAAAAACTCAATTGCAATAAGTCTGCTGATTTAATCGAATTAATTACATCCATCAAGGATGAAATAGATTTATTTGCAGATGGTGCAGAACAGGCTGATGATATCACAATGCTGGTGATGAAAGTTGAGGAGGGAGTATGCAAGAACTAATAATCGAAGCAAAAACCGAAAATCTTGATGAAGTGCTTGATTTCGTTGGGGGGTTACTTGAGATGGTTGAATGTCCGATGAAATTGCAAACCCAAATCGCGATAGCGGTTGAAGAAATTTTCGTCAATATCTGCCATTATGCGTACAACCCTGATTCCGGCAATGTGACTGTCCGGGTCATGGCGGAAGATAATATTGAGATTGAATTTGAAGATAGTGGAAAACCGTATAATCCCCTGGAAAAAGGGGACCCCGATATCACAAAAGGGGTAGAGGAACGCGAAATAGGCGGGTTGGGCATTTTTATGGTCAAAAATATTATGGATGCCGTTGAGTATAGATATGAGTTTGATAAAAATATATTAAAAATAAAGAAGCAGGTATTGTGATGGATTCTACATGAATTTGATAAAAAAATAAATTAACTATTAAATGGTAAGAAGGAGACACAGATTATGAGAAAGTCACTATTAACCCGTACCCGCTTATTATTAGCCGTTCTTATGTCAGCTATTTTGCTGGTAGGTTTGACCGGGTGCGTATGCAAAGAAACCAATGGCGGTGCCGTTACCGCTAAGATGAGTATTGATGAGTTATATGAAGCGTCAGTTATCGACGCAATGATTATCACTGATGATGAGATTCTACCACTCGTCGAAATAGCTCCCGGAAGCCCCCTCACCAGTTGGGATGACGAGGGGCGTGTCCTGATGTTGGTTTACCACCGCTTTCCTGATAGTTACATCGCCGGGGAAGAATTTGTTCTGGAATGGGGTAATGTATGGACATTTACCGACAAGGAAATCGTTAAATGGTACAATGAAAATAAAAACGGAGTGACCGATTGGGAGCTTCGCTTTAAGCAGTTAATTGGATTACCCCCATGGCGTGATTACACTCATTTCAGTGCACTTTGGACGTTTCCCGATGACATTATCCGTCCCGGTTATGCTTGGAGACTTACCGATACCATCGGCGCTTCATCATTTTTTGAAGAGCCAAGTGAGGAATATAAGGAATGGTTTGACAGCAATATTATCTGGTCATATTTTGATTCTGCTTTCCCATGGACAAGGCTTGGTTACACTTCCGATTGGATAGAAGGAACAAGTGCTTATGGCTTAAGTGAATTTTTGATAAGGAAAGATGCTGTGACTTTTGTAGAGTTCACAAAAAGTACCGATGAATTTGTTGCTTGGTTGGAAGAGCAATAGGTGTAAAAAATTTATGGAATGAACCAGTACGAATGAAATCCTGAAAGCTGCTGCATACTTCCTTTTGGCATCTGGCGGATGGCATTGTAGGTATTCAAATAATCACCGGCACCGAAGGAAATAGTCATGGCGGCGAAAATGAATAAAGAATAACTTGTTTGGCTGGGGGGAAGGGCCACCCATACCAGCATTGGAATCCAGCCGAAAAGAACATTTGGCAGCAGGGAAAGAAAGATAAACCGCGCTTTTGTAATCGGTTGAGTTGAATAAACGAAAACCATCATTTGCTTGGGAATGACATACATATCAACCTTTGCTCCTTTACCGAAGCAGATCGCATGTAAATACTCATGGGGTAATAAAGTCAGGAAAGAAAGGATAAATGCGATTAGAAAACCCATAAGCGTAGAGTGACGAAAAAAACCGCCATGAATTAGGTAAGAAATCACCATCAAAATAACAACCAACATAAATGCCGGAATCAAAAACTTCGCGGCAGCAATATTTAACTCGGCCGGGTCTTCCGGCTCAATGAATTTCACCGCATTTTCCGGCAAAATACCTTTGTCCAGTTGCTCAGGATCTTTGTAAGTACCACGGTATGTAAGCTTCATATGCACCATCAGGGATTCGAACCCGGGACAAATAGATTAAGAGTCTACTGCTCTACCAGCTGAGCTAATGGTGCGGATGTAATTAAGATTAGCAAAAAAATCTCACCAAGTCAAGAATAATTGACAAGCGTCTTAGGATAGTGTAAAAATATTACTAATCACATAGTAATCAGAAAGAGGTAAATATGCGTACATATCCAAATCTATTTTCAGAAATAGGTATATCTGAATCCCAAATCACAGAAAGAATTAATGATTGTTTCCAAACAATGTTTTTTGACCCCGAAGAGCGTATTTATTTTGAAAGTGGTTCCGACATGGGTTATATGCTGGACACCGGAAATAATGATGCCCGGAGCGAAGGCATGAGTTACGGTATGATGATGGCAGTCCAGATGGACAGGCAGGATATATTTGACCGTTTATGGTTGTTTTCAAAAACCTATATGTACCAAAAAAGTGGAAAATACCAAGGTTATTTTGCATGGTCAGTCAAAACAAGCGGGGAGAAAAACTATGAAGGACCGGCTCCGGATGGCGAAGAATATTTTGCACTGGCATTGTTTTTTGCTTCTACCAGATGGGGTGACAGGGAAGCTCCGTTTGACTACAGCGTACAGGCAAAAGATATCCTCCGCCATGGTGTACACCAGCACGAGATGGTCGAGGGGGGAGACCCGATGTGGGATCCGGAGAATTATTATATCCGGTTTGTCCCGGAAGCAAAATTTTCCGATCCATCTTATCACCTTCCCCATTTTTATGAAATATTTGCCGAGCGGGCAGACGAGCGCGATAAGGTCTTTTGGGAAACAGCCGCCAAACGAAGCCGCGAGTACATAGAATTATCTTGTCACCCGGTTACGGGAATGGCGCCGGAGTTTGCCGAGTATGATGGTACTCCGAGACGGATGTACCATGATGGTCAATTTTATTCCGATGCTTACCGGGTGGCGATGAATATCGGGCTCGATGCGTCTTGGAGTGGAAAAACAGAAGCATTTACGGTTATCGCCGATCGTTTGCAAAGCTATTTTTCCCAAAATACCAAACTAATGGAATATAAAAACTACAAAATAGACGGAACCGCTCTTCCACAGGACGCCCTGCATCCTCATGCGATTGTCGCGACCAATGCCGCCGCTTCATTAGCCGCTGAAGGGGAGTACCGTTTGCAATGGGTAAAAGATTTTTGGAATCTACCCTTACGCCAAGGGGATAGGCGGTATTATGACAACTGCCTTTATTTATTCTGCTTATTAATGTTAGGTGGTAGATATAAAATATTTTAGTTCTTGGAACAGGGATAGCAATGAATAGAATAAGGGAAACAGAAAACGGGTTGGTCAGGGGTTTACCGGCAGCCGACCCGCGGATAACATCATTCAAAGGTATTCCGTTTGCCGCCCCACCGGTCGGGGAAAACAGATGGCGCGCACCCCAGCCGTGTAATATTTGGGAAGGTATTCTTGATGCCTATCAATTCGCGCCTATTTCGGTTCAAAGTACTCCCGGATCGGGAGGTAATATCTATGACCGTGAGTGGCATGTTGATCCGGATATCGCCATGGATGAAGATTGTCTGTACCTGAATATCTGGTCAAAGGCTAAAACCGCCGCAGAGAAATTGCCGGTATATGTTTGGTACTTTGGTGGTGCTTATCAATGGGGTTATACGGCGGAAATGGAATTTGACGGGGAAAGAATTGCCCGTCGCAACATCGTAGTTGTTACGGTAAATTACCGTTTGAATGTCTTTGGCTTCTTAAGTCATCCCGAATTGACCAAAAATCAACCGGAGGCACCAACCAACTTTGGGTATCTGGATCAGCAGGCAGGTCTTGACTGGGTTATCCGTAATATCGCCCGGTTTGGGGGAGACCCAAATAGTATTACCATCGGCGGTCAATCAGCCGGTGGGGGAAGTGTGCTTTTGCAAATGGCCTGCCCGGCAAATCGAGGTAAATTCAAAAACGCGGTGATTATCAGCGGGATGATCTGTAGTCCATATCGGGATTTATTTAAACTAGATGCCCAGCCACTTGATGAAGCGGAAAAAAATGGTGTTGAATTCTTGGATTTTCTTGGTGTAAAAACAATAGATGAAGCCCGCAAGCTGGATGCGAAGTTTGTCCACAGCAAATATGACCAGTATTTTGTATGTCATCCATGGATGCGTGCTGTTATTGACAATCATTTCTGTTTTGGTAATTCATTAAAATCATTTATGGAAAATAGGGGGGCTGATGTAAACATTATGGTCGGCAATACTCCTGATGAATTTCCTCATTTCATTACAGCTTCTAAAGAGGAGGCTTACCGCAATGAAGTTAAGGATTTATTTGGCAGACGAGCCGATGAGTTCCTTAGTTTTAAGGAAGCGTGGGAAAAAGATGCCGATGGGAATTATGCCCCGGTGAATGGGATAGAGCATACCATCAAATTGGCGCTTGAAATAAGCGAAGAAAACGGTAATAGTAAAAATAGTTATTATTATTGGTTTAAACCGGATATTCCGGGTTGGGACAATCCGGGTGCCTTCCACTCCGTTGAATTGTGGTTTTTCTTTGAGACACTAGCGAAGTGTTGGCGGCCATTTAAAGGGTATCATTATGATTTAGCCCGCCAAATGTGCAATTATCTGTGCAATTTCATCAAAACCGGTAATCCTAATGGGCAGGATGATGACGGAACAGATCTGCCGCTTTGGGAATCATATCAAAAGGATCATCAAACGGGGATGGCATTCATAAGTGATGGTGCGAAACCTTTAACTATTGATGAGGGTAAGTTTAGCAAGTTTATTAAGAGTGTATTATACCACAAGATTATGGATGGAGTTTAAATGATTTTTGACAGTCACACTCATTACGATGATATTCTTTTTGATAAAGACCGGGATGAGCTACTTTCTTCAATGTCTGAAAATGGCATTAGTTATATTCTTAATGCTAGTTCAAGTTTTGAATCAGTAAATAAAACAATTGAGTTGACAAAGTCCTATGACTTTATTTATGGTTCGCTGGGTATTCATCCTTCTGATACCAACAATTTAAATGATGAAAAGTTTGCATGGCTTAGGGAGCAGTTTAATGAAAAAATCGTTGCCGTTGGGGAAATAGGGCTTGATTTTTATTATAATGATCCGGATCGTGAAACTCAATGGACATGGTTTTGTAAGCAGATTGAATTGGCAAGGGAGTTATCTTTGCCGGTTATTGTGCATTCTCGCGAGGCTGCTGAATATACTCTGCGGGTATTGAAGGGGTATTATATTCATGAAGTTGGTGGCGTAATGCATTGCTTTTCTTATGGTAAGGAGATGGCTTATCATTTTCTTAGGTTGGGGTTGCATATCGGTATTGGTGGGGTGGTAACTTATAAGAATGCCCAGAAGATAAAAGAGGTGGTCAAGTATACACCGCTCGACCGGATTTTGCTGGAAACGGACTGTCCTTATCTTGCGCCGGTTCCGCGCCGGGGTAAGCGTAATAATTCTACTTATCTTTCGTATATTGCTCAGGAAATTGCTAGTATTAAGGGAGTGAGTTATGAGGAAGTGGTTGAGCAGACTACTAGGAATGCGCTTAGGTTGTTTAGGATTGGGGAGTGGGGTGAGGATGAAGGGGGGGGTGTCGAGTGCTATTGAGAAAACATTGTACTTCACGACAGACGCGCTTGCGCTCCGAGAGAAACGTTGCGTTACGTAAGCTCGTAAAGGACACGAGCTAAGTAACGACGTTTCTCAAGGGTCTGTCTTTGAAGTACAATTTTTCTCAATAGCACTTCAACATATTTGTGGCTCATGAAAGGTATCGTTCTTAAATAATATATTTTGCAAGTTTTAACACACGTATAATCGTGAGGACGAAAGTGCGATTCTATAGTACGACCCTTGAGAAACGTCGTTACTTAGGCGGTGTACTTTACCGCCTTACGTAACGCAACGTTTCTCTCGGAGCGCAAGCGGGTCGTACGGTGAATCGGCAGCTTTCGTCCACGCGGCGACACATTAAAGGAGCACAATGCCCAACCTAGCAACCCCCTCGAAAACAATCGAAATCCTAAAAAAACACAATTTTTCTCTACAAAAAAAATACGGGCAAAATTTTCTTATCGACCGCCATATCCTGGAGAAAATAATCACCACAGCAAAAATAAATAAATCAGACTGTGTCCTTGAAATCGGACCGGGTATCGGCACAATGACCCAGTATCTTGCCGAAAATGCCGGAAAAGTCATAACGGTCGAAATAGATAAAAACCTGATTCCGATTCTTAACGAAACATTGGCAGATTATGATAATGTAATCATCAAAAACCAGGATATCCTAAAAATTGATTTGATTAGCTTAATAAATGAGCATAATGACGGTAGACCGGTTAAGGTTGTTGCCAATCTTCCGTACTATATAACAACTCCGATTATTATGGCTTTATTTGAACAAAAAATACCTCTTGAATGTTTGACTATCATGGTGCAGAAGGAAGTCGCGGAACGGATTAAGACCGGACCGGGTACCAAAGAGTACGGTGCACTTTCGCTGGCGGTGCAGTATTATGCGAAACCGGAGATTATTGCAATAGTCCCTCCTGCTTGCTTTATCCCAAAACCGGCTGTCGCAAGCGCGGTTATTCATTTGGAAAAGCATATAGTACCAAGCGTTGATGTAAAGGATGAAGGCTTGCTATTTAGAATTATCCGGGCAGCATTTAACCAGCGGCGGAAAACCTTGGCTAATGCCTTGGCAAATGCAGCGGATTTGAATATAAGCCGTGATGAAGCAGTAAGCGCTCTCCGGGAAATGGATTTAAACGAATCTATTCGTGGCGAAGCACTGTCACTTTCAGAATTTACAAAATTATCCAATATTTTATTAAGATAAAAACTGAATTGTAAGAATTTTCAGACCTTTCGGTTTTTTGGTTGAAAAAGTGCTATAATGTTATAGCTTATTATAAGTGCCTAATCGCGCGTCCCGCGCATACAAAAGGAGATAATATCCCCATGAAAATTCAAAGAGTATTTTGCCTTGTTCTTGCCTTCATCTTTATTTTTACCCTTTCTCCAGCGATACCGTTCGTAATAGCAGAAACTATCGACGACAAAATCGCTGAAATTGATAAAACTATCAATGGAACGTGTGAATGTGAGGATGAGGACTGTTGTCTTGAAAACCTTGACACCGGAGAAGACCAACCCAGTCCCCCTGACGATATGGATGCGGGTTGTGAATGTGCTGATGATGAAGATTGTGAATGTTTAGATAATACTGATTGTAATTGCGCCGATGATTCAGATTGTGAATGTATAGACGATATCGATTGTGGTTGCGCCGATGATTCAGATTGTGAATGTTTAGATGTTATAGGTTGTGACTGTGTAGATGATATGGATTGTGATTGTTTTGTTTTTGCGGATTTTATGATGACCCAATTTATCTTAAATACCTATACGATAGATCAAATGGGCGAGCATGATCATGATAAAGCAGGACGGGTATATTTTGGTAATGATCTTGGTGCCAATTGGTCGGCTTTAGAAACGACTTTTAAGGTTTGGGCACCGGAAGCCACATCGGTATCAGTAAATCTCTCCTTGGCAGTACGATTGGCCTATGACCGGGTGGCTTATATGGTGTAAGTTGCCCAACAAAATCCGTACCTTATGTATCAAAACACGACAATTATACCCTTTGGGACAAACTGGTTTATAGTACGCGCATGGCTTTACCCAAAAGAGGACGCCCGGGGGATGGCGGAAGCCCTATTGAGAATTGGGATCATACATATAGTGCCGCGCATGATGTCAGAACAGGTGACGAATATTTGAAAGCGGTACAGCGAAACAAGATGGCGGCTTCCATCATAATGACATCTCAAGGAATGCCTTTTATGCAGGCAGGTGAGGAATTTGCCAGACATAAATCCGGCGATTCCAACAGTTACAATTCACCTACATCGACCAATTGGCTGGATTGGCAGCGGACGATAGATTACAAAGATATTTTAGATTATTATAAGGGAATGATTGCCATTCGCAATAGTTTCTCGCCTCTTCGCACGGCAGAAAGTGGGTTAAGTTATGGTTCATGGGGATTTGGTGAGCCGGGAACTGATAACTCGTTACTGGGGCTGTCTTACACAAATCCCAACCCAGGTGGAGCGGAATGGGATTGGCTTGCAGTACTGGTTAATCCCACCGGAAACGATGCCAATATACCCATGCAAGCCCGTACAAATGACCCAAATTTTCCGACCGAATGGGTGGTTATAGCTGATGGTGAGAAGGCGGGAACAGTGCAAATAGGTGTGGTTACAGGAACGCGAACGATAGTTGGTGTGGGTGCTCAGGCGCGTCAACAGCTCACATTGGACAGTGATGTACCCAGTTATTCGACCATGATTTTGGTTGACAAGGCAAGTTATGACCGTTTCAATGCTATAACGAATGGCACGGTAAGGGTAAGGCACCTAAACAAAGCAAATAACGAGAGTGTCGCCCAAGAGGATACAATCACTCAAAAAATTGGCACCACTTATCACGCACAACCAAGGAAAATTGCAGGATACGCGCTAGATAATAACCCCGTCGAACGTATTGGTTCCGTGAGTGCCGGAGAAACAATTGTTACTTATTATTATGAAGAAATCGCGCCGGGTGGTGCAGAAACATATACCACAACGGTTATCGTCAATAAGAATAGTGATAAATGGGAGAATCACGGTAAGGAATTTGCTTTGAAACTCGCTTCAGATACTTCCATCACTGTTGCAGTCGATAGTGACGGTACTGCCCAGGTTGGACGTGGTATATGGAAAGTGTATGAAGGTAATACGGATACAGGCAGAACGATAATCGTAAACAACACATCCAGAAGTCTGACTTTGGATTACTTTTCCGTTGCATTTGATTCAAGCGACACGACAATTGATGCAGTATATGACGGTGCAACCATATTGAATGATAATATTGTTTTGAGCGGAAAAAGACTTGTTTTAACTGCAAACGTAGGTGGTGCAGGACCTTTCGCCTTCGGGTGGAGTGGAACAACAAGCGGGCAGAATGCTTCTCTCGTTATGCCGGTGCTGGTAACACAAGTTATTGCATTTGTTACTGTATGCGATGCCCCATCAACTTGGAATGCCGGATCTAAAGCCACTTGCACTACCGCAAGCACACGGCAGAAAATATGTTTAAGAGATTCTTGCCATCATATTATAGAAAGCGAAGATGTTGACTCACTGGACCATGTGGGTCACGGATATGATGGAACGGGTGTATCGGCGAACCCACGGGCAAACTGCACGACCAACCAAGTATGTGCGAGAGAAGGTTGCAATTTTGTTACCGAAGCAAAATTAGGACACGATATGTCTGCCTCGGGGATTTGTCAGCGTAGTGGCTGTAATTATACCGAAAAAAGGTCTGTCACCGTCAAACCGAAACAATCACCCCAAGTGGTAGCTCAAGAGCCTCCTCAAGAAACACCTCAAGAGATACCCGCGGAAGGTGAAGGTAATGTCGGCAGTGTACGTACCGGGACACGGTCTACCCCCGCCCTGCCAATACTGGCACCCCAAGAGGAAGATGATGACGGTAGTGACCATACCGAAACACAGCCTGTCCCCGACGAGCCGGTACTACCCAAGGAAACACCACAAGAGGTTGACGATAATGGCGGATTAACCGATGAAATACCGAGTGAAGTCAAACAATCTGAAACACTCACAACTACCCAATACTCCTCCCAACCCGGGACAGCTCGAAGACCGTTATTATGGGGCTTCATAGCGGGTGCGGCATTTGGTATAATAGGAGTAGCAGCGTTTATCGGATGGAGTTGGTGGAATAAGAAAAAAGGAACAAAGTAATGGGTTTTTATATTTATCTGGGCTTTTTGCTGGTTTCAATGGCAATCGTTATATTTTTGGCGGCTTTTACTCTGTCGCGGACGGATTCCAGAAAAATAATTTGGTTTACTCCCATGCTGGTTGCCATGTTCTTTTATTTACTCGGAATTTTTATGAGTGTTATTTCAAAATCGGCTGAAGCGGCGTATAACGGTGTGAGGCTGGAGCTAGTCGGTTCTTATACCATAGGTCCGTTGACGATGTTTTTTATTGCGGACTATTGTAAAATAAAAATACATAGAGCCTTTAAAGCAGTACTGCTGCTTATATCTTTAATATTATTAGTATTTGCTTGGACAACAGAGTTCCACGGATTGATATATACCTCATTTACATTATCCGAAAAAATATACGATGGGATTGATATAGAGAGCGGTCCCATGCGTTTTTTTACGCACTTATATATTTTGTTCTGTACTGTAATGGCAAGTATATTTTTGGTCAAACGAATGTTTAACTGGGGTGCCAAATATCACCGGATTCTCGTTTTGTTTATATTTGCATTATTAACTCCCGCACTTGTTAATATTTTATACTCAATGAATATTTGGGGACTTGCGGATAAAGGTATGCAACTTCCGGCTATTATCATGTCTTTTAATTGTATAATTCTTTGGCTAAACGTTGTACGCTACAATATGTTCGACATTGTAACCGAAGCTATGAAAATGGCTTTGATGCATACAAAAGAAGCATTCATATTAATAGACGTTGAAAACAATTTTCTTCATGCGAATGAAGCAGCAGTGAAAGTTTTCCCCGAACTTGAGACCATGAGAACGAACAGCCCGATAGACAGAATAGAAAATCTCCCTTTCACTCTGCCGGGAAATGCCGCTGTTTCCGAACGGCTGTATTTTGAACAACCCGGCGACCGCTACTTTTCTGCGAGCATAGACCCGATAAAGGGTGAGAATGCCAAAATAGAGGGACATATCATATTAATACAGGATATTTCCGAAGTTACCCTGTTGGCAAAAAAAGCAGAAGAAGCGAACCGGCTCAAAAGCAATTTCCTCCAAGACATGAGCCACGAAATGAAAAACCCGCTGACTGTTATCGCCACCGGAATTGACTACGCCGACAGCCAGACGGGAATAAAAGAAGCCAATATTCCAAAAGCTAAAGAAGCCATTGAAACGGTACGAAATGAAACACAGCGGCTTGGACGTATGGTAGGTGGCATGATTGATTTGGCTTCCATAAGCGGAACGGAAGAAAACCGTAAACGGATAAATTTCGCCGAATTGCTTACAAGTAGCGCGGAGGTTTTTAGGTTCAATCTTGAGCAAAAAAATATCAGCCTTCATGTAGAAATCGCTCCCGGTTTACCGGATGTGTTTATTGAATCTGACAAATTTAAGCAGGTTTTATTTAACCTGTTGTCCAACGCTGCCGACCATACACAGGACGGACGGATTACCGTGATGGCGGATTCATTGGACGGATATATAACCGTGCGCGTGACGGATACCGGAAGCGGTATATCACCTGACTTGATCCCTCGTTTATTCGAGCGCGGTATTTCAGGAAGGGGTGGCACGGGGTATGGGTTATTTTTGTGTAAAATAATTATCGAAGCTCACGGCGGCAAAATCAATATCGAAAGTGAACCGGGCAAAGGCACGGACATAACGTTCACTATTCCAGTCTACGGTGGACAGGAGGTGGCTCATAGAAATGAACGGAAAAATAGTATTACTTGTTGAGGACAACAAAGATGTGCAGACATTTAATAAGGCTCTATTGGAACAAAAGGGTTTTGTGGTCATAATGGCATTTACCATCGCTCAGGCGGTGCAGTTTGTCGAAAGTAACCACCCTGATGTGATTGTGCTTGACCGGGGGATGCCGGACGGTGAGGGGCTTGATTTTCTTGAGGAACTCAGGTCGCGGGGTGACAAAACCCCGGTACTGCTTCTGACCGGATTTGGCAAGGACTTTGAGGTCGAGCAGGGTTTTGATGCGGGTTGTGACGATTATTTTTGTGATAAACGAAAACCGCGTTCTGAGCGCGGAATATATCTATGAGCAGGTCTGGGGACAGCCTGCAATCAACGACGTAAGAACCGTAAAAAACCAAGTATCTGTTTTGCGGAAAAAGCTGGAAAACAGTGGTTTCGCGATTACGTCCGTCTATGGTGAAGGTTATCTTTTCGAGTCGGGATAAATTATAGAAAGAAAGTATTATAATTATGTTGGCTTAAAATAAAAATATATTGACTAATTATGGAAATTTTGCTACGATAAGATGATACTTACTAACATATAATAATAAAAAGGAGAGAGAGTTTATTATGAAAAGAAAGTTAGCTTTACTTCTCGCACTGGTTATGGTATTTTCCTTAACCACCGCATGTGGCTCGAAAGATGATGGCAAATTTAAAGTTGGTATTTCGATGCCTACCCAAAGCTTGCAACGCTGGAACCAAGATGGTTCAAACATGAAAGAAATGTTTGAAGCCGCCGGTTATGAAGTAATCCTTCAGTACGGTGGTGACAACGAAGTTGATTTACAAATCAGCCAGATTGAAAACATGATTGCCGCCGGTGTTGGCGTACTGGTAATCGCGGCGATTGACGGTGATTCACTGACCGGGGTTCTTGCAAGTGCAAAGGACAAAGGTATTCCTGTTATCGCTTATGACCGTCTGATCATGGGTACCGATGCAGTTACATATTATGCAACCTTTGATAACTGGCAAGTTGGTGTATTCCAAGGCAATTATGTAAGAGATGCACTTGATCTTAACAATGCCTCTGGACCTTTCAACATCGAATTCTTTACCGGCGACCCCGGCGACAACAACATCAATTTCTTCTTTGATGGAGCAATGTCAGTTCTGCAACCCTTCCTTGACAGTGGCGTATTGGTCACCCCTTCCGGGCAAACCGAAAAGCTTGTTGTAGCTACTGTTGGTTGGAGCACCGAAGCTGCCCAGGCCAGAATGGAAAACCTGATCAGCGCCAATGGTTACAGCCCAACCGGTACACCGCTTCACGCTGTAATGTGTTCAAATGACTCAACAGCCCAAGGTGTTACCAATGCATTAGTTAATGCCGGCTTTACCGCCGCCAACTTCCCGATCGTCACCGGGCAGGACTGCGACAAAGTTTCAGTTATCAATATGCTCGCTGGAACCCAGTCAATGTCAGTATTTAAAGATACCCGCAGCCTTGCAGCAGCCGTTGTTAACATGGTTAACGCAATTGCTAAAGGAAACACAGTTCCGGTAAATGACACAACCACTTACAATAACGGTACCGGAATTATCCCGTCATTCCTCTGTGAACCGGTAGTCGGTCTTCCGACCAACGTCAGAGAACTGCTCATTGATTCCGGTTATTACACTGCCGCTGAGGTAGGACTTGACTAATTAAAGCAAACTAATTAAATGGGGTCTGCGTTTGCAGACCCCATTTTAAAAGTGAGGGAAATTATGAACGAACCCTTATTACGCATGAAAAGTATTACCAAACTGTTTCCCGGCGCCAAAGCCCTTGATAACGTAAATTTCGATGTTTCGAACGGCGAAATCCATGCTTTGGTCGGTGAAAACGGAGCCGGAAAATCTACCCTCATGAATGTCTTAAGCGGCGTTTACCCGCATGGTACATATGATGGTGAGATTATTTATGATGGCGAGGAATGCCGTTTTTCACGGATTAGGGATAGTGAAGAAAAAGGTATTGCCTTTATTCATCAGGAGCTGGCATTGATTCCTTATATGACTATCGGCGAAAATATGTTTCTTGGTAATGAACGCGGCAGCTTCCTCCGGCTTGATTGGGATGAGACCAATCGTAAGGCGGCCGAATTTCTAAAGATTGTTGGTCTTAATGAATCCCCCCAGACATTAGTTAAGGATATCGGCGTAGGAAAACAACAAATGGTCGAGATTGCGAAAGCACTTGCCAAAAATGTCAGACTTCTTATTCTCGATGAACCAACCGCCTCCCTGAATGAGGAGGATTCACAAAACCTCTTAAAGCTATTATTGAGATTCAAAGAAGAAGGGATGACCTCCATTCTTATTTCCCATAAGCTCCATGAAGTCGAACAAGTCGCCGACAGCATTACGATTTTGCGCGACGGTGCGACAATCGAAACATTAGTTAAAGGTAAAGATGATATCAACGAGCAGCGGATTATTAAGGGCATGGTCGGGCGTGAAATAAATGACCGTTATCCAGCGCGCGAAAGCAAAATCGGCGATGTAACGCTGGAGGTGAGAAACTGGACGGCATATCATCCTTTATATAAAGGCAGGAAAGTATGTGAAGATGTCAATATAAATGTCCGCAAAGGTGAAGTTGTCGGAATAAGCGGTTTGATGGGAGCCGGCCGCACCGAGCTGGCGATGAGTATCTTTGGGCGGAGTTATGGGACCGATATTTCCGGTGAGGTTTATCTGAATGGCAAACTCACAAACTTGAAAAGCATCAGGAATGCAATCAGGAACAAAATTGCGTATGTCACCGAAGACCGAAAGAGTGATGGTTTGGTTTTAACAAATACCATCCGCCTAAATACAACTCTTGCCAATCTTAACCGGACAAGTAGATTTAGTTTTGTAATTGATAAGGACAAAGAAATACTTTTTGCCAATGACTATAAGTCACGTTTTGGGGTCAAGTGTTCAAGCATAGAGCAGCACGTTGCCAATCTTTCCGGGGGAAACCAGCAAAAGGTATTATTGTCAAAATGGATGTTTGCTGAACCGGATATTCTTATTTTGGATGAGCCGACCCGCGGAATTGATGTCGGGGCAAAATATGAAATATACAATATCATCAACAATTTAGTTGCCGAAGAAAAATCCGTCTTGTTGATATCCAGTGATATGCCTGAGCTTCTGGGGATGTGTGACCGGATTTATGTAATGAACGAAGGCCGGATTGTTGGCGAGCTTAATCGTGATGAGGCAAACCAGGAAATGATAATGGAAATTATTCTTCATTCTTGTAAGGGAGCGTAAACCGATATGGAAAATGCAAAGAAATTTTTAAGTAAAAACGGTCTACTGGTTGTTTTACTGATGGTTATGGTTTTATTCGAGGTATTGCTTTCGGTTAATGGCAGGGGATCTCTGTTCTCACCCGAAAACCTTACGAACTTAATCAGCCAGAACAGTTATGTCGTTATTCTAGCGACAGGTATGTTGTTATGTATCTTGACCGGTGGTAATATTGACCTGTCGGTCGGCAGTGTCGTAGTCCTGGTTGGAGCGATATCAGGAATCTTCATTGTGAGGATGAACATGAACCCATACCTCGCAATTGTGTTATGCCTTGTTATCGCATCGTTGATTGGAGCATGGCAAGCATTTTGGATAGCTTATGTCGGGATACCACCATTTGTCACGACGCTGGCAGGTATGCTGGTTTTCCGCGGACTCGCATTAGTCATCATGAACAGCCAAAATATCGGACCATATCCGGATGATTATAAAGTGCTATTTAATAGTTTTATTCCCGGCATCGGTAATGAAGCGGCATTAATCCATGGTCTGTCAATTGTCCTCTCAATCATTATTTGCTGTATCTTAATATTTACCCAAGTATTTTCACGTATCCAAAAAAAGCGCAAGGGTTATGAAGTTGAAAAACTTAGTGTGATGATATTCCAGCTCGTTACAGTTTGTGTCGTAATTCTGTTTGTATTCGAGCGCCTTGGACGCCATCGCGGGATTCCGATTATGTTGGTAATTCTTGGTTCCATCGTTATTATCTATAGTTACTTTACTTTGAACACCGTTCCCGGACGTTATCTTTATGCCATGGGGGGTAACCAGAAAGCAGCCCGACTCTCCGGAATTGATACCCGCAAAATGCTCTTTTTCGCTTATACGAATATGGGTTTTCTTTCCGGTGTTACTGCTCTTGTTATCGTGGCACGTTTTAATCAGGCGAGTACAATGGCGGGAAATGGTTATGAACTTGATGCCATCGGGGCATGCTTCATCGGTGGAGCGAGTGCTTATGGAGGGGTTGGAACTGTCGGCGGCGCAGTAATTGGAGCTATTTTTATGGGTGTCCTAAACATGGGAATGTCAATTTTGGGTGCCGACCAGAATTTGCAACGAGTAATAAAAGGTTTGGTATTATTGGCGGCCGTTATTTTTGATGTCCTTTCAAAGAATAGAAAGCAGGCTGCATAGTGTGCCTGTCGACCCAAAAGTTTGCACACATCGGAAAGGTATATGATATGAAAGCATTTTCCGCTCCCGGGCGCGTCGAAATCGGCGGTAACCATACTGACCACCAGCATGGACGGGTACTTGCCGCCGCCATCAACATGGAAGCTAAATGCATAGCTACCCCCAATGGAACCAACCTAATCCGCATCACTGATACGCAATATGGGTTGGAGACGGTTGATATTAGTGACCTAGCCGTTCGCGAAGATGAAAAGGGGACATCAGCCGCCCTTATCCGGGGTGTTGCTGCCTGGTTCAAAAATAAAGGACATGCCATCGGTGGTTTTGATGGAAATATATCGTCTGATATTCCAAGCGGTTCGGGACTTTCCAGCTCGGCGGCTTTTGAAGTTTTAATCGGAAATGTCTTTAAAGGTTTGTTTGGTTCGGCGGTTACCCCGCTGGATATTGCCATCGCCGGTCAATATGCAGAAAATATTTATTTCGGTAAACCATGCGGGTTAATGGATCAAGCAGCTTCCAGTTTTGGCGGACTTGTTATGATTGATTTTCAAGATCCCGATGACCCGGTTGTCAAAAAAATCCCTTTCAATTTACCCGACCATTTATTATGTGTTGTTGATACTATAGGAAACCATGCTGATTTAACTGATGAATACGCTTATGTTACCACGGAAATGAAAGCCATCGCCAATCATTTTGGTAAGGATTATTTACGTGAGCTGGCACCGGAATTATTTTATGAAAAAATCGCGGAGCTTCGTAAATATGGCGACCGTGCGGTTCTTCGGGCAATCCACTTTTTTAACGAAAATGAGCGTGTCCTTTCACAAGCGAAAGCCTTGGAAGAAGGAAGAATCAACGACTTTCTTGACCTTATCATCGAATCAGGATTATCATCACAAACTTGCTTACAAAATATTTACCCATCCGGCAGCATTCTCACCCAGGAGGTCAATCTTGGTCTTCAAGTAAGCGCACAAATCCTGGGGGGCAAAGGTGCTTGGCGGGTACACGGTGGTGGTTTCGCCGGTACTATCCTGGCTTTCGTTCCGATTTCTTTAAAATACGAGTACCAGAAACGTATGTTTGGTGTATTCGGGAGGAATTGTTGTCATTTTCTGACTATCCGGTCAGAAGGTGGTATCGAGTTATAGTACTATATATTGTTTAAATCTGTTTTTTTCATCAATATCTTGTAAATTTCTCTTTTTATTTTCGTTATTCTGTGGTACACTAATCTATAATGCTTTTGTTTTTTGTGGAGAAAGTGTACTATGGATAAATTCGAATACAATGTACGTTCCAACGAGATTAAAGAACTAATCAAAGAAGGAAATTACAAGAAAGCGGCTGATATCGCCGATACAATTGACTGGCGGCGGGTGAAAAGTATCATGATGCTTTGCACCGTCAGTGATGTATACAAAATTAACCGCCGTTATGAGGATAGCCGTGATATCCTGCTTTATGCGTATGAGCGCCATCCTAATGGTCGCTTGATTCTTTATTATTTGTGCGAATTATCCATCAAACTGGGTGATATTGTCAGTGCCTTGGAATACTATAAAAGTTTTGTCCAGGCTGCTCCAAAAGATGCCAGTCAATTTATCCTGCTTTACAAAATATATGAAGCCCAGGATGCCACTTTGGAAGAAAGAATCACCGTTCTTGAAGAGCTGAAACGCCGCGATTACAAAGAAAAATGGGCTTTTGAACTAGCTTATCTTTACCATCTTACCGGGCAGACCAGTCTTTGTATTGATGAATGCAATGAGATTTTCTCCTGGTTCGGAAGAGGGAAATATGTCACCAAAGCATTGGAATTAAAGCAATTGCATACGCCGCTTCCTGATGACCAAAAAGCGCGTTTAAATGAATCACATCAAGATAATATTAGTTATGAACCGGACAATGTAGATGGTGTTGATTATTATGACGAAAGCGATGAAAATGCTGGCGACGATACCGGCGGATGGCAAAGAATCTCAAATTTTGACAAGATCTTTACCGCCAGCGGTATGAATGAAAGCGATGATGATTTGGATATCCGGATTCGCCCGGTTGATGTCAGTGAATATAACACTATCAATATACAGCAGGAAATTGCTGAAAATATGAAGGAATTGCTGTCCGCGGGAGATACACAGGATATGAAATTTGTCCCGCTTAAGTCTTATACGGCTCCACTACAAGACATAAATGAAATAGAGCTTGAGAATGAATCTTCGGAAGAGGTATACTTTGAAGATACCGGCGACATGATTGACCAAGCGGGTCAACCAGATGATGAAATACTTCCGCAAATAACTGAAGAGACTTATGTAACAGAAGAAGCCCTGGAAATAATGGAAGAAGAAATTGGAGAGTCGGCCTTAGAAGAAACCCCGGAATTGGTTGAAGAAGCTTCGGACTTTAACGAAGAAGAAGTATATGAAACAGATGAAGAAGACGGCGTATTTGATTATGAGCAGTTAGAGTTTAAGATAAAAGAAGAAATGAAAAAGGGGATTAATGAAACGGGAGTAATTAAGGCATTTACCAAACCTTCTACTTATGATGAGATCCTTTCACAAGGTTACGATGGTCAAATCAGTCTGGTGGTTCCCGATGAAAAGAAAGTCGAAAAGCAAATTACCGGACAGCTCAAAATTGATGATATCCTTACCGAATGGGAGCGTCAGAAAAGAGAAATTGAGCAGAAACGAAAAGATGAAGTGCGGATGAAAATCCAAGAGCAAACGGCAACCCTCTTTAATGATTTTGATACCCAGACCAAAATGGGATTATTGGAAAAATTGGAAAAAGCGATGGTTGATGCCACAGTCAAGTCCGGTCCAAGTATTATCAAAGTGTCTGATATCGGTACTGATTTGAAAGCGCAAGTGGACAAAGAAGCTATTGATGAGGAAGTAAAACGGATGCTTGAATCGGCCGATGATTTTGAGGATGATTTTTCTGATGACGAAGATGGTTATGAAGAATTGGATATAGAAGAAGTTGAGTTGATAGAAGAGGATGTTGATGAAGATGATGTCGATGAGGAAATTATATTGGATAGCGAAATCGAGGCGGAAGAGGAAATAGTGGAAGAAATAGCCGCAGATGAAGAGGAAATTATGGTAGACGAAGTGATTAATTCAGAAGATGATACAATTGTAGAAAATGAACTTGTTTCCGACGAAGCATCCATGGAAGCCGAAGCATCCATGGAAGTTGAACCATCCAGTGAAGCTGAACCATCCACGGAACCGGAAGTTACCACCGAATCTGAACTTCCTGCAACTCCTCCGGTTGGTGATGATGTTCGCAGTTTTACCCCCGAAGAAAAAATCCGCTTCGGACGTTTTGTCAAGCATAAAAAAATGAGACGCCAATTGGTAGCCATACTTGATCGGATTAAGGAATCTGACAGTCCCAGTCACATTGTTGTCACCGGCGAAGAAAGCCTCGCCAATATGAAAGTAATCAAAGGTATTATTAAGGAAGTCAAAAATAAAAACGAAGAATTATTTGGGAAAGTCGTAAAAATCAGTGGTGATACCCTCAATAAAAAGATAGTTTCAAAAACTTTTGCCAATATGTCAAACGGCATTATTATTATTGAACATGCCGCCAATATGAAAAAAGAGTCGGTGATAGACCTGATGGAATTTATCAAAACCCCGGACAATAAATTGATGGTTATCCTCGAAGATAACCGCCCGTCCATTGATGAATTATTGGAAAAGGAAGCCGAGTTAAAAAATATCTTTCCCCACCGCATTGATTTGAACGCGCTGGATAACCAGTCTCTCGTTGAATATGCCAAAAATTATGCCTTTCAACAAGAGTACTCAATTGATGAATTTGGCATTCTGGCACTCCATACGCGCATCGCCGAAATGCAGACTTCTGACCATGAAGTGACCACCGCCGAGGTCGAAGAACTAATCGAAGAGGCGATTTATAGTGCAGATCGAAAAAATCCTAAGCATTTCTTTGACATTCTGGCCGGAAAGCGATATGATGAAGAGGACATGATAATCTTAAAGGAAAAAGATTTCTTGAATTAACAAACGCGAAGTGGTTTTCTCTATTACAAATGAGAAAATATGTGTCCACGGAAAGGCTTGGTTAAGGAATGTCCAAAGTATTCATATCTAAAGATGATCAGTATTTATTTGCCAAGGGAACCCATTATGAAATTTACAAAAAACTAGGTGCCCATCAATCCGAAGAAGGTGGGAAGAAGGGTTTTAATTTTGCTGTCTGGGCACCAAATGCAAAAGCGGTTTATGTGGTGGGATCTTTTAATGATTGGGATGAAACCACCCATCAAATGAAAAAACTTGGTCCCGGAGGCATTCACAGCTTGTTTATTCCCGGGGTAGGGGTTAATGAGCTTTACAAATATCTGATAATCAGCGAAAAAGGCGAGAAGCTATATAAAGCCGATCCCTATGCCAATTACGCCGAGCTGCGGCCGGGGACGGCATCAAAAACAACCGACATGACCAAATTTAAGTGGACGGACAGTGCTTGGATCCGTGACCGTGACAGTAAAAAGTATACCAGTGAACCGGTTGCGATTTATGAATGCCACATTGGTTCATGGATGCGTCATCCCGGTAGTGATGATGATGGTTTTTATACATATCGTGAATTTGCCGAACGGATAGTCGAATATCTTAAAGAAATGAAATATACCCACATTGAGCTTATCGGTATCTCAGAATACCCTTTTGACGGCTCATGGGGATACCAGGTTACCGGATATTATGCCCCGACTTCACGATATGGTGAGCCGGTTGATTTCATGTATCTGGTAAATCTTTTGCACCGCAACAAAATCGGTGTTATCCTTGACTGGGTTCCGGCTCATTTTTGCACCGATGCCCACGGACTTGGCAATTTTGACGGGTTGTGTATTTATGAGCATCCCGATCCCCGCCTGGGTGAACACCCCGACTGGGGAACGAAGATTTTTAATTATGCAAAAAATGAGGTCAAAAATTTCCTTATTGCCAATGCTCTTTATTGGATCAAAGAATTTCACATTGATGGAATCCGGGTTGACGCGGTAGCTTCAATGCTTTATTTGGACTATGGAAAAAAAGAAGGGCAATGGGTCGCCAACGAATACGGGGGAAACAAAAATTTAGAAGCAATCGAGTTTTTCCGTCACCTTAACTCTGTAATTAGTGGCGCATATCCCGGTTTTCTTTCGATTGCCGAAGAATCAACGGCATGGGCGCTGGTTACCGGAAAAGTGGAAGATGGTGGTTTAGGTTTCAGCTTTAAGTGGAACATGGGTTGGATGCATGATTTTTGTGAATATATGAAGCTTGACCCATATTTCCGCCGTAATAATCATTATGCCCTGACCTTTGCGATGAGTTATAACAATGCCGAAAACTATATTTTACCCTTATCCCACGACGAGGTAGTTCATCTCAAATGCTCGATGGTGAATAAAATGCCCGGATATATGCCGGATAAGTATGCCAACCTGCGCGCCGGATATGCCTATATGTTTGGGCACAGCGGCAAAAAACTGTTATTTATGGGTCAGGATTTTGGACAGGAGCGGGAATGGAGTGAGGAGCGGGAGCTTGATTGGTATCTCCTAAGTGAACCTCACAATAAAGGCTTGCATGAATATGTTAAAGAATTATTGAAAATTTATCGAAAATATCCTTGTATGTATGAAATAGATAATAACTGGGGTGGGTTCGAATGGATAAATGCGGATGATAATGAACGCAGTACCTATAGCTTTTTCCGTAAGGCAAAGAACAAACGAAACAACTTGTTATTTGTAATCAACATGACGCCGATGGAATGGGAAAAATACCGCATCGGGATACCAAAGAAAGGAAAATACAAATTACTGCTCAATAGTTGCGATGAACGCTTTGGTGGAAGTGGTCATGAGATTCCTAATGAACTTATCGCCGAACCGGTTGAATGCAATACACACAAAAACTCGATTGTCTTTGATGTCCCCCCGTATTGCGCCGCAATCTTTATCTTCTAAATTAAAGATTATATTGTAGGGCGGGGGCTTGCCCCCGCCAAAGGATTAATATGCCCACAAAAAACCACCCCTCCCCACTAAAATCCCTAACCACGTTTTTCGTGGTTTTCATATCTTTCATAATATTCCTACCCGGTTGCACACAACCCTTGGAAAACCATGACCATAAATCCGTCTTCACATCTTACCTCGATATTCCCGATATTACCGCCGAAGAAATACAAGCAATCGAAACCCTTAAGGCAAATAAGCAATCTTTTATCTATGGTGTCGGACACTCAACAGAGGCATTTTTTAATCAAGAGTATTCTAAAGTTGATGGTTTTACCCGCCTTTTTTGTGAATGGCTGAGTGAATTATTTGATATTCCCTTTGACATAGTTTTTTATGGCTGGGTTGATTTGTTTGACGGTATGCAAAGTGGGGCGATTGATTTTACCGGAGATTTGACTCCTACGGACGAACGACGCGAAGCTTATTTCATGACCGATCCGATTGCTCAACGAGCGATGAAATATTTTTGGCTTAAGGGGAACCAGCCTTTTTCTGCGCCGACCCTTAGGATTGTTATGCTTAAGGGTTCGGTTTCGTATGCCAATTTTGTTTCTGCCGAGCAACATGATAATTATGATGTGATTTTTACGGACAATGTAAGCATGGCATATCATAAGCTAAAGAGGGGGGAAGCTGATGTTTTCATCGAAGAGGGAGTTGTTGAAGCGGCTTTTGACACATATGGTGATATTGTTTCGGCCGATTTTTTCCCGTTTCGTTACAACCCGGTTTCCCTGACAACATTTAATCCGGAGAACAAACACATTATTTCTGTTGTCCAAAAAGCCCTCGAAAATGGCGCCTGCGAACACCTTAGGGAGTTATACCAAATCGGAGATAAAAGATATAACCGCCACAAAATATATATGATGCTCGATGAAGAAGAACGGGAATTTATCCACGAAAATAGCATTATTCCTTTTGTGGCTGAGCATTATAATTATCCCATTAGTTTTTATAACCGTTATGAAAATCAATGGCAGGGTATCTATTTTGACATCATGGCTGAGGTAACAAAGCTCACCGGATTGAGATTCAAAATAGTTAATGATGAAAAAGCGGAATGGCCGGAGCTTCTTAATATGTTGGAGAGTGGGCAAGCATATATGATAAGCGAGCTTATCCCTACTGATGAGCGGATGAGAAGAGGTTTCCGCTGGCCGGAGGTTGCCACCGTCGCCGACAATTATGCTTTATTATCCAAATCCGAAACACCAACGATAACCTTAAAAGATGTTTTAAGTGTAAGTGTCGGTATACCCAGCAAAACAGCATATGCAGAGATGTTTCATAATTGGTTTCCCAATCATCCGCAGGCGGTGGAGTTTGAAAGCTCAAACGCATCTTTTGAAGCTTTACACAATGATGAAGTGGAGATGGTCATTTCGAGCCAGCGGCGCCTACTTGCCATCACCAATTATCACGAATACCCCGGTTACAAAGCCAATGTCGTTTTTGACCAGCTTGCGGAATCATATATCGGGTTCAATCAAGAGCATGCCGTACTAAGTTCCATTTTTAGCAAGGTAATGCAAGTTAGTGATATTAAAGGAATATCCGATCAGTGGATGCTTAGAACCTACGATTATAAAGGCCAGATTGCCCAAGCGCGGATACCGTGGCTGATTGGCGCAATATGCCTTTCGCTGGTAATTGTTCTGCTTTTGACAATCATGTTTATCCGTATCCACAAACAACAGATAAAGCTGGAAAAAATGGTCCAAATCCGGACCGCAGAGATTAACAAACAATCGCACTGGTATCAAGCTATCCTTGACGCGACTCCATTACCAATTACCGTTACCGATGCCGATATGAAATGGACATTTGTCAATAAAGCAGTTGAAGATTTCCTGGGAATGAAGCGCGAAGATATGATGGGTAAACCTTGCTCAAACTGGAATGCCCACATCTGCAAAACCCCCGAATGTGGAATAGAATGCGCCAAACGTGGTCTGAAACAGACCTTCTTTCACCATCAGGATTCATCTTATCAAGTTGATGTTGAGACATTAAAGGACATGGACGGCAATCTTATCGGTTTCATCGAGGTGGTACAAGATATCACCCAAATAGAAATGTTGGCAAAACAACAGGCGGAAGCGGAAAGCCGTGCCAAGTCCAAGTTTTTGTCAACGATGAGCCATGAGATCCGCACCCCGATGAACGCGATTATCGGAATGACCGCAATTGCTGAACAGACGGATGATATCGAACGCAAAAATTTTGCGATTGCGCGGATAAAGGACGCATCAAAACATTTGCTTGGTATCATCAATGATGTTCTTGATATGTCCAAAATCGAAGCCGACAAACTGGAGCTTGTTCCGGTTGAAACCAATTTTGACCGATTAATTGAGAAGGCCATCACCATCACAAATTTCCGGATGGAGGAAAAAAAGCAAAACTTTTGTCTGGAAATCGAAGATGATGTACCGAGGGAAGTAATCGTTGATGATCAACGCCTGACCCAGGTTATCACAAATCTGCTTACAAATGCCGCCAAATTTACCCATGAAGGTGGAAACATCCAGCTTAAGATATCATTAATATCAGAAAAAGAGGGTGTTTGTGAAATTCAAGTTGAGGTAGCAGACGAAGGTATTGGTATCGCGCCAGAAAACTTCGATAAAGTTTTTGCCCCCTTTGAGCAAGCGGAAAGCGGTATCAGCCGTGAATATGGCGGAACAGGATTGGGTCTCGTTATTTCAAAACGGATTGTTGAGTTGATGGGTGGGAAGATATGGGTTGAATCTGAACTGGGTAAAGGTGCACGTTTTTTCTTTACCGCCCGGGTGTTAAAAAATATTCAGATTAGAGAAACCTTTATTGATTTTCATGAGGATGAAGTATATGTAGAGGGATTGGCAGCAGAATTTATCGGCAAAAATGTTCTGCTGGTAGAGGACGTGGAAATCAACCGCGAGATAGCAATGGCGCTCCTTGAGGATACCGGAATCCTGATTGAATGCGCTGAAAACGGTGAAATAGCCTTGGAAAAAATTGCGGCTTCACCGTCAAAATATGATTTGGTCTTTATGGACATCCAGATGCCGGTTATGGATGGTTTGGAAGCTACCCGCCGCATCCGCGCCTTACCAAATCCAGAAATAAAATACCTAAAAATTATCGCTATGACCGCCAATGTATTTAAAGACGATATCGAAAAGTGTCTTGCTGCCGGAATGAATGACCATATCGGCAAACCACTTGATATTGATGATGTCTTTAGAAAAATGCGAAAGTATATGCGTTGATTCTATTTTTTCAAGTATTAAGAAATCCCCCTAAAAAACCGACATATATGTCATGAAGATAAACATCGAAACGGCAACGCCGCAAATTAATGTTGAAAAAAACATACCTAACAGAGCCAGTAAAGCGCCCAGTACCTCTTTAGGGTTAATTGACATTTCTTCCCAATGGGACGATCATGCTTATGCCGGTCAAGGTAAAACCATAGAAGATGTTATGCTGGAGGCAGGTTCAGAAGACATTGTCGCCCGTCGCAATTACATGGCAGTGATGTCCAATACCATGTCTAAAGAAGATTTTGCCAAGCTGATGCGCGATGGCACCCACCCCGGAAATACCGAAGTTGAAACAGTAGTTACTATTATTGACCACATAAAAGCCGCCTTAGTAAAAGGGGGCAAAGAAATCCACGGTTATACTGACAATCTCGATGCGGAAAAGTTCGCCGCGATTACCGGCAATAAGCTACTTGCCAATAAATTGGCACATAGCTTTAAGGAAAAAGGTCTTCCCGTAACGGAAGAAAATCTTGAAATTGTGGCAAACGCTTGGGAAAAAGCCAAAGAAATCGAAAGTCTGACCGAAGGCGCAGTCAAATATATGGTCGAAAACCAACTTCCTCCGACCCTCAATAACCTATATCTCGCCAGATACTCCGGTGGTAATGATGCCGGAAAACAAGGCCGTGGTTATTTTCCCATCCAGCAATCTTACCTTGCCAAAAAAGCCGACCATTTGGATTGGCAAAAATTGGATCCCCAAATCGAAAAAGTAATCCATGATTCCGGATATGAAGTAAATAAAGAAAATATGCAAGCCGGCCGTTGGTTAATTGAAAAAGGCATTCCCTTAACCACCCCCAATTTTTCCACCCTCAAGCAAGCCCAAGAATTTACAGTAGGGCGGGGGCTTGCCCCCGCCGAAACCCCAATATTTATCGAAGCCAAAACTGATCAAATCGTCGCCACCATCACCAAAGCAATAGCAGACGGCAAAAACCCGCTCAATACAAATCTCCTTGACCCAGACAGCGATGTCGAAAAAGCACTTAAATACACAGAAGACATCAAACAAATCAACCCATCAGCAATAGAAAAAGTGGTAACCAATGAACAAGTCTTAAATCTAAAGAATTTACTGACAGCCCAACGCAGAATTACAGCGGGTAGCTATAATACACGCGAAAACGACCGACCAAGTCAGTCAACACCCAATGAGCAACACCTACCCCTCACCGACAAAATTCTCGCAGCCCAGCGCCTACTTTTAGAAACCAGTCTGGTTATGACCGCCGAAGCAAACCTACGGATGTTGCGTACCGGTTTTAATATTGAAACAGCACCACTTGAACAATTGGTTTCCGAATTTAAAGCCTTGGAAAATTCCCCACGCAGTCTCCATTACAATGAGACCATCACCAAAATCGCTGAAATAACGGTTATGCCTGCCGCTCTTGTTGCGCGGATGACCCGTTTTGCCCCGGCTCACCTGCTTCCGAAAACCGGAACACTTGCCACCTTAAACGAAATCCATGAAAACGGTACAATTTTAAAGGCTTCCTACGAAAAAGCCGGAGAACTCTATGAACAAGTGATGACCAGTCCGCGCCGTGATATGGGTGATTCCATCATCAAGGCATTCCGTAATGTTGATGATATTTTATCAGAAATGAACTTGGAGCTTTCCCAGGCGAACCGCCGTGCCATCCGCATCCTCGGTTACAACAGCATGGAAATAAATAATGAAAATATCGAAGCGGTTAAGGAAAAAGATGCCCAGCTTCAAGATATCCTTGCCAAAATGAAACCCGGCACGGTTCTTGAAATGATACGTCAAGGTATTAATCCGCTCACGATGGGGCTCGATGAATTACAAGCTATTTTAAATGGAAAAAATGAGACGATCGCGGAAACTCTTGACAGTTACAGCCACTTTTTAGCCAAACTTGACCGCAAAGGCAGCATTACGGAAGCGGAAAGGAAGGTTTATATTGGTATTTACCGCCTGCTTCGCCAAATCGAAAAAGGTGAAAGCCGGGTAGTCGGTTCATTAATTAATGCCGAGATGGATTTTTCCCTAGGAAATCTTTTAACCGCCATCAGGAGTAATAACCGGAAAGGGGTGGATTATCAGGTAAATGATGATTTTGGTGGTGTGACTGCTGTCAATAATGACAAGCTGGAAGCCAGCCTTGAAAAATTACTAACGACCCAAAATGAAAGTGAATTACGGGAAAAATTGGCTGATATCCTTGAACAGCTTGACCTTCACGAAATCAATGAGGATTATCTTACAGAGCAGTTAAAAAATATCCAGCTTGCTAAAGGCGTGGAAAACGAAATTATCCAAAGTTTGCTTGATAGCAATCAGCCGGTGACGGTAAACAATCTGCTTGCCGCTTCGGTGTTATTTAAAAAGCCCAAGGAACTATACCAAAAGGCTGAGACATATGCCAAGGAAAATGATTTAGAATCTATTTTAGCAGATGCTAAAGAAAGGGTTATCAGCGATTTTACTGATGAAGAAAGTGCCACAGGTGCTTTTGAAAATCTTAGGAAAGTTATGAATGATATTTTTACCCGTTCGGCTGTTTCTGATGAGGTTTCGGCTTTGGATGTCAGGGAACTGGGTAACTTGTGCCGCCAAATAAATTTACAAGCTGCGATGAACAATGTCCGTAGGACAGGGTTTAATGAAGAGGCTTATGATATTCCGGTCGAAATCGACGGCGAAATAACCGCAATTAATCTACTCCTCCGCCATGATTCATTAGTTTCGGGTAAAGTATCCTTAACGATGGATACCACCGTATTTGGAAACATGACCGCGGAATTTATGGTAAATAATGGTAGTATTGCTGGTTTTGTCGCAGTAAATGATAGCGAAGGACTAAAGAAAATGGCGGAAAAAGCCGATATTCTTTACACGGCATTATCCGACATGTCAAATTTTGAGGTCGGTGCCATCCATTTTATTAAGAGTAATACACCAAACAATGATAAACCGTCCCATGGGGACGCTCTTATAAGACCCGCGGAAAAGGGAACTTCCACGGATGAACAAAATAAAAGCATGGAAGCTGAAAAGGTCTCGAACAAAGAACTATATTTAGCTGCCAAAGCTTTTATTACTTTTATCCAAAGAGTAAATAAAGTAAGCTAAGGCAAAATTCAGAAAGGAACAACTTATGAAAATTGCTTACAATGCCTCCGCTGTCCTTGCCAATAATGCTTTATTCCGTAATGATATCGATCTTTCACATTCACTTAAACGTCTTTCATCCGGTCTCAAAATAACCGGTGCAAAGGATAATCCCTCCGGTCTTGCAATGGCGCGTCGGATGAATGCCCAAATCGAAGGTATCGCAGTTGCCACCCAAAACGCCAGTGATGCGATCTCTGTTATCGAAATCGCCGACGGGGCAATGCAGGAAGTCCATCAAATTTTGCAACGTATAAATGAATTGGCTGTCAAGGCGTCAAATGAAATATTGACCCCGGATGACCGTAAGATGATTCAGGACGAAATCGCCGCTCTCAAGCAGGAAATCACCCGGATTGGGCAGACCACTGAATTTAACAGTCAGAAAGTTTTGGATGGTTCATTTGACTTACGTGGGTATACGAATAATGTCGAAGTAAAAGTAACGAGTTATAGTGATTATGTAGCGAATGGTACTTACACAATAACTGACTTGGTTGTTGCTTATGACCACAATGGTAATATTAAGTTAACTGATGATGCCGGAAATGCACTTTATGCTTTCACTGGCACTGGTGCTTTGGCAGGAGCCAGAATCTCAGCTGCCGATGGTAATGTAATCACGATTTCCGGACTTAAGGGATTCGAGATAAAATTGGAATTAAGAAGGACAGAAACAGATACGACACCTCCGGGTAACAATCACAATTTTACCCTTCCTCATCCGGGTGACCCGAATGCCAATCCCCCTACTGCTCCCGGAGTTCCCAAGCAATATGTTTATGCTTTGGCAAATGTTACTTCAATACCTGCATCCCCAACAGTTGCCCCACCTACTGCCACGGCAACAACCCCCAATCTCAGAGTCGAAACTGTCGGATTCGGCGCGATGGCAATGCAAATTGGCGCGAACCAAGGTCAGCAGCTGGATATCCGTATTCACCGTTTATCATTGGAAAACTTGGGTATCAGCAATATTGATTTATCTACGCATGAAGGAGCACTTGATGGTTTGAGCAAGATGAATGGGGCAATCAATTATATTTCCAGCGCGCGTAGTCATATGGGCGCTTACCAGAATCGTCTTGAGCATACGATTAGTAATCTTGATATCACAACCGAAAACATGACCGCCGCTTATTCGCGGATTATGGATGTAAATATGGCAGAGGAAATGACCAGGTATACGACTTTGCAAATTCTGGTCCAGGCAAGTACTTCGATGTTGGCACAAGCGAATGAGCGGCCGTCGAATGTATTGCAGTTGCTGCAGTAATGGATGTAATGTGAATCGTCATTGTACTCCGAGCGAAGCTCGGTTTCTTGACCCGCAATCTGCACCAGATATAAATAAAGGAGACCTAATGTCTAACGAAAAGAAACAAGAATATACATTTAGGATTACTCAAGCAAATAAGACGCAATTAATTGTGATTTTGTATGAGATGGCTTTGACTTATATGGAAGAAGCCAAGGAAGCTTTTGACAAAAATAATCGTAAGGAGTTCCGTCTGGCTATCAGTCGTACCCGTGGATGTATTAATGAGCTGATGGGCTCCTTACGTTTTGAATATGAGCTCGCCATCCGCATTTTTCAGCTTTATGTATTTATTACCAAAGAGCTTGCGCGGGCTGAGGTGCGGATGAGTTTTGAGCATGTTGAAAATTCTGCCAAGATAATCAGAGAGTTGTTATTGGCATATCATGAGGTAAGTCTTCAAGATGATTCACTTCCGGTAATGAAAAATGCGCCGATTGTTTATTCAGGTTTCACTTATGACCGTAATGATGTGTTGGTTACTTTGACAAACAATACAAATCGGGGGTATAAGGCGTAGGAGTTAGATAATCCTTCTTGAAGGGTGTGTCAACCCATACTTTATGTGAGGGGGTTTTACTCACACAGGCAGGTGTCCTGTTACTTCAGAATATAGTGGTTTATCATCTCCCGCCACCATGACCGGCATCGGTCGTGGTGATTTTGTTTCTTTATTCGATAGTTTTCGAACTTGCTCCAATAGGTAATTGTATCTGGTAGTTACTGAATTAAGCTCATATATATAGCAGTCGATTAAATCGGGCTCGACGACATTATCGAAACCATTGTAGGCGGTTTCTAGAGCTTCTTTTGCTTTTCGTAAGTCATCTAGAAGCATATTGCTTTGTTTTTCTTCTTCGGTTTTTTCTTCTTTTATCTTTCGCGTTGCGAAACGGTTATTTCCTTGGCTGAAGAAAAATTTCATGGTTTGGTCCCCCTGGTTGATTTATGGGAAAATATGGTAATTGTATTTATATTTAAAGTATAGGCAGGGGTGGGGGGAAATATACTATTAATTTACTCTTTGGTGCTTTGGACTTCGTTTGTAAGTCAAAAACTATTTGGTGCTTTGGACTCCGTTAGTAATTCAAAAAACTCTTTGGTGCTTTGGACTCCGTTTGTAAGTCAAAAAACTCTCCGTCGCGGTGCCCTAATCGGCTTCCCTGTAATGGTTGCCTCGCTAGAAGGCGGGCAAGGCGACTACGAGTAATTTTTGACTTACTAACTCCCTGCCTTGTTATTGTGATTGAGGTGCTGTTGATACGCATAATAATTAAAAGACAAGCATATAAATAAACAATTGTATTGTAGAAGGATTCATTATGGAAACACAAACCAGTATTTGGATACTTGTTGGAGTCTGCATCTTGATTTTACTGCTTGGCGCTTTGAAAGCCAAAATGGAGTGGATAATTAATTTTGTTTTACGTACGGTTAGTGGAGCGCTTGCCATTTACTTAATCAATTTTTATCTTCAAAGCCGGGAAATAAATGCTGAGGTAGGGTTGGGTTTTGCTAGTCTTTTGACATCGGGATTTCTTGGATTTCCGGGGCTTATCCTGCTTTATGGAATAAATTTTTATAATTTTTTGTAAGTATTTCACAAATCGCACTTTTGGTAAAATTGCCTATGGACAAAATGATTTTTTCCTGATAAAATCCGATTTACAAGTTTAAATGTATCTTATGTAGAATTCTTTCTACCAACATATTTAATCTTAGTTAATTCGAAAAATTCTAATCGTGTCGATTGATTTTTCACCTACAGTAGTTTTTCACACCACTTTGTATTTCTATTTTATTTCTATTTATCTAAGCACATTGATTCGTTCTGGAATCAAGCGAAAGGAGTATTTTTGAACAAAAGAATATTGGCGATATGCGATACGGAGGCAGATTATGCTTATCGTATGATGGAAGTACTTAAGGCGCGGAAAGACCTTAATTTTGACATCTATGTTTTTACTGAGGTGGCGACACTTTTATTATTTGGGCAAGCGGATGAGATAGAGTGTCTGCTCATTACCGAATCGGCTTATACCGAAGAGGTTAAGGAGTTAAATGTCCCTCACGTTTTTATCCTCAATGAAAGTGGGATGGAAAGTAATGATATACGGGAGGAAAATCATTTTTACAATATTAATAAGTATCAGTCGGCCGACCATGTTGTAAATGATATGCTTGCCTATTATGTGGATATGAAGGTCGTGCTTCCAAATAAGATTTTGAATAGTAGTAAATCAGTAAAAATCATCGGTGTTTATTCACCGGTCAAGCGTTGTCTGCAAACCACTTTTTCTTTGACCCTTGGGCAAATTTTATCTAAAAGGGGTAAGGCTCTTTATCTGAATTATGAAAGTTTTTCTGGGTTTGCCCAGATTAACAGGCGAAATTGTCGCGCGGATATCACCGACATGATGTATCTGTTTGAGTGTATGAAAGAGAAGTTCATTTTTAAGCTTAATACGATAAAGGAAAATATGAATGGTTTGGATTTCATTGCTCCGGCTGCGATATATCCTGACTTGATGAACATTCCCGGTGACCGTTGGACAGATCTTATTAAAGAAATGCGTGTTCAAGGTGATTATGAATATATTATTTTGGATTTGTCGGAGTATGTGAGTGGGCTTCTTAATATTTTGAATGAATGTGATTGGATTTATACCATCACGAGGGGCGATTTTTATGCCACCGCCAAGATGGAGCAATATGAGCAGTTGCTCAGTGAGTTAAATCTTAAGGAAGTGGTATCAAAGACGCAGAAATTAAATCTGCCGATTTTCAAAAATATACCGTTGAAACATGATGAAATGACTTATAGTGAGCTGGCTTTATATATCAGGGAGAAATTAATTGATGATTTGTGTAAATGAAAATATAAAAGATATCCGCGAATTAATCAGGCTTCGGGTTCTTGATGAAATCGAGAGGTCTGGTGATTTGTCCGACGAGGATATCCAGGAAGTGATTGATACTGAAATTGTCTTTATGCAAAAATCGGTTGGTATTGGTTTAGAGTTACGGAAAAAGTTGCGGAAAGAGTTGTTTTATGCTATCAGGAAGCTGGATATCCTTCAGGAGTTGTTGGAAACGCCTGACATTACAGAGATTATGATTAATGGTACTGATAATATTTTTGTCGAGAAAGCCGGACGTATCGAGTTATGTGATTTTCAGTTTGAGTCAAAAGAGAAGCTTTATAATGTCATCCAGCAAATTGTCGCGGATTGTAATCGCACGGTAAACGAAGCCTCACCAATCGTTGATGCCCGTTTGTTAAATGGAGCGCGGGTCAATGTCGTTTTAAGTCCTGTTGCCTTAAATGGTCCAATAGTCACTATCAGGCGTTTTCCGGAGCAGCCGATATTGATGAAAGATTTGCTTGAATATGGGGCACTTTCGCGGGAAATGGCAGAGTTTTTGGAACAGGCAGTAAAAAATGGCGAAAGCATTATCATCAGTGGTGGTACAGGTTCAGGGAAAACAACCTTTCTTAATGTCTTATCAAATTTTATTCCTGATAATGAGAGGATAATCACGATTGAAGATAGTGCTGAATTGCAAATTCTTAGTATTCCTAATTTGGTAAAGCTTGAAACACGGGGTTCAAATGTGGAAGGTTGTCGGGAGATTACGATTAGGGATTTGATAAGAACGGCTCTCAGGATGCGTCCTGACCGGATTGTTGTCGGTGAGGTGCGGGGAGCAGAGGCGATCGACTTGCTACAGGCGCTGAACACTGGTCATACCGGGTCTTTATCAACTCTTCATGCCAACAGCGCCAAGGATATGGTGAGCCGTCTGGAAACGATGGTGCTGATGGGGACACCCTTACCCTTAGTGGCGATTCGTAAGCAAATAGCTTCCGGCGTCCAATATGTCGTTCAACTTGGGCGGCTTGCCGATAGCTCCCGTAAAGTATTGGAGATTGGGCGGATTAAAGGAATTGTGAACGACGAAATTGTTACGGAGTCGCTTTATAAACTGGTCGAAACAGGTGAAGACATTACCGGCAGGATAGGGGTTGTATGGGAGAAGGGGTTATCGTGAATTTTTATCAGTTTGAAAAAAAGGATGTATTTATGCAATGGTTTGGCGGATTCTTAGTTGTTATCGTTTTTGCCTACTTCTTCTATCGTTCGGTTTGGGCAGTTGGATTATTGCTTCCGATGGTTTTTGTATACCGGAAGCTGGCAATTGAAAGGCAATGTATATCTAAACGGGAAGAGTTACTATACCGTTTTAAGGAGATTATCGAAATTGTCGCCGGAAACTTGCGGGCAGGTTATTCGGTCGAAAATGCTTTTGTCGAAACCGGAAAAGAAATATTACGCTTGCATCATGCCGGGTCACCGGCGGGTAGGTTCATGGCTTTTATGAAGAGGGGGATCGAAAATAATATCCCGCTTGAAGAACGGTTAAAAGAAGCTGGGGAAATCAGTGGTATCCATGAAATATCCGAATTTGCCGCTGTTTTCAATGTGGCAAAACATAGTGGCGGAAACATGATTGACTGCATCGGTCAATTTGCAATCATGATAAGTGATAAAATAGAAACCGAAAAAGAGATAAATGTCATCCTCAGCGCCCGTAAGGGTGAGCAAAAGATAATGAATCTAGTTCCCTTCATCATCCTATTTTATCTAGATATTACATCACCAGATTTCTTCTCCACCCTTTACCACAACCTAATCGGAATCACTGTAATGACGGTCTGCATGGGATTATATCTTGCAGCCTACGGTTTATCAATAAAAATGTTGCAGATTGAAATTTAACCCACCTCGTCTTGTAGGGCGGGGGCTTGCCCCCGCCGAAGTCAATTAATTCAACATCCCAGAAAGGAAACCTGTACATGGAACTAATATTCATCATCACCCTAACAACCCAACTCATCATCAGCCTACTCGCCAGAAACGAAAAAACCGAAAGAAAATTCCTACTAAAAAGCGCACACCTATTATATTATATATTCTTCAACCAATTACTAACCAAAACTGGCATATACACCAAAATCGAAAAAACAATGGCAAATCTCCACCCCGGAAAAGATAAAGAATCCCTAACCCACCAATACTTCATCACAAAAATCCGCTTGTCATACACACTAGTTTTGATAGGAAATATATTAGCACTCATCATCAGTCTATCACTATCGAGCAATAGATTTATACAAGAGGGACTATTGATCCCAAGAAACAACTGGCAGCAGGGTAGTTACCCCCTTGAGCTTAGAGCGATACCGATACCAATGGAAGCAAAAGCACACAACATAACCATCATTGTTGAACCGGTTAGTCTAAACGAAGAACAGGCATCCATACTTGCCCATGAATTAATCAGCAAATTACCTACCCTCATACTAGGTAAAAACTTAAGCTTAGAATCAATAACAGAATCCCTTAATCTAATAACCAGGGTAGATGATTATCCTTTCACGATAACCTGGAACAGCGACAAACCTTCATTAGTAAGGGCAAACGGCTCGGTAAATACCCAGGGAATATCTTCTGAAGGTGAAACAGTGAAGCTTACCGCACATCTACTTTATCAAGACCGTTGGTTGGAATATCAATTCACGACAGATATTTTTGTTAACATAATACCTTACTTAGTTGCAAAAGAAACCAGATGGGAAGAAGCGATAATAGCAGCGGTCACGGCAAACCAGCAGGAAAAAGCTTTTTCGGAGTTTTTCAAGCTACCGGAAATGATTAACGGAACAACCATGAGCTGGCAGGAAATAAAAGCGAAAGATGGTTTATATCTTTGGTTGATTATAGTTTCCGCTGCTATTATCGCTTTTGTCGGTCAGGATCACGATCTCAACAAAAAAGTCACTCAAAGGACTCGCCAAATTGACCGTGATTACCCAGAGTTAGTAAGAAAACTGGCACTTTACCTTGGTGCGGGGATGACGCTCAGGGGGGCATGGAAGCGGGTGGCATCTGACTCGATTCAAACAGGAAGAAAGGCAAAATACTTATATGAGGAATTGCAATATTCAGTCAGGGAACTGGAAAACGGCGTTTCGGAAAGGGAGGTATATGAACGATTTGGTAAGCGGGTGGGGATAGCAAAATACCGCAAATTAATGGGGTTACTATGCAATCATTTACAAAAGGGAAACAAAAATCTCTTGCAAGTATTACGTGAAGAGATGGAACTGGCATTGGAAGACCGAAAAAAAGCAGCCCGTACCATCGGCGAAGAAATGAGTACAAAACTATTATTGCCAATGATGATGATGTTACTAATCGTCATGATAATGATTATGGTACCGGCATTTCAAATGTTTTAAGAAAGGAATTGACTATGTTTAATTTAGAAAGAATTTTTAAAGTGAGGAACTTGCCAAAATTAAATAACAAAGGATTAGGAACGATTGAAGTTATCTTGATTCTGGTGGTATTAATCGGATTGGTTATTATCTTCAAAGATCAGTTGTTGGATTTAATTGCGAGAATCTTTGCTGCTATTTCAAAGGACAGCGGAAGTGTATTGTCATGAAGGGTTACTTAACCGTATTCCTATCCCTGTCCCTTACCATCCTGCTCAGCCTCTTCTTTGTCCTAATACGCGGAGCATTTGTAAACTACAGCAAAATGAAGCTCGAAATAGTGACCGATATAAGTTTGAATGCCGTTTTGGGCGAATACCATCGCGAACTATTGAACCAATATGACCTTCTCTTCATCGACACATCATATGGAACAAGTACCGGGGGACTTCATAGATTGGAAAATCATTTAAGGGGTTACATTGAAGAAAACTTAAAGGTTGAAAAAGGAACGGTATCAGCATGGAATACTTTATACCTACAAAATATCGACATAACCGAAACCCTGAATGCCCATCATTACGACGGCAAAATTCTGAAACGCCAAGCCTGTGCTTACATAAGTGATAATATCAAGGCAGAAACCTTAAATGATTTATCTTCCCTGCTTACCCAAGCAGAGACACTTGATAACAATAATGCAATGACTTCATGGCGCAATGTAATGAATGGAATCGCTTCACTTCTTTCATCACTCACAAATGAAGCAAGACAACGGGCACTTAAAAAAGACCCCGAAGCAGATGTGGAAAACATAAATGTGAGTATCAATAACCCCGCTACCCCTGTCTACCATGATGCTGACCAAAAGATTGAAAAATTAGTTAGTGTTGACAAGAAAGGTGAGAATGTTAACCTAAATAATTACTATTCGCATCGTAATGTAAATAAAGCTGCTCCTCCATCAGGCAAGTATGAATCAAATATCATAGATGAACTAACATCAACTATCCTATTTAATGCCTATACATTTGAAAAATTGGGCTATTATAAAAATGAGAAAATCGATTCACTATTAGATTATCAAATCGAATACTTAATTGTCGGAGCAAACTCGGACGAGAAAAATCTACAAGGAATCAAAATGCGAATATTCGG
>Ga0209737_10000041_pt1 | contig 107243 bp, 89 predicted proteins | sample TergutCu122P3_FD_187284 | JGI IMG/M metagenome (GOLD analysis project Ga0209737, IMG submission 187284) | Cubitermes ugandensis P3 segment gut microbial communities from Kakamega Forest, Kenya - Cu122 P3 (SPAdes) (version 2) | ecosystem: Host-associated > Arthropoda: Insects > Digestive system...
AATTGGTTGGTTGTAATTGGATTGGCGCTTGTGCCGATTACTTCGCGGGAAATTTTGAGGTTTATTGTCAACATACCATATCCTATGAAATAGTACCGGATGATGAAAGAGTCTGTAACCAAAAAAATAAAAATTCGTTAAACGATAAAAGATGAAAAAACATATTCCTAACCTCCTCACTTGTTGCAACGCATTCCTCGGTGCGCTCGCAGTTGTGTTTGCCATTAAAGGCTTTCTGTTAACCGCTGCATTATTGATACTTGGCGCCGCTATTTTTGATTTTCTTGATGGATTTGCCGCACGACTATTAAATGTAAAATCAGCTATTGGAGCCGATTTGGACTCACTGGCAGATGTAATTTCATTTGGACTTGCGCCTGCTGCCATCCTCTTTATGTGGATGAGTTTTTGCTTTACAAACCTACCACCGGAATTGCAATTTTTTCCACTCACCATACTGCCTTACTTTGCTTTTATCATCGTTCCTTTTTCTGCCTATCGACTAGCCAAATTTAATAACGATGAACGCCAACAGCACGAATTCTATGGATTGGCAACGCCGGCAAACGCATTTTTCATCGCTTTTTTACCATTCGCGGCAGATTATTTACCATTGTTAGATAATTTCTGGGTGCTATTTGGTTTAACATTTATATTCTCCATACTACTCGTTGTTGATTTACCTATGTTTTCTTTAAAATTTACCACCTATAGTTTTAAGAAAAACTGGGTACGTTATCTGTTTTTATTTCTATCGGCATTCTTATTGATAGCCTTTCAATTAGCAGCCTTTCCACTTATTATTCTACTTTATATCTTTATTTCTTTAATCATGCTTGGTTTAACAAAAGTAATACAGCAATGAAAATCAATTCTGTAGCTTTATTTTGCGGTTCCGCTGATGGCTTTCATCCAAAATACAAAGAACTTGCTGTCGCTTTTGGAAAATGGTGCGCACAACATAAAGTTACTTTATATTACGGAGGTGCTGCATTAGGATTAATGAAAGCTGCTGCCGATGCTTGCCGTGCCCATAATGGAAAGGTGATAGGCATTGCTCCCTCTTTTTTTTCCGACTCCACCGTTATAGATACCACGTTGGAAGAACTTTATTTGGTAGATTCCATGAGTGAACGAAAGCAAATGCTGGAACATTCTGCCGATGCACTTGTAGCTTTGCCCGGTTCTTACGGCACTATGGACGAATTTTTTGAAGCGCTCACCGACGCACAACTCGGGCTGCACCATAAACCTGTTGCCATCTTAAATGCTTTTGGCTACTATTCTCCGCTTATCGAACAACTTGAAATCTTTAAAAACGAAGGTTTCCTTCGTGATTTTCATTTTGACTTGTTGATTGTAGCCACAACCTTAGAAGAACTTTTTGATAAGTTGGAGCGTTATGAAAACTCTAATGATAGGAGTTGGTTGGATAAAATAAAAAAATCATGATGATACAAATTTCCCTGCACACCAATTATTTTTTTCTTTTGCAGTAGCAAATTGGAATCCTAATTCATGACATTTTTGTGTAATCATTTCCAAATCTTCTCCCGCATAAAATCCGCTTAAAAAAATTACTCCGTTTTTACTTAACGCTTTTGCATAAATAGACAAATCATTAAGTAAAATATTCCGATTAATATTGGCAATAATGACATCATATTTTTCATTTTCAGTCAATAAAGAAGCATCCCCCAGCTTTACTTGTATTCTTTCGGTATTATTTCGGGTGTTATTTTCAATGTTATTCAAATATGCCCACTCATCGTTATCAATTGCAGTAACGGAAGAGGCACCTCTTAAGTGCGATAAAATTGCCAATATGCCGGTGCCTGCGCCCATGTCCAATACACTTTTGTTTTGAAGATCTTCTTCCAACAAAAATTCAATCATTAATGAGGTTGTTTCATGATGTGCCGTTCCAAACGACATTTTGGGTTCTATCACAATCTCATATTCAGCTTTTGAATTGGATTCATGAAAAGGCGCACGAATAAAACATCTATCCGCAATCATTACCGGTTCGTAATTTGACTCCCAAATAGCATTCCAATTCTGTTGTTCAACTTCTTGAATTTTGTATTGAATGTTTGTCTCAGAGCTGTATTGTTCAAAAAAAGCTTTTATATTTTCTTCATTATAATTATCTTCCAAAATATAAGCTAATAAAATGTCTTCAGTTTCTCCGTCGGCGAAGCTCTCGCAGCCCAAATCAGCCAACAATGAAATAAAAATCTCTTTCCATGGAAAAACTTCGGAAAAAGTTACGGTAATTTCATAATATTTCATAAAATAAAAATTAGTTTGTAAAAATAGCCATCCCCGATATTACAACTATTTTCCAAAATTAAATCCTATTCGGAGTGCATAAGTATTGCGGTTTACATGACTAATGTATTGATAATATCCATAATACATATAGCTTCTGTCAATGAAATTGGTTATAAGATTGTAAGAAAATGCAATAAAGATATTACTTGTAATATTCAATCCTACTTCTGCCTCAAAAGCCATTCCATGTACAAAATCGTCTATAAAATGCAACCCATATCCCAATCGAGCAGCTGTATATCCTGACATGCAATTAAAAAAAGTTGGCGTATTTAAACGAATACCCGTCATAACCTGTAGATTCATAAATTCTTCATAATCTATTGCTTTGAAGGGGCATTGGTAGTTCAGTTTTATTGCATCTAAACCAAAATAAGGATTGACATAGTGCAGATAACGGATACCCACAGCAAAAGCAGGATACATAAATTTGTATTTGTCTACACTATTTTGATAATGCCCGGAGGTATGTATCTGCACTACATTTGCGGTTGTTCCAACACCAAAATCTATACCAAAATTATTTTTCGAAAAACATCTTTGTGATTTTGTAGGGCTTTTCTTTATATCGTTTTCAGTATGTGATTGGGCAATTGCATAAGATTGAAAAAATAGGATGATTCCAATTAATGTAAATAAGTAAAATAAATTTTTCATAAAATAATGGATTTGGTTTTTAATTCGAGTGCAAAAATAGAAAATAATTTTCCAATCAAAATTTTATTTTTGCAATCTTAAATCTTTAAATTTTTAAATCTTAATAATAATGAAAACTGTCGCTCTCCTTGCCGGTGGAAATTCCGGAGAATATGAAGTCTCCCTGAAAACTGCTGCCAATATTCAAAATCAATTGGATACTGCACAATTTGAAACCTATCTTATTATCGTAAAAGAAAATAATTGGGTTTATACGGATGCAAACGGAGGCCATTTCTATGTGAATAAAGATGATTTTTCATTGCTTGTTTATGGCAAATATATTATTTTTGATGTGGCGTTTATTGCTATTCACGGCGACCCGGGCGAAAACGGAAAACTGCAAGCCTATTTCGAAATACTGCGAATACCTTATACAGGATGCGATAGTTTTTGCTCGGCGCTCACTTTCAATAAGTATTTTTGCAATATCGCGGTAGAAAAGTGCGGAGTCCCAATTTCGCCATCATTGCATTTTTATAAAAACGATATAATGTTATATGATGAGATAATCGATTATTGTGGATTGCCTTGTTTTGTAAAACCCTGTAATTCAGGATCAAGTGTGGGCGTTTCCAAAGCACATCATCGTGAGGAACTTGTGGCTGCCATAGCTTTAGCTTTTGAAACGGATAACCAAATAATGATTGAGCGCTTTATTCCGGGGAGGGAGCTTACATGTGGTGTAACTACGTGGCAAGGAAATGTGAAAGCGCTTGCCGTTACGGAAGTTAAAAGTAAAAAAGAATATTACGATTTTGAAGCTAAATATACACCCGGATTTCTTGAACTGATAACTCCCGCAGAAATTGATAAAAGTGTAGAAATAAAAGTGAAAAATTATTCCGAAATTATTTACAAAAAATTAGGCTGCAAAGGTGTAGTGCGCATTGATTTTATTCTCAATCTGGAAAATGAACCTGTATTTTTAGAAATCAATACTATTCCTGGACAAACCGCCATGAGTATTATTCCAAAACAATTAGCGTACAATAACATTTCTCAACGGGAATTTTACGCGAACTTGATTTTAGATTGTTGAGTATTTGAAAAAGCACGCAGATGATGCAGATTATCATAATTTACGTAGACTCTTAAGGTAGGTAGAAATAATCTGCGTTTATCTATTAAATCTGTGTTATCTGCGTGCTGAAAAAATTACTTTTTCCGTAGCACATTCACCGCATTCCTAAACTGAAAATAATAAGAACGAGAAACCGTAAATACCCTCGAATCTATATATACAAGATTTTTATCAATTTTATCTACAAAATTAAGATTAATGATAGTGGCATTATTAATGCGAACAAGGTATTCTGGAGGAAGTTTTTGAGCTGTTTCTTTAATCGTGGATTCGTGAAAAAAGAGTTGATTGGTAGAAGTTTCAATCGCAATTATTTTCTTTTCTTTCGTAATTACCGTGATGACATCAAATTTAATTTTAGTGGTAATTTTTTGATACCGTATGAAAAAAGAATCAGACTCTTTGCTCAAGGAAGATTTAGACGGCTTATAAATAATAGGAGTTTCCGCGGCTACAGGCTCAGGTTGATAGACATTGCTAATATCGGAAATGACACGAATGATTTTGTAAATTTTGCGAATCAACAAATCGTTGGTAAACTGTGCGGGAATTACATCAAATAAACCTTTGTCAAGCCAAATATGAGGATTTTCTTTTATAGGAATAACTCCCAAAACAAACGGAGGTTTGTGAATCATTTCTAAAATTTCAATTTCACCGCCTTTACAATGAATAAGGTCAAGAATTAAGATTTCCGGACGAAAGTGGTTCATTCGCTCCAAAAAATCTACACGTTGATTCACAAATCCAAAAAAATGGATAGACTTAAACTTTGACAGACAGTCAATTACCTTTTTTTCAAGGGTTGCGTTTTGAATAAACGCAAAACACGTTACTGATTTCATAATACTTTTATTTTAGTTAAACTGCGCGGCAATAATAGAATATTTTTTTAAATAGTCAATAAAGAATGATTATTTTTTGCAATAATTTCTTTTTCTTCCGTTTTTTTTATATATTTTTGCGAACTGAATTATAAGTTATGTCAAAGAAAAGGATTTTATACATTACTCCTGCCATTTATCCTTATTTACCGGAGAGTTATATTTCATCTATTTGTAGGTTCTTGCCACAAGGAATTCAAGAAAGAGAAAATGAAATTAGAACATTTATGCCGAAATACGGTTTAGTAAATGAACGTAAAAACATGCTACATGAAGTAATCCGGTTGTCCGGACAAAATATTATTCTTGAAGAAGATGATTACCCGCTCATTATTAAAGTGGCTTCTTTACAGGCTGTTCGCATGCAAGTATATTTTATTGATAGCGAAGATTTTTTTAGAAGGAAGGCGCTTTTTGTAGATGAAGCCAATCATTTTTTTGAAGACAACGACTCGCGTATTTTATTCTACGCTAAAGGAGTGATAGAAACTGTGCGTAAATTGGGCTGGAATCCTGATATTATTCACTGTCATGGCTGGATTAGTTCGCTAATCCCCATTTTTATTCGTACGGTTTATAAAGACAACCCTCTTTTTCAAGATGTTAGAATTGTTACATCCTTATATAATGATCACTTTACTGAAAAATTCTCTTCTGGCTTTTTGAAGAAACTTAAAACCACAGGAATTCCTCGCGAATTTTTAACACATTTTAAAGGAATAGCAGGGTACGATACCATTGCAAAAACTGCCCTTGATTTTTCTGATGCCGCAGTAATTGGACATCCTAATATTACGCCTTCACTGAAAAAATATTTGAAAAAATACGAATATCCCATAATTGTACATCCGGAAACGGAAGAATATTTAGAATATGTTGATGAATATAACCATTTTTATGAAGAACTTTTGGAACTTTCGCCGCGCGAGTTTTAATTTACCCGCCTTTAACCACGCAATTATTTTTTTGTTACTCTTCACAACCATCTTATTGGTTTCCCAGAGTTGCAATAAAGAACCAAGTTCTATCGGACTCAATTTAAGAGATCGCGATGACTTATTGGGCGCTACTTTTACAGATACTACAACTTTAATTGCCTATTCGGTTTTAGAAGATTCGTTGAGTACTACAAATCTTGTATCCAATTACTTAGGTTATTTAAAAGATAATGTTTTTGGAGCTGTTACCGCCGGTATTTACACTCAGTTCATTCCATCTGAAAATAATGTCGATTTGGATGGGGCGGTATTAGACTCTATCGTTTTAACGCTAAGATATACAGGTGGATTTTATGGGGATACTTTAAACCCGTTTGCGATAAAAGTCTATAGACTAAGAGATGAAATTTCATCTACAGAAAGATATAATCAGAAGAGTTCAATTGAGCATTATGGAATCAACCTCACCTACGAATCCGATTTCCGGCTATATCCTACCCCAACTTCTAGGGCAAGACTAGATACAATGTTAGAGCCTCATGTGCGTATTAGATTAAGTGATGACCTTGGGAATGAATTTCTTGAAAAATATTCACAAATGGCGACTGCTAATAGTTTTAAAGAATTTTTTAAAGGACTATATATTTGCGCTGAACAATACTCTGGCAACGGCTCGCTCGTCAATTTTACGCTAACGAGCGCTTTGTCCGGTATTCAACTTTATTATAAACGTGGCGACGGTACGCCGAGACGTTTCTCGTTTATTATTAGGAGTCCGGATGCCGTTAGATTTAATACTTATCATCATGACCATGAGCTTGGCGCTCTTAATTTTGTGAATCAAGTGGTACACAAAGATACTATGTTAGGGAAAGAGACACTTTATGTGCAGGCTATGGGAGGTGTAAAAACAAAAATTACATTTCCTAATTTAAAAGCGCTAAAAGATAAAAGGATGGTAATCAATAAGGCGGAATTAATAATTACGAACATTGGAGAAGACCTGCATTTGTATCCGCCTCCGACCAGATTAACGATCTATGGAGTTAATGCTGCCGGAACTAACGTTTTTATACGAGACGATGGTACTAGCTATTTTGGAGGGAATTACGATGCAACAAAAAAAGAATATAGATTCCGTATTACCAGGCATGTGCAGGATATTATCTTGAGAGACCTCCAACCATCAATTTATTTGGTAGTGGCAGGAGCAGCAGCAAATCCTAACAGATTAATTTTAAACGGAACCCATCCTAATAACGGAACTTCAAGACTGAGATTAGAAATTTATTATACGGAATATTAATTCTTTTACCATAAAATAATTACTATGTGTGGAATTGTAGCTTATACAGGGAATAACCAAGCATATCCTTTCTTAATTAACGGGCTAAAAAGATTGGAGTACAGAGGGTATGACAGCGCCGGTGTAGCGCTGTTGCTTTCAGATGCCCATATTAATCTTTATAAGAAGCAAGGTAAAGTTGCCGATCTCGAAAGCTATTGTACGACAAAAGATGTTACGGCAAATACAGGAATTGCGCATACACGATGGGCAACCCATGGTGAACCTAACGACGAAAATGCACATCCGCATCTTTCGGAAGATGGGTCGTTAGCCCTAATTCATAATGGTATTGTTGAAAACTATTTGAGTTTAAAAAATGAACTTGTTGAACGTGGCTATATTTTTAAAAGCCATACTGATACGGAAGTATTAGTACATCTTATTCAAGATATAAGAAAAACCGAACAGGTGGGTTTAATTGAAGCGGTGCGAATGGCTTTATCTGTGGTCGTAGGGACGTATGCATTGGCTATTTTGTCAGCAGAATATCCCAAGCAAATTATTGTAGCTAAAAAAGGGAGTCCATTACTTATCGGATTGGGTAAAAACGAGCTTTTTGTAGCCTCAGACGGAGCGCCTATTGTAGAATATACGCAAAGGGTAATTTATTTGAATGATGAAGAAGTAGCTGTACTTTATCCGGGTAAAGATGTACAAATCACTAATATTCGTAATGAGAGACAACGTCCCTCCATCCAAAAGCTAGAATTGAAATTAGAGCAAATTGAAAAAGGTGGTTTTGAACATTTTATGCTTAAAGAAATTTTTGAGCAACCCAAAGCCATTATAGATAGTATGCGAGGAAGAATAAATACCCAAAAAGATGTGGTTTCTCTTGGCGGTATTATTGAATATGAAAATAAAATGCTTCATGCAAAACGTTTCATTATTGCGGCTTGCGGAACCTCATGGCACGCCGGCTTAGTGGCGGAACACATCTTTGAAAGTTTAATTCGTGTTCCCGTAGAGGTAGAATATGCTTCTGAATTTCGATATAGAAATCCTATTATTAACGAAGATGACGTATTAATTGCCATTTCGCAGTCGGGAGAAACTGCAGATACTTTAGCTGCTGTAGAATTAGCAAAACAGAAAGGCGCTATCGTGATCGGAATCTGCAACGTAGTAGGATCAAGTATCGCTCGAAGTACGCATGCCGGTTCTTATACTCATGCCGGACCTGAAATTGGCGTGGCTTCCACCAAAGCTTTTACGGCGCAGGTTACTGTGCTTACACTCATGGCATTAAGCTTGGCAAGGAAAAAAGGTACCATTCCACTCTCTTATTATTATCAATTGGTGAATGGTTTAGGAGCCATTCCTGAAAAAATTGAAACTATTCTTGAAAAAAATGATGAAATAAAAAGGATAGCACACTATTTTGTAGATAAACATAATGCCATCTATATGGGACGCGGCGTAAATTTTCCGGTAGCATTGGAAGGCGCATTAAAATTGAAAGAAATCTCTTACATTCATGCCGAAGGATACCCCGCCGCAGAAATGAAACATGGACCCATTGCCCTTATTGACGAAGCAATGCCTGTGGTAGTAATGGCTACAGAACAAGAAACTTATGAGAAAGTAGTGAGCAACATTCAAGAAGTAAAATCAAGAAGAGGAAAAATTATCTCTATTGTTTCCGAAGGTGACGAAATCGTGAAAAGCATGTCGGATTTTTGTATTGAAATACCTAAAACCGAAGAATTGTTATCGCCTTTAGTGGCATCAGTTCCCTTACAGTTGTTAGCATATCACGTAGCTTTGTTGCGCGGTTGCGATGTGGATAAACCTCGAAATTTAGCCAAATCTGTTTCTGTAGAATAGTATACTATGGTAAAAAAAATTGTACAACTTATCATTTTTCTTAGTCTTGGAATATTTTTCATATGGTTTTCTGTGAAGGATTTATCTCCGGAAGATGTAGAAACTATTAGAATTAGTGCTGAGGGAGTACTCAATCCCAAAAGTTTATTTTTCATTTTTCTTTCAATGGCTTGTGGCGCTGTGGCACATTATTTTCGTGCTCTTAGGAATATTTTGCTTATTGATCCACTGGGTTATCATGTACGCAGAACTACTGCTTTTTATTCTATAATGACATGTTACCTAGCAAATTTAGCTGTTCCACGTCTTGGAGAGGTTTTACGTTGCACTCTAATACAGCGCTATGACCAAGTGCCTTTTCAAAAATCATTTGGAACGGTTGTAGTAGATCGCGCTTTCGATTTATTGGTATTCGGCATGCTCTTTATACTCATTATCTTCTTGAATAAACAATTATTGTCGAAACTGATTATTGATAAACATGATGGAATTACATTGGGTGTATGGATGGATGAAAAATTGATGGTGTTATGGACAATGAAATATTTAATTGTAAGCATTCTTATTGGACTGGTTGTGATTTTATTAATTTTCAGGCATATAAAAACAATGCGCCGAACAAGCAAAAAAGAATCTAAAATTGTTGGAAAAATTAAAAATATTGCTACGGGGTTATGGCAAGGACTTATTTCTATCAAAGATCTGCAAAAGCCTTATTTATTCATCATTTACACCATTGGCATTTGGGTATTTTATTATTTGGGAATTTATTTGTGTTTTTTTGCCTTCGATTTTTTACAAAACTTAGGATTCATGCCGGCATTTGTTGTAATGGTGGTCGGTACCATTGGATTTATAATATCACAAGCCGGTTTGGGCGCTTATCCGCTTATTGTTGCCGGAATATTAGCTCTTTATGGCGTTGACTACGCACAGGGTTTAGCCGCAGGTTGGATTGGCTGGAGTGCCCAACAACTCATGGTATTGATAGTGGGTTTTACAACGTTAATCTTAGCATCGTTCTTGAAAGTTGAAAACAGAAGCCGTATTAATGATTAATAAAATGAAATCTCTTACTATCTACCACATCCCATTTACCTTCATCCTTTTCTCTTTTCTCCTTTCTCCTTTATTTCTTTTTGCACAACAAACCCACATTGACATTGACGAAAATGCACAAAACAGAATTATGGCTACCGCTGTTCAAAATAGCGATCTTCATGCAGCTCTGAATCTGAATCATATCTCAATCATTAAAAATAACAATCAAATTCCGGCATTCGGATTGTATCAAAATCAATGGGATACGCTATATATCAGAAGTGAAAAAATTGAAATCCCATTTTTTGACGATCAAATAAAAATAATGTTGATACAGGATGGAAATACGCCTTTTGCCTTTCCTATTTCAGGTGTTGTTTCTACAGGTTTTGTGAAAAATAGAGGAAGACAACATGCCGGCGTTGATTTTACTGTTAAAAAAAGAGAACCGGTTGTGGCTTGCTTTGACGGTGTTGTGCGAGTTGCCAAAAAATTTGAAGAATACGGAAATACAGTGGTTATAAGGCATTATAATGGCTTGGAAACCGTATATGCACGGCTTGATAATGTAAATGTGCTAACAGGACAAAAAGTGAAAGCCGGTGAACTTATTGGATATATCGGCAATATAAACAATGTTTTGCATTTCGAAACGCGATTTTTAAACGAAATCTTTAATCCTGAAAAAATGATTAATTTTTCGGAAAGAAGGTTGCATAATAACATATTGACACTTACGCCGAACGATTTTATTTTCGTTCCTATAGTGAAGGCAAATCCGGTTGTGAAACAGAAAGAAACTGAACAAGGAGAAAGAGATCAACGGTTACCGGAATCTCCTAAAACAATACCGGAGTATCATATAGTGCAAAAAGGTGAAACTATTTACAGAATATGTTTAAAATATAATATTACTCAAGAACAGCTTAGGTCGTTGAACAATATTAAAGGCGATAAAATTGAAGTAGGACAAAAATTAAGAATACGATAATATGGAAGAAAAATATATACGTCCATCATGGGATGAATATTTTATGGAAATTGCACATACGGTAAGCAAACGCGCCACATGCGGTAGGGGACGAAGCGGTTGCGTAATTGTGCGCGACAAGCAAATTTTGGTAACCGGCTACGTTGGCTCGCCAAATGGGCTGCCGCATTGTGATGAAGTGGGGCACCAAATGAAAAAAATGTTGCATGAAGATGGTTCTATTAGTGAGCATTGTGTGCGCACCGTGCATGCCGAACAAAACGCCATTTGCCAAGCTGCAAAACTTGGCATTGCATTACAAGACAGTATCTTATATTGTAGAATGACGCCATGCCGTGTGTGTGCTATGCTCATTATCAATTGCGGAATTAAACGTGTGGTATGCGAAAAAAAATACCACGCCGGTGCCGAATCGGAAGAAATGTTTGCCAAAGCGGGTGTGAAACTGGAGTTTTTCTCTGAGGAGGTTTTGAAGTATAATAAATAGAAAGTTGATAAGGCTGTTATCAGCATGAAAACCAAGAAAGTCTATTACATTTTCATCCCGTTATTTATTCTCACGGTTTTGGGAATCGTAATATTTTCTAATGAAAAAACTATGGAAACAGTTCGAAAACAAACAGCACAAATTTTAAAAACGGAATATATTCCTAATCAAAATAAAAATATAGAAAATTGTGATGTTTTTGTACAAAAAGATTCTATTTATGAAGATTTTCGCAACAAATTTCGCTTTCAATTTCAAACAATTGGAGTAGCTGTTTTTTCCGATAGTAGCCGGCTTATTGTAATTTCTGAACCGCCGCCTTATTTTGAAATAGATTCCATAAAATCAATACTTTCAAAATTTACGCACGCAGTAGAAACAAGAAATCATCGCTTCGGGTACGATGGTTTTGTTACCGACATTCTAATCTCTATGGCAAATGCCACCGATGAAAATGTACAAAACATTGTAAAAAAACTATCCGAAGCGTTATATTTGTCAGATTATAAGCCCGTTTCTATTACTTTGCCTGTAGAAAACAAGCGCGTTTATTTTTCGAAAGAAAATTTAGATTATCAAATTTCGTTATACGAATTTCACGAATGGTTTCTTAAAAATAACGAGCCGTTTATTCAACTGCAAGATACAAGCATCATTTATACAGTCTCTTCTATTTTTGAAAATAAACATACTGGCGTGTTTTTTAGCCAATTGCCCGGTTTTGTGGCATGGGCGCTTCCCAAAAAGGCAGATATTGCAGACCATATCAGCGATATCCGGCAATTTACATTAGATGCCGATCTCATTCTCGGTGCAGTAGCCGATACTTCTATGTTGATAATTATTGGGCGCGAACGTGAAGCCCCGTTGCACGAACTGCCTCCGCTTTATGTAGAAACTATTTTATTGTTGGCTTCCATCACCGAAAAAGAACTGTCGCAAAGCTTGGATATTAACGATTTTTTAGCCGGAAAGATGAAAAATGGACGCGATTGGTGTCCTACTTACTTAAGTAAAGAATTGGAACACACCGAATTTGGAAATTTAATGACGTTAACTGATATTCTTCTAAAAGATTGGTCGGAAAGCGGAACCATACAGGAATATAACTTTAAGTATCCGAAACCTAAATATTATCCTTTCAAAAGACCACTCTTCAGACTGTTGGAGTTAAATGAGTTGGTTTACAATTGGAATACCGCTAATGCCATGTACGCCATTGACCTGCCCGAAGCTACCGTTTACACTTTGAATCGCACGGGCTCATTGCCGGTTTCTTACTTTAACTCACAAGAGCGTGCGCAAAGCATAGGGAAGCAATACGAGCGCCAAGCCTATAACTATTTTGCCAATCTCGGCAACACCGATTTAGTGAGAGTAGTTCAGTACACGGCTTTATATCAATTGTTTATTGATAATGAAATTACTTACTCCGGAGAAATAGACAATGTTTTTCCTAAAAATAAACCTTATCTACTTTTAACACCCACAAAAAATCTGTTGAATATTTTTAAGGATTTAAAAGATGATGAAATTGCTTTATTGTGTGATTCTGCATCGAAAAGGATGTTTGCTTTGTATCAAAAAGATAAAGTAATGGAGCAACTTTATCGAAATGAGACACAGCATAACTATAAATATGAAGAACAGGAGATTGAACGCATTATGAAACGCGTAAAAGGCGATAATAAAGACCGATTGGCAAGTAAATTTAAAGAAGTTCGGCGTATGCTACAAAACCTATCGGAAGAGCAATTTAACAATTTGGCAAAACAATTAGCATATCCGCGAGGGCAGCGTGTAAATGACCAAGCTACGTATCAAACTTATTTACGAGCTAAAAAGCTGAACGGATTGATGCACAATCTTGGTAAAAACAATCTAGATTTACTGGGTTTGGATTTGAATACCGTGAAAAATTATTTTGTAAAAAACTTAAACTATTCTTCTGCCAGATATTTGAAAACACCTTCTATCATTGTTACTTTTAATGATATGCTAACCACGGGCGGACACAATCTCTCGTCAAAAATAAGCAGAGTAAACTCTATGCAAAATTATAAACGAGACAATAGCGGTGAGCGGAGAACGGAAAAAAGCGAACAACCCACAGTAGATGAAAAACGACAAACAACAAATGGAAATCAGCCACAAACATCTAGACCGAAAACTACTACTTCAACAAATACGGCTTCTAATCAAAAATCGGCAAACCAACCAACCATTCGTTCGCGCACAGAGGTAATAGCCGGAAGTGCACGACCGCAACGGGGGTTATAAAGAAAAAAACTTCTTAAAAAGTAAATCCTAAGATTTAGTCTTAATATAAAATTAAAACACAAAAGTATATTTTAATTAATACAAAAAATTATTGTACGGATAAATCTGAATATGCAATTTCTTAACCTCTTCATAGAGGAGTGTACGTAGTGTTTCGTAGTTTTCTTTCGTTTTTGCAGAAATAAAAATTGATTTTTGGTTCATCTTCGCCATCCACGTTTCTTTTAATTCATCAATAGAAATATTCCATTTTTCTTTAGGTGTTAAATCATCGGGAGCTTTTTCTATCCATGTGTAATTGTCTATTTTATTGAATAAATAGATCATAGGTTTGTTTCCGGCATCTATTTCCTGTAAGGTTTGATTTACTACTTGAATTTGTTCTTCAAAATCGGGATGACTAATATCTACTACATGTAACAAAAGGTCAGTTTCACGAATCTCGTCTAAGGTAGATTTAAACGATTCTACTAATCCATGTGGCAGTTTACGAATAAACCCTACCGTATCCGATAATAAAAACGGAAGATTTTCAAACACTACTTTTCTAACGGTGGTATCTAACGTGGCAAACAGCTTATTTTCGGCAAATACATCAGATTTGCTGATGAGATTCATTAAAGTGGATTTTCCCACGTTAGTGTATCCCACCAATGCTACCCTTACAAACTGCTCTCTATTATTACGTTGTGTAAATTTCTGTTTGTCAATCTCTTTTAGCTTATCTTTCAATAATGAAATTCTATCGCGAATGATTCGGCGGTCGGTTTCAATCTCTTTTTCTCCGGGACCGCGCATCCCAATGCCGCCGCGTTGTTTTTCCAAGTGAGTCCACATACGGGTAAGACGTGGCAAAAGATACTGATATTGCGCTAACTCCACCTGCACCTTGGCATGCGCTGTTTGTGCACGTTTGGAAAAAATATCCAAAATGAGGCGTGTTCTATCAATCACGCGGCATTTCAATATGGCTTCAATATTGCGCGTTTGCGATGGAGACAATTCGTCGTCAAAAACAGCAATTTGTATTTTATTTTCATCAATATAGTGGGCGACCTCCTCTAACTTTCCGGAACCGAGATAAGTGCGCGGATCGGGGTAGGGGAGATTTTGGATAAACTTCCGAACAGCTACTCCACCTGCTGTGTCTGTCAAAAAGGCTAATTCATCTAAATATTCACTTACCTTATCAAAAGGAATAGCAGGAGTAGCCACTGCAATCAACACGGCGGTTTCGTTGTTAAGGTTTGTAGCAATATCGTGCATAGGTTATGTATGAGTTTAATGGCGCAAAATTACATTATTGTAAAAAAATCAAGTAAATCTTAATAAAATTATACTTCAGACTAGAGACTCTCCGCCCGCAACCACGCAATCTCTTCCGCCCATTTGCTCGAATCGGGAGTTTCTAAAACAAGAGGCATATTATCAAATCGCGAGTCTTTCATCATTCTGGCAAACACATCTTTGCCCAAAAGTCCTAAACCGAGGCTTTCGTGCCGATCAACCCGGCTTCCTAATCCTTTTTTAGGATCGTTTAAGTGAATACCCCGCAAATAATGAACACCTATTATCTCGTCAAATTCGTGCCACGTTTGCTTATACCCAGCTTCCGTTTTTATATCGTATCCGGCGGCATAAGCATGACAAGTATCTATACAAACACCCACTCTATTCTTATCTTCAACTTTATCAATAATTTGTGCTAAATGTGCAAAGCTAAATCCTAAACTTGAGCCTTGTCCGGCAGTATTTTCAATTATAGCGGTTACCCCTTGGGTTTTTTCCAAAGCCAAATTGATAGATTCTGAAATACGACGTAAACATTCGTCAACGGAAATGGCATTTAAGTGGCTTCCCGGATGAAAATTTAACGACGAAAGCCCTAAATGTTCCGCACGCAACATCTCGTCGTTAAATGCTTTGCGCGACTTCTCCAACCCTTCTTGAGTTGGATGTCCCAAATTAATCAAATACGTATCATGCGCCAGAATGTGTTCTGCCGCAAAACCGTTTTTTGCACAATTTTCTTTAAAAAGGGCAATACTTTTTGTCGATAGGGGAGGAGCCTCCCAACGGCGTTGATTTTTGGTAAAAAAAGCAAAAGCGGTAGCTCCAATCGCTTTTGCATTCAAAGGGGCGTTCTCTACGCCGCCCTCTGCGCTAACATGTGCTCCTATATATTTCATAATTATGATTTATTTCGGCAAAAATAATAAAACTATTTGAAAAAAAACCTCAAATACTCATTATATACTACACGAATAATCATAAAACTGAAATTTATTTTTCTGGATATGAGAATGTTAATGTAATCCCATCAAAAAAAATGGCCTTTCATTCAAAATCATTGATTTTTTATATAATTTTGTTTTATAAAAGCTGAACGAGAGCAAATATTAATTTTAAAACCTAAAAACTGAAAGACTGAAAAAATAAGTATGAAAGCAGTATCGGACAAAGAAGTTCAACAAATGTTGAAGAAATTTTTTGGATTTAATTCGTTTAAAGGCGACCAGCTGAAAGTAATAAAATCACTATTAAAAGGCAAGGATTGCTTTGTAATTATGCCTACCGGTGGCGGAAAGTCATTGTGCTATCAACTACCTGCTTTGATTTGCGAAGGAACGACAATTATCATTTCGCCGTTAATTGCCTTGATGAAAAATCAAGTAGACGCTCTTCGGAACTTTGGTACAGAATTGGGCATTGCGCATTTTTTAAATTCTTCTTTATCAAAACAAGAAATAAAAACGGTAAAAGATGATTTGTTAGCCGGAAAAACTAAACTCCTTTACGTAGCTCCAGAAACGCTGACGAAAGAAGAAAATGTAGATTTTTTCAAAGACATCAATATTTCTTTTTTTGCTATTGATGAGGCGCACTGTATTTCTGAATGGGGGCATGACTTCAGGCCTGAATACAGAAGAATAAGAGAAACAATTGATAGAATCAACAAAAAAGTACCGGTGATTGCGCTCACTGCAACCGCAACACCCAAGGTGCAAAGCGATATTCAAAAAAATTTAGGCATTGACAAAGCCGAAGTATTTATATCTTCTTTTAATCGTCCCAATCTTTACTATGAAATTCGGGAAAAGACAAAAGAGATTGACAAAGAGATTGTTAAATTCATTAAAAATCATAACGGAAAATCAGGAATTATCTACTGTTTGAGTAGGAAAAAGGTAGAAGAACTCTCCGAGTTTTTGCGAGCTAACCAAATTCGGGCCCTTCCCTATCATGCTGGGCTTGATTCGCCGGTGCGCGTACATAATCAAGATGCATTTTTGATGGAAGACGCTGAAGTTATCGTCGCAACCATCGCCTTTGGAATGGGAATTGATAAACCCGATGTGCGTTTTGTAATTCATTATGACATGCCCAAAAGCTTGGAAGGATATTATCAAGAAACCGGACGCGCTGGACGCGATGATGGCGAAGGACTTTGTGTGGCTTTCTATGACATTAAGGATTTATACAAATTAGAAAAATTCTCTACTAAAAAATCGGTAGCAGAGCAGGAAATGGTAAAACAATTATTGGCAGAAACTGCTTCTTATGCAGAATCTACCAATTGTAGAAGAAAACACATACTACACTACTTCGGTGAAATTTACGAAAATGATAATTGTGGATGTTGCGACGTATGCTTACATCCAAAACCCAAAATGAATGCTACGGAACAAGTTCAATTGGTAATTGAGGTAATCAAAGAAGTAAAACAACAGTTTGTTGATAACCACATTATTGACATCATTATCGGCGAAAAAACAACGACCATTGTTAAATTTAAACACAATAAATTAAAACAATTTGGCGAAGGAGAAGAATTTGATGCTAAACTTTGGGCGAGTGTTATTCGTGTAGCTATTTTCGAGGAACTTATTTATAAAGATATTGAAAACTACGGTTTATTGAAAATTACACCCAAAGGTGAAAAGTATCTCACTAATCCGTACACGTTATACGTACAAAAACCGAACAAAACTAAATCGGATGATGATATGGACGACGATGAAATGTCGGAAGATATGATGCCTGTAAAAGGAGAAGCTACCGATGCTACGTTGTTTGCCATGTTAAAAGATTTGCGCAAATCAATCTCTGTTAGAGAAAATTTGCCGCCATTTATAATTTTCCAAGATCCTTCTTTGGAAGACATGTGCATCCAATACCCTACCACGATTGACGAAATGGTGAACATTACCGGTGTAGGTGTAGGGAAAGCGCAAAAATACGGTAAACCTTTTGCCGATTTAATTAAACAATACGTTGAAGAAAACGAAATAGAGAGGCCGCAAGATTTTATCGTAAAATCCGTAGTGAAAAAATCTGCGATCAAAGTATTTATTGTTCAATGTATTGATAGAAAATTAAATTTTGAAGATATTGCGCATGCCAAAGGATTAGATATGGATGAACTTTTAACAGAAATTGAAAGCATTGTATCTTCCGGAACAAAAATAGATATTGATTATTATATTGATGAAAATATCGAAAAATATCATCAAGAGGATATTTTGGATTACTTTGCCGAAGCGGAATCAGATTCTACACAAATAGCTCTTGAGACTTTGGGTGAAAATGATTTTAATATGGAAGAAGTTCGTATCATGCGAATTAAGTATTTGTCTGATGTAGGAAATTAATGTGAAGATTTCGACATTACGAGCTTTATTTCACACGGAATTATCCCTACTTTATGAAGAGCGGGAAATTGATGCGATGTTTTTTATTTATATTGAAGATAAATTCGGCATAAAAAAACATCACTACTTTTTAAGTCCTGATCATGAAGTTGTGTTTAAATATGTTGATATAGAAGCGCTTTCAAAAGGAATGCCTATACAATATGTAACAGGTATAACTACTTTTTATAATTTACAATTCGAAATTAACTCTTCTGCGCTCATTCCGAGACCGGAAACAGAGGAATTAATAACGATGATTTTAAAGAAAAAAGGAAAAATAGAGATAGGAGAAGGGAGAATATTCCCTTTAAATTTTGAAGAGATGTCCGAAGAGCGGGATAATCTATATGAAAATCAAAAAATCCTCGACATTGGTACCGGCAGCGGTGCCATAGCTATTGCCTTAGCCAAGAATATAAAAAATGCTAATGTTTGGGCAACCGACATTTCAGAAAGAGCACTTGAAATAGCAAAAAAAAATGCAGCGCATTGTGATGTGAAAATTACATTTTTACATCATGATATTTTAAAATCCGATACTGTACTTCTTCCTGATAACTTGGATGTTATTGTTTCAAATCCTCCATATATTCCACAAAAGGAACGCAATAATTTGCATACAAATATTATAGATTATGAACCAAATATAGCGCTTTTTGTTCCAGACGAAAATCCGCTTATTTTTTATAATACCATAGCGCAAATTGCAAAAAAAAACCTCCGCAAGGGAGGACTTTTATACTTTGAGACTCATGAAAAGTTTCACTTTGAACTATCAACAATGCTTGCTGAAATAGGTTTCAAAGAGATTGAGCTTTGGAACGATATTAATAACAAGCCTCGCTTTGTAAGCTGTAAAAAATTATAAATTGTTAATTTTTACCGCCAACCCTGATTTCAAATTTGCAGCTTTATTTTTGTGAATAATTCCTTTTTTAACCAGTTTGTCAATCAAAGATGTTACTTTGGGAAGTTTACCTTCCGCAGCAGTTTTTTCAGATGTTAATCTGATGTCTTTTAATGCGTTACGCATCGTCCTTGCGAAGTAACGATTTGCTAATCTTTTACTGTTATTGGCTCTAATTCTTTTCTTTGCCGATTTGTGATTTGCCATTTTTTGTCTTTTATTTTTAATAAAACCTATTTACCTTTTTTAGGGGTGCAAAAATAATCTTTTTTCGATATGAAAATATAGAACTTATATTAAAAAATGCTGTTTCTTTGCATAAATATTTTAAATTTTATTTTTTTGAACTTTAAATGCAAGACAAGAATCACAAACCTCTGATACTCATTACAAACGATGATGGCTTTGAAGCACGTGGATTAGAAGCCTTAGTAGAAGCTGCCAAAGATCTTGGCGAAATTGTGGTAATTACGCCCGATGGTCCGCGATCAGGAATGGGGCATGCCATTACGATGCAAGTGCCATTACGCGTAAAACCTTACAAAACAGAAAATGGAATTACTTACTATAGAAGCAATGGAACTCCGGTAGATTGCGTGAAGCTAGGACAGCGTGTAGTGCTTCGCGATAGAAAGATAGATTTGGTGCTCTCAGGAATTAACCATGGATCAAATTCTTCGGTAAGTATCATTTATTCAGGTACTATGGCTGCTGCTATTGAAGCTAGCTTTGAAGGTGTTCCCGCCATAGGATTCTCTTTGTTGGATTATTCTTCTAAAGCAGATTTTTCAGCTGCTATCGTATATGCAAGGCAAATTATTGAGAGAGTGCTTCAAAGCGGATTACCAAAACATGTTTGTTTGAATATTAATATTCCTAAATTAACACTCTCTGAAATTAGAGGAATCAAAATTACGCGACAAACATTAGGATACTGGTATGAAGACTTAGAAGAAAACACCGATTCTTTCGGCGGAAAATATTATTGGCTAGCCGGTTATTTGGTAAACTTGGAAAAGGATGCCGCTGACACCTGTGAATGGGCGCTACATAACGGCTATGTGTCTGTAATGCCGGTGCATTTCGATATGACCTCACATAAAATGATTGATAAATTAAAACATTGGGAACATGATTGATAAACTTCGTCAAGATTCAATTTGGATGGGATTGCTCATTGGTTCGGCAGTTCCGGCACTTATTTTTGGTTTACTACAACTCATTCTTTATTTTTTGCCGCATGAAGTTAAAGATGCAAATGTCTTTACTTTACAACGCCTCATCCTCATTAGCGTAATTCCTAACGTATTTTTATTGCGTTATTATTTGTTAAAATTGAAGTATGATCTAACCGGAAGAGGAATTTTAGCGATTACTTTTGTAATAGCGATTATTTTTGTCATTATTGAACTTTCATAATGTATTTGAAACACTTACACGTTTCCAATTTTAAAAATTACGAAGAAAATGAATTTGATTTTCATGGGAACGTAAATTGTTTTGTAGGTAAAAATGGTAGTGGAAAAACCAATTTATTGGATGCTATTCATTATTTGTCGTTTTGTAAGAGCTATTTCTCTTCACAAGATATTTATTCTATTAGATTTAACTACGATTTTTTTGCTATTCACGGCTTATTTGAAAGTTCTGAAAATGGAACTACTACTAAAATCGGATGTGTGTTTAAAAATGGCCGTAAAACGATGAAAGCCAATCAAAAAGAATACCAAAGACTAAGCGATCATATCGGGCTTTTTCCTTTAATCATGATTTCGCCTTACGATAACGATATGATTAATGAAGGCAGTGAAACGCGACGCAAGTTTTTCGATATCAGCATTTCACAATTTGATAAAGAGTATTTACAGCAATTGATTTCTTATCAAAAAATTGTTCAACAACGAAACCAATTATTAAGACAGCACCTTTCAGGAGAAAGGATTGATTTGTCGTTATTACAAATTTATAACGACCAACTCATTCCATTGGGAAGCTATATATTTGAAAAGAGAAAGCAGTTTATTTCAGATACTTTAACAGATTTTCAACGTTATTATAAAATACTTTCAAATGATAACGAAACCGTTTCTATCACATACCAATCTCAATTATTTGAATTTGATTTTGAAAAAGGATTACAGGAGCATGAAGCACAAGATTTTCGTTCGGCATACACTAATTTTGGCATACATAAAGATGATTTTTTGTTTTTAATTAATACAATGCCTTTGAAGCGATTTGGATCACAGGGACAACAAAAATCATTTTCATTAGCTTTAAAATTAGCACAATACGATTATATTGCCGCACGAAAGAAAATAAAACCGATATTATTGTTAGATGATATTTTCGATAAGTTGGATAATTTACGTATTTCTCAGCTGCTCAATATGGTAGGCAAACATCATTTTGGGCAAGTTTTTATTACCGATACGGATGAAGTGAGGTTAGGAGTAATTTTAGAAAAACACAATGTTTCATGTAAAGTTTTTCAAATCGCTACATTATGAACTTTATACGTTTCTAGCCTTTCTAAACATTCTGTTCCAACGAATTTTGCCTTCGCCCCATGGTTTATATTTATCTAACGATAACCAAACAAACCAAACCTTACCGGTAATGTGATCTTCAGGCACAAAACCCCAAAAACGCGAATCGGCGGAGTTATGACGGTTATCACCTATCATGAAATAGTAATTTTGTGCAAACGTATATTCGGTAGCAGGTTCGCCGTCAATAAAAATTTGTCCATCTTTCACTTGTAAATCATGTAATTCGTAATTACGAATAATTTGCTCGTAAAGTACAATGGTTGAGTCGTTTAATGCTACTGTAGCACCTTTTTGAGGAATTGTAATTGGTCCAAAGAAATCTTTGTTCCAATGATAACGTGGATCATGCGGAAAAACGCCCAAGTCCAATTCTCCTTTTCTATCTACCATTTTTTCCACGAGTAATCCCATTTTCTCTATTTTCTCAACTTGTGCAAGTGTCAAGCTATATTGCGTAGTATGATTGTCGACTTTCTGCATGTCTTCTTCATTGATATTCAACGCTTTTCGTTTTTTAAAATTAAGCCCCACGCCGGTAGGATCCGTAACATGATATGAAAATTGGATGCGATTTGGATTTTGGATCGGTTCATTATCAATATATACTTGCGTATTAATAATTTCCAACTTTTCTCCGGGTAATCCGACAGCACGTTTTACAAAAAACTCGCGTTTGTCAATCGGTCGTGCTGTTACGCGATATTCTTTTTTTACAGCTTCTCTTCCCTTTCCGGGATAATAATCTCCTGGGTGTCTTGAAGCTACATAATTAATAAACTCTACAGGGTACTTGCGGTATACTTTTCCCAATTCTGCTTTTGAAGCATTTGGATTGAGTATGATTTCAAAGTCTCGCACAATGGCATAGTAGCTTTCAGATTGTCGTTCTAAAGCCACGGTATCCCCATCGGGATAATTAAAGACCACGGAGTTACCTCTTTCTACAGAGTTGATTTTAGGAAAACGCAAATAGGGTAGCTTCACCCATTCTACATACGACTTGGTGAATCTTGTTAGCGGAAGTGTATGATGTACAAATGGAACCGCCAAAATGGTCATCGGAATGCGAGCGCCGTAAGAAACTTTGTCAACAGCCAAATAATCGCCTACCATCAACGAACTTTCCATAGAAGAGGTTGGGATAGCATATAGTTCGAATAAAAAACCGCGAAGAATATAGGCAGCGACAACGGCAAAGATCAGTGCATCCATCCAATCGCGCAAGCCGCTCTTTTGGAATTTCGGAAGATCTTCCAATCTCGTATAATGCTCATTTTTTGAAATTCCGAGATATGGTAAATAAATGAAAAAGAAAAATGTACCCGGAATGAGATATAAATAGCTTGTTTTCCCAAACAACCGGATGGTTTTCCAAATCATTAAGTAAAACATAAAGGCGCCAATAAATGGAAAAAGAATAAAAAACATCCACCATTTTGGACGCGACAGAACGCCAAGCCATACCCACATATTATATATGGGGATAAGACTTTTCCAAGATTTTTCTCCGGCTTTTTTAAAAATAAACCATAATCCGATCTGAAAACCGATAAAAGAAATGATTGAAGTGATCATTAAAGAATTAAGGGTAAAAGCAAGCATAATCCGCATTTTTAATTATTTACAAACGAAAAAAAAAAAGAAAAATTATAAACGTTATTTATATACTTTTGCACCCATATTCTACATTCTCATGGAACACGAAATTTTAAAATGCAAAGAGCTTCTATTACAAGGTAAAATACTATTGTATCCCACTGATACGGTGTGGGGAATTGGCTGCGATGCCACTAACGAAGAGGCTATAAAAAAGATATATGCCATTAAACAGCGGCAAGAAAGTAAAAGTATGATTATTTTACTTGACTCTACAGACAGACTTCCGGTGTATGTAACAAAAATTCCGCTTATTGCCTGGGATTTAATTACACATACCCATCGTCCAACTACTTATATTTATCCTACTGCCCAAAATTTACCCAAAACACTCATTCACTCCGATGGAACAATAGCCATTCGTATAACCACGAATCCATTTTGCAAAAAACTGATTAAAGCTTTAGAGAAACCGTTGGTTTCCACTTCTGCAAATATTTCAGGAGATGTTACACCGGTACTTTTTTCCGAAATCCCACAAGAGGTTATTGACCTTGTGGATTATGTTGTTCCACAAGAATATGCAGATTCTATAGAATATAAACCCTCTCGTTTGGTGAAGTTTATTGATGATTATAATTTTATCGTTATTAGAGAATAATCATGATAAAAATCGCCGTTTTTGCGGGAACTTTCGATCCATTTACTATTGGACATCAAGATATTGTAAATAGAGCGCTACCTATTTTCGACAAAATAATTATTGCAATTGGTGTGAATGATGAAAAGACTCCGTTCTTTCCTTTAGTAGAAAGAGTAGGAATTATAGACAAGTTGTTCATTGGTAATGAAAAAATAATTATTGAAACTTACGCCGGACTTACCGGAGAGTTTTGTAGAAAAAATAATGCCCAATATTTACTCAGAGGCATAAGAAATGCCATTGATTTTCAATACGAAAACGATTTGGCACAAGCGAATAAAGAAATTTTTGACATAGAAACCATTTTTTTTATGACCACTCCCACACTATCCCACGTATCTTCGTCGTTAGTAAAAGAGCTTTATAAAAATAAAGGAAACTATCTTAACTATTTGCCATAACAATGTTTAGATTTGAAAACGAAAATTATTTATACGGATTAATTATTATTCCGTTGTTTATTTTGGGATATGTATTATTATATTATACTGCTAAAAAACGTTGGCGGCGATTTGGCGATGAAGCATTAATGAACAGGTTAATGCCGTTACGTTCTTTTTCCATGCAAACCGTCAAATTTTCTTTGCTCATGGCAGCGTTGGCATGTTTTATTTTGGCATTGGCAAATCCGCAGGTGGGCAGTACTTTAGAGAAAGGTATGCGAAAAGGCGTGGACATCATGATTGCCATGGATATTTCCAATAGCATGCTGGCGGAAGACATTCAACCCAATCGCTTGGAGGCTTCTAAAATGGCGCTCTCTCGCTTCATAGATCAATTAAAAGGGGATAGAATCGGATTGGTGGTTTTTGCAGGAAAATCGTTTGTGCAATTGCCCATTACCAGCGATTATGCTGCTGCGAAAATGTTTGTGAATTACGTGAATCCAAGGCTAATTAGTGAACAGGGTACCGATATTGCAGCAGCAATTGACTTGGCTGCCGTCTCAATGTTCCCGGAAACAAAAGATGGAAACTCTGATCTGAATAGGATTTCTCAACTTAATTCAAAAGTAATATTAGTGGTATCCGATGGAGAAGATCATTTCCCTGAAGCTGTTGATATGGCGGCACAAGCACGTAAATTAGGCATTGTCGTACATACGATAGGTATTGGCGATGTGCGCGGTGTGCCCATCCCGGACGGTAGGGGAGGCAATAGTTTTAGAAAAGACAGGGAAGGCAATACGGTGATTACCCGCTTAAATGAAGATGTATTGAAAGAGATTGCAGCGGCAGGTGGTGGAATTTATGTACATGCGTCAAATGCAAACATGGGATTTGAAACCATTTTAGACAAGATCAATAATATGAATAAGGTGGATTTGAAAGAGGTTACTTTCTCCCGATATGAAAGTAAATATCAGTATCCGTTAGCATTAGGATTGATCTTTTTGCTAATTGAATTAATATGGTTTTCTGTTAAACCTCGTTGGAGAGAACAATTTTTCCGATTACATCATTTATTAAGAATCAAATAGCGATAAAGTACACGGATTATACAAGATTACCACAGATTGATCATAAAATCATAACATATCCAGTTCTTTCAAGTTTTCTTCGCTTAAAATAAGTGGCGGCGCAATGCGCAATGCGGTGTCGCACCACAAAAACCAATCGGAGAAGAGACCTTTTTCTAAAAACGAATGTAGTGTTCTAAAGTTGGTTTGTGCATCATGAAAATCAACGGCAGTCATGAGCCCTTTTCTGCGAATTTCTTTTACGTGAGGAATCTTCCAAAGAATGGCTTCTAATTTTTCGCCTATGATTTCGGCATTTTTCCACATTTTATTTTCTGAGATTAATTTTAGGTGCGCTAATGCTGCTGCACAACATACGGGATGACCTCCAAACGTAGTAATATGTCCCAATACGGGATTATGTGTAAGCACATTCATCACTTTTTTGTCTGCAATAAACGCTCCTAACGGCATGCCGCCCCCAAAAGCTTTTCCAAGAAGCAGAATGTCAGGAATAATGTTGTAATGTTCAAAAGCAAAGAGTTTTCCTGTGCGTCCTAATCCTGTTTGAATTTCATCAGCAATGAGCAATGTGTGGGTTTGTTCACAACGTTGTTTTAGTATTTTCCAGTATTCGACAGAAGCCATACGCACGCCGGCTTCTCCCTGAATGAGTTCTACTATAATTGCGGCGGTTTTTTCCGTAATTTCTTGCAAATCTTCTTCTACGCCGAAACGAATGGCTTTTGTATCAGGTAAAAGTGGTTGAAAAGCCGCTTTGTACATCTCATTTCCCATCATGCTCATGGCGCCGTGCGAGCTACCGTGATACGCATTTTCAAAGTGGATCAATTCGGTGCGCCCGGTGTAGCGTTTGGCTAATTTTAGCGCCCCCTCTACGGCTTCGGAACCGGAATTGACAAAGAACACGGAATTTAACGAAGTTGGCAAACAGCCACAAAGCGCCTCTGCAAGCTCTACCTGAGGTTGTTGTATCAACTCACCATAAACCATCACGTGCGTGTATTTGTCTAATTGCGTTTTAATGGCGTTAACAATGACAGGATGTGAATGCCCCATATTACATACTGCGATTCCGGAGATGAGGTCTAAATATTTTTTTCCCGATGTGTCATAAAAATAAATACCCTCTGCATGCGCTATTTCAATGGCCACAGGTGCATCGGAAGTTTGGGCAATGTGTTTATAGAAAGAGTTGATGAGGTTACTTTTCATTTGAATATTCTATTTTTAATCTGCAAAAATAGAAAAATAAAATACTATAATGCTGTCATTCCGAGCATAGCGAGGAATCTCATATGACTATACTATTATTAGCAAAAAAAATATATTTTTGCGCTTCCTTTTTTAGGACGGGATGTAGCGCAGCCCGGTAGCGCGCTTCGTTCGGGACGAAGAGGCCGCAAGTTCGAATCTTGTCATCCCGACCGAGTAAGGTTCCGTAGCTCAATGGATAGAGCAACTGCCTTCTAAGCAGTAGGTTAATGGTTCGATCCCATTCGGAATCACGAAAAAAAGAGACGTTGTATGCAACGTCTCTTTTTTTTTGTCATTATGGATTTGTTCCGGATCAGTCATAAAATCCGGTTGATAGGTTAATTTTTTTAGTTCATAGTGAACTTAATGACTTTAGAACTTTCTGCATATTTTTTTCAATGTTCCCATAATCTAACACTTCTTTCCCAATGTAAATAAAAAAGAGCTTAAGCAGCTTGTCTTGTAGATTACCGGAATTTTCAAATATCTTTTTATAGTTCAAACGATAGGCTTCCCGCATTCTGCGTTTTATCGTGTTTCTATCCACAGCATGTTTGAATGTTCGCTTGGGAACGGCAAAAGCAACGCGTATGGAGCATTTGTTTTCCGTTATCTCTGAAAATTGATAATAACATTTTAACGGATAGGATACTACAAACTTATTTTCGCGATATAATGCTTCAATTTCTAGAGAAGATTTTAGTCTATCACGCTTTTGGAAGGTATTTTTCAAATTTTTATCTGCGACGTGTGGCATATTCCTTTAAGAAAACTTCAAGGGCAGAAATAATGGTGGGATGTTGCTTTGTAGGTGCTTCTACGTGCAATTGCCAACCTGCTTCTCTTATTGCATTGGCAGCAGCAGCTCCCATGGCGCCGAACGCCAATTCACCTTGAACAAAATCTGGAAAATTGCTTTTTAAAGATGCAACACCTACCGGACTGAAGAAGATAACCATGTCGTATTTAGACAAATCAATATCTTTTTTTAAATCTGCCGGTTCAGTGGTAAAGCAAACCGCTTGCGTATATTTGATATTGTGCTTATCAAAAAATTCGGCAAACTGGGTACCCATTGAATCCGCACCGCAAGGGATTAAATAATTGTGCGTCTTGTTTTTCAACAATAAATCAAAAACGCTGGATGGGCTATTGTTTTTTCCAAAAAATACTTTGCGCTTACGATAAGGAATATATTTTTGCAGATAATGTGCCGCCATATCGGTCATACAATAATACTTCATCTCGTCGGGCATTTCTATTCGCAATTCTTTTAACAACATAAAAAAATAATCAATAGTAGTCGTACTTGAAAAAACGACCGCAGAATGATCTAGAATGTTGATTTTTGATTTACGGAAATCAATACCACAAATACTGTGAATTTTAAAAAACTTGTAGAAATCAAAAGAGACACAATATTTCCGTTTTAAATCGGCATAAGGCGATTTTTCAAAATCAGCCGGAGCAATTTGAGAAACAAGGATATTTCTAATCTTCATTGGTAAGAAAACGATAAGAGTTATACGATATTATAAGTTAATAATGAGCAGTTTAATGAGTAGTAAATAGGGTAGAATTTCAAAACTGCAAAAGTATATAAAAAAATGAATACGACTCATGCCATTGATATTCCTTAAAAAACGAATAAAAAATGCAAAAAATATAATCGTGAAAAAAGGAATATAAACATAAAAAATTATTTCCGGAACGCGAGTATACCACGCTACAGGAATAATTGCTATCAAAAACAGAGCATTGCAAAAACGATACAAAGCTTTGGTCGTTATGTATAAATACCTTTGGCCTTGATAATTAAAAACAGTAGTAAAGTACCATAAAAAAAGCTGTGATCCTAAAAAAACTGTAGCTACTCCTACACATGCCATTCCATAAAGCAGTAGTGGTGAGTATATTTCTAACACTTTGGGAGCATAAAATTGTAAAAAAAACAAAACTAAACAAGGAAAAGCAATAAAATAAAGAAGAATGGGGTAGAAATAGATGTATTCATTTGTTAATTTTCCCTCTCGAAACAATTGCTGAAAATAACGTGTTGAAAATAATGCACGCAACACTAACAACACTTTTCTTCTGTATAATACAAAAGATAATGTTATAAACAATAGCCCTATTAATAAGCTGAACGTAATAATATTATTCGTATTCAATAGTAATTACTATTTAACGATTAATTTTTTTGCAATAGAGATGTGGTTTTTATTTTCAAGAGTATAGAAATAAACGCCGGATTTCAAATTCGAAGCATCAATGGAAGTTTTATTTTCGCCGGGACTTAACGGAATGTTCATTACCACAGCGCCCATGATATTTCTAATTACTAAGTTATGATTATCATTTTTATCGGCAAGAGTATAGGCTATGTTAATTTTTGAGTTTGCCGGAGCCGGATTAGGGGATGCTGAAAGCGATACGCTTGCATTGTTAGACCCTTTCACCCCTAGAGGAGTCATGTCTATTTCTACATAAAGTGTCATTTTATCAGTTTTATCCGGTTCCGTCCAAAATTCAAGTTTAAATTTACTCAATCCAAGGTTGCCTTTAGGGGCTAAATGTAATGCGTAGGGTTCGTGATCTCCCGTAATTAGCCAACTCATATCAAATATATCACCGGTTGGATCGCAGTTACCGAAACATACATAAGCCAACATTCCGTTTGCCAACATAGTATTTGTGCGTGACGTGCTTGCATTTAGCTCAATATCAGTAAGGTTTTGTATAAAAATCTCTATGACATATTCTTCTAAAAAATTCAAATCTTCTGTAGTAATTGTTGCAGAAATGGTATCTCCATCGGCATAGAGGTTTCCTCTACTATCTGTGAGTTGAAAATTTTGAGCATAACTTATTACAGATAAACTGATAAATAATAAAGCGAGTAGTTTTTTCATGTTTTTGAATTTAAATCAGTGATCTTGTTTATTTCACCACTTTTAAAGTAGTTATTTGCCCGTTAGATTGAATTCTAACAAAATAAACTCCTTTTGCTAAATGACTAACATCCACAGAAGATTGGCTGTAAGCAGTAGCAAGTATTTGCCCGGAAATAGAAATAATTTCCAGTTTGTCGTACGTACCGGTTACATATAATCTATCGTTTACCGGATTTGGAGCAATGGAAATGGCAACTTCATTTATATTTTTAGTGCTAAGAATTTCATCTACGATAACCATAGCGTTAGCCTGAAACCCAAATTGTCCATTATTATAATAAATTTGAGTTCCGGCGCTATTCAAAATTCTAATATAACCGGCGCCATAACCGGCATTAATTCCGTCTCCATAAGAATCGTATACTACAACTCTGTGACAGCCTTCCATTATTGGAATGAAATTAAACTCTCTCACTGTGATACCATTAGCTCCTAAATCAGACCAGGGACCACCTTGTAAAAGAACTGTTCCGTCCGGGTTAAAAATTCTGAAAGTAGTTTCGGAAGCATAACGATCGGTAGCAAGAATAAATTTCATACTTCCATCACCTTGTGCAACCTCTTTTCTAACAGTTTTGCTTAAAGAAGAAGCATTAGAGTTTTCGCCGTTAATTTTTGAAATAGTAACCGATAGATTTTGATATGTATTGACATTAAGCAAGAATGCAGGCAGGTGTATAGTATCCCATGTTTGTGCTGCAATCGTTCTTCTGTTCCAGGTATATACGTTTGGAGTTCCGCTGCCAATAGTATAAGTTAGTTCTACAGAATTAACTGCAAAATCGTTTGAGTTTCTGATATAGCAAATGGCGCTATAAGAACCATCACAAGTTGTAATCAACTTATCATCAATTTTGTCTATTCTTCCTATTACGGCAGGTTTATTTTCAAATGTTAATTCTGCTTTACAGCCGGAAAGAACTGTTTTCCGATCTTCACAAACAAATGCTAAAATTTCTAGATCTTCTAAACAAAGAGGCACATTGCGAAGATGTGCGGGAATAGTATAAGTAAACGTTTGTGTAAAGAAAGTACCTGCTGATGTAGTAGGAATATCTACTCCCCATTGTTCGGTTAATAAATGACGAAGCATGTGCATATGTTGATAATAGCCAAAATGCATCATAGCGGGGTAGTGATTAACTCCTCCAACTTGCGGACCTAACACATTGTTTTGTAGTAATGCAACGTTCAATTTATTTGTAGGATTAGCTGCATTTCCGGTATAATATACTTCAACAAAAACAGTTAACTCTCTTGTATTCCAGTCAATAGTAGCGGTAGCAGCTACATTAACCGGCGAGGCTTCGGCGAGGTATGCATTCGATTGGCTGGTCCATTGAGCTCTGTTGGAGGTCGCAGATGCTCCTCTATTTACCGTTGCATTTGGATAGGAACTAATGCTATATTGCTGAGCCAGTGCATTTCCCCATTCGGTTTTATAGTCAGGATTATTGCCGGAAAATCCACCTTGATGGATGTTAATTGCATAAGCGCGCCCAGGATTGTTAGCCATAATTTGAGCGGCAACTTTATGTCCGTCAGGACACCATACACAATTTGTACCGGTATATTCTTCCAAAATGACGTTTTTATTGGAAGGTTCAGTTGAAACAATCGTTTGTGCAAATAAAGCTATCGGAAAACAAACAACTAAAAGAAAAGATAAAATTTTTTTCATAAGATATTGATTTTGGTTATTATAAAAAAGATGGATGAAAAATTTTAACTATAAGATTGCTGCAAAAATACCAAAAAATATATACAAACCTATAACCACTTCACTAAATTAAAATCCATATCGTGCGGAAGTATCGGATTAGATGGCTGAATTCGTACGCCACACTTCCAACTGCCTGAATAGTCGGGCTCTAATTCACATTCATAACGCGTTACTCCGTTTTCTTGCTTTACAAACCGGAATTGCCATTTTGACAAAAGATCTTCATGCCCGTTATCGGTTTTGATAAAACAAATTTCTACTTTAATATCTTCAGGTTTAAGTATGCCCAAGCGCAGGTCAACCGATAGCAATGCTTTTTCGCCCAAATAATAGGTTTTATCGTTAGTATCATAAAGGTTTATATCAACAGTTTCTATGTTTTCCCAATTTGTTAACACCTTTTCTTTCCAACGTAACAGCTCGTAAAGTTTTTTTTCATTTTTTCCGGTCAACATTTTTGTGCGATGATCTAATTTGTTATAAAACTTACGGTAATAGTCCTCTAATTGGCGTTTCATAGTAAAGTGTGGAGAAATTTTGGCAAAGTTTTCTTTCATCATATTAGTCCAAATTTCCGGAACATCTTCCTTGTTTCTTGCATAAAACGCATTAATAATACTATCTTCAATAGTGCTATACAGCACGGTGGCATCTAATTGATCTTGCAGGTAGTTATCATTATAAGTAATTTCTTCGCTGATTGCCCAGCCGCCTTTGTGCACGTAACCTTCTGCCCACCAGCCATCCATTACGCTGAAATTAAGAACACCATTCATAATAGCTTTTTCGCCACTCGTTCCCGAAGCTTCCAATGGACGTGTGGGTGTGTTTAACCAAACGTCGCATCCGGAAACCAGTTTTTTTGCCAATATCATGTCGTAATTTTCTAAAAATATGATTTTTCCTATAAATTGCGGTTCACGTGAAAACTCAATAATTTTTTTAATCAAATCCTGACCGGCTTTGTCGTTGGGATGTGCTTTTCCTGCAAATAAAAATTGCACCGGATGTTCGGGATGATTTACAATTTGCGCCAACCGTTCTTTATTTGTAAACAATAAATGTGCACGTTTGTACGTAGCAAAACGTCGTGCAAAACCAATAGTGAGCTTGTCGTTTTTAATTGACTTTAAAGTTTTTAAAATTAATTCCGGCGATTCATTTCGTGTCATCATCTGAACTTCAAGCAATTGTTTCACTTCATCTAATAATTCTGTGCGCAGGTCATTTTTTATCTTCCAAAGTGTAGCATTGTCTGCCTTCTCAATTTTTTTCCAAATTTCCGGATTTGATTGATCGGTAAGAAAATCATTACCTAAAATTTCTTTGTGATAGTGTTGCCATTTTTTGTGCGCCCAAGTAGGGTAGTGCACTCCGTTGGTTACATGCCCAATATGTAATTCATTGGCAAAATGCCCATCATATAAATCTAAAAACATTTCACGTGAAACGCGTCCGTGAATTTTGCTTACTCCGTTTACTTCTTGCGCCATTTTGCATCCGAGAATACTCATCGAAAACTTATCGTTTATATAATCAATATGTTTTCTGCCTAAAGCCATAAAAGCTTCCCAAGAAATGTTGAAACGTGACGGGTAGTTGGCGAAATAAATCCGCATCAAATCTTCACTAAAAGCATCGTGTCCTGCCGGAACAGGCGTATGTGTTGTATAAAGCGACGATGTTCGTACCAACTCCACGGCAGCCGGAAACGCCATGTTATGATCATGCATGTAATTTTGTATGCGTTCCAATGCTAAGAAAGCGGCATGCCCTTCGTTAAGATGATACAACTCAGGATTTTCTCCCAGTACACTTAACATTCTAATTCCTCCGATACCCAACAAAAGCTCTTGCTTTAATCTGTTTTCAATATCTCCTCCGTACAATGTATGTGTTACATTTCTGTCTTGAGGTTGATTGAGGTCTATGTCTGTATCTAATAAATACAACGGAATTCGTCCCACATCTACGCGCCAAATGCGTGCGTAAATCGTGCGTCCGGGTAGCACAATGGAAATCATTTTAAACTCACCATTTTCATCTTTAAGAGGACTTATAGGCAATTTTGAAAAACTCTGACTTGGGTAGAGTGAAAGTTGATCGCCCATTGGCGAAATTTGTTGCATAAAATAACCATAGCGGTACAAAAGCCCCACGCCAATCATATTCACGTTGCAGTCGCTGGCTTCTTTCATGTAATCACCGGCTAACATACCTAATCCACCTGAAAAAATCTTCAACTCATTGCTGATTCCGTATTCCATGCTGAAATAAGCGATTTTAGCTTGATCACTAGGCTTTTCAACATTCATATAGGAATGAAAATCTTCAAACACTTTATCCAACTTTTTGATATAATGTGCATTTTGGCTAAATTCTTTAATACGAGGTAATGGCAATATTTGTAAAATATGGGTGGGATTTTCGTGAAATTGCTCCCACATTTCAATGCCGGCAATCTCTTCGAAAAGCTCGCGGGCTTCGTAATTCCAGCTCCACCATAAGTTATGAGCTAGCGTTTCTAATTTTTTCAAATTTTCCGGTAGCTTTGTTTTTACCGTAACATGCATCCATTGAGGTTCGGTCTTTCTGATTTTATCCACTTGCATCCCAATTTTTGATATTTTGTGTTTGTATTTATCGAAACGCAAATCACTTTTTTCTAATGCAATGTCATAAGTTTTCAGATAGTTATCAAATAAAAGAGTCCATAATGCTTTTTGTGCAATTTCGGTAGCTAAAGCATCATTTTTTATTTTTTCCTCGGTATTCAAATTAGCGTAATAATAAATGGCATCGGCAATATGGTGGATCACTTTTTCATCGTTATCGTCGGTGCGCTGAATGACCCATGCACTTTTCTGTTCACCGAAATTATCCAATACCCATGCGCCAAATCCGGCTAATGTAGTCGTAATGGTCGGGATTCCAAAAGCAATACTCTCTAATGGTGTGTAGCCCCAAGGTTCATAATAAGATGGAAATATTGATAAGTCAAATCCTATCAATAAATCATAATATGAAAGGTTAAAAATGCCATCTCTTCCGTCTAAATAAACGGGAACAAACACCACCTTTACTTGTGTATTTGGAGAATTGTCTAAATTATTTTTTTTCAAATGGCTAACAATCGGGTCGTGTTCGGGATCATGTAATGGATGGGTACAATAATCATATAATGCGGGTTGTAGGGGTGAATAGTTATTCGTCTCTACGTTCGCTTCGTTATCTTCTGCTAATATGTCCATCAAATCATGCCGTTGCCCACTCGTGCCCGCCGGAACCGTAATGTATGCCACAATTGGACGATCGGTATGTTGGTCTTTCAATTTCGCCAATCCTTCAATATAAAGATCAATGCCTTTATTTTTAAATTCATAACGACCGCTATTAATCACAAATAGCGTATCCTTAGATACTTTTTGTCCGGTGAGCGCTTCTGTAACTTCAATCAGTTTTTTTCTTGCAATGGCTCTTTTTTTTGCAAACTCTTCTCCCTGCGGCACAAAATTGTTTTCAAAGCCATTAATAGTGATTATATCGGCAGGTTCTTCTAAAAATGCAGCACATTCACGATTGGTTATTTGGCTGACGGTAGTAAAGCCATCAGCGAATTTTGCAGAAAGATGCTCCAGGGAATATTTAGACTGCACCCCAAATTGTTGTGCAAGTTCATGAGGATTATAGCTTTCCATCATTCCATATAACGGCAAGCCATTTCCTGCAATGCTACGTCCCAATACAGTAGCGTGGGTAGTGAAAACGGTAGCAATTTGCGGAATATCCTCTTCAAGATGTAGAATTCCTGTTCCGGTCATCCATTCATGAAAATGTGCAATAATCTTATCTCCCGCAGAACAATGAAAGTTATAAAAGCTTTCAATAACACATCCGGCAGCATAGCCGAATAAAGCGGGCTCAATATAATCCCATTGTCCCGATATTGAATCCAATTTATAATTTAACCAAAACTGGGTAAGAATTTCATTCTTTTTTTCAAAAAACGGTGTAAAGTCTACCAAAATTACAATGGGGTTGCCACTAATATTCCAACGTCCTGTGCGAATACGCAGCCCTTCGCTTTGCGCAAGCTCTCTCCAGCTCTTAAAAAGAGAAGGATCTTCAATGAAATCGGAATTATCTTCTTTTAGTAACTCCGGCCCGATACAAATATAATTATTGCCGTAGTTTTGAACGGCTGTAAAAGCTTTTGTCGATAGAACAGTATAAATACCACCCACTTTGTTACAAACTTCCCAGCTGGTTTCAAAAACGTAATCCGCTTGTTTCATATATTTTTTGTATTTAAAATTAATCTGCAAAAATACATGATTTTTTGTATGAGGTTCTTCCGTCATTCCGAGCGTAGCGAAGAATCTTGTTGATAAAATGGAAGACTCCTCTTTCGAGGAGCCTTCACATATACAGAGAAAATATACTTTATGTTTTTTTAACCATAAAGCTAAAATATTTTAGATTACGCCTTGTTCAATCATGGCGTCTGCAACTTTGATGAAGCCGGCAATGTTAGCGCCTTTTACGTAGTTAATGTAACCGTCTTTTTCAGTTCCATACTTTACGCAATTTGCATGAATGTTGCCCATGATAGCTTTCAATTTTTCATCCACTTCTTCGCGCGTCCAAGCTAATTTCATAGAGTTTTGTGTCATCTCCAAACCTGAAGTAGCTACACCACCTGCGTTGGCAGCTTTACCCGGCGCATAAGAAATTTTCTTAGCTTGTAATACGTGGATTGCATCAGCAGTACAGCCCATGTTAGAAGCCTCAATAACGTATTGGCAACCGTTAGCAACTAATTTTTCTGCATCCTCTTTATTCAACTCGTTTTGGATAGCACAAGGAATTGCAACGTCAACTTTTGCTTCCCAAGGTTTCTGGCCTGCAAAGAATTTAGCATTAGGATATTTCGTTGCGTAAGGAGCTACCACATTGTTACGTGTAGCAAGCAATTCAGTCATGTATTTAATTTTATCTCCTGAAATACCATCTTCGTCAAGAATATAACCATCAGGACCTGAGATACAAACTACTTTCGCGCCGAGTTCTTCGCATTTTAATGCAGCGCCCCAAGCCACGTTTCCAAAGCCTGATACTGCCACTCTTTTACCTACAATAGTATCGCCTTTAGCGGCTAACATTCCTTGTAAGAAATAGATAGCTCCAAATCCGGTAGCCTCAGGACGGATAAGCGAACCGCCCAAGTTTAAAGTTTTTCCGGTAAGAACGCCCACGTGCTTGTCGTGAATCCTCTTGTATTGTCCATACATCCAAGCTACTTCACGAGCGCCTACGCCGATATCGCCTGCAGGAACGTCAGTTTCGGGTCCAAGATACTTTTGAAGTTCAGTCATCAACGCTTGACAAAAACGCATCATTTCACCTTCAGACTTTCCGGTTGGATCGAAATCGGAACCACCTTTACCACCGCCCATAGGAAGCGTAGTCAAAGAGTTTTTAAATGTTTGCTCAAAAGCCAAGAATTTCATTTGGTCTTGATTTACGCTTTTGTGAAAACGCATACCGCCTTTATATGGTCCGATTGCCATGTTGTGTTGTACGCGGAAAACGCGGTTTACATGAATTTTTCCGTTATCATCCACCCAAGTAACCTTGAATTGGATTATTTTTTCGGGTTCCAAAATTCTTTCTACGATAGAATATTTATCGTACTTTGGGTTTTCGTTTACGAAATCAACAATCGTTTCGAGTACTTCTCTTGCAGCCTGAATGTACAAAGGTTGACCGGGATTTTTTGCCTCTAACTCAGCAATTAATTTGTTAAGATCCATAAATTTGATTTTTTTAAGGTTTTGTAAATATGGGTTTTTAAAACTTCGGCAAAAGTAGTGTTTTTATCCTTACTAACGGCTATTATGCATTTATATTTTGCAAATTTTCATTAATAATTTTCGTTATGTTTTTTGCTTGAAAATCAAGCTTATAGATGTGAATTTTTTGTAAGATAAATCAAAGTTTAATCCCGACCAAGGGTGTGGGCTGGGTAGAGAAGTGTCATTACCGGAAATGTCCATCATTAATATGCAAAATAATATTGTTTGAGCACAGTAAAAGCCAACAATATAATCTCCGATAATTTTCTGCTTGTCAAAATCAATTTCATGAAATTTCTTTTTATTGGTGTGTAGATAAAATAATATTTTGGAATTAATTTTGATATAAACTACCCCGCCCTTCGGGCACCCCTTCAAAATTTGAAGGGGATATTGGGGCACTCCCATGGCTTTGGCATGGGAATAAGAATTAGGTGTGGACTGCCTATGGAATTAGTTAGGAAGATCAGAATTCTATATTACATCTTTTTCACTCGCTTCAAATTCAATAAATTCGTAGGTGAATTATCCAATCCGTGGATGTTTTTTTGTGTAAATCGTACTTTCTTATCATAAAAAAGTACCACTACCGGAGCGTCTTCCATGAGCAAAGAGTCTAATGCTGTATAATATTCATTTCTAAGAACTTCATCTGTAATGGTTTTTGATTTTTCGAAAAGTTCATCAAAAACTGGATTCACATAATGCGTATAATTTGATCCGAATGGTTGCAGGTTTTTAGAGTAAAAGAGCGATAAATAGTTTTCGGCATCGGGGTAGTCGCAAATCCACGAGCCTCTGAAAAACGGTAATTGGTAGTTACGCATCATTTGTCGCTGTTGTGCCGCTTGTTGCACATCCAACGAAATGCGAATTCCGATTTTATTTAGTTCATGTTGAATATATTGACATAAATCCAAATAACTTGCAGAAACCGAAAGAGGAATTATAGGCAAGCCTTTTCCATTAGGGAAACCTGCTTTTTGTAATAATTCCAGCGCTTTTTGAGGGTTATAATGGTATCCTTTTACTCTTTTGGGATTAAAGGAAGCCATTCCCAATGGCACGAAACCGCTGGTGCCGGCATATCCCATATTGTTGCGCAAGTATCGAATCATTTTTTCTCTATCGAAACCGTAATTAATAGCTTGCCGCACTTCTTTGATTAATAATGGGTTATTCTCTTTTTCTTTTAATAAAAAGCCCAGATATTCAGTGTTGAGGTACGGACCAGTTTGTAGTATTATTTTATCCAAAAACGCTTCTTGCAATGTACCCTCTTTGGTTAGTAAGGCATCTTTGTAAGAAGCTTCAATTCCCGACATAAAATCTAAATCCCCTTTCATAAACTCCATAAATGCTACTTGTTTATCTATAATAAAAGAGATAGCAACGGCATCTAAGTAAGGAAGTTTTTCGTTGTTTTCATCTTTTTCAAAATAATCTTCATTTTTTCGCAGCACCAATTTTATCCCTTCCTCCCACAGTTGAAACTGGAAAGGACCCGTGCCTACCGGAAATTTCCTATAGTCTTTACCATATCGTTCAATAACCTCTTGCGGCACAACGGAAGCGTACTTCATGGCAAGTATTCCCAAGAATGGAGGAAAGTGCTCTGCCAATGCGATTTGGAAAACGGTGTCATTTAATGCAAAAAAGGCATATTCTCCCAAATCATTTTTGGCTACCTTTTGAAAAATCCAGGCCCCCGGCGAAGCAACCTCAGGGTTTACAATTCTGTTAAAGCTGTATACAAAGTCGGAAGCTGTAACTTTTCGAGGTGTTTCCCAAGTGTAATTTTTAGTGTTTTGAAAGAAAACATCATCGCGAAGATAAAAAGTATAGGTTCTGCCGTCAGAGCTAATCGTCCAATCTTTGGCAATCATGGGTACAACATGTAGCGAATCGTCCAAATCTACCAATCCGTTATACAGCATATTACACACCCAAATAGCCGCTTGCCCCGATGCATACGCCGGATCAAGCGATTGAATGCCTACCGCTTCATTGTATCGAAATATCTTTTTGTCGGATATCGTTGAGGATGAGCATGCCGCAAATAAACAAAAAATTAGATAAATCTTTAAATTTTTAAATTTTGTCATTCTTCTATTATTCCTTCTGAAATGACCACAGGATCTTCACTAAATGGTCTAATCAACAATATTTTGTATTCCTGATTAAGTATTCCTTGCCATTGGAAAGTAAAGTCAAATGTGTAATAGCACTTGCAGCGATAATAACTACCGCCACTGTCAATGATATACATGAATATGACGTCGTCTATAATTTTGACTTCTGTTTCAAAAGGCTGTCCTTTACATGTATAATTGTGTCCGACAAATACATTAACGAATCCTTCGGATATAGTGATGGTAACCGCATCGTCCGTCTTTTTTAAATTATCACTTTTCGAGGTATTTCTTATATTACATCCACCTAATTCGGTTTTTACATATTGGAATACCATTGGTTCACTTTTAATTTCATCCTCCTTGGGATTTAACTTATCGGATTCGCAGCTTATGAACATTATTCCGCAGATTAATGCGGGGATAAACATTAGAATAAATTTTTTCATTTTCATTTGGTTTTTAGTTATACTTATTTAATTCTTTGTTCCTTTATTTATTTTGCTGACTTTTCCCCTCCCTTAAATTACCCCTCGAATTTCTTCAATAGACAAAATCCCTTCTTTCTCAAAATAATTGTGCAATCCTTCTACCAATTCTTTTCCCGCAAGCGGATGAGAGAAATTTACGGTGCCTATTTGCACTGCAGAAGCGCCTGCCATGATAAATTCTATAATATCTTCTACTGTATAAATGCCGCCCATACCGATTACCGGAATGCTCACGTTTTTACAGACTTCATGCACCATGCGCAATGCAATCGGTTTAATTGCCGCACCGGAAACGCCTGCATATAAATTGTCGAATACCGGTTTGCGCTTTTTGATGTCAATGGCTAATCCCTTGAAAGTATTCACTAAAGACAATGAATCTGCGCCTGCTTTTTCACATGCTTGCGCCATTTCGATAATATTTTCGGCATTTGGTGAGAGTTTCACCATTAAAGGTTTCTTGCAAATGGATTTACATTCTTTAACCGCTTCGTAGGCAATTTCATTCTTAATGCCTAATGCCATGCCGCCTGTTTTCACATTAGGACAGGAGATATTCAATTCAATAAAATCAACGCCCGTATCGTTAAACAGCATAATGCCTTCTAAATAATCTTCCAATGTGGCACCGCCGAGATTTGCCAGTACAGCATTCCCAAGTTTTTTCATCCAAGGTAACTCGTCGCTGATGAATTTTTCCACTCCCGGATTTTGCAACCCCACACTATTCATCATACCGCTGGCGGTTTCCCATACGCGAATACCGGCGTTTCCTTCTCTTGGGTGTAATGTAAGCCCTTTGGAGCTGATTCCTCCTAAAATACTTACATCATACAAATCATTGTATTCCCTGCCAAATCCAAATGTGCCCGATGCGGCAATAATAGGATTTTTAAAAACAACCCCATTAATAGTAGTTTGCAATTTATTCATTTATCCATTAAGGTTTTTATACATTGGAGTTTTCAACTTCCAATTTTGTAACTTCTTTAATTTCTTCTTTTACTTTCGGCGGCGGAAAATTGGTAGCATGAATAGCTAAAGTAGGGCATTCAGGCACACATTTACGACACAATTTGCATTTATCTTCATCAATATATGCTAAATAATTTTCAAGAGTAATGGCATTAAAGGGGCAAACCTTTACGCATTTGCCACAACCGATACAAGCCACAGCGCAGTTTTTCTTTGCTACAGCTCCTTTTTCCTGATTGGTACAAGCCACATAAATTCTTCTTCCAAACTTTCCTTTTCTTCTAATTTCTAATAACTTGCGTGGGCATACTTTAACACAGGCGGAACAGCCTACACAATTATCTTCAATTATTTTTGGGAGTTTCGTTTTCGGATCCATAAAAATGGCATCAAATTGGCAAACGGAAACACAATCGCCGCAGCCGAGACAGCCGTAAGGACATGCACTTTCACCGGCAAAAATAGAAGCAGCATACGTGCAGCTTAATGCGGAGTCGTAAAATGCTTTTGCAGGAGCATTGGTGCAAGTACCGTTGCAGCGCAATACCGCAATACGCGGATTAGCTGCAGTTGCTTCAACGCCAAGTACTTTAGCAATATCTGCAATCGTTTGGTCATTACCGGCAGGACACATAAATCCGCTCATAGATCCGGCTTTTACAATCGCTTCAGCCAATCCTTTACAGCCTGCAAAGCCGCATCCGCCACAATTAGCAAGTGGTAACTTTTCGGCAACTTGTTCTATACGTGGATCTTCGTATACATAAAAAGCTTTCGATACAAAAAATATAATTACGGCAGAAATAAGACCGATAGCACCTAAAGATAACGCCGCCAATAAGATAACATTTAACATACTTCGTATTATATTAAAACGAGCAAAAATAATAAAAATTCTGCAATGAAAGAATGTCGGACGTGATTGATAAAAATAAGATTTTGTGAGTTAAAATAATTTTTAACTCTTTTTAACATATAGATGTGTAATTGAGGCAATTTTTATATAAATTTGCACCGTATTAACTAAATATTATGCTTATGAAAACAAATTTTATTAACTTTATTGTAATTGTACTGTTATTGGTAATAACAGTTGCTGCTTGTAACACAGACAGGAAAGTTACCAACGTAACTCTTGCGGTTGATGAAACGGCAACCTGCACTGTAATGGTAACATTGTCCCTTCATCCTGCAGAACCGGAATTAATATTTGTAGAGGGTGGAACACTCAGATTGGGTTGCAATGAAGGTGACTGTTCTGAATGGGAGCTCCCAGGACGGTTAGTAACTTTAAACGACTTCAAAATAGCTAAGCATCAGGTAACTCAGAAACAATGGGAACTTATTATGGGTACTAATCCAAGTTACTTTCGGGGAGATGATTTACCTGTTGAGCGAGTAAGTTGGTATGACGTACAGGAGTTTATCGAAAGGCTAAATGAAATTACCGGTAAAAATTATCGTTTGGCAACTGAAAGAGAATGGGAGTACGCAGCACGCGGAGGTACTAGAAGTGAAAAGTTTGGGTATAGCGGTAGCAATGATATTAATGAGGTTGCTTGGTATGGCAGCAATAGCGGTAATAGAACCCATCCTGTTGGCAGGAAAGAGCCAAATGAATTGGGAATTTACGATATGACCGGCAACGTAAAGGAATGGTGTAGCGATTTGTATTATGCTGAGGAATTACAGAAAACCGCGCGCGTAACGCGTGGCGGTAGTTGGAGCACCAATACGCAGTTCTCTCTCGTGTCGTATCGAACACCCACGGATCCCGAATATCGCTTCGACTTTCTCGGTGTTCGCTTAGCACATCCTTAGTTTTGCCCGAAATCCTACTAAGCGAACTTTAGAAAATAAGATCTTGATGATTATAACCTCTATATCTCACCCATTCCTTGTGCAATCTCCTTAATAATTCCCTTTTCCACATATATCGAATGCGCATGCATTCGTACAAGAGGCCTGTATCTCTCAAATGTGAATGCCGTAATTAAACAAATAAAACTGCAAATCATCATGCACCAAGGTAATGTAATTATTTGGGCGATATAGCTCCAAAATAGAGAACCTACGGCGCTGCTACCCACAAAACACATGGAATAATACGCCATTACACGACCGCGCATTGTATTGGAAGTGAGCGTTTGCAATAATGTATTTATGGAGGCTAATGAACAAGTAATGCCAAAACCGGCGAAAGCAGCTAATGGTAAAATTAGCCATAAGGATCTAATAAAAAATACAGGCATTAAAGCAACGGAGGCCAATGTAATAGTAATGACAACTACTTTTCCTAATCCTAAAACAGATTTTCGTGCAGCTAAATAAAAGGTGGAAGATATTGCACCAACTCCCACCGCCGACATAATAATACCTAGTGTACTACTGTCTCGTAATAAAATACCTCTCACATACGCCGGCATAAAGGTGGCATAAGCGAAAATACAAAAACAAAATACGGTGGTTATTAATAAAATAACACGAATGGGAATATGGTTTTTTACATAATGAAATCCTTCTTTAACTTCTAAAATAGGATGTTTTTTTTGCTTATTTTTCAGTTCGGAATACACGATTTTTCTTAAAGCGCCCAATACAAATAAGAAGCTGACGGCATTAATGGTAAAACATCCGCCTTCGCCAATTAACTCGATTAACAAGCCACCTATGGCAGGACCTATTAGTCGTGAGCCGTTCATAATGGTTGAATTGAGTGCTACCGCGTTTGTTAACAGTCCTGGAGGCACTAGCGTTGTATAAAACGATTGGCGTACAGGCATATCCAATGCATTGACGAAGCCTGCAAATAAACTTAATACTAAAATGTGCCAGGGTTGTATGAAATGTGTTAGTGTTAAGACCGCCAATAAAATCGCCTGAAGCATGTACATGGATTGCGTTAACATCAATAACTTACGTTTATCATATCTATCGGCAATGGCACCTGAAAAAGGAGTGAAGAATAGGGTAGGAATTTGTGTTAAAAAGGCAACCGTACCTAATAAAACTACCGATTCGGTTAAACGGTAAATCAACCAGCTCATTGCAACGGCTTGCATCCATGTTCCAATCAATGAAGTAGTTTGTCCCCAAAAATAGAGACGATAATTCTTATGTTTTAGTGATTCAAAAATACGCGAAAACGCAGAAAGGTTATTGGGTATTAATTCTTTCAGCGTATATTTTGACTTCCATCTTATGCCACTAATTCGTTGTTGCATACAATGTATAAAAAAGAAGCCCTTTGCAAGGGCTTCGGAGTTTAGTTTATTCTTTCTGTTTCTTCAAGAGGCGGTTCTTCCACTTTAAACTCGGGAACAATGCCACCTTCAATTTCGGTTACTACATTGCCGGTATGATGTTTATCGTGTGGTTGTTCTGTTTTTGCTTTGCTACGACCACGTCTTGTTTTTGTAGTTTTCTTCTTCTCTTCGCCTGCTGTATAGGTTTCGTTATAGTCTACCAATTCAATAATGCACATTTCGGCGTTATCACCTTTGCGGAAACCGGTTTTTAGAATGCGTGTATATCCGCCAGGTCTATCGCCTACTTTTTGTGAAATTTCACGAAACAGTTCACTTACAGCGAATTTATTTTGAAGATAAGAGAACACTACACGTCTAGAATGTGTTGTGTCTTCTTTTCCACGTGTGATAAGCGGTTCGATATATTTACGTAACTCCTTAGCTTTAGCTAGTGTAGTGGAAATACGTTTATGAAGTAATAATGAAGCTGCCATATTCGACAACATCGCTTCACGGTGCGAAGCGGTTCTTCCTAAATGATTGTTTTTCTTAGCGTGTCTCATTGTTCTTAATCCTTATCTAATTTATACTTTGTTACATTCATTCCGAATTCTAATCCTTTCGATTTTACTAAATCTTCTAATTCTGCTAAAGATTTTTTACCGAAATTACGGAATTTTAATAGATCACTTTTGTGAATAGATACTAAATCGCCTAATGTTTCTAGTTCAGCTGATTTTAAGCAGTTTAACGCACGAACAGAAAGCTCCATGTCCGCTAATCTTGATTTTAGTATTTGACGTGTAACCATTAACGAATCATCAAGTTCTTCCGTGAATACATGTGATTTCACAGGTTCGTCAATTTGAATTTTCTCATCAGAGAATAACATAAAGTGTTGTATTAAAATCTTTGCAGCCTCTTTTAGAGCTTCTTTCGGATGGATTGATCCATCGGTATCAATCTCCAAAATCAGTTTTTCGAAGTCGGTTTTTTGTTCTACGCGGAAACTATCTATCGTATATTTTACATTTTTTATCGGAGTATGAATTGAATCAATCGTAATCACATTAATACCTTCGTGAAGCGATTTGTTTTCTTCAGCCGGTACGTAACCACGTCCTTTATCAATCGTGATTTCCATCACTAATTTAACATTCTTTTCCATGTGGCATATCACGTGTTCCGGATTAAGCACTTGGAAAGAACTAAGGAAATTATTCATATCTTGAGCAGTAAATTGTTCTTGCCCGCTGATAACTAATGTAACTTTTTCTGCATGTACATCCGGAAGTTTTGCTTTAAAACGTACTTGTTTCAAATTTAAAACGATATCAGTAACATCTTCAATAATTCCCGGGATTGTAGAAAACTCTTGAGCCACACCATCTACTTTAATAGATGTAATGGCATAACCTTCTAATGAATTAACAAGCACACGACGTAACGCATTGCCAATGGTAACGCCATATCCTTGCTGTAACGGACGAAATTCGAAAACTCCATGCGAATCATCCGCTTCAAGCATAATCACTTTATCGGGCTGTTGAAATGATAATATTGCCATATTTTTTTGTTTATAGGTTTATTTTTATAAGTTTGGGCAAGGGCACAAAATTTTGTGCCCTTACATTAAGTATTAACATTATTTAGAATATAACTCCACAATCGCCTGTTCATTGATGTTTTCCGGAATTTCGCTGCGTTCCGGATAGTTCATGAATTTTCCGGTCATCAATCCGCCGTCCCACTCTAACCATGAGTAGGCATTTCCTTTTCCGTGTAATGAATTGGTAACTACTTCTAATGACTTGGAACGTTCGCGAACGGCTATTACATCACCTGGAACCAATAGGGTAGAGGGGATGTTACAAATTTTTCCATTTACCGTAATATGTCTGTGATTTACCAACTGGCGAGCAGCAGCACGTGTAGGCGCTATACCCAAGCGGAATACAACATTATCTAATCGAGACTCAATGAATTTCATTAGGTTATCACCGGTCACCCCTTTTTTACTTGCGGCTTTCAAGAACAATTTTTTAAATTGACGTTCCAACATGCCGTATGTATATTTCGCTTTTTGTTTTTCCATTAATTGTTCGCCATATTGCGACGTTTTACCGCGTTTTCTAGCTTGTCCATGTTGTCCTGGAGGATAGTTTTTCTTATCTAAATATTTATCCGGTCCGAAAATAGGCTCTTTAAATTTTCTTGCAATTTTAGTTTGTGGTCCTGTATATCTTGCCATTTCTTTAATGTTTAATTATTAATTTTTAATTGCTGGGGTCGAAAATTTTCGACGCTTACATTATTATTATACTCTTCTGCGTTTTGGAGGACGACATCCATTGTGTGGCAATGGGGTTATGTCGGTGATTTCTTCTACCAATATACCTGCGGCATGGATGGTACGAATTGCCGATTCGCGTCCGCTGCCAGGTCCTTTTACAAACACTTTTACTTTACGCAAGCCTAAATCATACGCTACTTTTGCACAATCTTGAGCTGCCATTTGCGCCGCATAGGGTGTATTTTTTTTCGAACCCCTAAACCCCATTTTACCTGCTGACGACCAAGATATTACTTGCCCATCGCTGTTGGTGAGCGTTACGATCACGTTATTGAACGATGCGGAAATAAATGCTTTACCCATTGCATCAATTCTAACGACTTTTTTCTTTACGGTTTTTGTATTCTTTGCCATAATATTATTTTTCCTTCTACTTGACTAAAATGATTAACTATTACTTGGTTGCCTTTTTCTTATTAGCAACGGTTTTCTTACGTCCTTTGCGGGTACGTGCATTGTTTTTAGTACTTTGTCCACGTAGTGGTAATCCGATACGATGACGAATACCGCGATAACAGCCAATATCCATTAAACGTTTGATGTTCATTTGAACTTCAGAACGCAACGCACCTTCTACTTTCATTTCATTGATGATTCCACGGAGGACAGCCAATTCATCGTCATTCCATTCATTAACTTTCTTACTGTAGTCTATGCCGGCTTTGTCGAGAATTTGTTTAGACAAACTTCTGCCGATTCCGTAGATGTAGGTTAAACCTATCTCACCTCTTTTGTTTTTCGGTAAATCAATACCTGCAATTCTTGCCATAAATTCTTACTGTTTATTTACTTGTTTAATAATTATCCTTGACGTTGTTTGTATTTTGGGTTCTTTTTATTGATCACATATACAACCCCTTTTCTTTTTACGATGATGCAATCTTCACTTCTTTTTTTTACAGATGCTCTAATTTTCATTGTTTTATACTTTTTTTATGATTTATGTCTGAATGTTATTCTTCCTTTGCTCAAATCGTAAGGCGACATTTCTACTTGCACTTTATCTCCGGGTAAAATTTTGATATAGTTTAAACGCATTTTCCCGGCAATGTGTGCCGTAATGATGTGCCCGTTTTCCAATTGCACGCGAAACATCGCGTTACCTAACGCTTCTATAACGATGCCGTCGAGTTCAATTGAGGATTGTTTTGCCATTTATTTTGTTATTTTAATTTGTTTTTTTTGTTAATATAAACTACTCGTATCACTTCATGAGTCACCCTTTCAGAATTTGAAGGAGATATTCTCTCGTTTCCTTTCCCCCTTCTGTTTCTATCTCAAATTCGCTTCAATTTCTTCGTATGAGGAGAGTATTTCAGTGCCGTTTTCCGTAAGCGCTATTTGGTGTTCAAAGTGGGCGGAGGGTTTTCGGTCTAATGTTCGTACCGTCCAGCCGTCGGGCTCGGTTTTTACTCTATAGCTACCTTTATTAATCATAGGTTCAATACAAAGTACCATTCCCGTTTTGAGCAACACGCCTTGTTTGGGTTTTCCGTAATTATTAACTTCCGGATATTCGTGCAAATTTTTGCCGCACCCATGCCCGCACAAGTCGCGCACTACCCCGTAGCCAAACGATTCCACATAACGCTGTATTGCGTTACCGATATCACCTGTAGTATTTCCCGCTTTTGCTTGCTCTATTCCGAGATACAACGACTCTTTTGTGTGTTCCACCAGCAATCGTTTTTCTTCTGAGATATTTCCTACCGGGAACGTGTAAGCAAAATCGCCATGAAATCCGTTTTTATAAACCCCACAATCTACAGAAACAATATCGCCATCTTGCAAGATTTGATTTCCCGGGATGCCATGTACCACTACTTCATTTACCGAAACGCACAAGGTTGAAGGGAATCCGCGATACCCTTTAAACGAAGGCTCGGCGTTATGAGCCCTGATATATTCTTCCGCAATTCTATCCAACATTATCAAAGGCACACCGGGCGCAATGCGTTTCGCCACTTCGGCTAAGGTTTTTCCAACTATCAAAGAACTTTCTTTTATCTGCTGAATCTCTTCAGGAGTATAAAGTTTATATTTATCTTTTTTTAATTTCATTTATTAGTACATACTACTATTACGTCCCTTAATACGTCCCGACTTTGTCAATCCGTCGTAATGTCTCATCAATAAATGGCTTTCAATTTGCTGCAACATATCCAACACTACACCTACCATAATTAACAATGATGTACCACCGAAAAATTGTGCAAACTGTTGGTTCACGCCAAATAGTCTTACAAATGCCGGCATAATAGCTACAAAACCTAAGAAAATAGATCCAGGTAATACGATTCTCGACATAATTTCATCAATTAAATTAGCCGTTTGTCTTCCTGGTTTGGTTCCCGGAATGAAACCACCGTTTTTCTTTAAGTCTTCTGCAATTTGCTGTGGGTTTATAGTAATAGCAGTATAGAAATAAGTAAAGGCAATAATTAGCACGAAGAAAATAATGTTGTATCCCAGTCCATTGTAATCAATAAAACTCATCATTATTCTTCCGGGTTGATCTGTAAATTTTACAAAAGTTAAAGGTAAAAACATGATGGCTTGCGCGAAAATGATGGGCATTACACCAGCTGCATTTACTTTCAAAGGTAAAAAGTTACGTACGCCGCCATATTGCTTATTACCTACGATTCTTTTTGCATACTGCACAGGGATACGGCGTGTGCCTTGTACTAAAAGTACGCACATTGCAATAACCAACATCAAAATTACCATTTCTGCGATAAACACAATTGGTCCACCGCTTTCTGTTAAACGAGCCATAAATTCGGCTTGAAGTGCAAACGGAAAACGCGCAATAATACCTACCATAATGATGATGGAGATACCGTTTCCAAGTCCGTTATCTGTAATACGTTCACCTAGCCACATAATAAACAAAGTTCCTGATATAAGAAGCAAGAACGCTGTCAATGCGAATGCAGAAAAACCAAAGATGGAGGTCTCAATTAAAGTTGGAGAAACCGCATAAGAAAACGATGAGGTAATGTTGGCAATATAAGCCGGAGCCTGAACGCAAACCACAGCAATGGTTAAGTAACGTGTAATTTGGTTAATTTTTTTACGTCCACTTTCCCCTTCTTTTTGAAGACGTTGGAAGTACGGAACGGCCAAAGTCATCAATTGAATTACGATGGACGCAGAGATATAAGGCATTACACCCAATGCGAAAATAGAGGCATTAGAGAACGCTCCTCCTGAAAATAAGTCTAACAGACCTAACAAACCTTCTTGCGCATCCTGCGTAAATTTGGCTAAACTGCCGGGATTAATACCCGGAAGTACGATGTGAGCACCCAAACGATATATCAATACGATAAGTAATGTATAAAGAATTCGTTTGCGCAGATCTTCAATGCGATATATGTTTTTTAGGGTGGTGAAAAATCTTTTCATATCGTTTTTCTTTCTTGTATTATCAATTAATTTTCATCAGCTGCTGAGGATTCAACTTCTCCGGTTTCTTCAGTTGTTGGTATTGAAGTTTCTGCAACTGGAGCTTCTACTAAGGTTTCCACAACTGGAGTTGCTTCTGCCTTGGGTTCTTCAATTATAGGTTTTTCCTCAGCTTTGGGTGCCTCTTCAACTTTAGACTTTTCTGCTTTCTGTTTCTCGCTTTTTGCTACTAAGGTTTCTTTATTTTCACCCACCATCAATGCTACACATTTTCCACCTGCTTTTTCTATTGCTTCTATCGCAGTTTTAGAGAAAGTATGTGCAGTAACGGTAAGTTTAGATGTGATTTCCCCATTACCCAAAATTTTAATTTTATCTTTCATTGAAATAAGTCCGTTTGCTTTCATCAATTCCAACGTAATCTCTGATTGTTGGGTTTTATCGGCTAACATTTGCAATGTACTTAAATTGATAGGGCTATATTCAACGCGGTTAATATTTTTGAAACCTCTTTTGGGTACCAATCTATAAATGGGCATCTGTCCACCTTCGAAACCTAACTTACGGCTATATCCGGAGCGAGACTGTGCTCCTTTATGACCTTTTGTAGATGTTCCGCCTTTTCCTGATCCCTGACCTCTACCAATTCTTTTCGATGATTTAGTTGCGTTTGTCGCTGGTTTTAATTCATGTAATTTCATCGTATTTTATCTTTGTTACTGTTATTTTTTTAAATTTCCTCAACGTTTACCAAATGTTTTACTTTTTCAACGATACCCAAAATTTGTGGGGTAGGGTTATGCTCCACAGTTTGGTGCATTTTACGGAGACCTAATGCTTGCATGGAGCGTTTTTGCCTTTCCGGTCTGTCAATCGTGCTTTTCACTTGTGTAATTTTAATCTTTTTCATCAGTTCTTTTTCTATTTTGAATATTAAATTTTTTGGCTATAAAACAAAAAATAGTAGCGTTTTCGGAAGTGAAATTGCAACTATTTAATCTCATTTTGCACTATACAATCCTCCCTCTTCAATTCAACAATTATTATATACGCTCCGTGAAATCAAGTAATTACGAGTGTTTTAGAGTAGGTTTTATCAGTCTTCTTTTTCACTTCAAAAGTGGCGGCAAAGATAGAATTTATTTGATACGAAAAGCATAAACGCATTTTTTTCATCTTAATTAAACTTTGGTAGAAATTTTACCCATTCTATACGTATTTGAAGAAATTTAATGTTAATTTGCACCCTAAAAATATTTAACCAAAATCATACAAATTTATTACCTTATGAAAAGACATTTTTTCAATCTCTTTGCAGTTGCATTATTGCTAATGGTGACAACTGTTGCTTGTAACAAAGATAAACCTGCTACAGGCTTAGCTCTTAACCCGTCCATTGTGATGCTTGTTATTGATGGAACAGCTACTTTAACGGCAACCATATATCCCCATGATGCCGTTGACCAGACCGTAACTTGGATAAGTGACAATAATGCCGTGGCTACTGTGGCTAATGGCAAGGTAACCGCAATAGCGGCCGGAACAGCCACTATTACTGCTACTGTTGTAACAATAGAGGGCAATAGCTTTAAAGCAACCAGCAAAGTGATAGTAACCCATCCTGCAGAACCGGAAATGGTAAAGGTGAAGGGTGGAACTTTTACAATGGGTTGTAGTGATGATGAATGCTATCCTTTTGAAAATCCACAACGCCAAGTAACATTAAGTGATTTTCGAATGGCTGTTTATCCTGTAACTCAAAAACAATGGAAGCTTATTATGGATAATAATCCAAGTTTTACTATAGGTGATAATTTACCTGTAGAACAGGTTAGTTGGAATGATGTACAGAATTTTATCACAAAATTAAACGAGGTTTCCGGAAAAAATTATCGCTTAGCAACAGAAGCTGAGTGGGAGTATGCTGCGCGCGGTGGTGATAAAAGCCAAGGGTACAAATACAGCGGTAGTAATGATATTAATGAGGTTGCGTGGCATGCAGTAGATAGCTCAAGCAGAACTCAGCCTGTGGGTATGAAAAAACCGAATGAATTGGGTATTTATGATATGAGTGGCAATGTTTTCGAATGGGTGCATGATTGGTATAGAGACAGATATCCAAGCTTTTCGGAGATAGATCCTACAGGTCCTGCAACAGGTGGTGATTTTAATACCCGTGTACTACGTGGTGGTAGTTGGAGTACCGTTGCGCGCGGCTGTCGTGTTTCGTTTCGGATTTCTGCGCTACCTACAGAGCGTCTTAATCTTTATGGCTTCCGTTTAGTATTGCCTGAGCCTAATCTTGATTGAGATACCCATTCTTTCATGTAATACAACATAAGCTTTACGAAAAAAATCATCAAAAATTAAACTATATTTGCCCCGCAAATTTTGACATCATTTAATAACTTATTAAATCATTTTTTATTTATGAAAAAAGTACACAACTTTAATGCAGGCCCCTGCATATTGCCAAAGGAAGCGATTAATGCATCCATTGAAGCGTTGAAAGATTTTGTTGGAACCGGAATGTCGGTTATTGAAGTTTCTCACCGTACTAAAGAGTGGGAAGCAGTGATGAATGAGTGTGAAACATTATGGAGAGAGCTATTAGATATTCCTGAAAACTACAAAGTATTATTTTTGGGTGGTGGCGCAAGTTTGCAATTCTGCATGGTCCCTTTCAACCTCATGGAGAAAAAAGCAGCCTATTTAGAAACCGGCGTTTGGGCTAAAAAAGCATTTAAAGAAGCCAAAGGTTTTGGAGAAGCAATTAAAGTAGCTTCTTCTGAAGACAAAATTTATTCTTACATCCCCAAAGGATACGAAATCCCAAAAGATGCCGATTATTTCCATATTACTACAAACAACACCATTTATGGTACGGAAATTAAATATGATATGGACTCTCCGGTAACCTTAGTTGCCGATATGTCTTCCGACATCATGAGTCGTCCTGTAGATATTAAGAAATATGGCTTGATTTACGGTGGTGCACAAAAGAACGTAGGACCCGCCGGCGTAACTTTCGTAATTATTCGCGAAGACCTTCTTGGAAAAGTAACTCGTCACATTCCTACGATGCTGGATTATAGAACGCATATAGAAGAAGGTTCTATGTTCAATACGCCTCCCGTTTTCCCAATTTTTGTAATGACACAAACCTTAAAATGGGTGAAAAATTTTGGCGGATTGAAGGCTATGCAAAAACATAACGAAGAAAAAGCAGCTATTCTTTATAATGAAATTGACAGAAACAGTATGTTTGTTGGAACTGCCGCTAAAGAAGACCGCTCGTTAATGAATATTTGCTTTGTGATGACTGAACAATACAAAGACAAGGAAGACGACTTTATGAAATTTGCAAAAGAACACGGCATGGTGGGTATTAAGGGACATCGCTCTGTGGGCGGATTCCGTGCCTCTACTTATAATGCTTGTCCAAAAGAAAGTGTAGAAGCGTTGGTGGCTTGTATGCAGGAATTTGAAAAAATGCATAAATAAATAACATTGTAGTACGCAGATAACGTAGATTATCATGATTTACGCAGATTTTAGAATCAATTCTGGATAAATAAATCTGCGTTTATCTTTTTTAATCCGTGTTATTTGCGTGCTCTAATTATTAACCACTAATCATTAACCATTAATCACTAAAAAAATGTTCCCGATTGACGGCAAATTATTAGCACAAGAAATGAAAAACGAGATTACCGCAGCGGTAGCATCTCTTATTGATAGAGGTAAGAACCCACCTCATTTGGCAGTCGTTATTGCAGGAGATGACGGTGCTTCATTGACCTACGTAGAAAGTATTAAAAGAAATACGAAAGAAGTAGGTATGCTTTGCTCTGCGTATCAGTTTCCGGCTTCTATAAGTGAGAAAGAACTTTTAGACGCTATTGATTTTATTAATAGTGATGATGAAATTGACGGATGTATTGTGCAACTTCCACTTCCCAAACATATTGATACACAAAAAGTAATTCAAAGAATTAACCCCAAAAAGGATGTGGATTGTTTCCATCCGGAAAATATGGGTAAATTAGTGTTGGGGGAAGATACTTTCTTGCCTGCTACACCCCATGCAGTGATGGAGCTTATGAAACGTTATGACATAGAAACTATAGGAAAAAACTGCGTGGTAGTTGGAAGAAGCAACATTGTGGGCAAACCGTTGGCGTTGCTTTTGGTGCAGAATTCCCCTTATGCTGATGCCACTGTTACAATTTGTCACAGCAAAACCCAAAATTTACAGGAAATTTGCGCCCAAGCCGATATTTTATTAGTGGCTATTGGCAAACCCGAATTTATCACTGCCGAATACACTAAAAAAGATGCAGTAGTTATTGATGTGGGAATTCATCGTATTGAAGATAAAACTTCTGAAAAAGGATATCGAATTTGCGGTGATGTAAAGTTTAGCGAAGTGTCGAAAAAAAGTAAAGCTATATCGCCTGTACCTGGCGGTGTTGGTTCTGTTACCATGGCATGTTTATTAAAAAATACGTTGAAAGCATATCAACAAAAATAGCGTGTAAGAATATTTTTCATAAGGATAGTATTTTTTGTGAAAAAAGTGTATTTTCGCCGCCGTTTTCGGGATGTAGCGTAGTCCGGTTATCGCGCCTGCTTTGGGAGCAGGAGGTCGCAAGTTCGAATCTTGCCATCCCGACGAGAAAAAATAAGCTGCTCAAAAAAGAGCAGCTTATTTTTTTACTTGCCACTTTTTAATCTATTTTTGCCGATTATGAAGAAATTACTATTCATTCGTTACAAAAAATCCAAAAGTATTTTGGAAGGAGGGGAACAATGTAGTCAAAAAAACTATAATATTTTGTCGAAGCTTTTAGGTGAAGAGAATATTATGACATACTATATTCATGATGAGCATAAGAAAAAGAGTTTCTTTTCTAAATTTTTAGGAGTATATTGGATGTTCAGGAATTATTTTTTCGGAATCAATGTAAAAAAAGTCGATGAGATCATTCATCTATCTTTAAATTTTGATTATGTGTTTATCGATCGTTCCGTTTTCGGAATTATTGCGAAAAAGCTACGCCAATCACATTATAAAGGACAGATTATCACTTTTTTTCATAATATCGAGAAAATATACTTTGCCTCAAAAATTAAGAAATGGCTCCCTTGGCGGCCGTTTGTATTAAAATGCGTTGATATAAATGACCGTTATTCGTGTCTTTATTCTGATAAAATTATTGCATTAAATAGTCGCGATGATCAAGAACTGTTTAGCCGATATCAGCGCAAGGCGGATGTTTTGATCCCTATAGCATTTAAAGATAGCTACAGTCAGGAAAAATATCCGGAAAGAATAACCCAAAGTAAACTAAAATGTCTTTTTTTTGGTGCGTATTTTACTCCAAATAATGAAGGTATTTTTTGGTTTGTAAAAAACGTCTTTCCACAGGTTAATATTAGTTTGACAATTGTTGGGAAAGGAATGTCACAACTAAAAAAGAAATATTCCATTCCCGAAACTATAGAAGTACTAAGTGATGTCCCCGATTTAAAACCTTATATTGAAGATGCAGATGTCATGATTCTTCCCATATTTAGTGGTAGTGGAATGAAAGTTAAAACTTGCGAATCATTGATGTATGGCAAAAATATTTTGGCTACTTCCGAAGCATTTGAAGGATACGATTTAGACTATGATAAAGTGGGAGGGCTTTGCAATACCAAAGAAGAATTCATCAAAAGGATTAATGATTTTGCAAAAAATCCACAATCGGTTTTTAATCAATATGCACGACAACAGTTTTTGGAAAATTATTCGGAAGAAGCTGTTGTTGGTAGATTTGAGAAGGTACTATTTTAAGATATTCTAAAGTTTTGATTGTGAAAAAATATACTTTTGCAAACAAAAATATATAAACTAATCTTTGTAATATGAAGTTTTTATCAACATTAAAAAGGTTAAGAAGGAAAGGAGATAAAGCACTTAATAATGCCTATTCTATGACTGAAATTATTTCCCGAAGCATTAGAATAGAGAGTTTGTTAAATGGCTCTTTGCAATCAGTTAAAAAAGGGGTAGCAGATAATGGAAGATATTCAGACAACATTATTGTATCACTAACTACCTACGGAAAAAGAATAAACGATGTACATCTTGTAATAGAAAGCCTTTTGAATCAAACCATGCTACCTAACAAAATAATTTTATGGTTAGCTGAAGATGAATTTAATGAAAGTACAATTCCTCTAATATTAAAAAAACAAAAAGGAAGAGGTTTAGAAATAGGCTTCTGTAAAGATTTAAAATCATATAAAAAACTTATTCCAACTCTAGAAAGACACCCCAATAGCGTTATTATTACAGTAGATGATGACATACTTTATTCACATAACTTAATAGAAATTTTGTATAACGAATACTTAAAAAATAAAAAATGTGTTTACTGTAACCGTAGTCATAAAATGACTTTTGACAAATATAATAAATTACTGCCTTATAATCAATGGATATATAATTTTAAAGGAAATGAAGAATCGTATATTGTATTTCCTACGAGTGGAGGAGGTACCCTATTCCCTCCAAATTGTTTTCATAAAGATATTTTAAACATTGATTTATTTACAAAACTGGCACCTTATGCTGATGATGTTTGGTTTAAAGCTATGACCTTGCTCAACACGATTCCTTGCAAAACGACTTCCAATAGTGAACTCATTTTTTTGCAAGAGAATCAAGATATTGGATTATTCCATAAAAATGTTGGACAAAATTTTAATGATGTTCAAATAAGACAAACTTTTGATTATTATAATTTATGGGACATAATAAAATCTAATCTATAATAAATTATGAACAAGATTAAACAATTCATTTCAAAAGCCTTAAGAATAATTAAGAAAGACAAACAGTTCACTACGTCCGGTGAATATTGGGAAAGACGCTATAAAAGAGGTGGTAACTCAGGTGCAGGCTCTTATGATAGGTTAGCGAAATTTAAAGCTGATATAATAAATACATTTGTGGCTGATAATAATATTTCAACTATTATTGAATTTGGGAGCGGAGATGGTAATAATCTCAAATATTTTAACTTCAAATCATACGTTGGATATGATGTCAGTGAAACAGCATTGGATATTTGTAGAAGAAAATTCGGAAATGATCAAACAAAGAAATTTATACATATGTCAGATTTTCAAGGAAGAACTGCTGACTTGACCATGAGCTTAGACGTGATATATCACTTAATTGAAGATGATATTTATGAACAATATATGAAATGTCTATTTTCTTCATCTAACAAATATGTAATAATCTATGCTTCTAATATAGAGTCAATTAGTCTAGCTCCACATGTTAGGCATAGAAAATTCACCGATTGGGTAGATAAAAAATGCCCTGATTTTCATTTAATAAGATGCATTCAAAATAAATATCCATTTACTGAAGGAGATCCGACTACATCTTTTGCAGATTTTTACATTTTTTCTAAACAATAAATCTGAGCAAATAAATTGAGAAAAATGTCGCTAAAACAACAAGCTGTACGTGGATTAAAATGGACTACAATTGCTTCTGTAGTTGGTTCCAGTATCCAGTTATTACAACTGTTTGTATTAGCACGGCTATTGACAAAATATGATTTTGGACTCATGGCTTTAGCTTATGTTTTAGTGGGGCTAGCACAAATTTTTGCTGATATGGGCATAACTAATGCCATTATTCATAAAAAAAACATTAGCAAGGAGCAATTACATACTGTTTATTTTGTAAATATTTTTATTGGATTCACATTAGGCATACTTATTTTTTTTGTAGCGCCCGTAGTAAGTGGTTTTTATGATAACTCAGAGTTAACAAACATCATACGATGGTTGTCTTTGATTTTTGTAATTCAACCGTTTGGACAAATCTACAATGCGCTTTTAAGAAAAGAACTGCAATTTGATGCCATTGCCAAACGAGATATGGTTGTAAAAATTACAGGACTCTTCATCAGTATAGGAATGGCACTATTGGGGTTTGGCGTGTATAGTTTTGTTGGTGCACAAATAACAATTACGTTATTATCGGTTATCCTATTAATGCTCTTAGGTAAAAAATTGTTTCTCCCACGCTTTTATTTTTCTATAGCAGACTTTTTACCTTTTTTATATTTCAGCATATACCAAATTGGAAACCAGGTAGTTTCATTCTTGCGCACTCAATTTGATGTGATGTTAATTGGTAAAATTATGAGTATTGAATTGGTAGGATTGTATAATATTGCTAAACGAATAGTTGATTTTCCGATTAGTGTAATTTCACCTATTGTAACACAAGTAACTTTCCCAGTGATGGCAAAAATTCAAGATGAATCTCTTAGATTAAAAAATATATTTCTTAAGTCAATAAACTATATAACATCTTTTACATTCTCAGTTTATTTGTTTTTGGCATTGTTTGCAACTGAAATACTTAAAATAGCAGGTAAACAATGGATATCAGCAGCCCCTCTAGTGCAAATTCTTTGTATATACGGAATTATTCGTTCAATGGGTAACCCTACCGGTTCTCTTTTACTGGCGAAAGGATATGTACATCGTGCTTTCTGGTGGGACTTCGCATGTTTTTTTATTATGCCTCCTTTTTTGTTTTTAGGAATACCGTTTGGTATTAAAGGTCTTACTTGGGGTATGTCTATTAGCTATTTAATTATTATTATTCCTTTGTGGTATTTTCTAATACGTACAAGTATTCCTTGTAAATTAAGTGAATATTTATATCAATTTGTTCATCCATTATTTACGACTTTGATATTATTTATATTATTATTACCAGTTGTTATTTGGGTAAATAATTCAATATTACAATTAATTATTGGCGGAGCAATATCTATAATTGCTTTCCTGCCTTTAACACGCTACATTAATTCGGAGGTTTATGCTGAATTAACTTTGCAATTACAAGAAGCTTGGAATAAACATATTAAAAAATGATAATTATGAAAATAAATGCACTTAAATTTTTAAGAAAATTAATCCTAAAAGGCAATAACATTTATTGTCCTTGCTGTGTCAAACAATTTTCCACGTTTTTACCTTATGGTAACCCTGTACGTTTTAATGTAAAATGTCCAGATTGTTACTCATTAGAGCGACATAGATTACTTTGGCTTTTTTTATTTGATTCGAGTAATGATTTGTTAACAAGTAAAGTAAAATTATTACATGTTGCTCCTGAGTTTACTTTCTTTAGAAAATTTAGAAAATTAACAAATATTCAATATTTCCCTGCAGATAAATTTATGCAAGGATATAAATATCCAAGAGGAACTAAAAATATAGATATTTCTTCTATTAATTTTCCCGATAATTATTTTGATGCGATATTATGTAATCATGTTTTAGAACATGTTCCTGATGATATACAAGCTATGAAAGAATTATACCGTGTATTAAAACCGGGAGGATGGGCAATATTACAAGTCCCAATTGATTGCCAACGTGAAATAACTTATGAAGATTCTACCATTACAAAGTCGGAAGAACGGGAAAAATGCTTTGGACAGCATGACCATCTTCGTTGTTATGGGCTTGACTATGAAAAAAGACTGAAACAGGCAGGTTATATTGTAGATAAAATTGATTATTATAGTACATTTTCAGAAAAAGATATAATCAAAATGGGATTGAATAAGGGTGATGGTATTATATATTTTTGTAAAAAATAGAACCGAATTACATATTAACGTAACTAAACAATATGGAACAATATAAAATCAGGGTATTATACATTGGTGCCGGTGGTATTTATGGTGCAGATATTTCATTATTAAAATTACTTGAGGGCTTAAAAAACGAAATTGAGCCCTTTGTAGTGTTTCGCTATTCTGGAGGAAGTGATGTTTTTTTAAAACAAATTGGCATTCCTTGTGTAAAAGTTAGTATGTGTAGGCAAAATTTACCTTATGTAAGAAACTTTAAAGAGGCAATTCTTTTTTTACCGAGACTCTTTCTGTATCTTCGCTATAATTTCTTAGTACCGAAAAGATTAATCAATATTATTAATAAGTTCCAGCCAGATATTATTCATACAAATGTAGGAAACTATCAATTAGGGTACAGAGCTGCAAAAAAAATGAACGTAAAACATGTGTGGCATTTGCGAGAGTTTCAAGGTAAAGATATGGATCGTTGGATTATTGGAGGAAAAAAAGGATTTATAAAGCTATTAAAAGAAGATACGAATACTTATCCAATAGCCATTACAAAAATAATTGCTGATTATTTTAAAATATCTCATGAACATGTAGTATATAATGGCATCAGAAAAAAAAGCGAAACTATTTTCATTCCGCAGAAAAAGAAATATTTTTTGTTTGTAGGAAGAATTAGCAAAGAAAAAGGAGTTTTAAAATTAGTAGAAGCTTTTTGCAAATTTGCTCAAACAAATAAAGAATATTCTTTACTTTTAGCAGGTAAGATATTTGATTATGAGTATAAAAATGAATTGAAGAATCTTATAAAACAATATGATGACATAGATAAAGAAAGAATTCAATTTCTTGGAGAAAAAAATGAAAAAGAAGTTAATGAACTGATGTCATTAGCTACAGCGCTTATTGTAACATCATATCATGAAGCCTTTGGGAGAATTGTAGCGGAAGCGATGTTTAATGGTTGCTTAGTTATTGGTAATAATATCGAAGGAATTAAAGAACAATTTGATAATGGTCTTATAAAAACGGGAGAAGAAATAGGTATAAGATATAATAATGTCAATGAACTATCGAAGAAAATGGAGGAAGTTACAACAAATGGCATTCTTTATTATATACCAATGATAGAACGTTCACAACAAGTGGTTAAGGAACTTTATACTGTAGAGGAGTATTGCCAAAATATATATAAGGTATACTGTAAAGTTTTAAATATTTCAGATGAAAATATTAAACATAGCCAACGAAGCTAATAATTAGTTTTATTCTTTGGCGTTTATTTTATTTTTCCACCTTTTTACAATCGTATAAACAACCCCTCCGATAATTGTCCCGTACATAATAAATATGAAAAAGATAGCGATTGGTTCAGTTCTTTTGATAGTATCCGGTGTAAATTCAAATCTTATATGATGCTCTCCTGCAGGCACATTAAGCGCTCTTAAAGTATAATTAACCCTAAAGTGTTCAGCAGGTTGGTTATTGATGTATGCCTTCCATCCATAAGGATAATATATTTCAGAAAATACTACAATGCCATCTTGGGTTGAATATGATTGATATTCTAAAATATTAGGCGTATAGGATAGAAGTTTTATTTGAGCTGCAGTGTCTCTTCTGGAAGTGAAGTCTTTTACTAAGCTGGCAAATTTAACATCCAATACCGCCGTTATTCTCGGATTAATTACATGTAGTGCATCAATTTCTTCGTTGGGAGTATTCACTATCAATACACTATCGATAAACCACGCATTACCCATAGCAAAGGGGTTAAGTTGCGGAATAGGCTCGTTACTCGGACCTCGCACTATGAAGTATTTCGTATTGAGCATATTGAGCACATTCATATTCATTTTTGCAATATGCTCGGAAATCAAATCTTGATACCTGCGTAATTTTGCTGCATGGTATCCACCAATGGATTTTAGATGGTAAGAAGTTCTGGATTCATTAAAAGTATTAGTAGTGAGATTCAAAACTCTAAAATGCAAATCTGGATCTTGCAAGATATATTCTTCATGAGGCTGTTTTTTAAAGTAAGCAACTTCCGATTTTGGAGAAACAAAGCTATCATTATTTAAAAAGCGTTTGTTGACCGTCCACATGTCTGCTAAAATCAATACTCCTAGAGCTATAATGAAATAGGGGAATTTTATTTTCTCTTTTACAAATAGCCATAATGCTCCCGCACCTAATAAAATAAAGAAGAAAGACCTGAAAGCGTCTGCCCGAAGCATAGAAGCTCTTTCTGCGATAATGGCATCGCCCAACCAATCGGGAAGCTGTGCAAAAATAACCTCATCATTAGGAGAGGTGAAATTAAAAATGAAACTTCCAAACAAGGCGAAAAAGAGGCAAATACTCGCTGTTATTCCTGCCGACAAATAAATACGCTTGATAATTAGTTCTTTTGAGACAGCCTTGTTCATAATAGTTTTTATAGCTAGAAAACCCAATAGCGGCATGGTAACTTCGGCAACTACCAGAATAGATGATACCGCTCTGAACTTATTGTAGAGAGGGAAATAATTGAAAAACAGTTCGGTTAATGGCATAAAGTTTTTTCCCCACGAAAGCATAATAGAGAAGATGGTGGCAACTAATAATGCCCACTTATAAGGACCTTTTACTATGAATAACCCTAAAGCAAATAAAAAGCAAACAACTGCACCTACATACACAGGACCAGAAGTAAACGGTTGTGTTCCCCAGTAAGTGGGTACATTTTTAGAGAACTCTTTCGCATTTTTTTTAGGAACACCATGATTAATCAATGCTTGGTAAACTTTAGAATTTGTACCTACATCATAATGAGAGGAAGCACCCATAAAATTAGGTATTAACAGCGTCATTGTTTCATCAATACCATAGCTCCATTGTGTGGCATAATCTAAATCTAATCCGGAGGTTTTATTTTGATCGTCATTCTCTCTTACCAATTCGGAATGCCCACCTCGCATGGTTTCTTTCACATATTCATTATTTAATGCTACTCTGGTATAGCGAGTACCTATTCCAACTCCTACAGCCGCTGCAAATAAAAGAGTGGCAATCAGAAAATCTTTAATCCTTTTCTCTTTGATATGTATAAATAGCTCTGCAACAAACAGACAGCCTATCAAAAGAAAGTAATAATATGACATTTGTGGGTGCAATGTAAGCCCTAAAGTACAGAAGAGCATAGTAAATATAATCCCCCAAATATATTTTTTGTTATAAATAAGGAAAAATCCGGCAATAACAGGAGCCATATAAGCAATAGTGAAAGCTTTGGTAACATGTCCGGCTTCTATTATAATAAAGAAATATGAAGATAGCGTAATTGCCATTGAGCCAACGATACTAAGCCAGGTATTGACTTTGAAAGATTTCAATAATATAAAAAAACACAAAAGATAGCTAAAAATAATAGCTAATGTATCATTTGTGAAGGCTCCACCAAGCCTCGAAATTTTATCTAATGGTACAAGCGCTTTTTGTGATTGAGTTGTTCCTCCTCCAATTTGGTATGTTGGCATTCCGGAAAACATGGAGCCTGTCCAAAATGTATATTCGCCTTTATCATTATACTCCTTGGCCTCTTGATACATCCCCTTCCAACTGATGGTATCACCTGCTTGAAGGATTTTCCCTTCTAAGATAGGAAGGCAATAAATAACGGTAAACAATACGAAAATAACAAAGGCAACCAAATAAGGTAACCATTTTTTTAATACATCTTTAGTCATTGCTTATTTTATTTAATTATGATTAACTTTTCGAGGCGCAAATATAAACATTTTCTAATGAGAGAGACGTCGTATGCCACGTCTTTATAGCATCCTTTCCCAAATCCAATTCGGTACTATTCGCATGGCAAAAACAATTAAACGCCATTTGTCGTCCACGAAGATGTAGCGTTTTTGCTTGAGAAGCCCTTTAGCTATAATGTGTACCGCTTTCTTTAATGGAAGCGTTAACGGATATTTTTGATCTTTAATCAAATCCGTATCAACAAATCCGGGAATAATTGTGGTAAACTTTATATTCAATTTTTCATGATGTGAGGTTTGCGCCAAACTTTCAGTAAAAAGGCGTTGATAACCTTTAGTAGCAGAGTAGGAGGGAGCGCCGCGCAAACCTCTGTATCCTGCCACGGAAGAGATCACTGCAAAATGTCCATATCCTTGATTTTTAAAATAATGGTAGGCAAAGCAGGCAATTTTTGTAAATCCGTCAATGTTAGTTTTATTGGTATGGTTCTCATTTTTGTAATCAATATCCAAAATGGCTTTGCCTATTCCGGAAGAATACAGCAACATGTCCATGCCGCCTAATTCTTGAATTAAAATTTCTAAAACAGAAATGGTATCCTCTTGGATAACATCCATTTTTGCAGTTTTCATGTTGGGGTATCGGTTTGCAATTTCTTCCAGGATTTCACTCCGTCTGCCGGTAATGCCAACTTGGTGTCCTTGATTCGCAAATATTTCTGCCGTTCCGCGTCCTAAGCCCGATGTAGCTCCAATAATAATGATCTTCATAAATTAATTAAGTGATAAAATTGAGATAAGTTCTCGAAGCGCTATTTTTATTTGTTCGCCTGTTTCCATATTTTTCAATGTAAAATGCGATTCCTTTATCTCTTCTTCGCCTGCCATAATTACATAAGGAATCTGTTTAGCATTGGCATAACTCATTTGTTTGCCTATTTTTGCTTTATCGGGATAAAGCTCTGAAGCAATGTCGTTTTTTCGTAATTCTGCGAGCGCTTTTAAGGCGTACAGTTCTTCCGTTTCGCCGAAATTCAGGAACAGTGCCTTTACGGGCGTTCCTATTTCATTGGGAAACAGATTGCATTCGCTCAAAATGTCGTAAATACGCTCTGCACCGTAAGAGATACCCACACCCGACATATCTTTCAATCCAAAAATTCCGGTTAGATCATCATAGCGCCCTCCGCCTGAAATGCTGCCCATGACTACATTAGCGGCTTTCACTTCAAAAATGGCGCCGGTGTAATAATTTAATCCGCGTGCCAACGTAATGTCCAATTCCGGTTCTATAATCTCAACTTCTTGGCAATAGGTAAATACTGTTTTAAGTTCCTCTATTCCTTTTTTACCTATCTCATTTTCTGCAAAAAAATGTTCTAAAAATGCTAACTTTTCTTCATTTTTGCCAAAAAAATCAAAAAAAGGTTCAATTTTAGCAATTGCACCTTCAGGGATTTCACGTTCTCGCAATTCGGCAAATACATTCTCTTTACCTATTTTATCAACTTTATCAATGGCAACACAAATATCCGTAATCTTTTCCGGTAAGCCTATTACTTCTGCAATTCCCGATAAAATTTTTCTATTGTTAATTTTTATAACGATGGGAATTTTGAACATTTCAAATATTTCGTATGTAATTTGCAATAATTCAACCTCTTGAAGCAGTGATTTAGTTCCTATCACATCCACATCACATTGATAAAATTCGCGGTAACGACCTTTTTGTGGACGATCGGCGCGCCACACCGGTTGCATTTGATAGCGTTTAAAAGGAAACACTAATTTGTCACGATGTTGCACTACAAAACGGGCAAAAGGTACGGTTAAATCGTAACGCAATCCTTTTTCGCAGATTTTGAGTGCCAATTGATTGGGCGTCCCTTCATTTAAATCTACCCCTGCGGTAAAATCTCCCGAGTTCAATATCTTGAATAATAGACGGTCGCCCTCTTCTCCATATTTCCCCATTAAGGTTGATAAATTTTCCATAGAAGGTGTTTCAATGGGAAGATATGCGTACTTTTCAAACACTTTTCGAATAGTGTTGAAAATATAGTTTCTCCGAATCATCTCTTCCGGTAGAAAGTCGCGGGTGCCTTTGGGGATGGAGGGTTTTTGAGTCATAAATTTAGATTTAAGGATTTAAAAGATTAAAAGTTACAGGATATAGCTACAATATTTTCTCATTTTTCATTTCTGAAGGCATACATAAAAATTCCTGCTGCCATAGCTGCATTCAATGATTCAGGCGTCGAATCCTCATGTGGAAACATAGGTATTTCTATTTTGTTATTGATGTGTAAGGCTACGGTTTCTGAAATTCCGTGACTTTCGCTTCCGATGATTACAATATCGTTATGTTTAAACGATTGTTCCTGAATGAGTTCTCCGTTCATATACAGCCCATGAATCACTCTATGCTTTTGCGTATCCAAATAATTGACAAGGTTTGCATAAATAACTTTTACTCTAGTGAATGAACCCATGGTAGCTTGAATTACCTTAGGATTGATAAACTCCACACAATCTTCGGAGCAGAGTATTTGGTCAAATCCGAACCAATCCGCTGTGCGTATGATGGTGCCTAAGTTGCCCGGGTCTCTAATCGCATCTAAGACCAATAGCGGTTTTAAGTCATTAAGGTCGCTAAGCCGGTATTGTGGCTTTTTTACGATGCATAAAATTTCGGGTGCGGTAGTTAGGCAGCTAATGCGCTCCATTTCTTTTTCGGAAATGATAATAATATTTGAATGAGACTTCTCATTGTGTTCGGAATGACGACTTGTAGCAAAACATTGTACCACCTCAAAATCCGATTGTAATACTTCCGTACACGATTTCACGCCTTCAACAATAAAAAGCCCTTGCTCATCACGATGTTTTTTATGATGCAGTAATCGAATTTGTGAAATGGTAGCTTTTGGTATCAATGTTATAAAATACTATATTTAAATAAAAACGTGTTTTAATTTTTTGCGCTGCAAAATTACGTAAAATTTAAAAAGAGCGAGAAAAAATCCCGCTCTGCATGTTTTCACAACGGAATAATCCTAGAATGATTTGCTTATTTACAATAGCGAAATTTTTAAAGTCGTATTGACAACTAGAATACCATATTGCGCAAGAACTATCTACAATAGTAGAAATTTTTAAAGTCGTATTGACGGAGCAGGAGCCGCATCGAGATGCCTAATCTACAATAGTAGAAATTTTTAAAGTCGTATTGACGTTCTTCCGGTTTTTCATGAACACAAAATCTACAATAGTAGAAATTTTTAAAGTCGTATTGACTGGTTGGAAGGGTGATTATACTCATTTTGATCTACAATAGTAGAAATTTTTAAAGTCGTATTGACATTACAAGCAGTATAAGGTGCGAATTCATCTACAATAGTAGAAATTTTTAAAGTCGTATTGACATCATTAACTGATGGCAAGAAAGATGTGATCTACAATAGTAGAAATTTTTAAAGTCGTATTGACAGTACCGAGCAGTATGCATCGACATTAGAATCTACAATAGTAGAAATTTTTAAAGTCGTATTGACCCCTTCTTCGAGCTCTAGAAGCCGAGTTATCTACAATAGTAGAAATTTTTAAAGTCGTATTGACAATTTAGACAAGGCATCAGCCTCTACACATCTACAATAGTAGAAATTTTTAAAGTCGTATTGACCTCATAAGATTTCATTGATGCGGTCTTTATCTACAATAGTAGAAATTTTTAAAGTCGTATTGACGTTGCGCTACAGTGATCGTGTTACCAGATCTACAATAGTAGAAATTTTTAAAGTCGTATTGACAGAGGTGCCAGTTACTCATTGATTGCCATCTACAATAGTAGAAATTTTTAAAGTCGTATTGACAGCCTAACTCTACGTTTATCTTGAAATCATCTACAATAGTAGAAATTTTTAAAGTCGTATTGACTGCATAGACATAAGAGAGAATGGATTGCATCTACAATAGTAGAAATTTTTAAAGTCGTATTGACATCGTTGTCCTCCTCTTCTCATTCTAACATCTACAATAGTAGAAATTTTTAAAGTCGTATTGACCGCCCCCGCTAAGTTTGGGGTTGGACTCCATCTACAATAGTAGAAATTTTTAAAGTCGTATTGACGTCTATCTCCAATATAGAAGCTATATCATATCTACAATAGTAGAAATTTTTAAAGTCGTATTGACAATTTGTTTTTGAAATATCAAACAGGCAATCTACAATAGTAGAAATTTTTAAAGTCGTATTGACAAGCTATTACGTTATGCCAACATGTAACCATCTACAATAGTAGAAATTTTTAAAGTCGTATTGACCCTTACAAAGGGGGTAAAGTAAGTTAAATATCTACAATAGTAGAAATTTTTAAAGTCGTATTGACGGGAGAGCAAACCCATGGGCATTGGCTCTATCTACAATAGTAGAAATTTTTAAAGTCGTATTGACATTTTTCCTTAACTGCCAAAGCGCTTTTAATCTACAATAGTAGAAATTTTTAAAGTCGTATTGACATTTCTTGGTTAGGATAGGTTATATCTTATCTACAATAGTAGAAATTTTTAAAGTCGTATTGACGTCTAGATTGATATCTATGTAGGCCTCATCTACAATAGTAGAAATTTTTAAAGTCGTATTGACGCTTCTCGTTGAAATTTCAAGAGTTCTTGATCTACAATAGTAGAAATTTTTAAAGTCGTATTGACAAATTATCAAAACTAATCAATTACAAATATCTACAATAGTAGAAATTTTTAAAGTCGTATTGACCTTCACGCGCGTCTTTGGATTTTTTGTATCTACAATAGTAGAAATTTTTAAAGTCGTATTGACATCTTAGTCATAGGGCAATGCTTACAGCATCTACAATAGTAGAAATTTTTAAAGTCGTATTGACACACATGGGCATTGGTTGTCCAATTCCTTATCTACAATAGTAGAAATTTTTAAAGTCGTATTGACAAGACTTTAAATATGAATTGAAGTATCGATCTACAATAGTAGAAATTTTTAAAGTCGTATTGACACACATGGACACTGGTTGTCCAATTCCTTATCTACAATAGTAGAAATTTTTAAAGTCGTATTGACTCGTTAGTAGATGTTTCGCGGTCAATGATCTACAATAGTAGAAATTTTTAAAGTCGTATTGACTTATCCCTGAAAGGATCAGCTATGTGGATCTACAATAGTAGAAATTTTTAAAGTCGTATTGACAAAGAATCAGTTATGTGGTAAAATACAATCTACAATAGTAGAAATTTTTAAAGTCGTATTGACTCGGCGAGGAACAAAGTAGTAATGAATATCTACAATAGTAGAAATTTTTAAAGTCGTATTGACGTAAAGTACATAACAGAACAAGACCCGAATCTACAATAGTAGAAATTTTTAAAGTCGTATTGACATTAATAATTACATTGATGACTGTAAGATCTACAATAGTAGAAATTTTTAAAGTCGTATTGACGCAACCTGAAGGACATGGAGGCAGAATAATCTACAATAGTAGAAATTTTTAAAGTCGTATTGACATCTTAAATGTTATTCTGCTGCGAATGTATCTACAATAGTAGAAATTTTTAAAGTCGTATTGACAACTAGCTTATCGTCGCTTGAGTCTGAATCTACAATAGTAGAAATTTTTAAAGTCGTATTGACCGCCGGAAGATAGTTCAATCCGAAATTATCTACAATAGTAGAAATTTTTAAAGTCGTATTGACCGCCGGAAGGTGGTTCAGTCCGAAATTATCTACAATAGTAGAAATTTTTAAAGTCGTATTGACGTCGGCGAGGAACGAAGTAGTAATGAAATCTACAATAGTAGAAATTTTTAAAGTCGTATTGACTTTTCTCTTAAATTCCAAGAATTTCTAATCTACAATAGTAGAAATTTTTAAAGTCGTATTGACCTCGTTAGTAGATGTTTCGCGATCAATAATCTACAATAGTAGAAATTTTTAAAGTCGTATTGACACTTAGATAAGGCATCAGCTTCCGTACATCTACAATAGTAGAAATTTTTAAAGTCGTATTGACAAGGGCTCGAAGAAGGGTACCAGCACCCAATCTACAATAGTAGAAATTTTTAAAGTCGTATTGACACAGAATGAATATAACCACCCTGCTAATATCTACAATAGTAGAAATTTTTAAAGTCGTATTGACTCCTCTATGAGAATAGGCGTAAGCTTGCATCTACAATAGTAGAAATTTTTAAAGTCGTATTGACTCCTCTATGAGAACAGGCGTAAGCTTACATCTACAATAGTAGAAATTTTTAAAGTCGTATTGACTATGAACAGACGCATTAATATAGCTCTATCTACAATAGTAGAAATTTTTAAAGTCGTATTGACCCATATATCCAAAAGGATGCTGCAAAAATATTATTTTTCACGAAGTTGGCAACATTTCAATAAAAATAATTTTTACCCCCCCTTATTTTAGTAATATCTTTTATCAAGATTTCAAAGAACTGTTTCTCAATAAAATATGCTTTTTTACCATTAACAATATCAAAAATAAAGACCTACCTTTGTAATATTATGAAAAATAAATCAGATCTTGATCGCGATGAATGGCATTCCCATATTTAATGGCTGTTTTTTCATCGGTTGTAAAAATAAAAATACTGTCACCTCCGCTAAATTTCTTCGCATAATAATTTTCAATTCTGACAATCAAATTATCTAAAACTCGTTTTGAATTATTAACCTCAAAAACAGAATATTGCAAGCGAACACCTCCTTGTTTAATCAACGTTTTTGCAAATTTTGCACGTAATTTATTGTCCGAAATATCATAACTTATCACCAACATAAATCAAAATTTTAAATCAAAAATAATGGATAATTGGGAACGCTTTTTCGTTGCATAAAACAACGATAATAGTCTCGCATATATTTGAATACATCTGATTTGTAATCTATTAATGCGTCATAAAACATTTTTGTATAATCACTGTTCTTTTCTCGTTTCAGGATATATTCATTTTTAATCAACAAAAAATCATCGGCACTACATTGTTTTGTATTGAAGGCTTTACGCACTTGTTGGTCAATCAGACAGCGAAAAGGCTCCATTAAATCACAAATCAACGATTTACGCTTAAACCATAGCCGGTGATAAACGCCTACGTATGGGTCAAATCCGAATAATCGGGTAAAGGCTTCAATATAATTGAACAAAATAGTATAGCCAATATCAAGTGTGGCATTGATTGGGTCTATCCTTGTTCGTGGACTGCGCAACCGCCAGTCGTGTTGCTCGAAATAGGCGGCAAAAAACGCTTTGGCAACACTTCCTTCTATTCCCATCAAACTGTCGTAATCATCAACTTGAGAAATAAGAGGGAGATAATTTTGACATTTTTCTTTAGCTTCAACTATTTTTGAATTTCTTTGCCGAGTTTTTTCTAATAGGCGCATTTGATTCCGTATTTTATTTTCAACCAATACTCGCGCAATTTGCAAATCTGTTTTCGGATATTCATATTGCTTTTGTCTCAGCAAATAATTTGCTTCTGCTGTAATTGCATAAAAAAATACAGGTCTGAAATTGGGTTTCATCACCACTAACGGAATACCATACAAACGGCACTTATCAATCAAAGCCGTTGTAACGGTAATATGCCCGATAACAAATAAGGCTAATATTTTTTGAAACGGCAGTTTGGTCAGCGTTTTCTTTTGCTCTATGTCTTCGAGTAACAACTCTCCACTTCTTACTCGAAGATTTTTTTCTTCCAGGCAATTGATAACGAAAATGGAACGGTACTCAATGTCTTTATGTGTAAACATGTTCGGTATTGGTTTTGTCGCACAAATTGCAATAAATACAATGTGTGCATTTGTTACTATTTACAGGAATTTCTTGCAGTGGGTCATACGTTTTAAAACTGTGAATGAATCTTTTTAACTCATCTTTTTGTGCCTCTTTCGGAACTTCAACAGGAAAAGTAGTATTGGTAGAAATGGCGTAAAAAGCCAATTTTTCTACCTCGTAACCCATTTCAATCATACAGAAATACTGCGCCCAAAGTTGATAAATTTGCCCCTGATAAATCTTCAACAGTTTATGTTTGCGTTCTACCAATAATTTTTCTTTGCCTTTGTAAATGTCAATTCTTCCTTTGATACCCAGTTCATTACTAAACACAGGCAATGCTACAATGTCTGCTTTCAGTGAACTGTATGTTTTTTTATCAATTGTTTCGTGGCTTGCTTTGCCTTGTGTTTGCGGAACGGCATGTACCAACTCCTCATCCCCGCCCATATACACATTGTGCAGGTATATGGAATAGGGACAGAAGATGAAGTCGTTGAGGGTGGAGATTGAGATGTATTCGTCCATATTACTTATTTTTTTGTTCATTGTTACAATGCTTTTTTTGCAATGTGATACGCTCCATTTTGGTCTCCGTCTGTAATAAAATGAATATTATTTTTTTCGTAAGGATTTCCTTCTTTGGTTTGAAAGCCGCATTCTTTACAAATAACAATATTTTCCTTTCTATTGACATTTGTTTTCTCACATTTCGGACACCTTTTTGAAGTATATTTTGGGACAACAAAACACACAATTCCAAAAGGATAATTGACAAATTCATCGCCGCTATTCTGTTTGTCTCTACGAACAATTTTTTCGTAATTGGCTATGCTGCGAAATGCGGGAATAAGATGTAAGTCTTTGTCAATTTGTACTTTAAATATTTTTTTTAAAAGTTGTACTTCAAAAAATTGCATTGTTCCTACGCCGGCAAGCCTGCGATTTTCTTGCTCCTTAAAATCTTCGTCATTTTGAAAAATTGTTGCTCCGCTTAATGCATCTTTTTGGATGCCATACGCTCTTGTTAGGTCTTCCAAAGCAATGCGAACTCTGTATTTATATTTTGCACAAAGCAATGCAACAACTCCAACCATATTGGCAACAATCCCTGACTTCAAATTGTCAGCAGGGTCAAGTTCGGCAATTTTTCGCTTTCCTTCCTCCTCTGCATTTTTCCATTCTGTAAGCAAATCAAACATCTCTTTTTGGGGTAAATCGGCATACTTTTCCCCTTCTTTGTATGGCGAAATAAAGTTTTTAATATTATTTTCTGTTATATCGTCAGCAGAATTTATTTTGCTTGCAAAATCCAACAAATCGCTTGCTCTTGTTTGCATAGTATATTGTAAATCACGAATATAAGCCAACTCTTTTAGTTTGATTTTCTGCCGGTTTTCGCCGTTTTTGGTTTGAATACTTGCTAAATCAACCAACACTTTTTCACCTGTAATTGTTGTTTCAACCCGCAAATTGGATAAATCTAAGATATTGCGTTTTTCTAATTCTTGGTGTTCCCATTGTTTTGTTTCTGAGTTAAAAGTCCGTGTAAAAAGTTGGAAACCGCCTTGAATTACTCCATTTTTATCTAAAACGCAAAGTGTTGCCAGTTGCTTTATTCCCCTATCAATTCCTATCACATAATCAACATCCGAAGAAATATTTTTGTTATATTTTTTCACCTCTTCTGTTTGTTTTTTATCATCGTTAAAAATGGCAATCTGTTCTTTTTTGCTTAAATAATCGCCTTGAGGAATAACTTCACAGCCAAAATGAGCCAGCATTTGGAAACGAGAATAACGTTTTGTTTTTTCTGTTCCATTTTTAAATTTTGTATTCGGATAATCTTTTGTCTTGAAGCGATAGAATATGTTAAATTCAGGATGTAAACGCTTTTTATTTTCAAAAATATCAAACCAATCTTTTGTAAATTGGTTTTGATTTTTTGCTTGTTTGTTTCCTTTATTAAGATCTTGATTTACAATAGGAAGTAATAAACATGCTGTGTTTTCAACCAAGTTTGTAATAGTAGTTAGCGAAATTGTTTTTCGTTCAAGTTTATGTCCTTTTCTATCAATTTCTTTTTCTAACTTTTCGTAAGTATCACAATTTGAAAAATCAAACTCAAACTCAAACTCACTCCACTTTTGGACAGTAGCCATTGTCGAATTTTGCAAACAATCTTTTAACTTATCTAAAAACTTTTGATTGTTTTTATAGGTACTCCAATGTATTTTTACATCGTCAATAAAATTACCACGACTATCTTTTTCGCCTGAATTTAAGTCTATTTGACGATTGTTGATTTTATGAAAATCCGGATAAGCGCCTCTGTTTTTTATAAACTTTACAAGAGATTTGGATGTCAAACTTTTTACTTCATAAAAATATAAATCACCTTCTTCTGAAGTTAGATCAACCTCTTTTTCTTTATTTACAAATAAAATGAAACGGTTTTGTTTTTCATCTTCAATAATCCAGGCACGATATTTAATTTTATCAACCTCATACGCTTCATTGAAATAATCTCGCAAATCGGCAAATTGTTTTCCAAATTTTGAAGCACAAACTTTAAACATTTCAGTTAATGCTTTGTATTTTGAAATTCTACTTTTTAATCCGCCTCTCTCCTGACCGATAATTTGCATGGATAAGGAAAATTTGTTTTTTTCGTTCTCCATTAAATGTATTTCGTCTTCTTTCTTTCTCCCAATACTTTGTTCTTTGTTGTCAAACCAAGCATTGACTGCTTTTTGAATTTCATTTTTATTTAATCTTTTGTCACCACGATAATCTAAGTCTCTAAAAATATTTCTCAATTCTTGTATGTTGCTTTTATTTTTTTCTTCGTCTGTTTTATGAAATTCCGCTTTCAATCTTCCGAGTAAAATTTTGAATCGTATTAAATCTGCATATTTGTTTAAATAATATCCTCTGCATTTTTCGCAACCTTTACATTCTTTGTTTTGGCACTTTTCTTTACATTCAATATCTATATCAAAAACATCTTTCAAATACTTTTCACATTGCTCTTTCGGAAAAGGAATCTCTTCGTGTTTGGCTTTTGCGCAATTTTCCCAAGCGTAATCAAAGGCAATTTTTAACGGATAATTCGTAAGGTTAAAGTTGTTTTTGTCATTTTTGTAATCCAATGCGGGTGATTTAGAAACTCCAAATTCACTTAAAAAGTCGATACTTTTCTCCAACCTTTTTGCAAGATTTAAGCGGGCGTTTATTGGCACTTGCTTATACTTGAAAAACTGACAGATTTCGATAACAGATTTTGCATCTGCTTTTAAATCCCATATAATATTCCCTGCATTGTTTTTGACAATTTTACCATTTTCGTCTTTCTTTTCTTTAAAATTATTAGCAAAATTATTGTATTCATACTCAATATTTTGTATGGAAACACTATTAATCTTTAATTCCTTAATAATTCTATTGATTTCCGCATCTCTATTATTAGATTTTTGTAAAGCAGTCCATTTATTTAATGTGACTCTACCCAATGGCACATAGCCTCCATTGTCTTTGAAATAATCCTGCAAATCACAGATATAATCATATAATTTCCTTCTTTCTTCTGTTTTTGAAATGAAAACGGATACACAATCATGCTTTGGATTTTGTTCGTCAATTTTGTCGTCATTTACAATAAACAGATTACCTTCGATTAATGGTTTCAGACTCTCATTTACAAGATTAAACAAACTTAAAAAAGTTTTTCGCAATTCCACTTTATTCAGTTTTTTATCGTCACGGTTTTGATTTTTGGCTTCTTCAAATACTTTCAGCAAATCATCTGACTTCCGATATAAATTTTCTGTTTTCCGCAAATTTTCCTTCCAAGACTCTATAATATATAGATAGCGTTTCTTGTTGTAATAAGTTGATTGTAAGTAGGATAATTTTATTTCAGAACCGTTTCCTTTATCAAAATCAAACCTTGCTTTTTTTGAAATTACCTTGTAAAAATCTTTTGTAATTGCCAAAAAATCAATTTGTGGATAAATATTACTCCAAGTTTTCAGATACTCTTTTATTTGATCCAAACAACATCTTAATTGATTGTTTTTATCGGCATCATTATTTACTTTTTTTGCTTGTTCAGCTTGTTTTTCTACTCTTTTTTCTGAAATATCCAATAATTTCATGATTTCTTCGGAATACAGATTTTGATTTGTGGCGGTCAAACCAAATCTAATGGTTTTTTGTGTTTGATATTCACTAATTGCTATTTCGTTCTTTTCCATGATATTTTATTTATTTAATTTTTGTACAAACTGCAACCACTCTTTATTCGAAACAGCTAATCTCGGCTTTTTCAAATCTTCGGTTTGTTTAAGTTGCTCAATTATCCACAATCCTTTACGAGCAATGTTGTACGCTCCGTTGGCATCAGCATTATCAGGTAATGCCTCATCACAATTTCCCGAGTCGTAAAATCGTCCATTTTTGTCAGCAACAGGCGAAATCATATAATCAATATCGCTGTTAGTAATGCTGTTGCGCATTTGAACAGTCAATTTAAACAGATAAAGTAACCTTTCAAAAAATGCTTTTTCGCTTTGCTGTTGAATTAAGTTTTTGAAGTCGGCATTTTTTGTGCCGAACAATTTTACAAATTCGTCCGTTATGTTTACTTCCCGATTGTCCCAATTATTATTTTGTTCAGGATTTCGGAAAGTTTCTATACGAGTACCATTTGTGCAAATCGTCCAGTTCAAGCGCGTACCTTCGGCTTTGCCGGAGAATTTGGAATAATCTTTTACTTCAAATTCAAAGTAGTTTTTCGCAGAATGAAACGTAATGGAGTCGAATTTTGAGAAAAAGGCTTTGGCTTTTTCTACATTTTCATATCGTGTATCAAACAAATTCACAAAACCTGTTACCGGACACATTTTACTTGTGTTCCAAGCCGGAACATAAAACAAGAATCCGCTTTGCTTTCCAAGTTTTTGAAAACTTTCGAATTTATTGGTCAGTTGCAATGCCTGCAATGTTCCTCCTTGTTCGCTCGCTTGCTTTTTCTTATCTACCAGATAATTGAGCTTATCAATCAACATTTTTTCAAATTTTTGATAAACCGATTTTTCTACTTTCTGTCTGCCGCGCATAAAGCCCATATTCAAGTCTTCCAACACCACAATGGCATTGTATTCTACCATAAGTTCGGCAATTTTATGAATAACTTGACTAATGTAGCCTTCCTTCAATTCTTTAATTGATTCTATGACTTTCCAACTTTCACGTTCTTTTTGCCGCTCTTTTTCTCGTTCGTCCAATAGTGAGTGATAGTTGGTGGTATAGGTATTTTCGTTGTGTTTATTTACGATTTCATTTAGCGAAAACTGTTTTATAATTTTGCCTTTCGCATCAATCAAACTCAAATAAAGCAAATGCCTTTCGCCTCGGTCAATCCCGATAATATGAATATTATTAGCGTTTTCTTTGAGAAATTGGTTGACTTTTGGATTGATATTTTCTGTACCTTCTGCTTTGAAGTTCATCGTAATTGGACAATGGAATTGGAATTTATCAACCGTGTAGCGCTTGTCCTTGATTAAATCGTATTTGAATGTGCTTTCAAGTTTTTTGTTTTGTTCGTTTTTGTTTTTAATTACTTCGTTGGCTTTATGCTCAATTTTGTTTTCGGATTTTATACTTGATTTTCTGAAAAACACTTCTGCCTCTCCATTAAGTTTATACACAACGTTTTTCAGGTTTTCTTCTGAAAATAATTCTCTCCAATACAGCGTGTGCATATTGGGCGTACCTTTACTGTATGGCGAAAAATCTTTGTTATAGATTTGGAAAAGGTAAAGTTTGCCGGCTTCTACAAGTTCGTTGATGTGTTTTTCGGAAATATTTCGAAAGGAAATTTTATATCCTTGTTCCAAAACTTCTTTGTAAAACTTGTCGATACTCTCGTAACTCGGAGTATCCGAAAAATTAAATCCAAAATTTTTCCAATCCTTATGTTTTGCTATTGAAATTTTGAAGAAATCAATCAATTTGTGCATTTTATCTTTATCGAAAGTATCGCCTTTTTTATGGCAACCGTTTTCATAATTTTCGAGAATTTCGCTGCTTGGATTAAATTCAGCCTTGCCTTTTGTGGATAAAAACACTTTCGGCAACATTTTATTTGGGCCGGGCAAAAGTTTATAGTCTGCCTTTTCATAAAAACTTTCACTCTCTTTTGCAATTTCAGTTTTATCAAAATTGGTTTTTGCCCTGTAATTCATAATAGCAAGATAATAATTCCCGTCTTTTCGCAAAAGAATTGCCGTATTGTCCTGTTCTTTGTTTTTGTCCCAACCGTTGCAGAGTGTAGAATTTTCAAAATTCAACTTGATTTTTTCTTCCGAATATGGTTTCTGAGTCATGTAGTTACGCACTTTATTGTAGAGTGGGGTAATTTTGTCCAACTCTTTCCAAAATGGTGTAAATTCGCCGTAAAATTTTTCGTCTTTATCCGATTCATTCTTACCTAATAATGGTTTTACAAACCATTGAACGGACTTGATACTGTCTAAAAATATTTTGATTTTTTCTACAGCATTTTTATCTTGTGCCAAATCTTTATCTCCCGAATAAGGAGTGTTGAGTAAGTTTTTTACCTCTGCATAGTTTTTTTCGATTTGCGAAAAAAGATTTTCAGAATCCTCTTTTTTGCCGAGATTGGTAAAATAGTCGGCAATGTTTTTTGTTGGTAAATCATCGTAATTATCAAGACATTTCAAGCAGTCACTCAAATAGCCAATAGAAAAATTATCGTAATTTTTGAAAAACTTATCTTTTCGTTTTGCAAATTTTTCCTCTTCTTCATTTTTCTTTCTTGGATTTTCGCGTTCATATTTTGTCTCAACTGCTTTTTGTATCACAGCCCACGAGCCGAAAAGTTGTTGCGAAATATCGGTTAATGAAGTATCATTTCGCAAATAAATTTTATTCAAGTCGTAATCATTCAAATTTAACAATAATCCGATTAATGGTTGTTTTTTGTCCGGTGCAAAAATTTCATTGCAAAGTTCTTGATAACATTTTTCGATGCTTTCCAAAACTTCGTTATCGTTTCCTTTCTTAAATTCTTCAGGCAACCACGAAATAGTATCTCGGTCGCTCAAAATCTGTTTAAAAAGCGGTTTTAGTTTGGGAAGTTTTTTATCTTTGTCTGTTTGCTTTTGATTGTAGAGATTGATATGTTCATTCAAACCTTGAATTTTTGGTTTACCCTGTTCTTCCGCTTTTCCGCCAATTACAGCATTATAAACGTCTATTTGTTCTTGTGTCAAAAAATCAGAAAAAGAATCTAATTGAAAAATATCTTCAATCTTCAACACATTGAGATATTCCTCCAAATCTTTGTAAAGTTTCTCAAAGTTTTGAGCAACATCGCTGTTTTTTACTTTCTCAAAAACGTTTATATTATCAATGAATTTCGGCAAATTTTCGTGTATTAAACGATAAGCAATAGCTGTGGCTTTATCGTCAGCCGAATACATATTCTTGCGATTTTCGTGAAAACCGGTAAAATAAGTAGCAAAAGATTCGAATCTTTTTAAGTCATCTTCAAAACTATAATGTTGATTAAGTTTCAAATCTATAATCAGTTTTGCTGCAATATGTGGTTTTTCCTTTAACCAAGAATTTAATTTGCCCTCGGCTCTATTATCTTTCTTACTGGCATTATATAAATCAGCTGATTCCAATTCTTTGAGATTCAAAAATTTACTTGCAACTTCTTTGCGTAATTTGGATTGCAATTCCTCAATTTTTTTCTTTTGTGTCTCATCGCGTTTTAGTTTTAGGTTGTAATAAAAGTAGTAATCTGTTAGCAATTCATTACTCAACTTGCAACCTTTAAGCGACCTTTTTATAAATGCTTTATGGTACTCGTCAATGATTTTTTTGACTTTTTGGTAACTGTCAGCACGTTGGCGGTCTTGCTCCAACAATCCGTTTTTTTCAATGTGTTCTAATGTTTTTCCTTGCGGGATCAATTCAAACCGGAGTGTTTTGCTCAACGAATAAAGGTTTGTAAAGTCGGATAAGTTTTTCATAGTAACTCATTTATTAATTTTTGCAAAATTAACATAAAACCTTACAATTGCGCACGAGCGGATAATAATTTTCAAAAGAAGATTAAAAGACAAAGATAGTGCTGTTTGCCGAACTGTTTTCTACGTTGTCATTTATATTGTCATTGGTAATACAGTCATAAAATATTAATCATAAATATTTTATGATTAAAGCCATCTAATAAATGAAAATGTTTTGTTGAAGAGTCCCTTATATGGACGAATTGTCACGCCAGTGGCGCAACAATTGACAAAACTACATAAAATCAAATTGTCTCCACATCAAAGTATATACGGAAACATTTAATAATTTGTGACTTATAAGATTTTCCTTACATAAAGTGTGTTCAATTCTGTTGAAAATGAACTATCTATTGAATAAATACAATCTAAATATTCACTATCGCTTTTTGAACCCAACTCACAGCAAAAACCATATATTTTTTTCAATTTTAAACAAAAAACCATATTTTCGCCGTTATTATGTAACTATATGCTAATCTACTAAAAATCTACGTTATCTGCATGCAAAAAATAATATAAAATGAACAAATCAAAAATCATTTTCTGTTTTCTGTTTTCTGTTTTCTGCTTTCTGCCTTTTGTTCTTTCTGCGCAAAAGAATAAATCGAAAGTAGAACCCGAACGTAAATTAGTGTTCAATATTAAAGACTGTGATGATGATAAAATATTGTTGGCAATTCATTATAGAGACAGACACATGCTGAGAGATTCTGCTTTTAATGATGGAAAAGGTACTTTTATTTTTGAAGGATTCGGAAAATATGATGACGGCATGTACTCTTTGATCTCAGGTAAAAAACGTCTTCTATTGAATTTCATCATGGATGGAAATCAAAAGTTTATTTACAATTTAGATACTACCGGAAATGTGAATAACTTTTCCGTAATCGGATCGCCCGAGAATGCAGAGATGTTACGCTTTCAACAAAAAACTGCCGATGCGCAGAAAAAAATGGCAGGATGGCGTGAAAAGAAAACAATGTTTGAAGAACAGGAAATCAAAGATAGTGCGGAATACTATTCTGAATTGATGAAAAATATGAATATGGAAATGGAACAGTTCATTACCGAGTTAATTGATAAAAATCCAACATTCTTATTTTCAAAACTACAGAAATCATATCGTGAAATAGAAATTCCCGATTCGCCGGTTCATGATGACGGATCTGTAGATTCTTTGTTTCAAGTTGTTTATTATAGAACGCATTATTGGGATAATTTTGATTTGACCGATAGTAGATTTTTGTTTTTACCTTCTTATGAACCTAGGCTGAACAATTATTTCAGAAGAGTGTTGTGGTTTCAAGAAGTAGATACGGTAAATAAATATATGGATTTGATGTTGGAGAAAACGAGTTCCGATAGTTTAATGTATCGTTTTTTGATTGAATTTTTAGGGAGAGAATTTGAAAGAACCAATATTATTGGATACGATGGTATTTTTGTACATTTAGTTAAAAATAACCACCTTGCCGGGAAATGTACCTGGATGGATGAAGATTTGATTAGAAGATTTAGAATGCGCATTGAAGACATGGAACCGATATTGATCGGCAAAAAATCAGTAGAGTTGATCTTGCCTGATACTACCCAAACAGACATTTTTAGGGAATGGATATCTTCTTATAATATGCCGAAGAAATACAGAATTTTGTGGTTTTATGACCATAATTGCGGTACTTGCAAGAGAGAAGCCTTGGAGTTAAAAGCGGTATATGATTCTTTAAAAAATATTGGGCAGCTTAATTTTGATGTGTATGCCGTAAATAACACCTCAGAGATTGATAGATGGAAGCAATATATTCTAGATAATGATTATACATGGATTAATGTGGGTGGAACAAAAGGTAATGTGGACTGGAAAACGGCGTACCGCATTAATTCCAATCCACAACTTTTCATCATTAATCAGGATAAAGTGATTATTTTAAATAGAAATATTCCTAAAAATATGATTCCGCAGTTTTTACAGGATCATGAAAGAATGGAAGCGGAAAAAATACGATTGAAAAACAGAAAATGATGAATTTTGTTGAAGAATTAAAATGGCGTGGCATGTTGCACGATGCAACGCCCGGAACCGAAGAGCAATTACAAAAAGAGATGACTTTGGCATACGTAGGTATTGACCCTACCGCCGATTCCCTACACATTGGGCATTTGGTGGGTGTAATGATGTTGAAGCATTTACAGCTTTGCGGACACAAACCGATTGCGTTGCTGGGCGGCGCTACCGGCATGATTGGAGATCCATCCGGTAAATCGCAAGAGCGTAATTTGTTGGATGATGACACCTTACGGAAGAATCAAGACGGAATTAAAAAACAACTTGCCAAGTTTTTAAATTTTGAAGACAATGAGTCTAATGCAGCAATGTTAGTAAACAATTACGACTGGATGCGTAACTATTCGTTTCTTGATTTTATTCGCGATATCGGGAAACATATCACCGTAAACTACATGATGGCAAAAGATTCCGTAAAGAAACGATTTTCAGGCGAAAGTGAAGGAATGTCATTTACGGAATTTACCTACCAATTGGTGCAGGGCTACGATTATCTGTATTTGCATCAAACTTATGGATGTAAGTTACAAATGGGTGGCAGCGACCAGTGGGGCAACATTACTACCGGTACGGAACTGATTCGCAAAAAAACGGGAGGAGAAGTATTTGCATTAGTTTGTCCGCTCATCACCAAAGCCGATGGCGGCAAGTTCGGAAAAACCGAAACAGGAAATATTTGGTTAGACTCTGAGAAAACTTCGCCTTACCAATTTTATCAGTTTTGGCTCAATTGTTCGGACGAAGATTCTAAAAAATACATTCGCATTTTTACACTTTTTAATAAGGAGCAAATTGAGCAAATGGAAAAGGAGCACGATGAAGCGCCTCATTTGCGTTTGCTGCAAAAAGAATTAGCAAAAGATTTAACTTGCCGCGTGCACTCCGAAGCGGAATACAATGCTGCCGTAAACGCTTCTGAAATTTTGTTTGGGAAAGGCACGGCTGAATCTTTAGCCGCACTTCCTGAGAAAACTTTCTTGTCTGTTTTTGAAGGGGTACCTCAAGTGACTATAGAAAAAGCTATTATAGAGCAAGAAACTAATATTGTAGATTTCTTAACAGATGCAACCCAAATATTTCCCTCTAAAAGTGAAGCGCGTAGAACATTGAAAGAAAACGGAGTTTCCCTTAATAAAGAAAAAATTTCCGATACTTTTGTGGTTAATTTATCTTCTGTTTTGAATGAAAAGTATATTTTAGTTCAACGCGGCAAGAAGAATTACTACATTGTTGTGGTGAAGTAAGGTTTTGAAATTTTTGAAAAATCACTTCTTTTGTATCAAATAATTGTTCATATATGAAAAAGAATATTTATTATATTTTCGTAGAAGCAGGACGCGCCTTTCTACTATTTTTGTTGTTCTTCCCCGTATCCTGTAATTTTTCTAAACAATCCCAACCTGTTGTTATAGAGACTTTAGAACCTGTGGAATACCCGGTAGGCTACATTGCACAACATATAAGCGTTAATTTGTCCGATTCGCAAGAATTATACCCACTATCGGAAGAGTTTTTGGAAAATTTTGTAAAAATGCACGCACAATACGAAGGAATGCATCCCACTGTAGTTACTGAATTTCCCGAAAGATGGGGTGTGGTTATTGTAGAGCGTTTACCCGAAGGACGCGAATTGTACCAAATACAATCTCAAGATAGAGAATGGATTTACTTAGTAATTACCTCAGGGCACGGTACGCAGCGTATTTTAGACGTACTTCCGGTAGCTGTTAATTTGGCGTACCAAACAGAAAACCATCTTGAAACCGAAATCTGGACAACCGAAAGAGCGTCCGATGGCACATTTATCGTTTCAAAAAAATATGAGTGGGTACGTTCTGTGGAAAATGTAACGCAGAAAGAATACGAAGCCAATCCTCAAAACTTTTTACGTACAAAAACTGCTACCGATAAATATATTATCAATGATTTGTTTCGTTTTGAAAAAATAATAACCGAAACTGTTCCCGATTATTCTGCTGTTATTTTTTATTATAAAGATGAAAAACCTGAAGATTGGGATGAAATCCTCTCCATGCTACAGGCTTTTTGTGAAGATTATCTAATATTATTCGAAGAAGTACATGAAAACTTCAACCAATTAGCATTATACGACTACAAACTCAATTTTATTACCGAGTTGGATATTACACCCTATACAGATCTTCTTCAAGGTGTTATTTTTATGAAACAAGGTGAAAATCCGAAAACGGTGCCTTTCGGTAGTTATGAACGAGTGAAAATAGAATTAAAGCGCTATTTTAAAATCATTGAAGCGTAAAGTAGCAATAATCCCTTTCAAGTTTTGAAGAGATGCTTGAGGTGGGTGGTTTATATTGAACAGTAAATACCATGTATATTCGCTGCGATACTATTAATAGAAAATTTATCCAACTGCTTGATCCTATTTCCATTTATCTTTGCAACAGTTTCTTTATTATGTAACAACGTATTTATTTTATCTGCCATATCTTCAATAGAATATGGATCAAAATAGAGTGCCGCATCTCCACCCACTTCAGGCATGGAAGACATGTTGGAGGTTGCTACGGGCGTTCCTACCACTAAGGCTTCTAATACAGGAATGCCAAATCCTTCAAAAACAGATGGATATACAAAAGCCGAGGCAGCGGCATAAAATGCAGGAAAGTCATGGAAAGGTACGTTGTGCATTAATTTTACACGATGTGTTAGATGATTCTCTTTAATATATTCTTCAACATGAACGACGTAGGGCGTTCTTTTGCCAATTGCCACTAGCGAAAAATCATTATCGATAAAATTCAACGCTTTCACTAAATTTAATAAACTTTTTCTAGCCTCCATAGTTCCGACATTCAAAATGAATTTTTCCGGCAAACCGTACTTTTTTGATATATTTCTTTCTTTTTGAAATGTCCAGAAAATCGGATCACAGCTTTGGTATCCTATTTCAATTTTTTTGGCGTCGGCGCCTAAAAAACGTATACAATCATCAGCGGTTTGTTTGCTTACTGCAATAATTTTATCTGCAACTTTGCAGGCGTATTTAAACTTTTTTTCATACATTTTTCGATCAAAAGTTGCATAATATTCCGGATAGCGCATAAAAATGACATCGTGTATGGTAACTACTTTTGGCATTTTTAGCGTAGGAATCGGTAATTCACCGCTTAATCCATGAAAAATATCTAAGTTTTCAGCATTAATATCATTTGCCATGAAAAAAGTACGCCAAAAAGATGAAGGAAGCAATGAAGCTATTCCGTGAGGTATTTTAATCGTACAATTTTTGTTTTCCGCAAAATCATACAACGAGTGAATTTTGTATTTTGGAGTGTATAAAAAATATTGATTTTCTTTATATTTTTCTGACAATGACTGAATTAACAATCGGCTATAGTTTCCTAATCCGGAATAATTATGAAAAGCTCTTTTGGCATCGAATCCAATAATCATTGTAATTATCTTTTTTGGCTAAAGAGGAAGTCTTTTTCCTCTTGGGTTAATGATTCATACCCGCTTTTTGAAATTTTGTCCAATATTTGGTTTGTTTTCTCTTCTTTTTGCTTCTTTTGATAGTTATATTCCTCATCATTAAGTGGACGATCATATTGATAATTAGAAGAAATGATGTATTTGTGATTTTTCTTCCTTTTAAAAGTGGGCATTTTAAACCGGAAAAACCTGTTTCCTTTATTCCAATGTAGAATTAAGAAAAATCCGAACAACATTCCGCCTAAATGCGCAAAATGGGCAATACCGCTATTGGTTCCTGTTACACCCAAGAACAATTCTAGTGCGCCATAAATAATTACAAACCATTTGGCTTTTATGGGAAGAAGGAAGTAGATATAAATCACAGAATTAGGATACATCATGCCAAATGCGAGCAGTAATCCGAATACTGAACCTGATGCGCCTACGGTGGGTGTATTTATTGCTAAATTTAATGCACCTAACTCACCAATATAATTTTTGCCTTCGCGCAATATTTGTGTTCCACCTTCAGAGACCATCTGAATAACGTCAGGGGGGATGTTTTGAGCTAAGAAATGTATTCTTAAGCCGGTTACAAGCAATTGAACCAATCCTGCGCCGATACCACATACCATATAATAGAGCAAGAACCGTTTTTCGCCCCAAGCATTTTCTAATGCGGCGCCAAACATCCACAAAGCAAACATGTTGAAAAACAAATGTCCGAAATTCCCATGCATGAACATATAGGTAATGGGCTGCCAAATTTCGAAATTTTGGGCAGTAAAATAATGCAACCCTAAAAGTTGAACCAACTCAATACCACGCGTTCTAAGCGCAATAGTTGCCAAATACATAATTCCGTTGATAATCAATAAGTTTTTTACAACGGGGGGCAGTAATGAATAGCTGTTAAATCTAAATTCGCTCATTATACAATATTATCTGTAAAAAATATCGGCAAAAGTAGGGATTTTTTGATAATTCTATATTTTCGCAAACTTTTTGAAAAATAAAGATTATGCAACTTGAAAATATCAGAAATATCGGCATTATGGCGCATATAGATGCGGGGAAAACCACTACCACTGAGCGCATTTTATTTTATACCGGAAAAAACTACAAAATTGGCGAGGTAGATGAAGGTACTGCCACAATGGATTGGATGGTACAGGAGCAAGAACGCGGTATCACTATTACCAGCGCCGCAACTACCGTGTATTGGAAATATCATGCGGAAGAATATAAAATCAATATTATTGATACGCCCGGACACGTGGATTTTACAGTGGAAGTAGAGCGCTCGCTTCGTATTTTAGATGGCGCAGTAGCCATTTTTTGTGCAGTGGGCGGTGTGGAACCGCAGTCGGAAACCGTTTGGCGCCAAGCGAATAAATACCATGTTCCCAGAATTTGTTACGTTAATAAGATGGATCGTTCCGGTGCCGACTTCTCTAGGGCGATGCAAGATATTAAGGAAAAACTGAAAGCGCATCCACTTGCTATTCAGCTGCCTATAGGTGCAGAAGATCACTTTTCCGGTATTGTAGATCTTATTGAAATGAAAGCTTATGAATGGGAAGAAGATGAGCAAGGCACAGCCTATTATGAAATTGCGATTCCTGAAGATATGCACGCAGAAGTAGCAGAGTATCGCAAACTTTTGTTGGAAACATTAGCCGAGTTTGATGAAGAGTTAATGATGAAATATTTTGAAGATCCGGATTCTATAACATCTCAGGATTTGATTCTCATTCTTCGAAAAGCTACTATTGATCAAAAAATTAATCCGGTATTGTGCGGCTCATCGTTTAAAAATAAAGGTGTGCAACGTCTCATTGACGCTGCGGTGATGTATCTGCCTTCACCGTTAGATATGCCTGCTGTGGAAGGAATTAACCAAAAAACAGGCAAAGAAGAGCTGATTACCATGGACGAAAAATCGCCATTTGCGGCATTAGCGTTCAAAATTGCCACTGACCCGTTTGTGGGCAAACTCACTTTCATTAAAGTATATTCCGGAAAACTGAATGCCGGTGAAACAGTGTATAATGTGAACACCGAAAAGCGCGAGCGCGTTAATAAAATCTTGGAAATGCACTCAAATAAACAGACTCAATTAGAGGTAGTTACAGCTGGAAATATTGTGGCATTGGTAGGAATGAAAGAGATTAAAACCGGTACGACTTTGTGTGATGAGAAAAATCCGGTTTCATTAGAAAACATCATTTTCCCCGAACCGGTTATTCAAATTGCCATTGAACCGAAGACGAAAGATGATGAAGATAAATTGATGGCTTCGTTGGCAAAATTGTCGGAAGAAGATCCCACTTTTGTAGTGCAACAAAATGAAGAATCCGGGCAGTTACTTATTAGTGGCATGGGTGAGCTTCATTTGGAGATTTTGTTAGATCGCTTAAAACGCGAATTTAACGTACAATGCAGTCATGGGAAGCCGCGCGTGGCATATAAGGAAGCTATCTTGGATGAAATTCTTCATACTGAAACTTATAAGCGCCAAACCGGCGGAAAAGGTTCGTTTGCTTCTATGAAATTTGCGATTTCTCCCACTGATCTTTCTCAAAAAGGATTTACCTTAGATAATCAAATTAAAGGGGCGGTCATTCCGAAAGAGTACGTTACCGGTGCAGAAAAAGGATTTAAAATAGCGATGCAGAACGGTAAGTATGGCTTTGCACTGGAATCGTTGCATGTAATTTTATTAGATGGAAGTACACACTCTGTTGATTCTGACGCATTGGCATTTGAGATTTGCGCCAAAATAGGCTTCCGCGAAGCCATACGAAACGCAAATGTAGCTATTTTAGAACCTATTATGAAAGTAGAAGTGATTACGCCCGATGAATATATGGGGAATGTTTCTGCCGACCTGAATCGCAGGAGGGCAGTAGTAGAACAGGTAGATGCCAAAATCGGATTTCAAGTTATTAGAGCACAAGTGCCTTTATCCGAAATGTTTGGTTATGTTACCGGATTGCGCTCTATCAGTTCCGGAAGAGCCAACTATAGCATGGAGTTTCTTCGTTATGCACGTGTTCCCACCAATATCGAGCAGGATATTTTACAAAAAGGAAGATTTGCGTTATTGTAAAACACAATAGACATGATCATCACAATAGATAAAAATTCGGGATTCTGTTTTGGTGTTATCTACGCCATAAGAACCGCCGAACAATACTTACAACAACACCAGAGCCTGTATTGTTTGGGCGATATTGTGCACAACAACGAAGAGGTAAGTCGTTTAACCGATTTAGGATTAAGAATCATTACACCGGAACAATTTAAAAATCTGCACGATACAACAGTATTAATTAGAGCGCACGGGGAACCACCGGCTACTTATCAAACTGCTAAAGAAAATAACATTACACTGATTGATGCCACTTGTCAAGTAGTTGCCCGGCTTCAAAAAAAGATAGAAACAGAAGTAGAACAGCACCCCGAAGCGCAAATTCTCATCGTAGGAAAAGCCGGACATGCGGAAGTGGAAGGATTGCTGGGACAAACTCGCCTCAACGGGCTTGTTGTTTCTTCTATACATGATTTGGAGCACATTGATTATGCAAAACCGGCAAAATTATACGCACAAACTACACAAAGTGCAGAAAGATACAAAGAAATTGTAGAAAAAATATGCGAAAGCTACAAAAAAAGAGGAAATGAACATTTAATTGAGATCCACAATACGATCTGTAAACGTGTGAGGAACAGAGCTAATGAAATCAAAGATTTTGCGTCTCAATTTGATGTTGTTTTATTTGTTTCCGATGAAAAAAGTTCAAATGGACTTTTTCTTTACGAGATCTGTAAAAAACAAAATCCGAATACTTATTTTATTTCTTCCGTGAATCAATTACAACACATTGATTTTGAAAAATATAACACCATTGGAATTTGTGGCGCAACCTCCACACCAATTTGGCTAATGGAAAAAATTGCGAAAAACCTTCATACTTTCTCATTAAAAAATACGTTACATGTTACAAAAAAACTTAAACATTAAATGATGAGAAAAGTTGCTTTTTTATGTCTTTCATTTTTTAGCATCTTATTATTGAATGCCCAAACAATTGATGAGCTTGCAGCGGTTCGCAAAGGAAACAGTATTTATCAACGAGCCGAGAAGCTACGCGCCGAAGCCATGCAACTCATTGAAAAAGGCGGAGAAGTGAATACAAGATTAGCTAACGAAAAATTTAAAGAAGCAGCTAAACTATATCAGGATGCTGAAATTGCTTACAGGAAAGGGATGGCGACTACCAAGAATTTTCCGAAAGCTAACTATAATTTAGCTAATAGCTTATATCGTCAAGAGAAATATGAAGATGCTGGAAACTCTTATAAATACATAGCAGAGCAAAAAGAAAACGATAGATCGCTCCGGGCAAAAGCGTATCATAACTATGGTAACTCATTGTTAAAACAGGAAAAATACAAAGAAAGCATTGATGCCTACAAAAATGCATTGAAATTGAATCCCAGAGATTTGGATACTAAATACAACTTAGAATATGCGCGTAGAAAAATGATGCAACAGCAGCAAGAGCAACAAGATCAGGATAATAAAGACGATCAGGATAATAAAGATAATCAAGACCAACAGCAAAAAAATCAAGACAATAACGAAGAACAAAATAAGGATCAAGACCAGCAACAAAACCAACAGAATAAAAAAGATAAACAGGAGGAGCAACAACAGCAGCAGCAAAGACAACAACGGCAGCAAGACAAACGCCAATTAGACGCCTTACAACAAAATGAGCGCCAAACTCAAAAAAAGGTAATGGAAGAAGAAATGAAAAAGAGCGGTAAATCGAAACAGGAGAAGGATTGGTAATTATGTAAGCAGCTTCTCTAAAAGATAAAGATCCTCTTTATGAGTGATTTTTAAGTTTCTTTCGATGCCTGTTACCACAAAAATTGGATCGTTTGGCATATATTTTGCTACAACACTGCAATCATCGGTAGCAATAAAACCTTTACTCTGAAAGGCTTGTAAATATGCTTCTTGAAGAATATATTGCTTAAAGCCTTGAGGAGTTTGCGCTCGCATCAAATATTTCCTGTTTGGAATTTGTTGGATAAGATTATGTTCCACCTGATATATGGTATCTGTTACAGGAACGGCAACGGTAACTGCATTATATTTTTCTAAAGCATAAATTAGTTCATCAATCGTTTTGCTGTCAATCATTGGTCTTACGGCATCATGAATGAGTAGATTAGCCTCGGGATAATTTTGATAGGCTTCTATTGCCACCTGGCTTGAATTGTGCCGCTCCGTTCCGCCTTCCAGTATTTTTTTTACTTTTTTATAATTTCCGGTTCGCACAATCACTTCCATTTCTGTTGTATAAAACGCATTACTTACAATGGCAATTTCATCGATATATGGATGCTGTTCAAAAATATCTAATGTATATTCGATAATGGTTTTTCCAAGAACTTTTAAAAACTGTTTAGGCATTTCCGCTCCTAGTCGAGCGCCTATTCCGCCTGCTAAAATCACTGCGATATTCATAACTATTTTGCTTAGTTTGCTGCAAAATACGTAAAGTTTTTTATTGAAATTGACAAATTTGAATAAAAACAATTAACAAAAACTTCTTTTTATTTTCTCAAAATCGTGTAAAAAAGTTTAATTCACTCATACTCAAAAGGAAAAATTATTAACGTTGTTTTGTTAATCTTTTCAAGTAAAAAAAATGGAAAAGTTATAGGCAAATATTATTTTAGCGGAAGCGAGTTGGCTCTTTTGCTTTTGTTGTTATTCTCTTGTATTTCAAACTCTTTCATAAAACTCTGTACGCTATTTTTTGTAAAAAGCAGGAAAAGTCATTTTGTAAAAATTTTTAGTTTGTTGATATTGAAAAAATTAGGTTTATGAGTAACGAGATTTCATTTTTAGAATTTGAAGAGCCCTCTGTTTTGGTTAAAGAAGAAAAGACAATGCATGCCTCTTCGTCCGCTGAAAGTATAATGGAAGCGCGGGAAACCAATTTGGAAGCCCTTACTACGCACATCACTGCCGCATCAACGCCGGAACAGTTGGAGAAAACAGGCATCGTTGACATGTCGGCACAAACCTATACAAAAAAAGAAATATTTGATGAAGTTGTAAAATATTTCGATGGCGACGAACTTGCCGCAGGCGTTTGGATTGATAAATATTCATTGAAAAATGACAAAGGCGAATTACTGGAACGCAATCCCGATGAAATGCACCGCCGTTTGGCACGCGAATTTGCACGCATTGAAAAAAAATACGTCAATCCGTTGCCCGAAGAAAAAATTTATGAACTCTTTAAGAACTTTACGTATATCATTCCACAAGGAAGCCCTATGGCAGGTATTGGTAATACTCACCAAGTTGCTTCATTATCAAATTGTTTTGTTATTGGTAGCGACCATCGCTCCGATTCCTACGGAGGAATTATGAAAATGGATGAGGAGCAGGTGCAGTTAATGAAACGTAGAGGCGGGGTAGGACATGACCTTTCTCATATCCGTCCGGCGGGAAGCCATGTAAAAAATTGCGCGCTTACTTCCACCGGCGTAGTGCCTTTTATGGAACGCTATTCTAATTCTACACGTGAAGTGGCGCAAGATGGCCGTCGCGGCGCATTAATGCTGTCTATTTCAATTAAACATCCTGATTCTGAAAATTTTATAGACGCAAAGTTGACTGAAGGTAAAATCACCGGCGCAAATGTCTCGGTAAAAATCGACCACGAATTTATGGAAGCCGTAAAATCAGGAAAACCATATACGCAACAATATCCTGTTGATTCGAAACATCCCAAAATCAAAAAAGAAATTGATGCCAAAAGATTATGGGATAAAATTATTCATAATGCATGGAAGTCTGCTGAACCGGGCGTACTGTTTTGGGATACCATTCGTCGCGAAGCCGTTCCGGATTGCTATGAAGATGAAGGTTTCAGAACAGTTTCTACCAATCCTTGCGGCGAAATTCCGCTTTGCCCATATGATAGTTGCCGCCTCGTTGCATTAAACTTGTATAGTTATGTAAAGCAGCCATTTACGGAAAATGCAACATTTGATATGGAACTCTTTAAAGAGCATGTGGGGTATGCACAACGTTTAATGGATGATATCATTGATTTGGAAATTGAGAAAATTGATCAAATTTTAGAAAAAGTAGCTAACGATCCGGAATCTGATGATGTGAAACGCGTTGAGACAGAGCTTTGGACAAAAATAAAACGTCAAACGCTTAAAGGGCGCCGTACAGGTTTAGGTATCACTGCCGAAGGTGACATGTTGGCAGCCCTCAATATTCGCTACGGCTCCGAACACGGCATTGCTTTCTCTACCGAAGTGCATAAACAATTGGCATTGAATGCTTATCGTTCTTCTGTTACCATGGCGCGTGAGCGTGGCGCATTTCCCGTATACAGCAGCATAAAAGAAGCTGCGAATCCTTTCATTTTGCGAATTAAAGATACCGATGAAAAATTGTATGAAGATATGGTCCGTTTCGGAAGAAGAAATATTGCTTTGTTGACGATTGCACCTACCGGAAGCGTAAGTATTTGCACCCAAACTACTTCAGGAATTGAACCTGCTTTTAAAGTAGTCTATAACCGCAAACGCAAAGTAAATCCTAATGATTTGAATAATCGCCAAACCATATGCGATCAAAACGGCGACTTTTGGGAAGAATATCACGTTTTTCATCCTAAATTCTTTGTATTTGCCGAGACCTTAGGCATTACGAAAGAGCAACTTTATAACATGAGTAATGATGAAGTTAAAGCTATTTTTGAAAAATCACCTTATTATAAATCAACGGCTGCCGATACTGATTATCTGAAGAAAGTGGAATTGCAAGGCAGTGTGCAAAAATGGGTGGACCATTCTATTTCTGTGACCATAAATTTACCGGAAGATACTACGCAAGATACCGTAGGGGTTTTGTATATAAAAGCATGGGAATCAGGGTGTAAAGGAATGACTGTATATCGCGAAGGATCAAGAAGCGGTGTTTTGGTTGATAGTAGCGAGAAAAATAAGAAAAAAATAGAAATACAAAAGATAGATATGCAAAATTTAAAACGTCCCAAAGAATTAAAAGCAGAAATTGTTCGTTTTAAGAACGATAATGAAGATTGGGTAGCGTTTATCGGAACAAAAGATGGAAGACCATATGAAATTTTTACCGGAAAAGCGGAAGACGATAGATTCCCGCTTCCCAAAGCATTAACCAAAGGGTTTATTATCAAAGATAAAACGCTTGACGGTAAAAAACAATACGACTTTATGTATTATGATGCCGATGGCTATGAAGTGATTCTTCGAGGGTTGTCGCGTTGCTTTAATCCCGAATTTTGGAATTATGCCAAAATGATTTCGGCGTTGCTCCGTCATGATATTCCGGTGGAAAATGTGGTGAATATTGTTGAAGGACTTAATTTCCGTGAAGAAATGATTAACTCTTGGAAAAACGGAGTAATTCGTGCATTGAAAAAATTTATCGCCGACGGTACCAAAGTTAAAGGACAGGCTTGTCCTAGTTGCGGCGAACCGGAAACAATGGAATTTAAAGAAGGATGCTTAACTTGTGCAGCATGTTCTTACTCAAAATGTGGATAAACCATGAATGAAATTAATGAAGAGTGTGGCATTTTTGGTGTTTTTCAATGCAAAAATGCCGCAGAATTAGCGTACTACGGATTGCATGCGTTGCAACATCGTGGACAGGAGGGATGTGGTATTTGTACTACCGATGGCGCTGACCTCTACCGTGAGCGTGGCGAAGGCTTGGTAATCGAAATTTTCAACGAGAAAAAATTAGCAAAACTAAAAGGCAATTGTGCTATTGGGCATGTGCGATACTCTACCGACGGCGGCGGCGGATTAGATAATGTACAACCTTTTCTGTTTAGGCACCATACCGGAGACTTCTCCATTGCATTAAATGGAAGTTTGGTAAATTCTCATCAGTTAAGAATGTCATTAGAAACTCAAGGAAGTATTTTTCAATCTTCTTCTGACGCGGAAATCATAGCGCATTTGATGAAAATGAATCGACGAGAAGACAGGACTAACGTTATCGAAGAAGCGCTTACCATGATCGAAGGTTCGTACGCTTTTCTTATCTTAACGAAAGATAAAATGTATGTTTGCAGAGATAAAAACGGGTTGCGTCCCATTTCTATTGGTAAGTTGGATGGCGGATATATCGCTTCAAGCGAAACATGTGCCTTTGAGGCGGTAGGAGCTACTTTTGTCAGAGATGTAGATCCGGGTGAAATGGTTATTTTTGAAAAAGGAAAAGAGCCGGTAAGCGTTTTATTTGCAAGTGAGTTTTCGCATAATATGTGCGCAATGGAATTTGTATATTTTGCACGTCCTGATAGTGAAGTTGAAGGCGTTAATGTACATACATTTCGTAAAAATTGTGGAAAATATTTAGCCCAACTGGCTCCCGTGGAAGCTGATTTGGTGGTAGGTGTCCCGGATTCTTCCATTTCAGGCGCCATAGGCTATGCCGAAGAAAGCGGTATCCCTTATGAAATCGGATTGATTAAAAATAAATATATAGGACGTACTTTTATTCAACCTTCGCAAGAGCTGAGAGAGAAGGGAGTACGCTTAAAATTAAGTCCGGTGCGTTCACTAATTACCGGTAAAAGGGTGGTTTTGTTAGACGACTCTATTGTACGCGGAACCACCTGCAAGCGCATTGTGAGAATGTTGAAAGATGCAGGCGCTAAAGAAGTACACGTGCGGATATGTTGTCCTCCTATGAAACATCCTTGTTTTTATGGTGTAGACACCTCTTCTTATGACGAGCTAATCAACGCTAAGTTCGATGTGGAAGGCGTACGTCAAGTGATTGAAGCCGATTCGCTTTTTTATCTTCCCGAAGAATATTTACTCAAAGCCGGAAACAGAACAGAGCTTTGTTTGGCTTGCTACAATGGAAAGTACCCAACACATCTTTATCAAAATGAAATGGATGTTAATGTTGAACACAAATTTTAATTTGAAAAAACGATTATATCCTTTTCGCTAGCTCTGTCAAATTGACATTCCCTTCACTTAAAGTACGTAATTCTCCCATCACTGCATTTACCTTATCTTGCACATTGGTATCTTTACGATGTGGCTCAAATTTTTCACTCAAAGTAGGAATTTGTCTTTCTATTTCTTGCAAATTTATTTTTTTGAATTTTAAATTGACGAGAATAGAATCAAAATTTATTTTAGGGTATAAAAACATTTGTTTCAACATTTTACAAGCAATGGCGAAATCTAATTTTTCTTGTAACAAGAAAGCAAAAAGATCATAAATACGTTGCAAATTGAATGTGATTTTTTGATGTTGCCCATGTAAATGTTTGAGTTTCTGCCCGAAGAAAATGCTTACAAATTTGGGATCTAAATTTAACTCCTCCACTATTTTTTTGATAAGCGGATAATAATTATGTGTAAAAATGTAGTTATAGCAATCTTTAGGAATACCCCATTTCATCAACTGTGCATAACGATTCACCACTTCATCAGGAACATTTTTACGAAGTTTTTCAATGGATGAAGAAGAAATTGAAATCGGCGCTGAGTCAGTGTCGGGGTACATTCGGTTTGCTCCCGGAAGTACACGTTTAAAAATGGTGGTACCATTCATAAACAACTTGCGGGTTTCGTTCGGCACACCGTCAAAAGTCATAAGCGCACGCTCTTCAATGGTTTCCAATGCAGTTTTTACATCAGCTTCGGGCGACCAGAAAATAATTTGAGCATCTTCTTCTCCGGCGTTAAAAAACGACTGAATCTTTTCAAAAACATTGTTGCTAACTACATCATCAATATCTTCATTGGTTGCCATATTCGGTTTTTCGATACAGGCAATTACTTTTAAACGATTGGTAAATTCATCGTAAAACGGTTTTCCGGGTTGTGTAAAATGAGAAAGCAAACCACCGAACTTAGGCAGGTTGACTGCGTACAATTTTGCTTTTCTTTCAATGGCATTTTGTATGGGAACGTAATAAAAATGAAAATCTTTGGGATTCAACTCCACTACTTGCATTTCCCAATTTTCTTTTTGAATACGTTTTCTCAATTTTTCGCGAATGGCAAGTAATGCCCATTGGCGAAATGCTTCTATGTGTGTAAGTTCAGGAATCCATTTTGTGCGCGAAATACCTTTGATTTCCACACGAGCTCCGCCGGTACAGCTTACATTCACGTCTTCACGCCCTGCACCGATGCCTGTGCGCACTTTTCCCGTACTACGATTCAAAAAGCGAATGTAATCACACGCTTCTTTTACTTCGTCGGGATTTTTCATGTCGGGATAAGTAACCGTTTCAATGAGAGGCATGCCCAAGCGGTCGGTGCGGTAAATACGCCGGTGTCCGATATCGGAAATTTCGCGGCAAGAATCCTCCTCTATACTCATTTGGATTAAACGCACGGTTTTGTTTTTCAACGGAATTTCACCACCAATTCCCACAATAGCAGTACGTTGTGATCCTGCAGGAATAGAGCCATCCAAATATTGTTTGCGCATAATGTGTACTTCGTCCACAATATTCATTTTTGAAGTTAACGCTATTTCCAATGCAATATCTAATGCTTCTTTATTAATAGGAAACGGCGGGGTGTCGTCCACGTCATATGTACAAGCTGTGGGGTAGGCAATACGATAAACAATTTCCTTTTTTGTACGAAACTCCATCAACGCAGTGCCATCGTATTCGCCTAATTCGGATAGAGTAGGGCGCATATGGCGTATAACTTCCGCATCAAATTCATCCGGTTTTTGATAAATGCCGGCAGGGCAACGACAAAACAATTTCTTTTCCGTCAATAATTGTTGGTGTACTTCTAATCCCGACATAAAACCGATCCTATCATAATCTTTTTGAGTAGCTTCTTTACGAGAAATATAACCGATTGCCTGTTTCGTTTCTTCAAAATTCTGTCGCGGATTTCGTTTTTTCATATGTTTAAGTATGCCAATATGCTAATAGTTAACTTTAATAAATGCTATAGATATGCGAATAGAGGTCGCACAATGGTTTGCAAAAATATAAAATTATTATTGTGGTTAGATAGCAACAGTATACCAAAATATTATACCTTCGCGGGCAAAAATTTTTAATTATGAAATACACTCCTTTACATTCCGATTTTTACAAAAAGAACCGTCAAAATGTGGTGGGCGAAATGGAACAAAATTCTGTTGCCATTCTTACTTCTCATGATGAATATCCGCGCTCCGGCGATACAACTTTTCCATTTAAACAAAATGCCGAACTATTGTATTTGTGTGGTATTGATCAGGAAGATACCACATTAATATTAGCGCCTTGGCATCATAATCCCGCATATCGCGAAATCCTGTTCATCAAAAATCCTTCTCCCGAGATGGTAGTATGGTACGGGCATCGTCTTACAAAAGAGCAAGCCTCGGAAATTTCAGGAATTGAAAATGTAATGTTTGTAGAACATTTGGAAAGTACATTGCATGATATTATGGTAAACTCACAAAATATCTACATGCACTTTCCTGAAAATCCGCGCATGAGGATAACGCATCCTACGCAGGAATTTCGTCTTATAGAAAAATTAAAAAAAACCTATCCGTTACATACTTACAAACGATTGGCGCCTATTTTGTATCCGCTACGAATGATAAAACATGCGGAAGAATTTAAAGCGCTTAGTAAAGCATGTGAAATTACGCATAAGGCTTTTTTGCGCGCCTTGAAAGCTATAAAACCGGGCATGTATGAGTATGAAATTGAAGCCGAACTAATATATGAGATGATTAAAAACGGCGCCACCGGCTATTCTTTTGCGCCCATTGTAGCTTCAGGAGCCGATACGTGTATTTTGCACTATATTAAAAATGACAAAAAGATGCAAGATGGCGATCTGCTGCTTATGGATTTTGGTGCAGAGTATGCCAATTACGCTGCCGATATTACACGCACAGTTCCCGTAAACGGACATTTCTCACCACGTCAAAAACAAGTATATCAAGCTGTTTTGGATATCTATAATGAAACCATCCCACTTTTTAAGCCCGGAATGACCATTCATAAAATTAACGACTATGTGTTTAAACGCATGGATGAAGAACTCATTAAGTTAGGACTTTACACAGAAGAAGACGTTAAAAACCAGCCAAAAGATAAACCTTTGTTTAAAAAATACTTCATGCATAATACCAGCCATTTTATCGGATTAGACGTACATGATGTAGGGCAGCGTGAAATTGTTTTTCAAGCCGGCATGGTAGTAAGCTGTGAGCCGGGCATTTACATTGCTGAAGAAGGCATTGGCGTGCGTTTGGAAACAGATGTAGTAGTAGGTGAAAATCCAATAGATTTATTTGCGAAGGTTCCGGTAGAGGTTGAGGATATTGAAGTATTGATGAAATAGGAACATTGTCGTCAGTTTTAACTGACGAAATTAATAGAAAATAGACAAAATAAAATAGGCTTTAGTCAAAATAATAATGAATTTGACTAAAGCCTATTTTTTATTTTATTCTTTTTCGCCTACTGATTGAAGCTAACGGAAAAGTTTTTTTACTTTTATTTGTAATACGGAAAATTCTTTCCCGGATAATACGCTTGTCCACCCAATAGTTCTTCAATGCGAAGTAATTGATTGTATTTGGCAATACGATCGGTGCGGCAAGCTGAGCCGGTTTTAATTTGTCCGGTGTTCAATGCTACGGCTAAGTCGGCAATAGTAGTGTCTTCTGTTTCGCCGGAGCGATGCGACATTACTGCTGTGTATCCGTTGCATTTTGCCATATTCACTGCATCAATCGTTTCAGTTAATGTGCCTATTTGGTTCACTTTAATTAAAATAGAGTTGCCAACACCTTTTTCAATACCTTCTGCTAAGCGTTTTACATTGGTTACAAACAGGTCATCGCCTACTATTTGAATCTCATCTCCTAGTTTATCAGTCATAATTTTCCAGCCAGCCCAATCGTCTTCCGCCATGCCGTCTTCAATAGAAACGATAGGATACTTTTTCACCCAACTTGCCCAATAATCCACCATTTGTGCCGGTGTTAATTTCTCGCCGGTTGATTTTTTGAAATGATATACATTCTCATCGGTGAGGAAATATTCGGAAGATGCAGGATCTAAAGCAATGCAAATATCAATACCAGGTTTGTAACCAGCTTTTTCAATGGCTTTTAGAATCACTTCAATCGCTTCTTCGTTCGATTTTAGGTTAGGAGCAAATCCACCTTCATCACCTACGTTGGTCGCATACCCCATACCTTTCAATACCGATTTTAGATGATGGAAAGTTTCCGTACCCATGCGAAGCGCTTCGGCAAATGTTTCAGCGCCTATCGGCATAATCATAAACTCTTGAAAATCTATGCTGTTATCCGCATGCGAACCTCCGTTAATAATATTCATCAGCGGAATAGGAAGTGTGTTGGCATTTACGCCACCTACATAACGATAAAGTTCCTGGTTACTTTCTTGTGCAGCTGCTTTAGCAACGGCTAACGAAACACCCAAAATGGCATTGGCGCCTAAATTAGCTTTGTTTGGCGTTCCATCAACTTCAATCATGTGCGCGTCAATCTCATTTTGATTAGAAACTAACATACCCTTCAATTCGTTAGCTAAAATGCTGTTTACATTTTCAACGGCTTTTAAAACACCTTTGCCTAGATATTTTGATTTGTCGCCATCGCGAAGCTCTACTGCTTCGTGCACGCCGGTAGAGGCACCGGAAGGAACAGCTGCGCGTCCCATGGCGCCGGCAGCAGTATACACATCAACTTCAACGGTAGGATTTCCTCTTGAATCCAAAATTTGACGACCGAAAATTCCAATAATTTCACTCATATTCTTTGATTTTTAAATGATTAATGTTTTTTTTAAGACATGCAAATATATAAAATTTTCTCTGTGTAACTTTGGATTTTATACCTTTGTGTTGAAAAAACAGTTTGGACTTCCTAACTGTTTTGCCACTAATCTCAGCCAATTACTATAAAAAAGGGAGCTATGTGCACGCCATTGCGCCATAACCCCTTTACTCATATCATTATTAATATAATAATTTTCAGGCATGCTAATGGGAATGCCTTTAGCAATGTCTCTTCTATATTCTTTATCAATAGAGTCATCATCATATTCGTTATGACCGTTTATATAAATTTCTCTATAATCATTTGAGGCGATGATATGAACACCCGACTCTTTACATTTTGCAATGATTTTCAATGTATAAATTGTATAAACATCCTCTTCTTTCGTATAGAAATATCTGGACTGTGGTCCCCAAAAAAAGTTACCTATTTCGTGCATAAGTGGACTATTCGTATCTACTTCGTTTTTATAAATTCCCGAGATTTTTTCTTTGGTTATAAATTTAGGAATTCCGTAATAATGAAAAAGTGCGGCAGGTGCTGCCCAACAAACGAACATCGTAGAAAATACATTGTTACGCGCAAAATTTAAAATTTCTTTAAACTCTTCCCAATAATCTACTTCTTCAAAGGGTAATTTTTCCACCGGTGCGCCTGTAATTATCATGGCGTCGTAAAAACGATCTTTAATACTGGAAAAAAGAAGGTATTTACTTTCAAGGTATTCAAGACTTGTATTTTTGCTCTCATGATGAGTTCTTATCCAGTCAATTTCAACCGATACGGGAGCATTTGCTAACGCCCGAATCCATTGGTTTTCGGTTTCTTCTTTATTGGGCATTAAATTTACTATGGCGATTTTCATGTTTTTTAGCACAGAGATACGGAGAGCTCAGAGGTTCACAGAGAAATTATCTTGGAGGGATGCGTAATCTTTGTCCAATACTTAACGAATGAGTATTTCGTAAGTTGTTGTAATCAGCTAATCTACGTACTGTTGTTCTAAATCTTGCTGCAATGGCGCCCAAAGTGTCTCCTTTTCTTACAATATAAATTTCGGGATTTCCGGTAAGCAACTCTTCATGAATTTTCATTGTGGTGAAATGCTCTTCATACCTGTGTTGGTAAATAGTGTCTCCTAATGCGATAAAACGCAAGATGTCAGTGTTTTTTAACCGTAATGGATATGGAGTTTTATGTGCCGGAATAATTAATCGTTTATATTGCGGATTTAATATTTTAATTTCTTCTATGTCAATTTCTAACATTTCAGCTATTTGATTAAAATGCAATTCTTTTTTTACCATAACGGTGTCTACGGCAAAAGGAATGGTGAGTTCTGCAAAAGGAATGCCGTGATCAAGGTGATGTCTTACCAAATAAAGCGCTGCGATATAGTAAGGAAAATAGTTTTGTGTTTCTCTTGGCAGAAAAGGTTTTATACCCCAAAAATCGGTTTTACCTCCTGAACGGGCAATTGCCTTACGAACTCCACCGGCACCGCAATTATAAGCAGAAATAGCAAGTCCCCAATCGTTAAAAATATTGTATAAATCCCGTAAATGTCGTGCAGCAGCATCAGTAGCCTTAAACGGATCGCGGCGGTCGTCTACAAAAGTATTAACTTCCAGTTGATACGTTTTTCCGGTGCGATACATGAACTGCCAAATTCCGGTAGCGCCCGCACGCGAAACAGCGATTGGATTAAGTGCAGATTCTACAATCGTTAAATAAATTAGCTCTTCGGGAACATTGTGTTTGTCAAAAATCTCGCGCATCCACGGATAATAATATTGAGAAAGTCCCAAAATAATTGACGATGAACGTTTTCTTTTACAAACATACAATTCAATCTTTCTTCTTATGTCGTGATTATAAGTTAAGGGGATGACCGTTTGTAAGTTTTCTAACCGGTTACGCACAACAGAGTCAATTAAGCAATCTCCTTCACTGTTATCGTTGAGTGCTCCAATATTAATACTTCCCAATTGCTTTTTGATAAACCACAAATCAAGTAGTGCGTCCATCTCTTTTAATATATCTTCCTGAAAAGCTTCATCTGTTTGAAACTCTAATAAATCTATTGAATTATGTTGTTCTTTTTGTGCAAAAATAGTTGTTACAAAAAACAAATAAATGGATAAGCATATTGTTTTTTTCATTAATTTTCTGTTTGAATAAGGTAATTAAAGATTTTTAGGAACTAGTATTTAATCTGTTGTTAATAAGGAAATTATGTTGCTTAAAATAAGATAAAAGCAATGTTTAAGGTTTTAACTATAATCATGACAATCATGTAAATCTTGTTAGAATTACGGTTCAGACAATTTGTAATCATTCCATCGAACTTCACGTCCATCAACATACACGGTAGTTAAAATCAGTTCGCCCTCTTCATTGTATAGATGCCAAATTCCAACGCGTTCGCCGCCGGAATATTTTCCGGCAATTCTAATTCTTCCGGTATCATGATACAAAATATACTTTCCATGAAAAAGATTTTGATCGTACTCAATTTCAGACATTAGTTTACCGTCTCGCCATCTGATTGTCCAAAGTCCGGTGCGCATTCCATCGTAATACACCCCTTTTTCAATGGCGTTACCGTGTACATAGAGCCACTCTCCCTCTTCGGTTCCCTCTAAATAAGCGCCTTTCACGGTAACATTCCCGCTTTCATCATATTCTATAAAATCTCCGTCCAATTTTCCCTGATGCCAATTTTCTTCTTGAAGAAGTTCACCATCCGGATAGTACCAATACCAAGCACCTTCTTTTTTTCCATTTTTATAACGTCCTTCCATTTCAAGTTTTTGATCTTGAAAATAGAATTTCCACACACCATCCAAGTTTGAATTGATGTAATTCCCCTCTGATTTTAGCTCTCCGGTGGGGTAATATTCTCGCCAAAGTCCTTGTCGCTTTCCGTCTGTATCGGTAATACCTTCAAATCTTAAAATGCCGTTTGCAAACACATAACCTCTAATTAGATTCCCGTCCTCATCAAATTCCCGTCGAATACCTTCAGGAACGCCTTTGTAATAGGTAGCTGTAATAGAACGTTTTCCGCTTGCGTGGTAGGCAGTCCTTACTTCCAACTGTCTCGTTTCCGGTGCGTCAATTATTAAAACATCATTATCATATTTTTCAACATATTTAAAATTACCGGCTTCGTCGTAATATTTAAAAAACCCTTTTTTCTTATCGTTTTGGTATGAACCTTCAATTTTTAGATTTCCGTTTTCCCAAAAATACTTCCAACTTCCCTGTTTCAAGCCAAACTTATCAGTGCGATTAATAAATTCGCGTCTTCCAAGAATACCGGCATAATATCTTGAAACCGCTATTACTAAGCCATCCTTGTTAAATTCTTTTTCTAACCCATGTGGCTTTCCGTCTTCAATGGGAGTAAAACGCTTAAGTTCGCCGGTTATATAAAAAGTTTTTATTGCATTGATCAGAGTGTCGAGATTCCATTCTTCTACAATTGTTTCATCTTCTAAATACTGCCTTCTAAACCCGTGCTTCTTGCTTTCAAAGTAAGAAATTTCCATGCTTTTTTCACCGGAAGGTGCATAAAATACCCACACACTGTCCAACAAAAAATTCTTGCGATTTCCTTCCGAAATGAGCATCCCTTTTTCGTTGTATGATTTCCAGTAACCGTCAGGCTTGCCATCCACCAATGTACCCTCACTCGACTTCACACCGCTGGGATAGTAGAAGATATTGTATCCGTTTGGGTTAAGATTTTCCTGAGCAAAAGCGGAAGATAGAAAATAGAAAATAGAAAGCAACAAGCAGAACAGTTTACATGTAATACTAAGAAAAGAGTATATATGATAAAACATAATTGGTTTGCAAATGAACTGACAAAGATAACTTTTTTTCAATAATAAAATTGTATCATATAATATTTTCCTTGCACAATAGTTATAATATTAATTATAGAAAATTATCATGAAAAAAACAGTATTTTTTACCCTTATTTTAATGTTTATCAGTACAACTTTTGCACAAAACCTAAGTGTACTTATTGATTATAAATCTTACTATTCACCTACCAATGAACCTTATTTGGAGGTTTTATCTTTTGTAAACGGAAAAACGGTTATATATCAGCCCAATGCTCAAGGTCAGTTTCAAGCAGAAGTACGCATTACCATAGAAGCTTTTCAAGACGACTTGTTGATTAATAAATTAGATTATATTTTAGAAAGCGAATCATTTGAAGACCCCATTGCTTCAACAAAGCCGAATTTTGGAACTATTCAAAATTTGCAGTTATATAATGGAGAGTATTTACTGCAATTCACAGTACAAGATATACATGCAGATGCGAAACCCATTCGTTATAATGATGTTATTGTATTAAACTATTCACAAGATGAAATATCCATTTCCGATATATCGCTTTATAGAAATATGAGTAGAGGGCCGCAAGGAGATATTTTTGACAAATATGGTTTTTCGTTAGATCCGCTTTTTTATGGATTTGTTCCGGAGGCTATGTACAATCTTCCTTTTTCTTGCGAAATTTATAACACAGATAAATTGGTAGGGAATGATGAATTAATTACTATTAAAAGCTATATTACCTGTTTTGAAAATAATTTAATGCCTTATCCGGAAGCACGTTATACTACGCAAGTAAAGACAAGGCCTGTGGTAGTAGCTCTTGGAGAGATCGGTATTTTTAAGCTACCTTCAGGAAATTATAACTTAATCATAGATGTTTTTAGTAAAGATTCTGTTTTACTTGCCACTAATTCTTATTTCTTCCAACGAAGTAATCCTAGAATAACATTAGATTTAGATGATATAAGTTCGGTAAATATTGAAAATACTTTTGTTGATCAAATTAAAGATAGGTTACAACTTCTTGAATATATACGATTCTTGTACCCAATATCTACCTCTGTAGAAAAAGAGTTCTATAGCACAAGGATGAACAAAATTTCCGCGGAAAGTTTAGGAAAATTCTTATATATGTTTTGGGTCAGAAGAGATCCTATAAATCCTGAAAAAGCTTGGGAAGAATATTTAGAAAAAGTAAAATACGCAAACAGAACGTTTGGCTGCAAATTAGTCCAAGGCTATCGAACCGATAGAGGAAGAGTTTATTTACAGTATGGGCCTCCTAATAGTATTTTCGAATCTCCTTATAGCTCACATTCTTACCCTTATGAAATTTGGCATTATTATCATTGTGTAGATCAGTCGAATGTGAAGTTTGTTTTTTATAACTCAGATCTAGTTAGTAATGATTATGATCTTATTCATTCCGATAAACGAGGAGAGCTACAGGATCCGTTTTGGAAGATTAAAGTTACGCACCGCAAGCCATCACTTCAAGACTCAAATCAACGAGATCCCGGAAGTTATTTTGGAGGAAGTGCGAAAGACGATTGGTTTATTCATAGATAAAATATAATGAAATATTACTTAAAATGTGTTAAATGTGAACACATCACAGAAGATTTTCCTACATGGTTTCAGGCAAATCAAGAGTGTGTACAATGTAAGTGCAAACACTCGGAAGTTTGGTATAATTCCGATTATACTCAATTAAAAGAACTTTTTTTGCAAACTCCGGAAAGTTTTTGGCATTATCTAGAGTTTTTACCACTTCAAGATAGAAATAATGTGATTTCTTGCAAAGAAGGTGCAATTCCTATTGAGAAATGGGATTTTTTAAGCGACTATGCACAAAAAGAGTTTGACATTTATTGTGATGTTTTAGTATATCGCAACGATTTAAACGGAGGTACAAATACGTTTAAAGATGTAGCAGCATCGTTAGCAGCATCGCTTTTTAAAGAGCATGGTATTAAGCAATATACAGTGGCGTCTACCGGAAATACGGCTACAGCGTACAGTAAATACTTAGCTTTGGCAAACGTGAAAATTACCGTTTTTGTGCCCGATTGTGTGGTGCAAGACTCTGTGAATGAAATACGTTCTTATAATCAGGATATACATATTACAAACGGAGATTACGCTTTTGCTAAAAAAATGGCAGCAGAATTTCATCAACAAAATAATGTGTTGATTTCGACGGGAAACATCGATCCAATCCGTGTGGAAGCAAAAAAAACAATGGTTTTTGAGTTTTTACGCCAACTAGGAAAGATGCCCGATGTATATATTCAGGCTGTGAGCGGCGGCACCGGTCCGATTGCTATTGATAAAGGAGTGCGCGAAATAGAACACTTTGAACCAAAAGCAAAATTACCCAGAATGATTTTGGTACAACAAGACACTTGCGATCCGATGGTGCAAGGTTGGGAAAAAGCTGTAAATGAAAATTTTCCGGAAGATTGGGAAAACAATTATCCCATTATTGACAATCCACAAACGAAAGTCTCTATTTTATCAACAGGAAATCCCGGCATGTTCCCTGTAGTGGCGCCCATTGTAAAAAAAAGCGGAGGAACCTTTGTAAGAGTAAAAGAGCATGATCTTATAGGTTTAGCTGCACAAGTTTACAAAGAGAAAAATATAGTATTAGGACCCGCTTCCATTGTTTGCTTGCTGGGTTTTTATAAAGCGTTACAAGAAAACAGAATCAAAAGTGGAGAAACCGTGCTTATCAATACCGGCGAAGGCGCTGCAAGAGCGCTGTGGTTTGAAAAAGCTACTATGAATTCATTTGAAAAAAGCCCTCTGTAAGACTTTATGATCTCCGGATCCTGTGCTAAATGGGAGAATACAAAGAGCACAGAATATTTACTTTATTACAACATTTTCTGCTTGATATAAAAAAACTTGTTTCTTTGCAGAATTATTTTTTATACAAAATGGAAGAGAAAAGAAAACCAAGGAGTTTTAACGCAGGACGTGAAAAACGAGAAACAGGAAATGAAAAACGGGAAATGGGACGCGGAAGAGGGAAAACAGAAGGAAGAAGTGAGAAAGGTGAATGGAGAAAGGATAGGGGAGAAGGGAAAGAGGAGTGGAAAGACCGAAGGCAAGGCGTAGGAGCCCCCCGCGCGGTTGCTCACAAAAAGGAAAAAGGCGAATGGAGAGCAGAGAACACAGAACGTAAAGGTAGAGTACAGAATGAAGGAAGAAGAGAGAAAGGTGAATGGAGAAAGGATAGGGGGGAAGGGAGAGAGGGAAGAGAGGAATGGAAAGACCGAAGGCAAGGCGTAGGAGCGCCCCGCGCGGTTGCTCACAAACAGGA